>ERZ773254.6-NODE-6-length-200032-cov-8.709477_pt1 | contig 200032 bp, 237 predicted proteins | sample MGYA00580516_ERZ773254 | MGnify/ENA primary metagenome ERZ773254 (study PRJEB29015, sample SAMEA2738158) | human oral metagenome | biome: human oral; feature: human-associated habitat; material: saliva | place: China | collected 2192 ...
GAGTTAATTGATTAGAGTTAATTGATTAGAGTTAATTGATTAGAGTTAATTGATTAGAGTTAATTGATTGATATAAAGAATTTTCAATAATATAGGGAAGATAAACAATAAGTGAGTATCGTAAATGTAATTAGAGTATATGGGTTTAATTACATAAAGGAAAGAACCATATAAGTAAGAATCATATAGGTAATAGGTAGGTAATAGGTAGGTAATAGGAAAATATAAAGTAGAGACATACTTGTAATATTTTGTAATATAGTGTAAAGTAGAGTTGTAAAGTAGAGATAGGTGATAAAATGAAAATAGAGAAAAGGTTAATAGATGAGTTGAGGGAGATAGAGAGTGTGGGGTATGATGAGGTGAGTGTGTCTGTGGTTAGGGATGTGTTGAAACGAATGGGAGTTCGAGTTAGGACAGATGCAATGGTGCTAGGTGATGATTTAAGGGTTCTATTGAGGAGTATGAGTAAGAGAGTGATGGAGAGGTACGAAAACTCATTAAGGGGTATAGATAGTCGGAGAGAGAATAAGAAGAGGACATAGAGGGATGAAATTTGGTATAGAGATATTTAGAGATGGGTATGGGAGTGCTATACGGATATATCAAAATGGTAAGGATGTGTCTGATTTGTATCGAGATGAGATACAATATGTAAATCAGATGATAGCTACTGTTGTATCTAGATATAGGGAGATGTATCGATATCAGATAATGATGTCATCAACATATGGTGGTGGTTATATCGTTGAGTTTGATGCTAATCAGATACGAGATATAGGGTTTGATGGAATAGACTTAGTGTATAGTGATTTAGAGAGTTTATCTATACAGTTCAGTGATGGATTAAATGGTGTAATTGATAATGTATTGGATGCATATGTGTATAGTAGGACATGTAATGATGTTTGTGGGGTTTTGTCACAGTATGTGGACGATAGTGATAGGGCATATTGGGTAGAATTGTTAGATAAGGTAGTTAATGATATAGCAGATGTATTGGAACGATTCTATGTGTATTATGTGGGGTTGTTAACGAATCGAGATGTGATAGATTATATGCTACAGAGGTATGATAATGGTTACGTGGTTGGTCAATATCATAACGAGTTAGCCAATAGTATATTACATCTAACTATTGATATTGAGTTATATCGGATACAGGATGTAGAGGTTGATATAGCACATACTTATTGGATAGATGTTGGGGATGAATATGTTGGTGGGTATCGTGTAATATGGGATTCTATTATGAAGAACGCATATTATTTACCATTAGTAACAAAAGATAGTGCTAAAGGTTTATGTGATGTATTAGAGGAGGTAGCGTATGTTAATGATGCTATGTTGGGGTACTATCAAGACAATCAAATAGATTTGGTATGTGGCGATTTGTGTAAATCAGATAGGTATCAATTTGTAGCTGAGAGTTTTCTAGATGTGGTGTTAAATCGGCATGATATACCAGATTATTATGAATGTAGTGGTATCGTGTTTAATTATGATAATAATACAGATATTATAGAGATGTTTATACCAATAGAAAAGTTAAGTACTAAAATGATGGCATCGAGGGTGTTTAATGTAGGACGATTTGAAGGTTATTATCGAGATATGCTAGTTGAGTGTGCTGAACGATTTAAGAATACTAGGTATGACTAGTTTGTATAAGGAGATAAAAAATGAAAGTTACAAGAGACGATATAGATGGTGTATTGGTGTCATTGGATATACCGAATGAGTTGTATCGATGTGGTTTGATATTAGAAGATACTAAGAAATTAGAGGATGGTAGTCTAAGAGGTTTTGATTATTATTTCTTTAGAGAGACTGAGTATATAGGCGATGCTATTGTATCGGTAGCATCACGCTATCGTGAGTTAGCGTTGTATCATAATAGATGTAGTGATTTACATAATGTGGTGAGTGTAGAGATTGATTTCACTGTTATAAAACGATATCGTAAGTATCATAAAGAGGAATGGTTTCAAGAATTGGTATCTACTATAGAGAGAATTAGTGTTAATGATAATAATTCTATTAGTATCGAATTTACAGAAGAATTTACAAAACATTATATGGGGTATATCGTTGATGCTAAGGAGATACATGATAGGTTAGAGGATAGTGTGTTAGATGAGAGTGGTGATATCGTACCATTTAGTATGTGTAAAGAATATTCTGATTGGTGTCAGTTGTTAGACAATGTAGTAGATGGTGTCAAGAGACTGTTGGGTAATGCCTATCGTATTTATTTAGATTTCATGACAAATTCTGGTGTAGCAGATGCATTGGGACGTAGATATGATGGGATGGTTAGGTCTAGGTATTATGATTATTTAGGGAATAGTTTATTTGTTAAGACAACTGTGTATGTAGCTAGTGGTAGTGTTGATACGTTGTTTGTAGACCCTGTAAATGGTTATTATATAGATGATGGTGATGTTAATTATTGTACGATTGATGCGAATCATATGAATATACGTGATATACATTCTGATACAGATATTAACAGGTTTCTAGATATTCTAGAGATGGTGGCATATAGTAATGATGCGTTAATTCAATATCTCAAAAGTAGTTATGAGTTGTTGGGACGTGAAGTTAATGGCTCATTGTATATGCCATATCGTAAGGGTGTTCATGACTTTATCGATAGGTTTAGCGACTTTGTAGAGAGTATTTATCGTCCTAGTTATAATGAAGTTACGGATGGTGTGTGTATGTGTTCTATTGATGACTTTTTTAATGATAGTTGGAAGTTTAGGTTTTCGTTACCAGTTGGGTTGTTATCAAGGAAGTTAATGGCATCTAGGGTGTCTTGTGGTGTTGCATGGTTTGATACATATCTATTTATGTTACAGTTGTATGCTAAAAACATGTTTGGTGTTGTTTTGAGTAAGTAACTAAAACATACAAAACTTTACAATATATTACAGTTGTGGTATAATAAGTATGTAAGATATTGACCGTGATAAGGAGAGATAATAAAAATGAAAACATTCGTAGGGTATGACTTCTATATTAGTCATACACGAGTTAGTGATGATTTATGTTTACCCACTATTATTAAAGGCATCAGTAATGTTATTGATAAGTTTAGAGATGCATATCGGTTGTATCGTGTTATGGGATTGAATAATAACGTACAAGATATGAAAAGTTATGCATTAGATATCGGAGTGGTTAAGGCATATATTAATATTGGTGATGGTAATTCTCATGTGTCTTTTGACTTAACTGATACTATTGTAAGTGATATGCTACAGTCATACGATTTTAAATCTAGGGGATTATCTTATACTGGGTTATTTGATAATCTTGATGCATATAATCAGTGTGTTAATAAGATAATTAATACTATTAATAATGCATTATTACAGTTGTATGCATTATTTGTTGATTACCTATTCACGAGTTGGGGAAAGACTAAATTCAATGGTATGTATGATTCTATTGTTAGTCGTGTTGGTGCTAATAACTTGTTGTGTGGTAAGGTACATTTAGATTATTCAAAGCATGTGTCTTTTGATTTTACTTATTCTTTAGTTGCATCTGTTGATTTCATAGATTCTTTTGATGTTCGTCCTGCTAGGATTTGTTGTAGTGGTATTAAAACTATTGATAGTGTATTGGATATCTTAGAGATGATTTCTTTTACGAGAGATATGATACGTTCAAATTCTATGTATGATTTTATCAATCAATATGGCAATACAGATGATTTAGATTACTTTAAAGGTAAGGAATGTGTTAGTAAGATTCTAAGGGTGGCTAATCATAAGAATGATTTAGGGTTAGAGTATTATAAGAAGATAGAATTAGATTCTAATATATCTGCTATGATGTCTTATGGTACACAGACGTTTAGAGGAAGCTATCTAGATTGTAAGCTAGACTTCCACGTTTCATCAGATGCGTTTTTACGTAAAGTGATGGGTAGTGCTTTCTTTGATACTAATCGGTTAGAAGAGATATTGTATACTGCGTTGTATTTATTCGGTCGATACGCTGGGTGTTGGGAGTGATAGTATGTTAATCATGTTTGATACAGGTAGTAATGGTTTCATACTATCTAGAGGCAAGAATAATTTATCTGGTACTGAGTTGAGTGCTTCGTTGGGTAAATTGATTGCACAGTATAGAGATGTGCTAATGGTTGCTCATAAAATACCGTGGTGTATTATCAATGTTGGTATGACATTTTCTTCTATATTTGGTAATGTTTCATTTGAGTGTGGTCATACAGGTGCTGACTCATTTTGTAAGATTTCTCTTGTTGATATTACCCATTTAGATACATTGTTTAGTGATAAGGATGTGGATTATGAATCAATCTCTCTTATAGTTGGTGGTATATTAGAGGATTCGTATTTTAGTTATATGACTTCTGTGCTTGATTCTTGTTTTGATTTTTCTGATATTGAGTTGTGTGGTAGGTTTAGTACACGTGGTAGCATGCTTAAACCTATGCTACATCAAGAGTCAATACAGTTTATTTCTAATAAGATTTCATACGCACGTGTTAGAGAGCGATTAGAGTTATTTGGGTTTGATTTTGCTATACGCAATATCGATGATACTTTGAGGGGAACATTTACCGCTGTTGATGTTTGTAAGATTTTAGAGACGATTCAATATATTAGGGGTAGATTGTTATCAGGTGGTTTTTCTTTTGATGTGGTTATTAGGGGTGTTGGTAGTGTTTATCCTATCGATTACTTTGAGTGTTGTGAGGGTGAATTAGTATCATTAGTTTATGATAGACGTAACTCTGGTAATATTACTACTGTGTTGTCTGATGGTACTACAGTTGGTGTATATTCAACATCTATTGCTGATGACTATATTACATTTAAATTTTTGATTCAATCTAGTAACTCTATGTACAAATTAATGGGGAGTTCTTTTTTTGATGTTAATAAATTCTTTTCTGTTGTAGAGCGTTCTGTGTTTGAATTTGGTGAGTTTGTTGGGTGTCATAGGTAAACTATCGTTAAAACTTTAAAACGAGCATATAGGTGTGATTTCGTGTATTAAATAAGGAGATTAAAAAATGATTAATATGATTGTTTGTATGGATAAAGGTGATGGTATTGGTGTTGACGGAGGACTATTGTATCATCTTAAAGGTGATTTAAAACATTTTAGACAAAAGACATTGGGTACTACCATTATTATGGGGAGAAAGACCTTTGAAAGTTTACCTAATCTGTTACCACATCGTGAGCATTGGGTTATTACACGAGATGAAGATTATAAAGCACCTAATGGTGTTAAGGTGTTTCATAGTCGTGAAGAGGTGTTAGAGGGACTTGGGGATAGAAGAGCATTTGTTATTGGTGGTTCTTCTATTTATGATATGTTTATTGATGATGTAACTTCTATTTACGTAACAAAAGTTGATAAAAAGAAAAAGGCTGATACATATTTTAAATTTAATCGTAATAAATTTAGTTGGAGTCAGATTGGTATGCAACAAAATGATATTGATGAGTTGAGTGGTGAGCGATTAAATTATACGTTTGAAGTGTATACACGAAAAATCTGTTAAAAGTTAGTAAGTGTGAAGATAACACTTTACAAAACTTAACATAGTATGTTATATTGTAACTATCATAAAATACTTTAATTGTTAAAGGAGATTTAATTATGCATTATACTACGTTTGCCAGCACTGGTGATAATATTGGTGTTGTTGTACATATTACAGATTTCATTGATAGCGATGACGTGATTGAGCAACTTAATCATTATCGTTGGAGTTATGATGCTGTTAAGATTGATGATGATGAAGTTGTAGCAGTCATTTATTTAAGGGTTGGCATTGGACGTAACTTCCAATCTATCTCTAAGAATCTAGGTTGTATGGTACAGGTTAATCCTTATACTGTTGTATATGGCTTAGGTGCTATTACTACATATAAGAATGGTAATTTAATCAACTACTCTATGGATTTTGATGATAGATATGAATGGTGGTTAGTGTGGGGTGATAAATCTACACTATTATCATTTGATTTCATTGACTTTGATGATGGTGATTCACCGTATTGTGTAGAAGATAATGAATTAATTGGTTATGAGTTCTCAGATGAAGAAATTGAAGAATTCACTGAGCGACTTAATGCTGGATATAATTGTGGTTTTTAGTGCATTAGGTGGGTGTGTGGTTTCATGCCTACCTTTTATGTTACATTGAGGTATGATATGAAAAAGTTTGATTTTATAAAAGAGATTATTAGGATTTCAAAAGAATTTGTGTGTGGACATGATTTTGATGCACTATATTGTAGTTTAAAATTAACCTACAGTGTTAATGGTGAGTTTGCTATAAACGATATGCTACGTTTTGTTGATGAGTATCATCAGGATGGTTTTTTAGATTACTTTGAATGGAAAGAGTTACGTAGAGTTGTATTAGAACGTGATTTCAGTCGCTAAGGTGGTAACTTATTATGAATTTAGTTGATGGTAATAAAGTTGTTGTGATTAAAGATAGAGGATTTACATTGAAGGCTATTTCAGATATTTATATCTTTGATGATATGTTATATGTTCACGGTTTTAATGGTGATATAGCTAAAATAAAATTAGATAAGATTTCTGATTTTAGGCTTTTTAAGGATGTAGTTGATGAAGTATTTGCATATCATCAGGCTTTAAATGGACTTGTAGCATGTGGGATGTAAGTGTTGTGTATTACTTTATTTTCTTTAAATTAGCACTTGCAATGTTCCTTATGGGTGTTTTATTTGCTTTTCTTAGTTTGTTCTTTCCTTATTTTAGTAAGGGTGAGCATATTATGGATGTTTTAGTTGGGTTTTCTTTGACTATTTCCTTATCACTTATTGTTGTGAGTGGTTGGTTGTGGGTTTTTGATATTTGATGGTGGTGTTATAATGGATTATTTCTTTTTCTTTAAAGTTTTTGTTGCATCCTTTGTTATGACTTTTATTTTGGTATTTAGTACGAGTAGCTGTGAACCTTTTTCTAGGACTTATCGTGTTTACGATACTTTGTCATCGATTTTCTCTGGTATTGCAGTTATTTCTTTAATTATTGCTTTGATATTGTGGTTGTTTGATTAATTGAATTAATTGTTCATGATAAATATAGTTCATTGTATAATATTTTGAGTACCCTTAAAGATTCATTTCTTTGGAGTGTTTGTTATACAGTTTCAGATGGTATTATCTTGGTAGAGATTAAAGAAGTGTGCTCTGATGACACTACTATTTACATTCAATGTGTTTTAGAGGTTGTTGATATATCATCTAATCTTAAATCATTGTCAAATTCAGATGGTTAGATGTCTTTTACGCTTTATAATACTACTTGTGTTCCTTTCTTGGTTAATTTTTTAGAAAAAAATTCTACAATCTGATTTTTGACGGATGTACTAATATATTACCTATTTTTAATTTCTAATTACAAAACTTTACAACTTAATATGTGTAGTGTTATAATAAGCATGTAGATATTCCTACATGCTTATTTCTTTGTGAGGTGATATTATGTTAGACTTGTATAGACATGATTTTTTGAGAATTCCTGTGTATTGTGGTGATGCTGTAAAATCACATCTACCTAAAACAGGTACATTTAAAGTAGATGGTTTTTATTACACTCATACATATAAAGATTCCTTGTTTGAGGAGTTAGTATTAGCTGATTCTGTTTGTTCTGAGCAGATTACTGAGTTAGAGTTTTATCAAGAAATACCTAAAATTCTTGATATTCGCACTTTTGGTGGTGGAGGTTCTATTGGTATTCAGTTGGATGGTTATCTAGAAAGGTTAAATGATTTTGTAGGTAAGACTATTCATGTGTATTGGCATAATTACTCTGTTTACTTTACCTTTGATATTTGTAAAGTTAATATTAAATATCGTAAATTAGATATTGATATTACTAGAGATACTACTGATACTATCCACATTTCATACATCGATGTGGTCTTAAAAGCTATTCGTCTTTTCAATATTGGTATTTATAAAGTGGTTGAGGGTTGATATTATGGCAATGAGATTTTTTGATGTCACAGATGTAGATTCTGAATACCTTAGATTTGCTTTTAGACATTATGGGTTAGATATTGATAAGTTGTTATATCATAATAAATACTACTCCATGGATGATATTAATGATATAAGTTGTGGTTGTAATGGTGTGAGTGTTAAAACCATTGAACTTGATAAAAAATACTTGATACTTGATGATACTTTTACTTTCTTTGATTCTTTGTGTAGTACATTTAAGAACTTTAGTGAAGTTTCTAGGGATGACGTAAAGCTTTTTCCAACAATGTTGTGTAAGTTCAACAAACATTTTGGCGATTATTATACTGTATTTGATTTATATTCTTTATTTAGTTCTAGATACGATATCTTTGAAATGATTAATGATTTTAAAGATGATGTTAGGTTACATGACATAGTTAAATTTGATAAGTATGAGAGAACATTTAGAGTTTACATTATTTTAGGTGGTGATGACTTATCACTATTTAATACTTATACACCTATTTCTACTGAAGATTTTTCTGATGTAAGAAATAAACTCAATACATTTAATTCTGTTTTGAGTGGTTATTATCTTGAAAAACGGCTTAAAGATATTGAAATGTATTTTAATAGATGCATTATTGAGACTGTAATTATAGGAGATTAATTTATTATGAAGTCTTTATTAATAATGAGAGGTTGTCCTGGAAGTGGGAAGACAACTCTTTTAAAAGATTTAGGATTAGATATTTATTCTTTAAGTAGTGATAGATTACGATTGATGTACAGTTCACCTGTTTTAAATGAAGAGGGTAATTATACGATTAGTCAAGATTGCAATAGTGATGTATTTGATACATTGTATAAAATGTTAGAATATCGTATGTCTAATGGTGAGTTTACTATTATTGATGCAACGCATTGCTCCTCGACTAAAACTGTACATAAACAGATTCAGGAGTATCGTAGATTAGCTAAACGATACAACTATAGAATCTATCAGTATGATATGACTACTGATATACTTAGTATAGCTAGACAGAATGAGTATCGTAGGGGTACATATTCTTTTGTGCCACATCATATTGTTGATAAGATGCGTAGGGTTATGGAAGATACTCCTAAGTTGCATAGAGATATCTCTAAGTTAGACTCTATTGAAGATTTTATTTCTTCTTATAATACAGACTATTTATGTGATGCTAATGTGTATAGTAATGTTAAAGTGGTTGGTGACGTTCATTCATGTAATACTGTTCTCAAAAATGCTTTATCTGATTTTGATACTAATACATTATATGTGTTTGTTGGGGATTACTTTGACAGGGGTATTGAGCATTACGATACATTAAAGACTATTCAAGATTTATCTAAGCGTAAAAATGTTATATTGTTAGAGGGTAACCATGAATCACATTGGATTCGTTATTCACATAGTGAGAGTGGTGATGATTTAGGTTACAAGCGTTTCAGAGAAACAACTTTAAAAGATTGGCTACTACATTATGATAATGAATCAGATTTAAAGAAAGAGTTACGTATATTATATCGTAAACTACATTCTTGTTATTTCTTTAAGTGTGGTAATATTAGGTATATGGTTACACATGCTGGTTTGACAAAGTTCCCTGAAAATGCGTTATTGTTATCATCTACTCAATGTATTAAGGGTGTAGGTGGTTATGATTTTGAGGTTTCACTAGAGTATACTAAACAACAGCGTAGTGGTACTGAAGTTCAAGTTTTTGGTCATAGGGGTGTATCTTCTTCTAAAGGTTTCAGTTATTCTTTAGAGGGTAAAGTTGAATTTGGTGGTCATCTTAAAGTTCTTAATATTGATAAAAGTGGTCATGAAGTTGTTGAATACAAAAACTATGTATACAATAAGAATTATCTAGATGAAGAATTTAAATTTCAACAAGAATTTGGTAAGGTTGTACTAAATACTGATTCCATTGAAGTTAATGTTATAGCTAATTCTAAGTTAGTTAGGGTTCGTAATTGTGGTGATATGGTTAGTCTTAACTTTACTGAGAAGGCTTTTAGACATAATTTGTGGGATAGTGTTACAATTAAGGCACGTGGGTTATTTGTTGATAAAATTACAGGTGATGTTAAAGCACGTTCTTATGATAAATTCTTTAATTTAGGTCAGAGAAAAGATTCTAATGAAGAGTTAGATAAACTAGTTTACCCTGTCAGGGTTGCTAAGAAAGAGAATGGTTCTTTAGGTATCATTTCTTGGGATAGGCAAAAATGTGAATATATTTTCGCTAGCAAGAATTCTACAATGACTGAGCATGCTGGTTATGTTAAAGAAAACTTTGAAATGGTTGACTTCAATATTCAGTATGCATTACGTACAATTTTAATGAAGTATAATTGTTCTGCTGTATTTGAGATGATTCACCCTAAAGATGTTCATATCATTAATTATAATAAATCTCACAAACTTTTCTTGTTAGACTTTGTACCTAATAAGTTACATTTAGATAATGGTATTCATATTGATTATGAATTTTCTGAGATGTGTAGAAAAGAGTTTAGTAAGATTTATGAAGAAAACCCTATGCTTGCATTTGATGATGTATTTAAGGTTGTGTGGTCAACAACTGTTTCTGATAGAGATGCTTTAAATGTGTATCTTGAAAAAGCTAAAACATGTGATTTTGAGGGTTATGTATTTACAGATTCTAGAGGTTATATGACTAAGATTAAGTCTGATTCTTATTTAGAGTGGAAATATTGTAGGACATTATTAGGTCATTATGTTAGCAATAGTGATATAAATACTAATTCATTAAATGATTTTGAAAAGAGTTTCTACAGTTTCTTGCGTACTCATTTTGTTACTGATTTGAGAGATAAGAATATTTTAGAAGTTAGAGATATGTATAATCAGTGGGTGGCTAATAAATGATGGGTAAGTATAATATTAATGACAAAGTTCCTTTAAATTCTGAAGGACAAAATGCTAATATAAAAGCTAATATCTTGTCGGATGAAGAAATGCGTGAGTTGGGTTTTACGGATTATGCAAAAGATAGATGGTATTTCTGTAGAAGAGTTGGTGGAAAGGATAGTGATATCAGTTTTAATATCACTATCTTCAAGAAAACTAAGGACATTCGGATAGATGTTCTAGATGAGATGTTTTTACAGCCTTATGACTTTCAAATGTATATCGGTACAGTTGCTGTAGCTAATCGTGTGTATGATGATGTTCAAAATTACATGAAATTCTTCATGGACAATGGTGTTATTTATGGGTATACTTTAGGTGATTACATTTAGATTGAGGTTTATATGTATAAAAATTTCTATAAAATATATGACATACTAACTACATTGTCTAATTATTTGGACTATGCTCATCCTTGTATTAAAGAGTTATTTACTTTGGGTAATAATTCTGTTAAGTATGATAAGTATAGTGGAAAAACGACTATTGTTATTGGTGATGATACATATTTGATTACTGATATATCATTATTACACTATATATCATATGATTATTATGTAGCTAGTTATGATAATATATTTGATGATTCATTAGATTTCTATCATACTTTCTTATCTGTACGTGGTGTTTCATTTAAAGATATGGCTTCAAACCTTGATAGTATTGTTAGCTTTAGAAGTTGCTTTGGTTATAAAACAGATGATTCAGATATTGAGTTTCTTAAAGAATATTTTTTACTCATTCATAATAAATTATGTGAGTTAGATAGTTTGTAGGGTTATATGGAAATATATTTTACAAGTGATTTACACTTAGGTCATGGTAATATAATACGTTTTTGTAATAGACCATTTAGTAGTGTTGAAGAGATGAACGATAGAATTATACGGAATTATAATTCTATCGTTCATAAAAATGATTTAGTATATATTTTAGGCGATTTAACCTATAAGATTTCTGTTAAAGAGTCTAATAATTTAATACAACAATTAAAAGGTCGTAAGGTTCTGATTCGTGGTAATCATGACTTAAAGTATGATAGTAGTTTGTTTGAAGATATTCTTGATTATAAAGAGTTCAATCAAGATAAGGTTAAGTATGTGTTAATGCATTATCCTTTAATGAGTTGGAATGGTAGTTATAGGAATAAAAGTATTCATTTACATGGTCATATTCATGCTCAGTATGTATATAACTTAAAAAATAGACATGATTTTGTTCTTAGGTATGATGTTGGTGTGGATGCTAATAATTACTTTCCTGTATCTTTGACTTCCATAAGGGATTTCTTTAAAGTTCAATTAGAATATAGTGAGGGTGATTAGATGTCTTTTGATGATATTAAATTTAGTAGTGATTATTCTGCTGAGGATATTAATAGAATAACTAAAGACTTTGTAGATATGGTTAAGTATCTTAGGAATAATGAAACATATTATAGCTCTATTGTTAATGAGTGCGATAAGGCTTTGGGTGATTTATATCATTATTGTGAGTTACATTATCCTACAACACGGAGTGGTAAAACTAAAGTTGTAAGTCTTATTCGTGATATTTCAACTACTAGACGTAAAGCTAAGGATATTTTAGAACTAGTTGAGCCTATTCTAAAACTAGATACGTCATATACTAGTGAGTTGGGAAGGGTATCTAATTCTATTAATAAGACATATAATAAATTATATATCAACGAGCGTAGATATACACCTAGAGTTTTAGAAGATTTGTTTAAGGGTGGTGATTAGGTGTCAGATGCATCTAAGCTTAGAGATACGATAGATGGCAGAATAGATAAGTATATCTATTCTTATGTTGGTGCATATTTCAATGATGTTGATAATAACACATTACAGGATGATTTGTATAAAGAGTTGGTTTTAGACTTGAAAAGTATTATTGAGGAAGAATGTAATAGGATAGGTTTAAAGTAAAGTGTTGTTTTTATTTATAATCTGTGGTACAATTTATTTACAGGGTTTGATAGTTTAATGAGTCTGAGTGATTATAAAAATTCTCTCTCAATCACTCTCACATAAGAAATAATCTCCGTAATTTCAATGGAAGTTTTTCTTCTATAGTTACTCAGACTCATTAAGCTATCAAATATCTGTAGTTAATGTTAAGCCACGTTGTTGCATAAATTTCTCCTTAAAAGCGACTCATATATTTCATCATGATTATATGAGTCGCTTTTTATTTAGTTAAGTGGGGTATGGTTTGAGCGATTATAAATTAGAGGATAAGTACATTTCTTTTAATGGTATTACATTGGGTAGTGACCAAATAGAATGTGCTGAATATATGTTAGCTAGGAAAGGTTGTATATTAGGTGGTCAGTGTGGTTTAGGTAAAACATTAATTACATCTGTAGCTAACAAAGTACTATTAGATAAATATAATACAGTTGTGTCCATTATAGTTTGTCCTGTTAAGGCACTTAAAGCCTTTAGAAGAGAACTATTTGAAAAGCTACAGATTAAAGAGGATGAGGTTGGAATTATATCTGCCGATTACACATGGTATAACTTAGATACTAATCGGTTTTTTGTGTGTACAGATACTCAATTAGAGAAGTTAGATAGGATTACAGCTGAGTTAAAATCAAGAAATGTTCCTATGATTTTAAATGTGGACGAGGCACATAAACTGCAAGATAAGAAGAGTAAGTATTCTCAGATTATGTCTAGTATACGTTCTAGGTGTTCTATTGTGTGGCTTATGACTGCTACACCTATTTTAAACTCTTTGGACTCTTTGTATAACATTGTTAACTTTTCTTCACCTGGTTTTCTTGGTAAGAAAGACTCTTTTGATAATAATTTTACTTTGTGGAATTTACGAGACCAATATATTAAGCGTGGTGGTAAGGCTACTAAAATTAAAGTCAAGGAAGTGTATGGGTATAAAAACCTAGATATTCTTAGGGAAAAGCTTAATGATATCATGATTGTACGTGGTAAAGAATACAATCTTAAATTCACGGCTTTAGAGTGCGATTTAACAGACAAAGATTATGAAATATATAAGAGGGTATCAAGTGGGATTTTAAATTTTGATGATGATGCTAGGAATTTCTCACGTAGGATGCATGATTTACAACGATTTGTAGATAGAGTATATACTGATGAGACAATGGAGGATTTGGTATCTAATTATTGTGATACTGAGTATTCCACTAAAGAGGAGTTACTGCTTAATTCATTAGAGGGTGCATTTAGCAATGGTTATAGCGTTATCATTTATGCAGAATATAAGGAGACAATTTCTAGACTAGAATCTATTCTAAAGAAAAATAAGAAAAAGCTAAATTTGGGTAAGATACATAAAGTAACAGGTTCTATTAATATTAAGGTTAGGGAAGCTGTTGAAGAGAATATTGGTTCTAGAGATGTGGTATTGATTACATCTGCTGGTACTGAGTCAGTAAACCTACAGAAATGTAACACAATTATTTTCTATGACATTTCTTTCTCAACTAAGAATATGATTCAAGCAGTTGGTAGGGTTTGTAGGCGAGATTCTAAGTTTGATACTCAGTATGCTATTCTTTTGGTAACAAAACGTACTATTGATGAGTACAAATATCGTATGTTCAATAATAACTTAAATATGGTTAAGGGTGCTGTTGGTGCTGGTAAGGATATTCCGTTGTCTGAGGATATGCTGTTATCAGATGCTAATGATTTACGTGTTCTTAAAGATGAGTTGCTTTGGGCATATAAAGGTTCTAAGAAGAGGAATAGAAAAGCTAAGACTACTGATTATAAAGTTATTGAAAAGCAACTAGTTCCTTGTACATATGTCGATGCTAGTGGTGAGATTGCTAGTTATCGTTTTTTAGTTGAGCCTTGTATTTCTGATATTGTTGGTTTTGATTTAGATTCATGTACTAAGTTGTATTCTTATATCTCAGATAAAGAAATTCCTTTTGCTGTTATTAAGACAAAGTATCATCAGTACTTTACTACAGAAGAGGGAAAGAAGATGCTTTTATCTCTTAAAGATGGGGCATTAAATAAAGGTAGAATTTTACTTATAGGGAATAACATAGAGATTTCTAAGATGATACAAAAAGAGGTTTTGAAGCTTTGTAAATAATCTTTAAACTGTTAATCACCTATTAAATACTTATGTTAAATATATAATGTGCATATCATTTGGTATGCACATTTTTTCTTTATTTTATTCAGTAAAGGGGTATCAATGTCTGAGGTAAAATCTAGTGATGTATTTGAGTTAATTAAAGGTAGCATTAGTGAAGATAGTAAGATGTCTTTTGATGTTTCCAATATTGATTTAAGTACTTCAAGCACAGGTGTGGTTGTTATTAATTCAAAAGATGACGTATATTTTGCTATAGCTAGGAAGTCAGTTCAAGAATTTAAGGTTGTAGTTGAAAATCAAGAAATTACATCTGATAAGGTTTTGAGTAGCAATATTCAGTTCATTAGAAATTTTACTAAGGATAAAGCTAGTTATCGTCATGGTGATGATGTATTAGTTAATTTTACAGTTAAGAATACATCTAAAGAAGATTCACCGATGGTGGTGTCTGTTAATTTGTATAAAATTAATGAGAGAGTTGCTACTGTATATTCTGATTCTAAATTATATCTTAGGGTTAATGAGACTAAAGATTATTCAGTAACAGTTCCAAATGACATTTTAGAAAGTAATAGTGGTTATTTACTTTCTATTGTTGTTACAGATACGAATAATAACATTGATGTTATCAATGAGGGTTTTTCTGTAGAGGATGATTGGACTAAATTCCCTAGATATGGTGTCATTGGTGGCTCAGGTGATGATAATAATTCTATTTTATTGAAGAATAAAGATAGATATTTTGATGCATTAGGTGTTATGAGTAATATGAATATCAACTCATATTTCTTCTATGATGCATATAAATCACCTCAAAATCCTTTTCCTATCGATAAAGAGCAGTTTAGTCAGGATTGGAATACTTGGAGTCATAGTGTTGTTGATGTAGATATGGTTAAGGGTTTAACTGATTACGTGCATGGTAAGAATTCCGTTGCTATGTTGTATAATATGTGTTTTGCACGTTCAGTTGATGAGGGAGAAGTTGTACCTGCTTGGGAATATGCGTACAATCATGATACGTATGGCTTAAATAAAAAAGGTACACCATATATCAATTATATTGATGGTAAGCCTTTTCAATATTATTATCACCCTATGAGTACGCAGTGGAGAGAGCATATCTCTAATGTTATGATTGAAGCTATGGAAAATGGTGGTTTTGATGGTTGGCAAGGTGATACTATTGGCGACCGTACTATTAATGCTTATTATGATGCTGATAGTGATGCTCATTATATGAGTGATTATTATGGCGATTTTATGGCAGATATGAAAAAGCGTATGCCTAATAAATATTTAACAATTAATGATGTTAATGGTGAACATTTAGATAAGTTGTTAGATTCCAATCAAGATGTTATCTATAATGAAATATGGCCGTTTGGTCAATCTGCTTTGGTTATTGATGGTCAATATCGTTCACAGACTGAGTATGGTGATTTGAAAGCACGTGTAGATGATGTTAGACGTAAATTAGGTAAATCTCTTATTGTTGGTGCATATATGAATGGGCCAGCTACTGAGTGGGTTGATGGTAAACGTGTTGCTAAGAATGGGTCTGGTCAGGATTCTATTAATGGTGGTACATACAATCTCCCAGCAGTGTTGTTAACAACAGCTACAATTTCTGCCGCTGGTGGTTATCACATGAGTTCTGCCGTATTGGCTAATAGTATGAATAAGGGAGGGTTGGATATTGGTATTTTAGAGAAAGATTACTATCCAACTCAGAGCCTACGTACTACAGCTGAGATAACACGTAAGGTGTATGATTATAATCAGTTTGTTACTGCGTATGAAAACATACTACGTGGTGATGGTTTAGAAGATGATACTACAGAATTAGAAGTTATTAATAGTTTTGGTTTCAAACAAAATTGGGATAGGTATGGTACTAGAGGTTATCAAGTATGGACATGGTCTAAACAGGGTAATGGATTTAGAACTGTACAGTTAATCAATTTGTCTGATGTTGTATCTAATTGGAAGAACAAAGAGGGTACATCCATTAATAAACAGCCAACGTATATGAAAGATTTCATTGTTAAGTATGTTGTAGGTAAGGATAAAGACTTAGCTGAAAGATTATCTAATAGTGTATATGTAACCTCCCCTGATGATTGGTCTAAATCTGCTATGGTTAAATGTCATGTTGATGTTATCAATGAGGATGGTAATTATGTTTTGAATATTCATGTTTCTGATTTAGATATTTGGGATATGGTTTATATTAAAGAGTAGTTATTGAATAGAATATAGTGTATGATAAGGGTATAGATTTTCTCTATACCCTTATTTTATTTTGGAGATGATTATATGAATACTAGAAATATGAATAAATTAAGAGCATTGATGTTGGTTTTATCTAGTCATAGATATGTTGTAGATGTAATAGATTTTGAACATGATACTATAGTTGTTAAGATTAAAAAGATTTAATATACTATATTTTTAAAAATTCTCTTTACAAAACTTTACACATGTGTTAGTATATGATTAATCAATAAAGTATGCTGTTTTTAGGTAGTAAGGGTGATTGAATTGTATTTTCGTTTATATCATTTTAATAGTAGATGGGGTAATGTGCGTAAGGCTATCAAGTTGCTAACAAAATATGGTAAGTGTTCTTATATGGGTGTTGAATTTGATTGTGATAATAAATTTTTTACTGTATGTGTTTGTTTTTTGGGGGATGGTGTTATTGAGTAGTGTGTGATTACAGTGAAGATTTTATACTAAAAGCTTTGAGGTGGTATTATCCACGGACTAAGTTTTTTGTTTCTGAGAATGGTGTTTTAATGGGTAAAGATTTTATGTTTGATGGTATCTATAATGTTTTTACTGTTTCAGATGATATGAAGGAGAAAGCAATAGTTTATTATGGAGACAGAGAGAAATGTAAAGATTGAAAGTTCTTATATTTTTAATGAAAAGTATTATATCAGGTTCTTTGTTACAGTAGAAGATTTTAATTCAATTACTGTTGATGGTTTAGATGATATAGTTCGTAAGGTTTTAGATAATCATCATAAAGGTAAATTCCCTTATACTATTACACCTGTTTGTGTTGGTTGTGATGATTTCCTCTTTTCCTTAGATTATTATGTTAAGCTTTCATATAGTAACGATTCAACTAATGATACTATTTGTGATGTTAGTTATCGTATTTATGTTAATTATATTAATTGGTTTAAATGGTATGTTACAATTAAGGATATTTTTAAACCTAATGATTTAAGTCATTTTTTGGTAGGTTATATTGGTGATGGTTTCTTATTTGGTGGTTTACGTAAGTTAGTTAATTTTATTAAAAGGTAGATTAAAAAGGAGATTTTATTATGAATAAATTTTGTGATGTAAGAGTAGTTTCTATGGTTAATTATTTTGCTTTGCCAACTTCTTCATTAAACTGTAGTGTTGTAGGTAATTACCTAAAAGTTGTAATATGTGATGAATGTTTATATGCTGGCATGCCACGACCTAATGGTGGTTTTATCAACAACAATAATTCTTATCGCTATATTGAAGCTATGCTTGATACTAGTGGTGAGGTTGTTGAGTTTGTGGGGTATATTAACGCTGGGTATGGGTTTGAGTATTTTGAAAAGGATTCTATTTATGCATTGGGGGCCATCACTAAAGAGCCAAAGGTTAATACAACAACTATAAAGAATTTTATTAAGGAGTAATTGTATATTTTTAAAAGGTAGATTAAAAGGAGATTTTATTATGTTAAAGAGTTTATTTTATGATGCAGATGGTTCTATTAAGACTTGGGTTGCGTTTTTATCTATTTTTGTTATTGGTTTTTTGATTATTGGTGGATTGTATTGTTTGTTAGCAGATAACCCACCATCTGATAAGATTTTATCTAAACAGTATACAAATGTTTTGGGTAAAAATTTAACATTAGATGAGAGTTTACATTATGCTAGTTATGGTTTTACTAAGGATGCAACTACTAAAGGTGTGTCTAAGTTTAGAGATGTTGATTTAGATTGGAAGAAGATTGATGCTAAAGATTTGCCTAGAGAAGTTAAATCTCAATTATCTCAGTCTGATGTAGATTTAAAAGTATATGTTGCAGATGTAGATGAATCTTTAACTAAGGGTGTCACTGATGTTAAACATTATGTCATCATTAGACATTTTAATGAAAATAATTCTGATAGATTAAGTGGTGTATATACTGTTATTAAGATGAAAGGTAGTAATGGTAGTGAGACTAAGGTTCAGACTTTAGAGGATGCTGTTAATTTTACAACAGCATATTTAGTTACAAGAGGTAAATAGTATATAATGAGAAAGTATATTAAAAAACCTGTGACTGTTGAGGCTTTTCAGTTTTTCTACAATGATGATGCATCTACTGAAATACTAAAGACAGAGGTTGGTATTGATAACTGTTTCTATGATTGTGATGGTAAACTCTTTCTACGTACCTTAGAGGGTGCTATGGTTGTTAGAGATGGTGATTATATCATTAAAGGTGTTAAAGGTGAGTTCTACTCTTGTAGAAAAGATATTTTTTATAAGACATATTATGCTGATGATATTGTTACTAAGTATGTTGTACATTTAGAAAAGCATGATGTATTCTCTCCGATGTTCTTTGATACATTTGAAGATGCTGTTTCGTGGGGAAGAGCAATTTTTGAAAAATATAAGGACATTAATGATTGTGAAATTTTCCTATATCAAAGTTTTAATCATTTAGTAGATGATACAATGACAACTTTCTATGTTTCTAGATGTAAAGAATACATTCCTTATGTGTGGGATGAGGATATCTTAAATCATTTACAGGTTGATGTGGATGATAGTAGAGAGTGTTGTTGTATTGCTGATTATACAACAGCTGAGGAAGAAAAAGATTTGGGATTAATTGTTAACGAAGCTATTAGAGGTTGGGTATTCAAGCATAATCTTATTGATAGAGTGTGGGGTTATGATATTGAGTATGATACTACAGTTTCTGTTCCAATTAAAGATTAAGTAGCTTAAAGGGGTAGTATTAGTACTATCCCTTTTTATTTTACTTTACACTTCTTTACATATATGGTACTATTTAATTAAAGATATTCTATGTATTTATATGAGGTAGATTATTATGAAATTAATAAACTATAAGGTTTTAGACGATTATCTTGTTATTAATGACACTTTTTGCTATGAGTTAAGTTCTTTGAGTCGCATCCGTTTAGATGAAAACTACTTAAAGTTAGATAAAGAGTCTTGGGTTGGTGAGTGGTTTAACTTGGTTGATTTTGGTGGGGATATGTCAGAATTAATTAAGTTTGTTGAAAGTACTAATAAGCTTGTCAAGGACGCTAAGTCTAGAGAGTATTTAGTAATTGAGTGGGGTATTTTCTTCTTTATTATGTTGATGGTGGCTGTTGTTTCTTGCTTTGTTGGTATGGTTATTGGTGTTAGTTGTGGTATACATGTATGAGTGTTTTAACTGATATGTTTTGCAGAGATTCATATAATTTGTACAGTGGTGATAGGTATATAAGCTATTCAGTAGATTACATAAATTCATGTATTCATATGTACTTGTTACAGTTGTACTATGATATGAGTGATGATGAAATAGCTAAGTATATGTATTATTATGGTGATAGGGATGGATATTAAAAGTATTTTATTTACATTGTTGTTTGTGTTGCTGTTTCTTATTTTTTGTTTAATTGATTTGTATGTAATTTATTTGTATGGGTATTAGGGAGATGTATTATGTATAAACGTGATGATTTTTATGTTGATAGTGAGTATGGTTATTTTATTATTTTTGGTAATAAAGTTTTCAATGTAGAGGATGTCAAAGACATATATCTAAGAGATGAAGCTATGTATGTTGAAATGGCTGATGGTAGTAGGGAGTATTTTGATATTGTTGTTAATATGTGTAATATTCCTTTGTTACTAGATTTCATTAGGGAGTTTAAGATAGCTAAGAAAGTTAATTCTTCTAAAGATGTTTGTGCATATGAGCGTTCTTTCCGCTCATTCGCTATTTATATGTTATTAGTTATGTCTATTATGCTTAATTTAGTTTTTATATTGGTTAAGTAGGTGTTGTTTTATGCATGTTGGTAGATATGACTTTGGTTTTGAAGATGATTATTTTTATTATTACATTAGTTATATAGGTGGTAGTTTTGTTTCACTAGAACCACGTTCTTTGAGAGGGGTATATCATGTGAGAGATATATCTTGTGTACAATTATGTACACAAGATTATGGGACTATGTTGTGTGTTAATGTGTATGATAGATACAGAGGTGATATTAGCGTTAAGACTTTCTATCTAGATGACTTTAAAGAGAATAGAGCATATTATAATACATTAGTACATAATGTTAATAATTGTATTAAGAACTATAATAAAGTTGGAGAGGCTGTATCTAATTCTTTTGTAGGTAAATTTTTTGCTATTAGTTTGATTTTATTTATATTATTTATGGTTTATCTGTGTGGTATATCTTAAATAATATTACATAACAATATTAAACTTTACAATTCAATACATATATGGTATTATTTAAGTAAGATATAGTGAGTGTATCTAAACACTGTATGAATGTATTATAGTGTACAACTTTATAGTGGGAATTGGTTTTGTTATATTAAGCGAGCAATACATTATACTTTTTACAAACTTTGTTTTTTATAACTTATTTTGATGGTGATTAACCATATTCTAGTGTAAGGTTGTGTAATGTTTTACATCATACTTATTTATGTCTTTTTATTTTATATAAAGCTAACACTATTAGAATACATCAACTGATACATTCACTATATCGAATATTATTAATTTAGTTTTCAAATATTACTTTACATAGTATTACTAAACAATACAAAGTGATACAGTATAGAGTAGTTTTTATAGAGGGGTATATACATATGGATTACTATATTAAAGAGTTTTTAAAGACTAATAAATTAGAGACAGGTGTACCATTTAAGGTTAAGGAACTTAGACGTTTAGTGGTAGTTGACGAGGATGGTTCTTTTAAGTATGAAGATAGTGGTGAGGTATTAGTATTAGGGGATGTATTTAGTATTCTAAGTGGTGCTTATCATGTAGAGTTAGCTAACACTAAGTATAATTGTGGTGATACTTATTATTTTGTATCTGATGCATACAATGTTAAGTCAGCTACATGGGGAGATAACATTTATGACTATGCTTTATTGAGTATGGGTAATGTATTCAATGCACGATTTGAGGCTGAGAATCATAAAGAGGAAATCCTTAATAAGTGTAGAGAGATTAATACTAAAGATACTAAAGATACTAAGGTAGTAACTAAGAAAGATATTTCTGAAGTGTTAAATGATAATGTCAATACCTTATCTAATAAAGTCAAAGACATTGGGGACACTGCTACATTGTTAAATAAAAAGCTTAAAGATGGTGTAAGTGGCATGGCATTGTCTATCGATAAAGATAGCATTGATAGTGGAAAGTATAAAGGCTATACATTACATAATGGGGTTAAAAAAGACTTTGATATTAATGCAACTAGTTTAGGTGAGGCTATTCGTGAAGCATTAAAGAAAAGCTTTAAATAGTATAGGTAATATTAGTTAATATAGGTAGGTGAGTGTAGGTATGTTAGAGAATACAATTAAGATGCTAGTTAATATGTTAGATTATTACTATAAAGATAATCTAATTGATGGGGTAAGCACTGATACAAGTGGTAGCAATTATGTTATGTCAGTTGATTATTCATTAGAGAGTGCTAAGTGTACACTAACTGATGGTAACGTAACAATGGATGCTACTCTATATTATAATGATAGGGTATGCAACTTGTATATTAGGAATTATGTTGATGGTTGTAATACTTCTACATTAGATACTATTATTAAAGGTATTTGTCATTATGAAGAAGTGTTACAACGTGAGAGTGATATTGAGGTTAATGTAACACTTATTTAATATCATTGTGATAATATAGGTGGTATTATACTAAAGATAGTGTGAGATAAGGTGATTTATTTATGGGTTTGATTCAATTCAAGTTGCGGAGTGGTGCTTTACAGAAAATCATACAAAAACGTATGATTTCTATTAGTGAGTTATCTAGATTAAGTGGTGTAAGTCGTCCAGCTTTGTATAGCTTGATTAATGAAAATGTAAATTATGTTCGTATTAGTACATGTAGAAAAGTAGCAGAAGCACTTAAAGTTGATGTTGATACATTATTTGAGGTAGCTAGTGATACAGCTACAGAAGTTGATAAATAGATGGAAAGATTTTATAGTTTAGATATCAAGACACAATATGTGTTACAGGATAGTGTTAGGAAGGATACATTTAAGAGTATAACAACTATTGAGGGTGTTCAGTGGTTGATGTGGACTTTCTATCATTGGGGTATTAAGTATTTAACATATGATACTGTTATGGGGTTACAATTATTTCATGGTAGACCTGTGTATGATGTAAATACTAAGAGATGGTATGGTGCTAAAGTAGTTAAAACAGAGACTGTAGAAGATACAGATAGTAATACTACTAATAGTACAAATGGTGAAGTGAGTACAGGTGAGGGTGATATTCATGGAGATGGCACTAACAATAGTAGTCATAATCATGGGGATAGTCATGCTGAAGTCGGAAACGTCAATGGTGAGGTTCTTCCTAATACTGTTTCTTTGGTTGATAGCACTAGGGAAGATGTAGAGAGAGGTAATACAAATGACAATGGACATGGTAGTAACAATCATTCTGATGGGGTTGGGGTTAACACTCATAGTAATGACAGAGAAGTGGTTAATGCGGATACTCATAGCATTTCTAGTGATGGTGGTATACAATCTACTGTTCTAGGTGCAACATCTACACGTGAGATAGTAGAATATACAGATAATGGAAATGAACCTAAAGGTTTGTCTTTTTATTTACACTCATTGATTTCTAGTGTATTTGAGTTATCTGAAGGTACTGCCATAGAGTTAACTACACAAGCGATTGAGGATGATGTAGCCAATAAGACGTTAACAGATGGTACAATAGTAGAAGTATCTAATAATGGTATTACGTGGTTTAAGCGTTATTTTAAATCGATTGAGCCTAATCTATCTACTAAGTATTGCGTATATGGAGGTGGACGTACAAAAGATACAGTACGAGATATGGCTGATGTAGAATATTATCAGTATATGCGTTATAATGATAATACACATACTGATATGAGTACGACTAGTGTATGTACTAATGGGTGTGGTAATTGTAACAATACTACAGTTAAATTTGAGAGTGTAAGGAATACAGTAGATGGGAGAGTTGTTTTTGCTGATAGGGGTAGTTTAAATAAATAGGATATCTATAGTAGGTATAATATAAAGGTTATGTGTAGTAAGAGTTGTAGTAATAAAAATACTAAAGATGAGATTAGGTATCTTCCAGAAAACATTGTTAAGGTATCGATTGATATGGATGAATATCTAAGGCTTAAAGAAGTAGAGAAAGAGTGTGTTGGTCTTAGAAGAGATGTATTAGCATATAAGAGGGATTCTATATTTGTAGAAGAGCATGAAGTGTGTTATGAGCGATTACATGAAAACTTATACAATGAGTTAGAAGTGTTGTATACTAAGTATCGTGGTTCTGCTATATGGAATTTGGATATTACGTTATGTGGTGTGATAGCTTTCTTTGTTAGAAAATACTTAGAGGGTAGCCCAGAATCATTTGATTATGATGAGAATTCTAGATTGCGTTATAATACATTAGTACATGCAGTAACATCATTAGAGTATTATTTTGACAAATCTAATGATAATGGTGAATTAAATCAAGAAGATAGGGAATTGGTGTTAGAGGCTTTATCTGAGTTGAGAGAGTATTGGTTTTCTATGTGGACATAAATACTTGATATGTGAGAGGATTGAGATATATGCGTTACGTATTAATTGGGATTATTTTATTAACTTCTCTTTTTATAGGTGGTTGTGGTGATTGCTTTGTTGGGTGTGGTGATACGTCAGTTAAAAATCAACCGTCATTAACTGCTAGTAGGGAAGAGAAGTTAAACTATCTTATTACTAGTCAAAGTGATGCTTTAATTGAACACAATAAAGATTCAGATGTGTTTAGTCATAGATATACTGCTAATGAACTTAGCATAGGTGACTATCTAACTAAGACTTTTGAATACATGGATAGTAAGGGTTATAAGGTAGATTCCATTAGGAACGATGATAATAATACAGCATTATATTTTGTTTCTAAGACAATGTATTTTTATAGTAATATTCATAAGGGTGTTACTGTGACATATAGGAAGAAATGATAAAACGTATACTAAAGAAGATATGTAAATGGGTATTTTATTTAATTGTTTTTATTTTTGTTATAGTAGCATTGGTATCTATTAAAGAAGATAATCAGAGAAAGCATGATGCTTTAAAATCTGACCCTATACATACTATGAATAATGAGGTCTTAAAAAATCATACAGGCGATACATTATATGTTTCATATGATAGTAGAGAGTATGATGATTATAAGATAGATAAAATTATTAAAGATATGAATAGTAGGGGTTATAAAGTAGTTAATAAGTATACTGAGTATTTACAATATCAAGAATTAATTGGGGATATTATGTATATACGTGAATATACAGTAACACATGTTATTTATAGGAAGTAAATATATGGATAAAAAAGTTATTATTAAGTCTGTAGCGTTTATATTATTTTTTGCTGTTTACTACTTTGTAGAGAGTAGACGATAATCATTTAAAAAGGGGATTAAAATTATGGTAGTAGGTTCTGTAAAAGACTTAATAAGTGAATTACTAGAGACTTCATGTTATGTAGATGACACAGTAGAAGTAGTCAATGCTGTTGGTACTCCTTATCAGATTGCTAAGGTAGTTAATAAAGATGGTATGGTAGTATTGGTGTTGGACGATGAGTAGATTTCTTAGCGAATATAATTTTCAACAGATATTAGGTAAACATTTATTTAAGAAGTATGTATGTGTTCCTAATGTATCTATGTATGAATACAGAAAGGGTGAATATGAAGCCGACTTTTTGTATTTTAATTTAAAGGCACTACATCTAACAGAAGTTGAGATTAAGTTATCTGTACGTGATTTTTTAAATGATTTCAAAAAGAAACGATATCATGATAGTAAAGAAGTTATGTATTTATATTATTGTATGCCTAGTGATATGTATTATGATAATCAAGAATTAATTGATTCTAAGTTAGGTGACGCAGGTCTAATATTGATTAATGGTGTAGATACTGATACAGAAGATGGTGCGTTCTACGAGTTTGACTGCTACAAGAAACGTGCTAAGAAGCGTAAAGGTGTTTCTAAGTTATCAATCGATAGAGCAATGTATTATATGCGTATAGGGTGTATGAAGTGGATAATTAAATAGAGGAGATTAGATTATGGCAACTATGGAAAACAAACGATTCACTAAGTTTAGATTACAGTTAGAGTTATTAGCATCTCATACAAGTTATAGTCCAGAAGAGTTAGTGTTTAAGTATAACTATAACAATGTAGTTATTCCTACAAGGAACTTTGGTGATATTCAATTACATGAGGTACGATATCGTCTATGTGATTATTTCATCATTGAATACTTTGTAGGGAATGTACGTCTCCTAGAAACATATGATTTAAAAGTTAATGGGTGTTTAGATGATTGTAGTGATGTTATCAATGAGATTGTAAGTCTGATAACTGATGTCATTGATTGCGTTACAGTATCTTTTACAGATAATGATACTGCTAAAACTTTCATGAGTAATTATTTAGATAGGGGTTCTAGATTAGACAGCATTATTAGTGGAGAGTTTGATAGTAAAGATACTATTGTATATTACTATGGTGGTAGTGATTTCATAGTAATATATACTAAAGACTTTAAAAACATAAATGCATATCGCATGAATAAATATTTTGTAGAGCATTTAGTAGCAACTAATTTATTAAATGATATTAATGTTAAGAATTTTAAGCTTATCAGTCATTATACTGATGTGGTGTATAGTGATAAAGATACAGAGGTTGCGTATTATTAATTTATAGTAGAAGGGGTTTATAATATAGTGTGTATTCATAGGGATGTAGAGCATAGGACACGTTCGTATACAGATAATAATGAAGTAATTAGTACACATAAAGAAGTGATAAAAGATTTAGAGTATATATGGGGTTGTTACCCAGAGTTACGTTTAGGGCAATTACTATGTTATATTGCATCTGAGGTGTTGGGTACATCTGACCCTTTTTATTTAGAAGATAGTAAGTATCAAACATTTAGAGATACTGTAAAAGATAGGTATAGTGATATATGAAAGATAGTAGTTGGTCAGATATATTTAAATACATGTACTTTGTACTACAGTTAAAGGTAGAGGTATTCCTACTAAATCGTTTAATTGGTAGTTCCACTGGTTTATATCAACAATGTATTAATAAAGGTGTACTAAAATTTCTAGATGCATATGAGCGAGCGAATGAGGGTAATTATGAGAAGTTTTTAAAGTCTGTGGAAAATTCAGTTGAGAACTCAGATGATGAAAGCTTTAAAGATTATTCAGATGTGTACTTAAATGGGTTTAAAGCACATTATAATGTAGAAAGAAATATGCGTGTCATAGCTACTAATGAATTAAAGAAACAAACAGAGGAGTTAAAGTGTAATGAGTATATTGTTTAAACGTAGTGTAGTTGCGTTATCTGTGTTAACTTTATTTGGTACTACATATGTAGGTGCTATTAGTACTGCTAGACCTGTAGTCATTAGTAGACCGCCTGTGGTTAAGTCTACACCTGTTGCAAAACCAGTAACTAGGAGTACAACTAAATCTAGTACAACTAAGAGTAATGATAGTACAGAAAGTAAAACAACTAATGTAACAAATAACTATTATACTACAAATAAGAGTGGTGGCTTCTTTGATAGTTTCACTGGTGCTTTTGCTGGTACATGGTTCTATCATACATTATTTGGTAATAATGACAACAGTGGTTCTAATGTTAGTAATGATGCTACACAAGAAAATACTGAAAGTGGAGATACAGAAGAGGTCTTTAGTATCAGTTATTGGATTACAAACAATTTAGAATATCTTAAAAATTTATTGTTTGGTGTTAAGTAGGTAGATACTATGTTACAAAATCTAAAGAATAGGGAATATATACAAAAACTATTAAACGCTGAAACTTCTAATGAAGTATGGAATTTGTGGTTTGATACTCCAGATAGTTTATTTATTAAATGTGTAGATACTATATTTGAAGATGCAGTTTGTGATTCTACTAATAAACATAAGAGATATATCTATGAGTGTGTAGATGGTAAGTATTATGAATATTCCTATTGGGAAGATTATTTTGGTGAACAGAGTTGTCATAGTTTTAGAGAGGTTACAAGACAGCCTGTTTTAACGTATGAGTGGGAGTAGTTAATAATGGTTAATGTACAAAAAGAGGCATTAGATATCACAAGGAAAGTATTACAGGATAGTTGTGGTTATACGAGTGATGTTGTTGCTGAGGATAAGATGTTTGTAGTGTGGTCATGCAAAACATTACAAAATTGGAAAGCTATTGTAGGTGGTACCGATATTAAAGAACTAATTGAGGTAACATATAATGGTGATACAAAAGAAGCATATGTAGACGTGTATGATAAGAAATTAAATGTAGCTATTAAGTTAAATGGTGAGTAACATTATGGAAGAGTTGAAACAAAATTTACTAGAAGAGTTCAACACATTAGAAGAGCGTATTCATAGTCTAATTGCGTTTTTAGATGAAAATAAAGAGCATGAGGATTATTATGTGTTGTGTAAACAGTTGACTGCTATGGTCGACTATCGTGAGTGTTTACATACACGTATTGTAAAATATAATATTGCGTAGGTGTATAAAAGTTTTTTATGGGGATAATGCAAATAACTAAGAAAGTTTGTATTATCTCTTTTTTATTATATTTAGTATACTATATGTGTAATAGTGGTTCTTGTAAAGGAGATAAAAATGAGTTCTAGGTATACTTTTGTATATTTATAACAGAATTTGAAGTATTTCCTTTGGGATATACACATAAGTATTCATTAAGTTGTTTGTTTTATTCATAAAGGAGATAAAAAAATGATTCCTAGCTATGATTTAATGTATGCAATAAACAAAGAGTGTATATCGTGCCTACAAAGTGTTTGGGGTAATGACGAGTGTGAATCTTGTACATATGAGGAAATATACTCCAACTTAATGGGAGAGGTATGTGATGGTGCATTAGATATTCCATTGTATACTAAAGAGTCAAAAGAATATTACAAGACAAATAGGGACGTAAATTTTAATAAGTATATGTTAGATATCTTATTAAAGATGTATGAAAAGAATAAAATGAAGTATACGTATAAGGTTGATAATGTAACATATACTTCGGATGAGTTCTACGTACTAGAGAAAGAGTTAGAAAAACTAATAAAGGGGAATTAAGATGAAGAACAATAAGACATATAAAAGATTTGACTCTACTACATATCGTATGGTTATGAGTATGTTAATTTATCTTGAAAGCATTGAGGTTAAGGATATTGTACGACATGTAAATGGTGATAAGGTACATTATATGGTTAGAGTTGATGGTTATTTTACATCACTAGATAAGGTTAGTAATATCATGAAGAATTTACCTAAGAGATATGTAACAGCATTTGATGTATTTATGGGTAAAGTGTATAAACGTGTTATTCAGAGAGTACCTTATTTTGAACGAGATGAGTATTATTCTATTAATTTCTTATTGCAGTATCTACAAGATACTAGTTATATCGTACCTATTGGATTAGATGATATTGATTGTATTCGTATGTATGTTGAGAATAAGTATGATAAGGTAGATGCTTTGGAGTTGGTTAGCAATATGTTAGATAAGAAGTCAGAGGTTGAAGATATTTTAGGTGATACTATGGTTAATAGTAAAAACGATACAATGCTAGATACAGAAGATTTGTATAAGAATTTTGCTTATTTATATGAAACACTTATTAGGTTATATGCTAAGGGTTATCGTACAATCGAGGTAGATAGTTCCAATGCATTAGTGTTAGCTGTTGTTCAGAAGTATACACAGGAAGATTTAGATAGGGGTAGGGTTAGCCGTAAAACATATCTAAATATTACATCTATCTTTAAGTTATTAGGTATTATGGATACTATTAATAGTGGTGTATATGCTATTAGAGATATTCTAGGGTTACCTAGTGAGGGTGATATTGTTTATATGGGTGATAAACCGTATTATTTACATAGTATTTCTTTTAATAGTGTTGGTACACAATATTTCTTATATCCTAATCATTTGAATAAAGAAATGTATGAGTTACTTGGTGATACGAAGTTAGAGATGACATATAAAGTACGTATGGCTAAGAAGGATACTACATGCAATATGTTTGAAGATAGCTATCAAGATAAGTGGAATGCATTTATAGGAGGTTAATGATGGTAACACAATATTTTACAACTGATGTTATTACAGCAGAAGAGTATATTGGTTATGTACGTATGGTTTTTCAACTACAATCTGCGATTAATATGGTGGGTTTAGATGGTGGTATTCAAGTAGTTAATAATAAATTACGTTTCTATGATGCTGAAGACGAAGATATTACATCTGAGCATAAAGACTTGAAAAAGCTGGGTGTAGATACTAATCTTCTTGTTAAATTTAGTAGAGCTATTTCTGAGTGTATTGTGCGTTTAGATACAACTGTACAGGAGTTGTATAATACAGTATGTCATTCTGTTGTTAATGATTATGGTAGTATAGCTAGATATTATCGTGCCAATGAAGATAAAAACTTAGCACCTAGCTTTGTGTATTTACGTGAGTTCGATAATCAGGATGAATCTGATAAAGTTAAATTATTGTACGAATATCAGTATTTGTATGATTATATTAATAATCTTTGTAATATGAATACTAATAGAGGTATGGATGATACTATTATGACACAGTATGATGTTGATAGGGATTGTGTTAATTTTGTCATAGAACATACTAGTATAGATGCAGTTACTCCTAATACTATTGTTAGGGACAATATAGCTATTAGATTATTACCTACAGTTGTGTTTAGTGGTTCTCATAATGTAAAAGTTAGGGATGTGTTGAATAACATTAATACAGTTATTCGATATTTAATTAGGTTACATGCCGAACCATTTAAAGTTGCTTATGATGGTTTAAGTCCTAAGTCTTTTGATAAGGTAGGGTTAAAACAGATTAATTATGTTACAGAGGGTAATGGTTTTGTAGCATTTGGTGATAATGTATTTTCTGTGTATATTGATAGTGATAGAGTTAAACATTTAGTCAATCAATTAAATTTTGTGCATAAAGTCGACTGTTTTAATAAGGCTATTGAAGGTCATAAGTATCTATTAAATTTTCCTATCATTGATAATTATGTGACAGTGGCTAGTGCAATACAGTCTTATTTACGTTATCAGTATGAAAGCGTTATGGGTTCTAGTGGTTATAGTAAGTACACGCCATATGTTTGTTTGTTGTTATCTGTGACTAGTGTGAGTTCTGTTGGGTATGCACATATTCATCAGAGTGTTAATATGCATTTAATTCATTATCATAGTTTTATGGTTGATACAGGTAACAGTGATAGATTAGATATGATGTTGTCTTATATCGATTTTTGTAAAGATAACTATAATTCTGATTTTACGTGGGACAATGGTAGACATGTTATGGTAGTTCATCATAAGCATAAAGAAGATGAAGTTCTTTCATTGCATAAATATATTGATGACAACTCTATTGGTTTTAATTTAGATGTAGATGATGTATTAGATTTACTAAAACTATCTAGGGGTTTAGTTAATGGTTTCTATAATACTTTAAATGCAGATAAACATGTTGTATTTATTGATGCTTTGAATGGGTTTAGAATGATTTCAGATATTGCTAAATCTAAAGACGGTACATACATTACATTAGATTATGAGATTGATAAGTATCTTAATTGCAATACTAATTATATGGGTACTATTAATAGTGACTCTTTATTAACATGTTCTGATATGGTGTTTCCTTTAGATAGTAAATATTGGTATGTTAAAGATGTAAACAACTATAAGCCTTTAGTGTCTATAGTTGAGAAACGATATAAAGGTATGGAAGTGGTATTACGACTTGTCACTAATATGTTATTTACTATCTTTTACGAGATTAATGCTAAGGATATTAAAACAGTATCTATTGGTGTAGAGGATTTCAAAGATTATAGTAAGTTATCGTTCATTGTTAAGACATATGATGGTAGGGTTGAGACATATCCTTTACTTATTAATGATACATTTAGTTACGCCGTGTATAGTCTATTTCATGAAGATAGTGGGTATCAGATTTATGATGCTACATTAAAGGAAGTATATGATATCCTATCTGAAGTCATGGATATGATGGTTTCTAGTTTTAATTTCATTGATTTTGACGAGGATATTTTTAATGTGGTTGATAATTTACGGAAGTTATCTGTAATAGTTAATTCTTGTGATAAGAAAGAGGGAGAAAAAATGAAAGTAGTACATACTAAGGAAACAAAATTAGTACGTTCTAGTGAATCTAGAAATCTTATGTTAGCTAAAGATTTAGCATTAGAGTTTATTGATAGTGGTTATGATGTGATTATGCGTGATGGTGATGATTTAGTAGTATATTCTAATACTGATACATCAATGCAAGAATATGTACCTAAGTCTTTACATAAGGTATTTTATGATGTAGATAAGTTAGATTTGTTGCCATTATCTTATTACGTGTATATGTGTAAATAATTGAAAGGTGGATTAGGTTATGATATACAATACAGAAGAGATACGCTTAACACCAGAGGATTATGTAAGATGCATTGAGTTGTTTTATACGTTAAAAGCCCGTGGTAATCGTCATGGTTATGATTCTAAAATCACTTCTATTGAGGAGATGGGAATAGACTTTAATGGTGCTTTCTTTAATTTTGATTTAAGTAGTGATATAGTTGAGCAGTTTGATATGTTATCTAATATGACAATTAAGACTGTGTTAGATAAATTACGCTTTATCATGACTCATGCTATCTATAGCTTGTATGAAGTACAGGAGTTATTGAAGCAGAATAAAACAGCATATCGATTGTGTCCTAATTTCACTCTTAATGCATATTTAGAAGGAAATGTATTTAAGAATGTTCTTAACTATCTATTAGAGTGTAATAGATTGTATAATTACTTTGTAGATGGTGATTATACTAATTGTTGTATTCGATATGTACATGATGATTTTAAAAACCCATTTCATATGTACAATAATAAGGGTGAGGATGTTCCAATGACATCTCCTATTATTCAACACGTAGCATTTACATCTAGAAAAGAAATAGCTGTACATGAGGTTATTGAGAATATTCATGCTGTTATGTTTATGTTGTCTAAACTACATCTTGATAAACTTAAAACACTACGTAATATATATCAAGATGAATTAGAGGGTGTTAGCAATGGGTATCAGACTCATGTACGTTACAATGATACGAGAGATGTAGGATTGATTAATACATTGTATATCAATTTACCTAAAGAGATTAAGAGTACAGATGTGGAGCATATCAATACTGTTAGATTGATTAGGGATGTGGTTGATGCAATTACTATTGGTGTAACTTGTAATTATTCTTGTGAGAAAGATAAGATAACTGTGTTTGATATCGTAAGTGCTATGGTATGTCATTCAGATACATTGTTACGTGATACATATGGTAATGGGTATACAAATTATAGTGCAACTACTAAAGTATTTTTAGATAAAATGGGTTGCAATGGACTTAGTAAGCATATCTCACAGGCTATGATGTTGTATATTATTTATTACTTTAGATACAAAATTAAGAATGATACATATCTTAGGTTAGAGCGGTTGAAACGTGCATTAGAGTTTAAAAATGGTACATTTGATACTGATGTAACATGTAAAGATGGTCATATTTTAATTCTTAATCGTAGATATCGTGAGAGAGAAGAATTGATAGGGACTATTATTAATTTTAATACGTTACCAGTTAAAGAGTCCGACTATACTACTATTATTCCTAGTGTATTATGCATGATGGTCGATGTGCTTAGGGTAGTAGGTGCTATATGGTATCATCATGCTAGATTTACTACTCCTATGCATATGGTTCAGCTTATGTGTGAATTAAAGTACGAGAATTATGATAATCTATTTTGCGAGTATTATACAAGTAGTGATACGTTTAAATTAAAGCCAGATACATATTGTACTAATAGTGATGACGATATACATATTAATTGGTATCATTATGGGAATACAGTATTACCTACATATGGTACATATGATATAAATACTATCTTAAAAGACACAGTATTTGTTAATAGTGGATATCTCACTGAGGCTAGAATGGGTTTAATCACTTTGTTGAAAGTGGTTGACGATACACTAAAAGATGATACTAAAGAGGTTGATAGTTTAGAGTTACGATATAATATGTCTGACTATAATTACAATATGGAGTTTCATATTACATTTACAGATGGTGAGACAGTAGTTAGACATACAGAGTTTAACCTAGCTGATTTCTATTATCTATATGGGTTATTATTATATTGTGAGAGTGTTGGTTGGAAATCTTCTTTATTTAATTATAAGATGGATATCTACTCTTTTAAGACAACAATTAAAGACATGGCTTATAGAATTAATGCTGTTGCTAAAGAATTCTATACATTTAATGGTGATTTAATCGACAATGATGAGTATAGTATGTTGGAGTCTGTTATGAGTCATGCTAAGGGGTATAAAAAGTCTTTGGGTTCTAGTCAAGTTGTAAGGGAAGATAAAGAGGTTAAAGAAGTGGATACAGAAGTAGTTGACCCTGTTGTTGAGGTATTAACTAAGTATAGTGATGAAGTTGATGTCAAATATATAGCTAGGGTATTATCTAATGAGTTCATGTTGAGTGGATATGATTATATCGTTGTAAAAGACGATAAGATGAAAGTATACTCTACAGATGGTAGTAAGTGTCAGGTCATTGCCAAACCTTTACATAGATTCTTCTATAATGCTGATACGATAGATAAATTACCATTGTTGTATTATTTAATTGATTAGGTGTGCTATGGATGGTGTTAATGCTATATTAAATTATGCATATGGTGTGTATTCTATACTAGGGATTTCATTATATGTATTCATTGTATTGTTGATAAGTGTTGTGAGTGGTATTAGTAAGTCATATCAGTTAGATGAGTTTTGTAAAGTATATGCTAGGGTGTCTATACTGTTATCATTAGCATTTGTTGTTATCGTGTCTATTATTAATACCGTATCATTTATATTAGAGTAGCATTATGGGGGGAGTGTATGGACAGTATTTCTACAAGTGTATTAGATGTATTACAGCGTTTAGGGATTGAATATATCAGACGAGATGAAAGTAATAATTACTATATGGTAACAGATGGTGGTGAAAAGATTTCATGTGATGAATTCTTTAGGGTTGTTTGTATGCATGTGTTACAGGGTAGTGAAGAGATGTATGTAGATAAGAAATAGTTTAAAGAGGTAGTTAAAAGAGGTAGTTAAAAGAGGTAGTTAAAACCTACCTCTTTTTTATTTAATACTTTACAATACTTTACACCTATGTTATACTATATATGTACCAGTTAGGTAGTAAATATATTGTCTTTCAAAAGGAGAAACAAAAATGGAAATGTTAAGTGGTTTACCTTGTATCTTAGTTATTGTATGGGGTTTAGCTTATGTGTGGTTTATTTCAAAAGGTTATAGACCTACTAAGTGGTATAAATTAATTGGTATCATTCTAGTAGTATTATCTCTATTAGATGTATTTGTTATCAATGCAGATTTATACCCTAAGTATTGAGTTACTTAGGGTATATCAGAAGGGGATATAAAATGATTGTAGTAGCTTTCGTGGTAATTGTAGTTATGGTGTATGTAACTATGGTTGGTAGTAAAATTCATGAAGAGTGTGATAGATATGATTCTATTAAGACATATAACACTCTTAAAAATGATAGAGAGTTTCTTAGAAAGATTGGGGGTTAATTATGTTTTTACCTGTAATTGGTTTATGCATACTGTTATTGCTTGTATATGTAGCAGTAACATTGTTTAAGATTAGAAAGAATTATCACTTTAAAGATGCTAGTCATTTTGAAGTGGTAACTGTAGAGAGGGATACTAATTTAATTCCTTTCATTGTTGATTTTATTGGTAAGTTGGTTCTACCTATGGCTGTTTTAACTGTGGAAAGTTATACATGGTGTGCTATTTTGTTATTTGTATTTGTTATCTTCGGTTTTTATTCTATTCGTGTAGATATGAATTTCTTATATGCGTTAATTTTTAATGTGTATAAAGTTAAGACAGAAGATGGTATTGTATATACAGTATTCTCTTTTGAAGACATTACCACTATTACTAGTGGTAAATACTTGGAGGTTGGTAATGGTGTCCTCTTATACAGATGAAGTAAATACTAAGCATCATATCATTAATAGTGAGATAACAAGACCACATCTTGTTAAGGCATTAGATAAAGATGATGCTACAAAAGAGTATATTGGTTTTTATTATGGGTATGTTATTAAGCATAGTCATTTTACAGATGAGCGTAAGGATTATCTGTTACTCATTGATGAAGCTACATTACAAAAAGATGCAAGTGTGTCTAGGGTAGAGATTGATTATAATACGATTAGGAAGTCTACTGGTGTGTTAGATAATAATGGTAGGTTGTTATTTGTAGGGGATATCATTTCTTTTGTTAATAGGGATGATGTTAAATATATTATTGTTAAGGGTTACAATGGTTTTTGTTATATGGGTATAGATAACAAAGACACAACAAAGATTCCTTTAATGTGTAATAAGTATAAAGATAATGTTAATACAGATATTGTATATGTGGAGGGTTAAGATATGTCAGTTGAATTGATTACATCACAAATCAGTACATTAGAAGAGAGAATTAAGGTTTCAAAACAATTATTATCTAAAATTGATAATTTAAGTGATACAGATACAAATACAATGAAGAAACAAATTAATGATTGCATTGTAAGTTTTGAGGTTCTTAATTTCTTGTTAATGGAACGTCAAGTCATTGAAACAAAGGAAGAAGAACTTAATTCTGTACTAAATACAGCAGAAGATGTAGAAGTTCCTACACAGACTGTAGGTTTAGATGGTGATATCATTGAGTAGTTTAGCGTTAAGTATTATAGGTGGGTTTGTTTTAATCGTACCTACAGTGTTGTTTCTATACGTTATGATTCAATTATTGTTTAGAGTATTAAGAAATGATATAATATTTTCTAGTGGATTTATACATTTATTAGTTGTATATGCTATCGTATTTAGTATTTGTTTTATTGGTGCATATGTTGTATACATATGTAATTAAGAGGTGATGCAATGGCAAGTAAGGATTATATTTTTAAAATGTTAGCCGCAAGTTCTCACAGTAAGGATGCTAGGGAAGAACATGATTTTTATTCAACAGAGCCTAAGGCTGTTGAGGATTTGTTGCGTTATGTAGATTTACAGCATAAAGTTACTGAGCCTAGTTGTGGGAATGGTAATATTGCTAATGTGTTACTTTCTCATGGGCATGAGGTAGATGCTTATGATTTAATTGATAGGGGTTTTGGTTATACAAAAGACTTCTTATCTGATAATACTCAGATTGATGGTGATATCGTAATGAACCCACCATACAAATATGCTATGGAACATGTATCACATGGTATGAGTATTTTAAAAGATGGAGGGAAGTTATGTGCTTTTCTTAAAGTACAGTTTCTTGAAAGTCAAAAACGTAAACCTTTGTTTGATGCATATCCATTAAAGTATATGTATGTGTTCAGAAAACGTACTAATTCTTATCGCAATGATGATAGGAGTTTAGGTGGTAGTGCTGTGTGCTATTGTTGGTATGTGTGGGAAAAAGGCTATAAAGGTGAGCCTACTATTCGCTGGATTGACTAATTAATAGAGTATTTGTATGTAAGTATGCTTAAATCTGTTGTATACTATTATATACAAATACTTTTATATTATAGGGGGGATTAAAATGGATAAGTATGGTAGAGTTATTTATGATAAAAATTTTCATACTAAAAACTTCATACTACACTATAAGAATCTGATTGATGTAAATAAGTTTAAAGCAGATAGGGTTTCTTATGGTAAGCGTATTGATATGTTATCTAAGCTGTTGTCTAACATAGATATTAATAAGAATATCCTATTTATTGGTGGGCAGGACATACATCGTGAGTTATTCTTGGCTATGTTGAGTAAGTTTGAAACATTACAATCGTATTACTATTGTAGTATGATGCAATTACATGATATCTTTTGGGGTAATAGGGGTAGTGAAAATACTCATTTAATGGATGAGGATAAGATGTATTCTCTACAGGATATTACTGAACGTGTATTGTGTTTGTACATCAATAGGGAAATGATTCCTACACGTAATGCTAGTGTAGTTGGTACTGTTATCACTAATCGATGTATGTTACCTAATAAAGTAAATTGGTTATATTTTCATGGTTTTACATCTGATATGCTAGATAGAGATGGTTTTAAGTCTATTTATGATTTATTTAAGTCAGGTGATACATTTACTATTATAGATTTAAATAAAGATATTCCTACTATCTTTAATGAAGATGTTAAGGTTAGCAAAAAGCGTAAAAGTACTACAAATAAAGTTGTTAAAGAAGAGATAGTAGAGACTTCTAACAATGTTTCTGATTTATATTGATAAGGGAGTGAGTTAATGAGAAATGTAATATATTCGTGTTTATCTAAGTCAGACCCTTATTATGTGGATTATCTTAGAATCTTTGAAGAGGAAGCTGATAATTATAAGAAACAATTTAAGATTGATGGTGTACTTAGTGATGTAGAACGTAAATTCATGGACTTTATTATAAAGTCGTATGAGGTAAGTGGTGAGACTCCTAGCTTAGATTTGTTTGTTAAAATGTTTAGTGAGTATCCTGTAGAGGATGATTTACGTGTAGCAGAAGAGATTGGTATAAACGATTTTAGGGTGTATATTTTTAACTTAATTGATAAGAGGGTTAATAAGTATATTGCTAATCGGTTAGATGAGTTAAATGCTAAGGTAAAGAGTGATGGTATTACAGATGATATTGCACAAGAGTTTACTAAGTTAACATCATTGTCTAATCGTAATAAAGCTAAGGATATCAATATTGAAATAGATTCTAAGCAAGAGTATGATAATAAGAAGTTACGACCTGTTGGTTTAGTTACAGGTATACCTGAGATTGATGATAAGATAGGTGGTATGAGTCCTGGCACTGTTACTACGATTGCTGGTTTTACTTCTCAATACAAGTGTGTATCAGAAAATGAACGTGTGTATACTAATAGAGGTCTTTTAACAATGAAAGAGATTTACAATATTGGTGTACATAGTGATTTGATGATACAGTCAGAATTTGGTATGCGTAAACTTGTAGCAGTACATGATGAGGGTGTTAAGAATTCATATATCATTTATATAGGTGGTATTCCTATTGAAACATCTCCTATACATAGATTTAGGGTTTTAACTGATAATGGTTTAGAGTGGGTTGAAGCACAAAATCTTAAATGTGGTGATAGAGTTGTACAGTCATTGAAGAAATGTACACATGATGGTTATCGTGGTAATGAGTCTTATTGGGTAGGAAAGGCTAAGTTAATTGCTAAGACACGAGAATGTTTTGATGATACTTTATTTACTGAAAGTTTAAATTGTTGGAAGGCTTTTATCAGTGAGTTATTTAGACATATAGGTTATGTAATTAAGGGTGGAAAAACCTTTATGTATTTTCTTAATGATAAGAAAGCATATTCTGTAAGTCGTTTATTATCAGCAATAGGGATTTCTACTGTTTTTGTAAATAGTAAGTTATTTATTAAAGGTTCAGTGTCATTACATCATTTTATTAATGTAGTTGGTGCTGATACATATAGTGAAGTTGCTAACAATTTATCTTTATCTGAAATGCATGATGAAGATTTGGGTAACAGTGAATTTATTCCTATCTCTAAAGATGATATCTATGAGTTCTTTGGTTCTGAGTTAACATGGAATACTGTTACAGATATTGAACAGTCTGAGTGCTATATGTATGATTTGACAGTTGATGGTTCTCCTACATATTGTTTAAATGGGTATGTAACACATAATACAACCATGTCGTTGAATATTGCACATCTTAACGCTTATGAGCTAGGGTATAATATTTGTTATTTATCACTAGAGACTCCAAAGGAAGATATTAATTGGAACTTGTTATCATGTCATAGTTATAGTACTAAATTCCAACGATATAACTTTGTATCACATGCTAAGATGCGATGGGGTACGATGACAGATGATGAGGAAGATTTTATTTTTAATGAAGTAGAACCTGATTTAAAGAATGATTATATTGATGATGAGGGTAATACAAGAAAACGTGGTAAGGTTATTATTTTAGATGAGTCTGATTTCAAGACTTTCTCTTTTGGTGAGATTTCTAGTGTTATAGAGAAAGTAGACGATAAGTTAGGTGGTAAGCTTGATTGTGTTATCGTAGATTATATTCAGTTATGTAAGTTTAGTGGTCAGGGTGTTACGTATGATGCTAACTCACAGATTAATAGTTATGTGACATTCTTTAGACGTTTAGCACAAAATTTCAAGAAAGAGATTAAGGAAGATGGTACTGAGGAAGTACGTCAGTTAACAATGATATTGTTAGCACAGATTAATCGTAGTTCTTGGCAAAAAGCAAGTAGGAATGATGGTAGATATGATATTACATGTTTAGCAGATGCGAATGAGTTAGAACGTGGTAGTGCTAGGGTATTTACTACTTATACATCAGAGGATTTGAAAGCTAGAAAATCTGCACAAGTACAAATACTTAAAAATCGTGCTGGTCAGACAATGTATGACCCAGTAACTGTGTATGCTGATGGTGAGGCATATGTGTTTATGTCTGAGGATGGTATGAATAGTAGTTTTGGTGGTGATGGTCTAGCTAGTGTTGAAAGTGCATTCGCTAGTATGGACGATTCATTTGATTTCTTATAATGAGGTGATAATATGAGTTCATTTACGTATAAAGGCAAAACATATAATTTTGCTCAGGATGTAGATATTCATTCTAATGGTAAGTGTGTAGCTACATTGACAGATGAAAATAATAAAACATGTGAGTTAACTTTTGTTGATGGTGAGTTAGTATCTATTACAGAAATTAATTAGTTATATTGTTTTATATCATAATTGTGCTATAATTTATGTATATAATAGTAGTGTTGTTAGATAAACTAGTAACACTACTATTTTTAGGATAAGATAATTAAAAGGATATTCATAGATGGGACAATTAGATAAATTAACTAAAAGCTACGAGCAACATATTATTAAATGTAGAGTAGAGGGTGATAGGGCAATTCTTGCCGTATTATCAGATGTGCATCAAGGTTTAAATGATAGAAAGTATTTACAAGATACTGTTAAATTTCTATTATCATTAGGTGATAGGTGTAAAGTGATTCTTGGTGGTGATTGTACCAATACAACAACTAAGAACTCAAAAGGTAATGTACTTGAAGAGTGGTGTAGTGGTAGTGAGCAGATTTACACTTTAGTAGATGATATTAGACCTTTATATGAAAGTGGACAGCTTATTGGTATTGTAGAGGGTAATCACCCTAAACGTGCATATAATGATGCGTATATTACTATTGAAGAGATGATAGCTAGTCTGTTGGGGGATAAATCATTGTATAAGGGTTGTATGGGTATTGTTTACTTTAATGTAAACGATAATCTATATGTACATCAAATTTTGCATAAACATCGTTCTACTGAAGGTGCATATGATTTCTTTAATGCTGATGTAAATTGGTTTGAGCATAAACATAAGCCTATGACTAGAGCAAGGGTTAAGATTGAACACAATAAGTTTGTTAAAAAACCAGTAGCACGTCAAGTGTGGGATATTTATCAATCTAGTTTTCAAGTATTCCCTGATTATGCTAAGAGTGCTGGTTATAAACCTAGTGTGAGTGGATATTACTTGTGTGAAATGAGTGGTAATAAGCATAATCGAATTGCTACACCGTATTTTGATAGTGATTTTAGGAATTTAATTAAGAATGGATATGAGTTCTAGATATACTTTTGTATATTTATAACAGAATTTAATGTATTTTCCCTGGGATATACAAATAAGTATTCGTTAAGGAGTTTGTTTTATTCATAAAAGGAGATATTGTGTTTAGAGAAAAATCTAAGTTAGATGGTTGGATTGATACGATTGATGGTTTCATTGAGTTAGATGATGGACATGCAGTAGCATCTAATGTTATTTCAAATGCTAAAGAGTTCATTAAATCAGTATATGGTTTAGATAGTACTAATCCATGGTATCGTAGATGTGGTGTTACAATTACTTCTTCAACGATTGGTAGTATTCTTATCTCTATTGAAGCTGTGAATGGTACACATTTAGATGTTGAGTTTTTACCTACAGATATTATTAGTATGTATCATTACGATACATTAAGTGATGAGCATAATGTTGTAGATTTAATGTACATTGATTCTATGACAGTTGATGATGCTATTAAAGAGTTTACTGATGTATTAGATAATAGTGGCATTTAATTAATATTTTAAAGGGGGATTATATTATGGTAGTACATTCAGAAGAGGATATTATTGAGTTAATTAAGTTCTTTAGGAAAGAATATAATACACTAGATTTAAATAATCAATGTAAGAATGTAATTGATTTTGTAAAAGGAACAAAATTAGAAAGACCTATGTCTTGTACTGATGTTGATGTGTCTGTACATGAAGATAGCACAATTACAATTAGTTATACAGTTAAAGAGTGGGAAATTAATTTTATATTCTTCGCTGATAATCAAGTACATGTTCAAGAGTGTACTAATCATGTAACTAAGTTTGAGAATGTAAAACGTGCAATTATGTACGCTAATAGATTTTTGTGTATATAGGTGATATATGGGATTAGTTTCTTTTATTATAGTGTTGACGATTTTTGTATTAGTACTATCTATGATACAGGATTATTTTGCTGACAAGAGCATGTGGTATTATCTATTAACTGTTTCAACTATGCTCCTGTTATTCGTTTTGTCTATGATTGGGATAGAGCTATTATTTAGGGGTTAGATTATGATTTTTATTATTGTGTTTATGTTTCTTATTGTGTCATTTTTGTATACATTTTTTACGTTTTGTGATACTGAAAAATTTAATAGTAATAGGGAATGTATAGTTTACATGTTAGTATCTTATACTGTTATAACTCTTTTATCGTGTTTAGTTTGGTATGTTACTAAATAAAGTTAATTAGTTGAGTGTATGATTCGTTCATACACTCTTTTTTGTTTACAAAACTTTACACTTATGGTAAGATTACTTTGTAGATATATTACTTATAATATTTAAAAGGAGATTAAGTTGTGGGTAAGGTTCTTAGTAGAATTAAAAGACGTGGTAATACACATTTAATTACTGATTTCATTCGTAGTTTACATGAGTATGGTATGCGGACAAAAGATGTATTATTTATCATGACTAGCTGTGGTTACATGACATGGGAAGATTTCTGTGATGTAGCAAGACATGATTATTATAATAGAGGTTATGGTTCTCCTGAGGTAGCGATTGATTTGAGGATATTCACTACTAAAGGCTATTTCTATCGTCATGAGATTTGCGATGGTATGGAAGAGTGGAGATTTCATTATACTGAACATGAAATGTCTAATCGTAAATTAGATACAAAAGATGTAAAGTCATTTGTAGGTGGTCATTGGTCTACCTTGTCTGAAATTATTAAGAGGGGTAATGAGGATGTATAGCTATAAGGAGATTAATGCTAATAGATTTAATGAATTACATAAAGAGAGTAATGAATTATTAGCCAGAATTGCATCGTCTATTATGTTATATGAGATTGATAGATGCGATAATATTTTAGATTATGTGAGTGGTAATGGTAACTTTCAGTATAGTAGAGAATTCAACTATATAGGTGGAAAGGGTGTTATTAAGATTGGTACGTATCTTTCACCTATTAGACAGAGTGATAAATTTTTATTTACTAGTGGTACATTAGATATTTCTTTAGGTGAGCATACTTTCGTTAAGATTCGAGTTCATAAAGGTCTTAATAGTTGTACAACAAGTGTATCAAAATGTTATTTTAGGTATATAACAGAAGAAAGAAATATTATTAAGGGTATATTATCTTTTTATATGGATTCTAGTGGGATAGCTAGAGATTCCGACTTATATAAAGCTTATTTAGATTATATTTCTATGTTAGAAGAGATGAGTGTTATTTTAGGTTTTTAATATTAGTTGTTATTTAGTTGTTAATATGGTTATATAAATAATAGTTGTACATTCTTTCTAGAAAGTTGTATAATAAAAGTGTATTATTCTTATGAAGTGTGAGAATAACGACTGCACAAGTAGAAGTAGTGAAGCGTATGTTTATTATCTTAGTTGTAGGGAGCAAGTTTTAGCCGATTACAATGATGATGGATAACAAAAGCATAACGAAACGAAAGGAGGCCGTTCTAATCTATGTCTAATAAGATTAAGGCTTTATTATCAATTCTAACATTTTGTGGTGTTCTTTTTGGGTTTGTTGGAATTGCAGATGCTCGTCAGGTAATGACTACTGCATATACTCCTCATGAGCAAGCTGGGTACATGGCGAATGGCTTATGGATTCAAGAAGGATATGTTGCACTTGATTTTTTACCTTTGGGTACACAAGTGTGGTTAGATGGTGTTCCATACATCGTAGGTGATAGGATTGGTAGTGGTGACTATAATCATGTTGATATCGTAATGAATAGTTATGAAGATGCTATTCAACATGGTAGACGTTACATGGACTTGCAATACTAATATTGTAATGACAACTGAATAAGAGTATATACTTTAGATAGTTTAGAGGTATGATGCGTTGACATCATACCTCTTATTTTTTCAAAAAAATAACTTAACAAAACTTTACAACTTAGTATAGGTATGGTATACTATAGGTGTGGTAAGGGTGATAATTAGAAGGAGTAATAAAATGAAAAACTTTAAAATTTATGCAGTTAGTGGTGAGGATAATTCTAAATATGAAATTACCCTAAACGAGTTAGTTGCTAAGGGTAATTATACTGAAGATGAAGTTTGTAAGTTACTTGATTATATCGAGTCAACTAAGTACAAAACTTTCAGATGGAAGTTAGTACATAAAAATTCAATTCATGCTATGGATGGTGATGGGATTCAACATTACTTAGTAGATTTAAAATAGTGTGTTATAATATAGGGAGAAATAAAATGAGAAAGTTCATGTATGGTGGTAAATTATTTGATAGTATTTCTGAAATTGAAGATTACATTGAATTAAATTTCAATGGGTGTTGGGATTGTGAGCCTGTGTCTGTTGAGGTAGCTGAATATGGGCTAATTAGTGATAGACATAATTTACCTGTAGATAAATTCATCTATACAAATATAGATGATGTAAATGATTTCTCTAAGTTAGAGGAAGTTGCTATTAAGAGTATCACTAGAGACGCTGATGTTTTAGTGATTTACGTTACAGGTTTAACATCTGCAACTATTTCCGCTATTAATGTCGCTAAGATAGTAGGTTATAAATCTATCATTTTAAAACATTATGATAATGTTAGTGGTAATTATCTTTCTCAGTGGGTATATTAGTTGGAGGCACTAAATATGGAAGCAGTTAAGACCGTATATGGAATCTATCAAGATGGTCAATCAGTAGGTTTTCTATCTCATGATAGTTTTTCACAGTTCTTTAAGGACGTATGTATTGATTTAGTATGTCCTGTAGAAGATAGAGAGTATATCACAGATAAAGTAGATACAGATGTATTATACTTTGAGTTCGGTAAGTTTTTCTCAGACGAAGATGGTACTACATTATATAGAGTTGTAGGTAAATTTCCTAAAAAAGATATGGAAGTATTAGGAAAAGAATTTTATTTTAAAAAGTAAAAGTATTAACCTAAAGAGATACTAACTATAGTATCTCTTTTTCTTATGTCATAGTTAGTTATATATAATGTATGAATTGTTTGAGATTTTGTGCATTTTTAGTGGTGGTAATATATGGTAATTTTAACAAAGAAAACAAAATATGACTCAATCTTAGAGGGTGTTAAAGCTACTATTGTAAATGAGTCTGTAATGGGTGATTTACGTAAAATAGGCAATAGTAAGGCTTTCACTCCTTTGAAAGGTGCATTGAGTAGTAAATTTAATAAGGTTGAAGTTGGGTTTAGGGTTCATAAGATTAAAGCTGATACTTTTACATTAGATATTGAATATTTTGTTACTAATACTGATGTAGATGCTAGAATTAATGTTATTGTTAGGTGTGATGGTTCATACACATCTGAGGATACATCAAGTGGTAAAACAACTATTGTAGCTAAACAGATTATAGTACAAGAGTTAGATGCTCCTGTAACAACTTTAAATACATTTAAACCGTTTAAAGTTAAATGTAATATTGATTGTGTTAAGGATTATATATTTGTATCTACTGAGTTTAGCAAGGTAGCTGTTGATGTTTCAAACACAGTATTTAATTATCTTTTAACTAAAGGTAAAGACTTGGATAAGAATATCTCTAAAAAGACCGGAAATGCGGTAGGGTTTAGTTCTTTCAAAGATTTTATGACATTAAATTCAAAGTAGGGTGTAGATATGGCTGATGAGTATGGTAAAGATTGGCGATATCAGTTAGAGAGACAGCATAGTGTAAATAATCCTATTATTGTCAATGAAGATATTGAGTTACAGAGGAGAATGTTTTGGGAATCAGCGTTACATACAGGTATTACAGTAGATTTCTATAATTGTAAATATGAGAAACAGGATTTCAATCAAGATTTAAATTTAATGTGGGATGACGCCATTCGTTTACCTGTTATATTTGATGATGCTCCTAAAGTTAAAGTACTTAAAAATTTGGGTTGGTATACTGAAGATGATGAGCGACCTGAATTAGTATATTTACCAATGTATAAGGATTGGATGACAAAAGAGTTACTTGATGTCAAAGAGAACTCTATTATACGATTATATTATTTTGGTGGTATATCTACTGCTGATTTTAGGGTTACAGATAAGAAGATGGATAGTGTGTATGGTGTGTATTGGGTGTGTAAGTTAGCACCTGAGCGTATGAATGATTTTACTATGATAGAATTAAATGGTGAGCATTTCTTAAAACGTAGTGAGGTTAGACCTAGACATACTGAATATATGAGTAAACAGTTAGAGGATGGTTATAGTTCTGACTATAATACATCTGCTGATTATAGAACCTATGAACATGATTCCTATGTAAATCAAATAGTAGATAATGATGATAGCAATGGTTCATCAGATAATTTAAACTTCTCAGATACAGAAAGTAATAATGTGGGATATACAGAGTCTGAAGATAATATGTCTACAACTTTTGAGTCTGTGGATGGGAAAAAGTATATAGATAACTTTGATGTTATCGAAGATTATAAAATACCAAAGAAAGATAAAAAAGATAAAGATATTCGTGGTGGTAGATTTAATATAAATTGAGGTTTATAGTGTAGAATGAGATATAGTAGTGATTTGATTGTAGAATCTTTACGTGGTCAGTTAATTGATAGCAATATCAATGAAGCAAAAGTTGTTACATTCGATGGTAAAGTCAATCCTAACTTTGGTCATGCAGTTATTATGGCTGGCGGAGCAGGTTCAGGGAAGGGTTTTGCTTTAAAAAACATAATTATGTTGCAAGGAAAGACATTTGATGTTGATGAATTAAAACAGTTGTATGTTAAGGGTGCTAAAAGTGGTGTCTTTGACGATGAACGTAATGGTGATTACAACTTTAAAAACCCTGAAGATGTTTCTTTACTACATCAAAAAGTTAAAGATTTAAAACTTAAAGATAAAAGAGAGGAAGCTTTCTTTAAATCTATTATGGCTGATAAGTTACCTAATATCATTTTTGATATTACAGGTGATGAGGAGTCTAAGATTACTAATATTGCTAAAATGTGTAAGACTATTGGTTATAAAGTTTCATTAGTGTGGGTAGTAGCTAATAGGGAAGAGGCTTTCATTAGGAATATGAAACGTGATAGGACTGTTCCTGATGAAGTATTCCATTCAACACATAATAATGTTAAAGCATCTGTATTTGGTTTCTTAGAAGGTCAAGGTGCTAAATTCTGTGATTCCGCATGGATTGTATTTAGTTCTGGTGCAGATGCTAAAGAATTATCTGCTGAAGAAAAGAAAGCATTAGAACAGAATAGGGTAATTGCATTAGAGAAAAAAGGTTCTACATTTGTTGTACCAGATAAAGTATATCGTAAAGTTATGGTTGTTACTGGTAGGAATGAAGTTGACCCTAAAGCACCTAAGAACTATTTAAGTCAGGGTGATTTTAGGAAAGACTTTGATAAAAAAGTAGATGCTGTTCGTGGTGGTTCTATGACAGTAAGGAAACGTAAATTCTAATAGGAGTATCATATGAAGATACTACGTAGTGTTGTTGAGATGGAACATATAGATGGGATTTATATCACTGTTTCACAGCATATGTTTAAGTTAGGTTCTAAGCGTATACAAAAGGAGTTAGGAAGTCTTTATTACAAAGACTTCCTAATCTTTATGGCTGTAACATTAGCTAAAGAGTTTGAACGTGCTATTGATACACAAAGGTATAAAGGTACTAAGTGGGCGCCGTTATCTGTATCATACTTAACATATAAAAAGCGTATGGGTTTCTCTTTGAATACATGGGAAGCCACTGGGTATCTTAAAAATAATATTACTATATTCAAGAAGTTCAATAACTTTATTGCTGTAGGATTTCAACAGAAACAAGTATATCCTAATAGTGGGGTTCAAGTTAATATTATTGCAAGATATGTAGAATATGGTACAAATAGAAATACTATTAATGGTAAGAAGACAATGCCAGCACGTCCGTTGTTTAGACCTATAGCAAGTTATATTTCAAAACATATATCTAGGTATTATAAGATGTATTTAAAAGAGTTAGATAAGATTAAAAATAGTAGAGTTCCTTATTTGTACCTTAGAAATAAGTCTGTTATTAAATCTTCTAAAGGTAGGAATAGGAGGTAGTGGGTGTAGTGTATGCATAGTCCTTTATATCAATATGATTTAGCTATGTACGATAGGGTACATAGTCTATATGATGAGGTATTTTTTGCTGATGTAGATGAGCAATTCATTACTAATGCAAGAGAGCATCAAGGGAAGGTAGTCATGCCATTTATTGGTATTAGTCGGTTACCTGATTTCTCTGTTAATTATGAATTCTATAATGATAGTCAAGTTAGAAGAGGTTGGACTAATCAGAAAGCTAGAAATGAAGATGGTGTAGAATTTAGAGATAAGCGTGTTATGGTACATTCACTTCCAGTTATGTTGCAGTATCAGATAGATGTATATGCTACTAAACGTGATGTGTGTGATGGTATCATTTCTGAGTTATTGATGGAGTTTTCTGAAAGACCATATCTTAGGGTTCAGTTTATGGACATTGGCGACCATGTACAGGAGTTTCAATTAGCACTAGAAGATGGTGTTAGTGATAATACTGATGTGAGTGGTTTTGCTGAGACAAATCGGTTTTATAGAAAGTCTATAACAATTAACATTGACCATGCATATATCTATCGTGTAGATAAAGCATTAGAAGTTGATAAAATCATTATAGACATTCATGATTTACCTTTAGATGATAGTGATTTAAATAAAATTAAACCTAAAAATGGTAAAAACAACTCAGATGGGTTTGATTTTAATACTGATGGTATAAGTCCTGGTGTTAGAACTAGAGATGAGTTAAATCTTGCTAATGACGAGTCATCAGATGGGTATCATAAAATTAAATAGATATAGTTAGAACGTATTCATATATTTGGATACGTTCTTTTATATATAGGTTTTGAAAACATTAAAAACAATAAATATCTGTGTATACTAAGGAAAAGATTTATATGTACAAAAGATGGGTAAAGTGAATAACTTATATTATAATATAAATTATCCGTTTTTGAGGGGGATATAATGGCTACACTAACAATGTTAAGTCCTGGTGTATACATGAATGAGGTTGACAAAAGTCAATATACTACAGACTCCTCTACTTGTATTATTGGTATGGTGGGTGGTGCTAGGTTCGGTCCAGTTGGTGTTCCTACACTTATCTCTTCACAACAAGAGTTGATTAAAACTTTTGGTGAGCCTGTTGAGGGTGAGTATGGTTTGTATAGTGCATTAATGGCACTAACACATGCCAGTCAAGTTATCTATACACGTGTTGTACGTGGTGGTACTAAAGCTACATCAGGTAAAATCGGTACTGATAAAGTTCTTTATCGTTCTGCTGTAATTGGTGAGGCTAGTAATGGTCTTAAAATCATTCAGTCTGCTTTGACTGGTGGTAAATTCAGTGTGACTATTAAAGATGCACAGGATGTAGAGAAAGAAAAGTTTGAAGATTTAACTTTGACTTCCTCAGAAGAAAACTTTGTAGAAGCTGTAATTAATGCTAAATCAAAATTGATTCGTGTTGAGTTACAATCTACAGGTGATGTATCTGCAAAAGAGTTTGTGTTGGGAGATGCTGTAAAAGGCGGAAACACTGGTTCTAATGCACATGCCGGTAAAAAGGGTACAAATAAAGTACTCTTAGAGTCAAAATACTTTGATTCTAAATTAAATGGGTGTTCTGCTATTTTCAGTGCTATTGATGAGTTTACTCAAACATTTAATGTAAGCATTGTTGATGAAAATGGTAATGTTGTTGAGCAATTCAGTACATTATCTTTAGACCCTAAATCTCCACGATTTGTTGAGACTATTATTAATAATGGCTCTATTCGTGTTAATGCTAAAGTAGATACAGATACATCTGTTAACTATACTGAAGATACATTAATCTTTAGTGGTGGTGATGATGGTATCTTAGGCATTACTGCTAGTGACATCATTGGTGATGTTTCTGGTGGTGGTTTACAAAGTTTCTCTAACCCAGAAACAGTTACTATCGATGTATTAACTGCTAGTGGTTGGAGTGATGCTAGTGTTATTAAGGCTGGTTTACATATTGTTGAAAACCGTGCTGATTCTATCTTTATCGTAGACCCACCATTCGGTATGGGTGTACAGGAGATGGTTAATTGGTCAAATGGTAAGGGTTCATATACTAATCAAAATGGTCTTGATACTTCTTATGGTGCATTGTATTGGCCGTGGTTACAAATTAGCGATAGTTTCACTAATAAAAACATTTGGCTACCACCTAGTGGTTTCGTAGCTGGTCAGTATGCATATAATGATAAGGTAGGTTTCCCTTGGTTAGCACCTGCTGGCTTGAATCGTGGTAGGATTACTAAAGCTATTAATACAGAGTATTCACCTACACAAGGTGAACGTGATGCTTTGTATGGTCATAGGAATGTTGTAAACTGTATCACAAACTTTATCGGTCAAGGTATTGTTATCTGGGGTAACAAAACACTTCAACGTCAACCAACTGCATTGGACAGGGTTAATGTTCGTAGGTTAATGAGTTTCTTAGAACGCAGCATTGCTATGAAGTCTAGGTACTTTGTATTCGAGCAAAACTATGATGCTACTTGGGAGCGTTGGAAAACTCTTATCGAGCCAGTTTTGATTAATGCTAAAAATAATGGTGGTTTATATGATTATAAAATTGTGTTGGAAGCTACAGCACAAGATTATGAAAACAACCGTATGCCTATCAGTATTTACGTTAAACCAATTAAAGCCGCTGAGTTCATTAGTTTGACTTTCAACATAATGAATTATAGTGCTAGTTTTAACTAATAAGGGGGATATGATATGAGTCAATTAAATGCCGCTTTCATGTCCATGGACTCAACATATGAGGTTCAACGTACCAATAACTTTAGGTTTATTGTAGATTTAAGTGAGTTCTCTAATAATACATCATCTTCAAGTGGTGATATTATTGAGTTGGCTTGTGATAGCACAGGTCTACCTACTGTATCTAATGACCCTATTGAGTTGGATTATGGTAACTCACAAATCAAGGTAGCTGGTAAAGCAACTACTGATGATATTACAGTTGCTGTAAAAGACTTTATCGAACCTGACGTAGAGAATATTCTATGGCAATGGAGGATGAAAGTTTATAATCCTAAGACTGGTAAAGTTGGTTGGGCGAATAACTATAAACGTACATGTATGATTGTTCAATATGGTCCGAATGGTGAAGTATTGAGGAAATGGCAATGTGATGGTTGTTGGCCGACTAGTTTAGACTTAGGTGAATTAGACTACTCTAGTGGTGATAAGAAACAAATTAGTATGAACTTGTCTGTAGATACTGCATATCTTGTACGTGATGGACAAAATACGCATATTTATGGTACAGACTAATTTAGTTAGTTTTATAGGACGTAGTGTATGCTACGTCCTATTTTTGTGTTATAATGTTTGTGTGTGGTTTCATACTTATCTTTATGTGTTCTCATATTAAGGAGTTTATGAGGTTAAGGTGGATTCATTGGTTATTGACATAATTAATTACATGTACTATAATTAATTATGTTGATTAACAGCCATGGTCAATTAAAAAAGCTGACATCAGAATATGGTGTTAGCTTTTTTAATTTATATACAATTTGGGGATGGTTTTTCTATCTGGGGTTTACATATTGTTTTTCTTGTGGTATATTGTATGTAGTAGATGAGAGTGGTTACTCATCTATTATATGTAGGTGATTGCGTTACATCTACATATACCTCCCTTTTTACTGTTACGTTTGTTTATTTCCTTTCGTAGCGTAACAGTAAATTTACATATTGTCTTTCTTATTGGAAAAATTAGGTTTTTCATGATAAGTATGCTTTGTTGCATATATTTTTCTCCGTTAGAGTGTTACATTGATTACTTCGGCTCTTATCAATGTAACACTCTTTTTCTTTTTGTATAGCAGTTTAATAAAAATTTAATTGTTTATATTAAGTTGTAGTGTTTTTGGTGATAGAGTTTTATATATAAGTTTCATGTGGTTGAGGTATTATTCTTGTTGTTTATATCTTAACTTCATCTTATATACATAATCAGAGGGGTTTAGAGTAGATAGAATAGCATCACAATCTACTTTTACATTAGATGGTTATATGTAAATTTCACAGTACTTTTCGATAGAAATACTAAAGCTAGTTGCAGATAATCATGTTTTCATGTAGTAGAGGTGGTGTTTTATGAATTTAATTGAGATGTTATCTGTGTTGGGTATGAACATAAGTATAGGTGATGTTTCAATAGCAACATTACTTTTACTGACAATCATACAAATATCTCCTATTGAGTTCAATCCTTTATCTATTATATTGTCTATTATAGGTAGAGAATTGAATAAAGAAGTAATTGATAGGGTTGAGAAATTGGAAAAGTTAGGGGAGTCTAACAGTAGGGGAATAGACAAACTATCTTATGAGGTTTCTGAAACTAGGGCAATTAACGCAAGGTCTAGATTATTGGAATTTAATGATGATTTACTGCATAATGTAGCTAAATCTAAGGAAAGTTTTGACCATATAATGACAGACATTACGTATTATGAGCATTTCTGTAGAAAGCATGCAGATTTTCATAATCATGTTTCAGATATGGCTATTAAAAATATAGAGGACATATATCGTAAGCGATTGTCAAGGAATGATTTCTTAAAATAGATTAATGGTTATATTGAATATAGTAGAGATAGTAATACTTTTTACTATCTCTATTTTTGTGTTAATTATTAAATTGTTATATAGTATATATACAGTTAGGTAGTTTCATTACAATTTAGATAGTTTTTTATTATACAAAAGACGAGGTTTTAAAGTGGAAGATAATAAATTTAATTTAGGTGCAGATGTTTTTGGTGATACTACATCTGACGTTACATCTACTGTTGTAGAAAAAGATATTACTTCATATTCTGTTGAAAGTATTCCTACAAAAGAAGAGGTCAAAGTGGAAGATACAAAGAAAGAAGATTTGATTGCTAAAGAATTAGATAGGGAAAATACAGAGGCTGGCTCTAAGAAAACTAAGTTAGCTTATGAATCTACTGTATTGTTGCCATCTAAAGGCATTTTATATAAAGAGGATAATATCCCTGCTAATATTACATTACGTGGTATGACTACAAAAGATGAGAAAATCATGTATGCTAGTCAGGGTGCTGATGTGTTTAAGAAGATTTTGAGGAACTGTATTGTTTCTCCTGAGAACATTGATATTAATCGTTTGATTAGTGCAGATGAGATGTTCTTAATCTTGCAATTACGTATGGTTACATTCGGTGATAAATATAAAGTGCGTTCTACTTGTCCTCATTGTGGTTCTGTAGATGAGCATGAGATTAGCTTATCTGATTTTGATATTATGTATTTAGATGATAATTTCACAGAACCGATTAATGTTGAGTTGCCTGCTAGTGGTGATACTTTGTCATTACGTTTACTTAGAAATTCAGATACAGAATATGTAGAGAAATATGCACGTAGGTTCGCAAAACAGTTTAATCAAAACTATAAAGAAGTAATGTATATTTGTAGGATGGCAAAATACATTACAGCTATTAATGGCAAACCTGTTGATTTTGTAGATGCACGTAGTTATGTAGAGAATATGGTATCTTTGGATAGTGCTAAAATGCAGACAGTTATTAATAGTATTATTGTTGGTGTAGATACAATCGTAGACCATGAGTGTACTTCTTGTGGTGAGTTATATGATTTTGCTATGCCGATTACTAGCGAGTTCTTTCGTCCCACAATTAAGTGAGTTTAATTCAGACGAATATAATAAAAAGGCTAGAGATATAAGATTTACTGCTTTTCGTTCTTTGATGAAAGAGGAGTTTCAACTAGCATATTTTGGTAAGATATCATATGAATCTGTTGAAAATATGAGTTCTTTGGAGAGAAGGACAATGTATCAGATTCTAGTTGAACAGAAAAAAGAAGAGAAAAAAGCACAAGATGAGGCTATCAAATCCGCCAAAGAGAAAAAAGCTTCTAGGGGTAGGAGAAGATAGCCTCTTCTCTTTATATTTTAGTAAAAGGTTGTATATATGGGTGAGTTACAGGATAGAAAACAACTGAATAAGCGTATACAACAGATAGAAGAAAAAGAAGCTAAACGTGTTGAGAAGAACATAGCTAAACGTGAAAAGCGTTTTGCTAAGATGTTAGATTCTCAGATGACGATGTTAGAGTCATTCTATAGTACTTCAAGTAAAACAGCAAAAGGTATGCTTAAAGATAGCATGGATGGTCAACAGGCTATCTTAGAGGATAGTTTGGCAGATATGAAGCGTGAGTTTAATCTGTATGCTAAGTATATGGATAATACAACACGTAAGTATTATAAAGGTATGATTTCAGTTGCAGATGAAAGTCTGACAACTATGAAAGAGACTGTTGCTAAGCGTTTTGGTGAGATATCAGATGAATTTGATGAAGAGATGGTTGGTATGACAGCATCTTTCACAGATAGGATTAAGCGTTTCTCTAAAGGCATTAGGGACGCCGCTGTGGCATTGGAATTAACTGATATGGCTGATAGTGTTAAAAGCAGTTTGACTGATATCACTGACTCATTTATTGATAATTTCCGTGAGAGAAGTGCTAAGTTAAATGGCAATATCACTAAAGGTGATTATCAAAAGATGATTGGTAGTGTGGTAGATTCATCATATTCTATGGGTAGGAATGAGGCATCTGAGTTAGTTAATGGTATTATGGATGAGATGGGTATGAAGACTGCTAAACAGTTAGACCCTTATCTTAAAGAGGTTGCAAGTTTACATACTGCAATAGACGCCAATATTAGTGATTTATCGAGCATTATTAAAATGGATATTAATAATGGTGGTAAGGGTGAGTTACTCAAAGAGATGTCAAATATAGCTACAGGGTTAGGTTCTGATAAGGATTTAACTGTAGATAGTAATGCTATGTTATCTTCAATGAATGAGCATATTGAGGACTTATATGGTCTTTCTAAGAAGGATTCTGTTAAGTTTAAGGGCATGACTAAATCTCTTGCAATAATGGAAGGTATTCAACAACAGCAATATAACAAGGGTGTTGAAGAAGCCGGTGGTAAGATTGTAGAGTGGTCTAAGATGTCTGTACCTGAACTTCTTAAAGATGACGACTTCATGAATTTCATGGCTAGGTCTGGTATGAGTGCCGAGGAGTTCAGAGGTGCTATTGATAGTGGTCAGTCAGATATTGTTATGAAACAAATGCAAGATTTATTCATAGCTAATAAGGATGACCAATATGCTTTAAATCAGTTAAGGGAGTCTATGGGGTTCAGTTCTGATGCTGTGGCACAGATGTTCGCTGATGCTGATTCTTTGACAGGTGATTTGAAAAAAGTTACAGATAACATCAATAAGAACTCTAATTTAAATGGTTCTAATGCTGAAAACATGGCTGGGTATGCTAGTGGGCCGATAGAGAAGATAGGGAATTGGCTTTCTGATTCATTTCCTGTTAGAATGGTATCAGATTTCTTTGGTGAGTTAGATATTAAAGCCGCCAATATGGCTAATTACGCCATCATAGCCTATACAATTTCTGATAGGTGGAGTGATGTAAAAGACATGTTGAAGATGGTTTCAACTCCATTCAAGAGTTTTGGTAAGTTCTTGTCTGGTGGTGGATTTAAAACATTATTCAGTTCTAAGGGTGCATTAAGTCAAGGTATTGAGAATGGATTAAGGACTTTATTTACAGGTAAGGGTTCTTTCATATCTACTATTATTGATAAGTTCAAGAGTGTATTCTCATGGGTTGGTAAGGTCTTTTATGCTAATGCTCCTGATAAGATGATAAAGGCATTTTCTAAGGTAGGTTCTAAGTTAGGTGGAGTATTCTCTAGTTTCTTTGGAAAGATATTTGATAAGATTGGTAGCACAGGGATTGGAAAGTTAGCATCTAAGTTATTCAGTGGTGGTATATTTAAGGTTCTTGGTAAAGTTATACCTATTGTTGGTGGTTTCTTTGATGTAATATTAGATTTCTTTAGTGGGATTGGTAAAGCAGATGAGTGGTTTGGTAAAGACCATAATTTACTACAAACTGTTATGAGTGGTCTAATTGGTGCTATATTCGGTACTGGTAGTGGTATAAAGTGTGAAAACTTTATGGACGATTTATTTACTGTAATGGGTGGTGCATTAAAAGGTGGTGCCGCTGGTTTTGTAGTTGGTGGGCCGTTAGGTGCTTTAGTTGGTGCTATTTTAGGTGCTATAGCTAATGCTATTGGTGGTGATAGGATAGCTAGTGCATTTAACTCTTTAACAGAATATATTTCTGCTATACCTGATAAGATTATTGGTGTATTCACATCAGCATTTGACGCCGTACATGATTTGATTGCAGATTCATGGATAGGTAGTTTGTTAGGTATGACTAAAAATAATCCTGATGCAAGTACAGGTGATAACACTAACACATTGATGAAGACTATGGCTTTAGCAACTCCTTTTGGAATGGTTTCTAGTCTTATAGGTTCTTTTGGTTCTCATGCTGATGGTTTATCGGAAGTTCCATATGATAATTATCCTGCTTTCTTGCACAAAGGTGAAGCAGTTTTAACTTCTCAACAAGCTGGTGCTGTTAGGTCTGATGGTGGTATACCTATCACAGGTGGTAATAGTTTAATTGATGCTTTGGGCATTGATGGTGAAGTTGGTCAAGGTAGGTCTGTTCTAGAGAGAGTGTTTAGAGGTGTATTTGGTATTACAGGTCAAGATACTTATGGTGAGGGTGGCTTATTTGGTAATATATTTAAGCATCTACTCAACTTGGGTAGTGGTGGTATCTTAGGTAACTTGATGGGTGATAGTGGTTCTATCTTCGATAAATTGAAAGAATTCTTAAAAGGTGGGGGTTCTTCATCTAGTGGTGGTTCTTCTGGTGGTGGAAAGCCAGCTAACATGTCTACAGGTAATGGTGATGGCAAAAAGATTTGGGATTTCTTAGCTAATGCTGGTTATTCTGCTGAGGGTATTGCTGGTATTCTAGGTAACTTGCATGAAGAGAGTGGCTTTAGAAGTGGTGCTATTGAAAATGATGGTGGTACTACTAATGAGGACTTAGTAAAACAGATTACAGCTAGTAAGGATGCTTTTCTTGCCGATTCACGTGGTTTTGGTTTAGCACAGTGGACTGATAGTGGTCGTAAGAGTGCTTTGTGGGATTATGCACAGTCTAAGGGTACTAGTGTTGCTGACTTCCAAACTCAGTTAGAATTCTTGTTAAAAGAGTTACAAGAAAGTTATTCTGATACATCAAATGCATTAAAGGGAAATATTACTGTTGACCAAGCATCTGAAATATTTGGTACAAACTATGAGGGTTTTGGTGCTAATTCTGCCGCTAGTCGATTAGAAAAATCTAAAAAATTCTATGAAGAAAACACTAAAGGGACACCTCAGTATGCACAAGGTACACCGTGGGTGCCAGATACACAAGTAGCGTTAATTCATGAGGGTGAGATGGTAGTACCAGCTGATAAGAATCCTTTAAGTTCAGATAGCACTTCTAATGCTGTTGGATTACCTACAGATAATGGTGGTTCTGATGATATTGTTGATGCTATTAAATGGCAAGTATCTAGGTTAGAAAGCAAGTTAGATGCATTAATTAATGTTGTAGCTAGTAGTAATTCTAATTATAGGGGAAATGGTTTTGGTTCTGATTCTTCCGTTAATAATTTGTTGAAAGTATAGGTGGTGATTGTAGTATATGGCTAATGATTTCAGTTCTGATAATTATTCAATGTCAGTAGGTAAGAGTGGTGTAACAACTATGCAATGGAATCCTACTACAATTATTCCATGCTATATTGTTAATTTAGTTACAGGCACTAAGATTAATTTTGCTACACTACCTACAGATGTATCTGAGGATTATGGTGCTAGTTTTGGTCAACAACAGCCGATGGGTAGGTCATCTCCTTATTTTAACTATGAGGGTAGTGAAGCAAGAACTGTTTCTTATAGCGTTACACTTCATAAGGATATTGTACCTGATATGGAGAATGTTGTATTAGAGTGTAAAAAACTAGTATATCCTAAGTATACAGGTAGCTTAGTTACACCACCTTATTGTTACGTTAGGTTTGGTGCTATGATTAATATTACAGCTATTGTAAACTCAGTGAGTATTGAGTGGGGTGGTGCGGCTGGCACTATCTTAGGTGATACTCTTGATAGTGAATCTTTAGGTGGGAATAGTTCACCTACATATTCTGATGTTCAAATAAGTTTTAGTTTTACAGAGATTAGGGCAAGGTCATTAATGCAAGCTGATAATGTGTTTGATGAAGGGCCTGTTAGGTAGGTGTGTTAATGAATAAGCCGTCATTGATTAAAACTGAGATAACACAATCATTTAAAAGTAGACAAGATAAAATATCTAGATATTCTAATTTAAAGAGGTTAGTAAATTTAGATGGGAATACATACATTGAGACACCTAATAAGATAGAGATTAGGGAAAGTAATAGGGACATATATTATTCAGTAGAAAAGGGTTATGAGAATAGGTTAGATTTGATATCTAATAAATTCTATGGTACACCTTTAATGTATTGGGCGATTGCTGTTATGAACAGGATTGATAATCCTTTAGATATACCGGCTGGTGTTGTTCTTAGAATACCAGCTATTGAATCAATATATGAAACAGGTGCTATTCAGATATGAGTGAATTTAAAGAGAGTCAAATAACAAGAGATTTGAGTGGTCATCAACCTCTTTATGCTTTCATTGATTTAACTATAGATGGTCATAATATATCATACTTTGGTAATAAAGATTACAATGAGTCTGTAATGAGTTTAAATGTAGAACGTAAAGGTAAGTCTAATCAAGACTTATCTGGTTCTACTTTTGATATTGAGTTGTATGATGATACAGCTTTACGTATCGAGGAGTTGTTGGCTAACGCTATACCTGTGGGTAAGAATTGGAAAACAGCTAAACAGCTAAAAGATATAGGCAACGATGTTACTAAGGGTAATATAGAGTGGAAACAGTCTGAGGAAAAGAAAAAAGACGAAGAGGCTGAAAAGTCAAATACATATACAAAAGATGATGAAAAGAAAGATAAAGACCATAAAGAGGGTACTAAGAAGAATGTAAAGGCTAAACAAGAGGGTAATGTTAGATGTAGGTATGGTTGGTGTAATAGGAAAGGTCAAGTAATTGAAGATATTTCTTTAATTGGTAAGGCTTTGAAATACACATTAAACTTTGAGGGGCCAGCATTAACTTTGACATTAAATTGTGTAGCTGAGTCTGATGTTACCTCTACACAAAAGTTGAATATGACATTTGATGTTGCTACGTATGGTGGTAAACCATCAGAGATTGTACGTGCGATGTGTCAAAAAGCTGGTATTGAGATTGGACGTATTGTAGAAACAAAACCTATTTTAGGTGAAGATGGCAAACCTAAAGAGTTTAAGACTGAAACTAAGAATATGAGGGAGTTTATCTCAGATGAGTTGTTAGAGAAGTCTGAGCCTTTAGATTCAGATAAGCCTGGGTATAGGTATTTTACACAAGTTGTTGATGGTGTAGAAAAAGCATACTTTGTTCCTAATGAGATGTATGGTGATATGACTGTTGTTACATACAAGAAAATGGAAGAAAATACAACTTCAACGTCTACAACTATGGCTAATGCACAGGGAAATACAAGTGGTGATGCATATTTAAAAGTTATGGGTGTATCAACACCTGTACTTGGTGCTAATAATCATGGTGATATTAGTGTTACTGGTAGTGGTAAGGTTATCTTTGTTGGTGATGCTAGGGTTAAGGATTTAAGTGAATCAGTACCTAATAATAAAGATATAGTCTATGTGTATGATGATAAAGCTAACTATAGGTGGTTAAAAGACAACATAGATAAGATTAAATCATTGGCTACGTTGGGTAGTAGGGTTTACATGATGTTGGGTCTTAATGATTTAGATAATATTATCAACTATGTAGAGTACTACAATCAGTTAGCAAAAGAGTTTGAGAGCATTGGTGTTCAATTTTTTGTGGTATCTGTACTACCTGTGTTCATGGCTAAATCTAATATTAAGAATAGCAAGATTTTTGCATTTAATCGTGCCATAAAGCAGAATAAGTGTAGGGAGTTGCATTATGTTGATATCTATAACTCAATACTATTATCTTTGAAAAGTAATAACACTAAGTCTGATGGCATTTCTTATAATAAACGATTAGTGCAAGATGTGTATAGTCGGATTGTATATTATAAAGATATACAAGTTGAGACAGTTTCTACTAGAGATGTTGCTAATAAGGGTAGAGTTATTAATGGTGTAGAGTTTACTACGCATAGCGTTCCAGATATGTTAAGTCGCTCTGCTTATCAAGGTAATATTTCAGATGATGAAATGCTTGGTAATGATTTTTTAGAAGATACAATCACAAAATACTTAGCTGTTGCTATTGCTGAGGCTGATAATAGCGATATTGCTGAGTTAATTTCTGAGTTAAAACAGTATGAGTCTTATCTCATTTCTGATAGAGATAACACATTACATCATGATGTTTTGGGGTTAGATTTAAATAAAACAGTTTCTACTGCATTAGCTTTAAAAGAAAAGCCAGACATTAATAACATTACTAAGGCTTTTCTTAAAGTTATTGGTAAAGATAAGATATCAGATGACGTTACTAAATATGTGGATTTAGTGAATAATTTCACTGGTAGTGTTAAGGGCGATAAAAGGTCAATAGACACTTATGTTGGTGCTGTTAGTAGTTTATTTGGTAACAATAAAGATGTTGCTAAAATATCTTCAACTGTTACAGATGCTATTAAATTAATATCAGAAAATAGAGATAAGGTATTAAATAACAAGAATACTAATAAAGTGGAGTTGTATGGTGGTATAGCTGATAGTATTGTTGGTAAATTATTACCTAGTCAAAGTGCTAATATAGGTAAAATTAAAGATAAAATAACATCTGTTATGTCTTTAGATAAAGATAAGATTAAGAGTGGTGACTACACAGAGATAGAATCTTTATTATCTAAAGAGTTGGGTATTGATAATACTAAGTTAGATAAGTATGTTTCTACTGCTAAGGCTTTAGTTGAAATTTATAAAAATAAAGAGTATTTTGATATCAAAGATACTAAGTTTATGGCTAAAGATTTATTATCCAGTGTTGTTGGTAAAGAAAAAGTAGAAAAAGTGCAGAAGTATGTAGATACAGCACAGAGTATTTATAGTGCTTTAAATGGTAATAAAGATGTTACTAGCATAAGTGGTGCTATTCGTAACTTGTCTGATGTATTAGGTAAGAAGTCTAAAATATCTAAATATATTGACAGTGCTAGTTCTATGTTAGATATCGTCAATAAAGGACAGATAGGAACTAAGATTTTTGATACTAATAATGGCATAGGTGGTATCATTAAGGAACGATTACCTCAACTAACTAAAGAGGGTTCTTTGGGTGGTATTATTGCATCAACTACAGGTATATCTAATACTTCTACTAGTGAGGTTCTTAAAGCTAATTTACCTAAAGATGTTGCTAGTGGTGTTACAGGTTTAAATGGTGCTTTAAACAATGCTACAAATGGTGCTAAGGTAGATATTGGTAAAGATGGTATCACTGATGAAGAGATGAAAAAGGGTATACGTTCTATTACCTTTGGTGGGAAAAAGCAAAAGATGGAGATTTGTGGTGAATTTGAGATTTATACAGGTAGGAGAGATAGTCAGGTTATTAGTTTCTCTCCTGAGTTTGAGTCTGATAAGATTGCTACAGATAAAGTACCTACAAATGCTTTGAGCATTGATTCAGTTAGGAATGAGATGCTAGAATGTACTATTGAGGGTATTGGTGGTAGTTTAGCCAGCGATGCTTATAAAGATAGGGCAGATAGTTCTACTGGTATTGGTGTTGTCTTAGGTATGAGTGGTTCTTCATTTAAAAATTTAGAATCATCTGCCGCTAGTATGTGGTCTAGATACTTTAGTTCTGTATATGGTGCTAGTTTAGAAATAATGGGCAACACTAAAGTTAAATTTAATGGTCATATAAAAATTGCTGTATATACTAAATTTGGTTTTTTACATCATACAAGTGGTATCTATCATATTCAAGGTATTACAGATACTATTTCAGATGGTATGTTTACTACGAGTTTAGATTTACAGAAAAATAGTGACCAAGCTAAGAAGAAATTGAAAGGTGAAGGTGCTAAGAAATTGGACGAAAATAAGATTAGTGATACAGATGGTAAGTATTGGGTTAAACAGGGTTCTTGGGTTACATTAGATGGGTGTATAGCTGGTGTGCCAAACGCTTTAGAAGATTTAGGTAAGTGGTTCTTTGATAGGACTGGTAAGAAGCTAGTATGTACAGCAGGTACTAATGGTGACCACGCAGCTGGTGAGCATAGTCATGCTACTGGGTGGAAAATGGACGTTAACGACTGGGGAGGTCCCGAGGGGTTGACAGGTGGTTGGATTGTTACTCCTGATGAAAGTTCTTGGGGTTCTTTGTGTGTTGAATTTATTGAGTATGGTAGGTCTTTAGGTTTAGGGATGAACTATGAGACAAACCATATCGATATCTGTATGGATGGCAAAGAGTGGAATGAAAACAATCCTGGTGGTGCTAAAGATAATGGTGGTTATAGAGGTTAATACTTTGTATGGCTATAAATAGTAGTGATTTTTATGGTAGTCTACAAGCCCCTACAGAGTTAGGTGGTATATTTCGAGCTAGGGTTGAGAATAATGTAGACCCATTGGGTATTGGTAGAGTACAGGTACGTGTACCCATGATACATCGAACTGTTGCTAGTGGTGGTACCGCTACAGAATCACTTCCGTGGGCAAGCTATTGCTCTTCTATTGGTGGTGGCTATAACTATGGTTCGTTTATTGTACCTGAGATAGGTGAGTATGTATGGGTGATGTTCGAGGATATGGACTCAAATAAACCTGTATATTTGGGTTCTGTGTTTGGTACTGATTCTACATTAGAGAAGAGATATGGTAGTGAGAAGACTACTGGTATTTGGAATGGTGTAGTTGGTGCTAATGAAGTTCCTCTTGAATCTCAACGTGAATCTCCTACTCATAAGATGATTTACAAATCGAGACATGGTTCTATGATGTACTTCGATACAGATGAAAAAACAAATTCAGTAGGTATCGAAGATGCTAATGACCAAAAATTCAAGATTTCTTCTGCTGAGGGTAAAGTGTTTACTCTCATGGAGGGTGAAAATAGTGTATTAGTTAAGATACATGATGGTAAAATTGATATAGGATATGAAGGTGGTAGGGGTATTCAAGTTATACCTGATAGTGGTGATATTGTGTTAAAAGCAAGTGGTGCCACTATTACGTTATCTGATTCTATCACTATGAAAGCTGATAGTGTTAATGTTAAGTCTAGTTCATTTAAGGTTAATTCTAACAGTATTCGTATGCAAGCTGGTAGCATTAAGATTATAGAATAAATACCTATTTACATATATGGGTTTATATGTTATACTCTTTGTATAGTTAAGTTTTTCTTTTCATTTTTCTTAACTATGGGGAGTTCTCCGAAAAGAACTCCCCGCTCCTTTCGATATAACATAATACAATCCTTAAAATAGCGTACACGTTTTATATATGTGTACGCTATTTTTTGTGTTAATTTCACTATATGAATTAATTATATATTAATGGGAGAGGTATAGGTGATAATATGGCTTTTTATTATAATGAGGAATTTAAAGATACAATAGCTGGTAGTGGATTATCCCTATCAAAAACATTTAAACAGAATTTACGAGATGGTAAGGGTATAACAAATGTAATTAGTGGGGAAGATAAGATTAATGAAAGTATCTACACTATACTATCTACAAGGGTTGGGGAGAGGTTTTTTCTTCCTGAATTTGGTAGTCGGTTACATTTAGTTGTATTTGAGCAAAATAGATTTGTAGCACATGATTTAGTTTCAATTTACGTGAAGGAAGCTTTAGGGAATTGGGAGAAAAGAATTGTTGTAGAGGATGTTAGTATTGGGAATAATTGGGAAGATTCAAATATCGTACCAGTACATATAACATATAGGTTAGCTAATAGTAATATCATAGGTTCATACGTATACCCATTTAATAGGACGATTGATGGTGTAGATATGTATGAATTCGGTGGTGCTGTTAGTACTACATCATACTAGAAAGGGGGTTAGTTTTTGGCTAATAGTAATAATACATTGTCTTATACAAATAGGGATATTGTTAGTATTCGTAAAGAATTGATTAACGCTATACCTAAGTTGACAGATAGGTGGACAGATTTTAATGAATCTGACTTAGGTATTACACTTATTGAGTTAATGGCTGGTGTACAGGATATGCAGAACTTTTATCTTGATGCACAGGCTTTTGAGACATATTTAGATACAGCTGTTCAAGATAAGAATGTACGAGCATTACTTCGGTCTATGAATTATAGAATACCATTAGCAAAATCATCTGAGTGTAAGGTAAGGATTGTATTTGTTAATAATGATGATAGAGAGATTACTATACCTAAGTACACTTCTTTCACTAGTAGTATTAATTCTAGTATTGTAAACTTTGTAGCTAAAGATACAATTACACGTAGTGGTCAGTTTGATTACATCGATATTCCAGTTATGGAAGGTGTAGCAAGGTCTATTACATGGTCTAAAGATGATTTCACTAGTAATAGAAATGTTGATGGTGATATTTCAAGACGTATCTATTTGGGATATAAGAATGTTTCAGATGGTTCTGTTGAAATAGTGCAACATGGTAACGTATGGAAAGAGTGTAATGATGCATTACTAAAATACGAGGGTGGCAGATGGTATTCTGTACATGTTGATAGCGATGGACAGGTATATGTGTTAATGTCTGTAAACTTCTTACAGTTAATTGAAGATGGTGAGAGTTTAGATATTAATTTTGTAACAACAAATGGTATTAATGGTATTATCGATATGGATGTGATAGATACTATTAATATGAATATACAAGATGTACAAAGGATATATAATACAACAAAGTCATATGATGCATCAAACTCACCTAGTAGTGCTGATTTACAAAACATGAAAGTTCTTGCTAGACGTAATGCTATTACTATGGATAGGTATATTACTTTAGAGGATTTTGAGACGGCAGTATATGAACAGCCTTATGTGTTTCAGGCTGTAGTTAAAGATTGGAAGTATTCTGATTATGTTACAGAGCCTTATATTGTTAAGGTGTGGGCAGTTAACACTTTGGGTGAATCTTTAGGTGAGTTAACACGAGAAAAGTTAAAGAAAGAATTAATGTCTAAGGCTATTGCTGATGTGACTGTTCACGTATTAGAGGTTGAGAGTGTTGACTTTAATATTGATGTTGACGTTGTATTATCTCTAGATAATGAGACAGCTAGAGAAAGGCTTAGGTCTGAGATAGCATCATACTTGTATATGACATATCGTGCTGAGAATATGTCTTTTGGTAGAGACATATCTTATTCACTTATGACATCTAGGGTTAAGGCTTATTCTCCTTATATTAAAGATGTATTGGTGAGAACACCTAATAAAGATGTTGAGGTTGGTAATATACAATTCCCTAAATTGGGTAAGGTAACAGTTAGGGTTGTAGAAGAATTGTAGGGGTTATGTATGAAGCTAATTGATAGAATAAAAAATAGTAAATACATGACTTTAATACCTGAGAAGTATAGAGAGAATGAAAATTTCTTAGTTTTCTTCTACTTGTTAACACAACAGTTTGATATTAATGAAGAGAACATACGGAATTTCACCTCATTAATTAATAATGATAAAGTACCTATGAAGTTTCTACAGTCTTTGGGTGCTTTTAATAATTATACTTATCAGCATTTAGCTAAGAATGATTTCAATAGAGAACTTTCAATGCGTATGTTTAACATTTGGGAGCAGAGGGGTTCTAAAAAATCAATTATAGACGCCGCAACGTGGGGTGATAATGTTGGTTGGGTTGGTGGTGACTTATGGATTCCTGGTTATTATCAGCCATCACAGTCTGCTACATTTGAGTTGCCACGTGATAAAATCTTTAGGCATAGCATATCTAAGTTTTCAAGTACACATGTATTTGAAGATGGCAAAACATATATGCCTGGAATTATACTATTGTCTGTTCCAAATCTAACTAAGGAAGTTAAACGTAGGATTTATGAAGTAACACCTGCTGGTAGGAAGTATATATTTCAGATTGAGTCATCATTCTTTCCTAATGATGGGATAGATAATTTAGAGATAGGTTCTTTTAATGAATTATCTTTCTACAAGAAAATGAGGATATATCCTAAGAATGTGTTTGAAGAAAATCCACCATATGATAGGGATACTGACATAGATTTCACTTATGAGATAGATATGTTAGTTGATATGGAAGAGCTTTGGGATATTCTTATTCACAGTGAGACTAGAGGTCGTAGGTATCATAGTGGTCATTTGACTAATATTACAAATAACGAATATATTATGAATATGGCATGTTCTACGTTACCTATTTCTGTATTAACACATAAGTTTTCTGTTGATGGGAATGATAGTTTAACAGATAGTAGTTATAAAAAGGCTGATACTGGTGAGTATTTAGATACGTATAATAATAAGGGTATTGACTCTATTACACGTGATATTAATAGTGTTTATAGTAACAGTTTAGATTTAGACGTACATAAAGAGGTACGTCTGACTGCAATACGTAGTGAGAATTCATCTATAAGGTCTAAGCATGGTAAGATGAGTGGTATAACTACTAGTGTTGTTGATGCTTTTGTTGAAGCAGAGCCTATTTTACCTAGTGACTCTTTATATTCAGTTGATGATGTAGCTGATTTACATGAGTGGGATTATAGAGATGAATTTTATTCTCATGGTGTTGAGTTAAATACAGATAGGGATTTATCTGTTAGATTAGAGTTTACACATACTTCATTTAGTAGTATTTCTTAGGTGTTTAAGTAATATATAATAGTATAATTTATTTTAGTATATAGAAAATATATTTAATGGGGGAACAGTTTTGGCTATTTGTACGTTAAAGGCACATGTTTCTAGGGCATTAGATTTTTACAATAAAGATGACATTTACTTCGCTATTGGTAAATCTACTCCGTGGAGTGCTAGTGATATTGATAATTTTGATACAGCGAGGGATTATGAAAATAATCCACCTGTACCTAAAAATACAGATGACATGAAAGAGATTGTTGGTTTTAAAAAAGCTGAGTTTAAGGCTATGGTAGTTCAAGATGATAATGGTTCTTTGGAATATCGTGGTGTGAATTGGCGAATCGTTTCACCTACAGATGCTGTAACTGAAGGTGCTAGGTGGGTATATATCTCAACTGAGTTGTCTTATGATGAATTGCCAACAGATAAACCATATCGTCAAGTTGGTATTTATACTGGTTTAAAGAAATCTGGTTCTGTTCAGGGTAATGTGTACAATCTTCTACCTAATCAAGTATCAGATAAAGGTTTATTAGAGGTAATTGACTTTAGGAAGCCTGTATATCGTGATAGTGATGTTAGGGAAAAATTGAAAATTATCTTAGAGTTTTAGTCGTGAAATGTTAGGAGATATAGATGAGCGTTGTTTCACAAAGTCCTTATTATGATAGGTATGATGACGTAAATTCAGAGCATAGGAAAGCTGGGTATACTAGAGTTTTAGCTATTCCCGGTAGGGCAGAACAGGCATCTGAGTTTAATGAAATTCAGTCTATTCAAGAGGATTATTTATCACGTATTGGCGATTCCTTATATAAAGATGGGTTTGTCATTAGTGGTTGTGAAGTAAATATTGCAAATAATTTTATCACTATTGGTGCTGGTAGAATTTATTTAGGTGGTTTAATTCGCAACACAGATGAAGTTAAATTAGCGATTACAGGTGTTGGTAAAGAGAGAGTTGTAGCTACATTAGTTACTAGTGTTGTTACTGCTACGCAAGATAGTTCTTTACGTGACCCTGCCCAAAATGCTGAGAACTACAATCAAGTTGGTGCTAATCGGTTAAAACAAGTTGTAGCTTTCTCAGTTATTAGCGATTCTAGTGCTTTGGGTGATTATTCTGCTGTAGTATACAACTTAAATGATGGAGTTGTAGTAAAAGAGGCTAAAACAGATAACTATTCCATTTTAAATGATGTACTTGCTAAACGTACATATGATGAAAATGGTAACTATAAAGTAGATGGGTTAGACCTACAGTCTGTTACTGAAGATGAAGGTGACAAGATTCGGTTGTATGTGAGTGCTGGTAAGGCTTATATTCGTGGTTATGACGTAACTAAGCCAGCTATGAGTAGTATTTTATTGAATAAATCAAAATCTACTAGGGTAGTTACAAGTGAATCTCACTATTTTAAATCTTCAATTCGTAAATATAAGCTTTCTAATTCACCAGTAGCATCAATTCAAAACTTTACTGCTAGTGTTCTTGTAACAGGCGAACGTAAGTTTAGGGGTAATGTTAAAGGTGGTCAAGAGGCTTTAAATAATACACCTGTACAAAGTATTGTTAGTGTTTATACTAAAAACGCACAAAACAATAAAGAAACTGTATATGTTGCTGGTAGGGATTATTCTTTGTATTCAGACCAAGTGGATTGGTCTTTAACAGGTGATGGTGCTACTGAGCCTGTTCAAGGTACTACATATTATGTAGATTACATCTTCAACTATTCTATGCGTGAGGGTACTGATTTTAGGGTTGAAAATACAGTTGATGGTTCATACATTGTATTGCTAGACAATGGTAGTAAACCTACAGAAAACTCTTTGATGTACTTTACATATAACTTCACATTAGCTAGACGTGATTTAATTTTGTTAGATAGCGATGGTTATTTGAGTGTTATTGAGGGTACACCTGATAGGGTTGAGGATTTAATTATCCCATATAATGGTTCATCTGCATACTTAGAATTAGGTTATGTTGACGTATATCCTACTGATGCTTTAGGTACAAGTACAAGTGGCACTAAGTTGTCTAGCGTAACAAATTATGATGGTGTTAGGTTAACACAGGATAACTTGTTATTAATGATGCGTAGGATTAATAAGTTAGAGGATAGCATTGCATCATTAGATATGGAACGTAGTATTGAGGCTGGTGAGGATTTATCAAGTCTATCTGGTTACTTTACTGATAGCTTTGAAAATATCAATAAGTCAGATTTAACATATACAGATACAGCTAGTAGATTATCCTATACAGCTTGTATTGACTTTGATAGAGGTGAGTTGACAACATCTGCAACTATTGGTAGTGTTGATATGACGATTGATGATAGGTCAAGTGATAGTTATGCTACATTTGGTAACATCATTTCTGCACCATATCAAAATGTATTGGCAGTTAGTCAGACATATGCTACTGGTACTATGAATGTTAATCCTTATGCTAGTTATGGGCCGATTTGTAAGATTGAGTTAGACCCTGCTATCGATAATTGGGTTAACACGAATAAAATTAATGTATTTAATACTGTTGAGGATGTTAAATACGATACAACAACTAAAGTATATAGTCATGGTTATTGGTCTAGAAATGCTACTAAAAATCTTAGGGGTTATATGCGTACTGAACGTAAGGAAACAACAACTAAGGGTGAGGTTACAACTTCTAATAGTGTTTCTGAGTCAGTAGCTAAGTCAGTATATGAGTATATGCGTGTTAAGGATGTAAAAGTTAAAGGTTTTGCTTTTGGGCCGAACGCTAGAAATATTAGAGGTTTATTTAATGGTAGACCTATTAGTTTGACTTCTACAGGCACAAGCACAACAGGTACATCTTATGTTGTTGAAGGTAAAACATATACAACAGTTAATGCAGATGGTAATGGTACTGTAACTTGTAAGTTTACTGTGCCGGATAAAACTCCTTGTGGTACAGTAGCTTTCCAAATGCAAGCTACAAATTCTAGTGGTGAGGTTCATACAGGTACAGCTAACTATACCGCTAATGGTACTATTTTAACAACAACTGTTACAAATACAACTGCTGTTACACAACATTATAAAGTGTTGGTTGAGGTTGATAACTTATATGCTAATGACCCATTGGCACAGTCATTTATTATGGATAATGTATATGATAGGAACTTAGTTAAGTTAGATTTATACTTCGCTAAAAAATCTTCTACAAGACCTGCTGTATTACAAATTCGTAATATGGTTAATGGCTATCCTGGTGAAAAAGTTTATGCTGAGGTAGTTATTGACCCTAAAGATGTTAAAATTCCTACAGATAAGAATGTTCCTGTAGCTACTGAGGTAGTATTGAATCAGCCTGTATATTGCTACGCTAAACAATACTATTGTTTCGTAGTACTTTCTGATAGTAACGACTATGAAATGTACGTAGCTAATATGGGGGATAAATTCTTAGGTAAGAATGAGCAATTAGTTGTTAACCCATATGCTACTGGTGTATTATTCAGTTCTTCTAATGCTAGTACATGGACAGCACATCAAGGTACTGATTTGATGTTTAAATTATATCGTACTCAATATACAGGTAATGGTGAGATTGTATTTAATAACGTACCTTTAACTGATATTACTGGTGTTATGTTGGATGCTTCTTATGAAGTTGATAGCGATAGTGATAGTAAAGACGTATCTTCTAGTAGAACAGGTTTGAAATGGTTCTATCGTTTCACTAAAACAGGTGCTGGTGAGGTTCCATCTGATTGGTTGAGTATTGATACTTTGGTATTTAGGGATTTACAGTCTTATGCTAGGAATATTGACTTAAAGGCTGAAATTACAACTGATTTTAGTACATCACCATTTATTGCTAGAGATAGGGTTGCCCTACGTACATTCTTAGATAGTAAACAGTCTACATATATTTCTAAATCTATTGATGAGACAAACTTCGCTAACCCTTATCAAGCATTGAAGATTAGTTATCAAGCCGCTTTACCACAAAATACATCTATGGAAGTATTTTATATGGATAAAGAAGATGGTGATTGGGTAAAATTAGCAACTGATAATAATACTGTTAATGTTGGTGGTAATACTGTTAAAACTGTATCTTTGGATTCCATTACAAATGTAGATGAAGAGTTTAAGCAGTATACATGGAATATTAATAAGATTAATAGCATGGTTACTAATAATGCATCTAGGGGTTCTAAGTTCTTTAAGATTAGAATTGACTTAAATACTACACAGGCATTTAATCGTCCTAGAGTTAAAAAGCTTGCTTGTATCTTTAAAGAAAAAGAATATAGGACTTAATCTATAATTTTAGTTTAAGATTTCAAGTATATATAGTATTGATAGTATAGAGATGTGGTTATGACTACATCTCTATATTTTTATTACATAAGATAAGAGTGGGGGTTAATATGCCTGAAAGAGTACAAAGAATGTTCTGTACGATGTTTAAGAAGACAGATGAAGAGCAAAAGAATTATGATGCTAGGTTAGAGTTGGCTAAGGCTAAAGAGGATTTAGCTGTAACAACTGATACTTTAAATAGAGCAATGCAGATGATAGAGAGCTTATCTAGTGAGTTATCATCTATACGAGAAGAGTTGAAAGATACAAAAGAGGGAAAATAATGGGTGTTTTAAAGAGTTATAATTCTGATAACATAGATTGGAATATTGGTGCATTATATTCACATGATGATTATATACAAAAGTTATTTATTGTGATGAGAGAGTTAGGATTAGTCAATCCTATTAAATATGTATTTGGTACTATACCAACTGTATTAGTTGGGGGTAGGGTTACACCTAAAGATGCATCAATGGAAGATGCTTTTAAGATTATTGATAGATATAATCAGTTAGGTGTTGGTTGTAGGTTAACATTTTCTTCTATGTACGTAACTAAAGAAGATTTGAAAGATAGTGTTTCTAATCAACTAATGCAACATTTAGAGGATAACAATCAAAAATATGGGGTTAGAATGAATGGTATTATTTTGACATCTGAGTTGTTAGGTGAATATATCTATAATACTTATAATTCTTTAGAGTTAATTTCATCACAAGTTAAGCCGTCTGTTGAAGTTGGGTTAGGTAACGATACAGTAGATTATTATAATAGATTGTTTGATTTATTTGATATTGTGGTAGTAAATCCTAATAAATGGAATGATGCTAATATAATTCATGGGTTAAAACATATTGATAGAGTTGAGTTTATAACTAATCATAGGTGTTTCCCTGATTGTCCTAAGGCTGGAGAACATTATATTGCTCAGGTAGATTTAAGCAAAAAATTACTCAGTGGTGAGGATTGCTCATTAGAGAAAGATAAATTAGATACAATTAATACATGGTGTTTAGATGTTAGAGAGCGTTTTCCCTTGTTGGGTGTTTCAATGTCTGAATCCGAGATTAATTTATTAATAGATAATGGTGTTAAGCACTTTAAGTTAGAGGGAAGAGATAATGATACTTTCTGTTTTTTGAGAGATGTTGGTGACTACATTTTTAACAATCAATATTTCTCTAGGATAGCACATAGTATCATGGGTGAGGCTATATAGTATGTCAACAAGAATAGAATCAGAAGATGGTGAGGAACTCTGGGGCCCAGATATTTTTGGTAAATACTCTATTGATAAGATAAAAGTAATTGCTGAAATATTAAAGGGTGTATTCAAAGATAATCCTATTACATTTGTCAATCAGTCTAAGGCTGATGATGACGTATATACAAAGACAGAAAGTAATACTCTTTTCATTTTAAAGAGTGATTTTAATAATATTGCTGGTGATTTGGTAAAGTCATTAGCATCTAGCTACCTTAAAGAGTTAGCTAATACTCAGGGTGTTGCTAGTGTTACAGATGTTAGGACATTAGAGAAAGTTTCTAATTATTTGACTAGAGCATGTTTTGGTCAGACATATACAGAAATTAAAGATTTAGCTAGTATGAGTATCGCTCCTTTACCTGATAGGGTTCAACAAGTTGAGACTCAGATGGTTTCTATAGATACAAGAATAAATCATACTATGAATGTTGTATTTGAGACAAATAGAGATGGTTCTTTTTCTAGTGTTTCAAAGATAGCAACTAAAGAGGAGTTAAAGTCTATTAATGATAAAATGGGTAGTGGGAATGTGACAGTTAGGAATTCAAAGAATGTTATTGATGCTGTTAATCGGTTGGATAAGAGTATTGTAGCATTAGAATCAATTTCTGACTTTGTAAATACATTATCTACGACTGTAAACACATTATCTAGTACAGTTGATAGATTATCACGTACAGTTGATAGGATAGATACATTAGTTGGTAATGATGTGTTAAGGACAACTAGTAAAACAATTACTGGTGCTATTAATGAGTTAAAGGTGTAAGAGGGGTAGTAGTTAGTGGAAATTAAACCTTTTAAGACAATAAATGGGAATGGGTACTCATTTAAGGAGATATGGAAGATTTACGATGAGCAGTTCAACATTCTTCGAGACATTATATTATCTTTGGGTGATAAGTATCAGGTTGAAAATTTTAGTGGTAGTGACAGTAAGGTCATTACATTAAATACACCTTATAATAGTAATCAAGTGTTCGTGTATTGTAATGGTGTACTTCAGTGGAAAGATAGGGATTATCGAGAAAATTCACCTACAGAGATTGAGTTATTATTTGATAGAAAAGCTACTGATGATGTTCGCATTGTTACGATTAAATCCAATGTAATTAAGAATGATTTACATCAATATTTACAAGATATCAGTTCTGTGGTAGCTAATGCTAAAGAACAGTATGATTCTGCTAGGAATTTAGAATCAAGGCTTGTTGAATTATACTCCTCTTTACAACAAACTCATTCATTATATACAAATAATTCAACTGCAAGTCTTGTTACTGATTTGACAAGATTAAAAAGTGAGTATGAAAAAGTAAATACAAGTGTTACTGCTTTAGATAAAAAGTTAAAAGACTTAATTGGTAGTAGTGAATACATTTTAACAACTTTAAATATTGATGATTTAAAAGAGTTAGTTAATAGTATTAAGTTAAAGATAGATGAGTTGTCTAGTGAAAAGTCATTAGATATTATTTATCCTATGTTTGGCTCTAATCAAAATGGTCCCGATGCTAGTGTTCATGACGTAGGGGAGTGTACTTTTGTTGGTATTGATAAAAAGTATTGGTTCATGATTGATACGTTCTCTAAGTCAACAGGTGATGGTGGTTATAGTTCAATTAAACGTGCTATGCAAGAAAATGGGATTACTAAATTTGAGTTCTTGCTAATCACTCATTGGCACAAAGACCACTACGGCAACGCTATACGCTTTATGAATGAGGGTTTAGTGGGTAAGGTTTATGTGCAAGACGTAACTAAATATCCAAATGGTATTAGTGGTGCGTATGGCATGCCTTATGCAGTGTTGAAGTCTGTGTATGACGAGCATAAAAATACAGCACAGGCTAGGAGTATTCCTTTTAGTTCTGCACCTACTGGTGAGATTGATTTTCATGGTGCTAAGTTATTATTCCACAATAATGATTCAACAGCTATTGCTAAGCACAATTCTACTTGGGTTAATGAAAATTACAATAACACCTCTATTTGTTTATTGGTGTCATATATTGGTAGAAATTTCTTAGCACAAGGTGATGGTGATAAAGAGGTAATGAAAGAATACTTAGATATTCTTCCATCTAATATTGATTTATTAAAGTCTAATCATCATTCAATAGCAACAATGCCACTATCTTTTAGGAAATTAAGACCTAAAGATGCTATCATTACTGCTAATAAGTGGCAGTTGGCACATGATACTGTTGTGTTTAATTATCAGTCATTCTTGTTTGATATGGGTTCAAGTGTATATTTCTTAGCTAATCAGAAAGAAGATATACACATTTCATATAGTTCATTATATGGTGTTGCATACAATAAAAAATTAGAGGTTGGATATCCAGATAACTGTGCATATACAACACCTGACCCTAATGGTCATATCTTTGTAGATTGTAATTATAATGGTAACAATAGTACAGGTGATAAGGATAAGCCTTTCAAATATTTATCAGATGCTGTTAGGTTCGCTCATATCAACTATATGAAAGAGATTTGTGTGAATATCGCTCCTGGTGATTACACAGGTGATATTAAACATTATAATTTTGTAAATTATAATGCAAATACAGTAACACTTATTAATTTTATTGGTTTACGTGGTAAAGTTAGATTTATTAATAGTGGAACTACATCTGCATATTTGCCACCTATCTATGTGGCTATGTGTGATAATGTTACATTTGAGAATATCACATTTAAAGTTGGAAGTATGTATACATCTAATGCTGTTAATAAACTAACTAGCTTTAATAATGTTAGTGTTACAAATGCAACTGCTTTGTTTAGTAGGTGTACATTTACTGTTGATAATACAGATATCACAAATAAAGAGACATCTAATTCTTCATTTAATACAATTCATGTAGATGCTTTTGGTTCAAAAGTTAAGATTGATACATGTACTTTAAGTGGTAAAGTTAGGTATGGTATTAGGTCTGCTGAGGGTTCTGTTGTAACTGTTGTAGGTTCAAATAATATTAATAGTAGTGTTGCTACTGTATATTATGCTACAGAGGGTGATATTAATGTTAATGGTACAGCAACTAAGAATACATCTAATGAATCAACTGTTGGTGGTAGGGTTAGTTTTCTAGATGTAGCTTCTACACCAACATACCCTAATACTACACGTGGTCAAGTTATTGGTACACGATTATCACAAAAATATGGTGGAAAATTAGGTTATGTTTCTGATGGTAATGGTGGGTATTCTTCTATAGACCATTTTAATCGGAGTGGTAATTTAGATAACAAACCTGATTTTGAAGGTCAATTCGCTTATGATAAGACAAATAAACGAGTAGGTTTCGCCTTAGGCTCAACTAATAAGTCTGATTGGTTAGAGTTATCTGCTAATAATAGTATTGGTGGTGTCAAAGAGTGGAAACAGGGTGGTACTTATAGTTATGGTGATTTTATAAGTAATTCACAGGGAAATCTTTTTTATTATAGAGGTGGTGACATTTCTTATCGTAGTGGTACATCTGTTGATAGTCAGATTAGTGGCGATTTGAGGGTTGTTGAGTCACAGGGTGGTAGATTTGTAAATATTAACCCAAATAATCATGCTCATACATCTTTTGCAATGTTACATAATAAGACTGAAAATTTTGAATTGCCAACTACTAATAGTGAGATGAGTAAATTAGGTATGTTTATTACATATTACACTAAATATGTTTTTAGTGGTCAACCTACAAGGTATGGTCAGTTAATCAATATACCTCCTGGTATTGACAATACAGAGGAAGCAATGCAGATTTGGATTGAGCAAAACTCTGGTCAGATGTATGTTAGGGGTGGTAATTGGCAAGGCAATGTTGCATCTAGAAATTTCCAACCTGTATATCCTGATAATTTTGATACTGTTGATTATTTGTTTAAAGGTGTAACAACATCTAGAGATGATGCTAGAAGTAGAAATTTGAGACTAGCAAGGTCTATGGATAACTATAAAGTAGTAACTTTTTATTTAACACCTGATAATAGTAATGACTTTTCTGTTTCATGTCCTTTTGAGGTGTCTGACTTTAAGAATATGTTAAATACACTTAAAAAATCAGGAGTTCCTACAAATTGTTACTTATTGAATAAGCATCAGTTATGGTGGGGATTAAAGCTAAATGAAGGTACACTATCCTCAACTAGCATTGCTGATATTACGTGGGATGAGAATTGTAAATTAGTTGGTGTTACTGGGTGGCCGAGGAAATTTAATTTAGATTAGGTAGGTATAGATGTATAAAATTCCGTATAAAATGGTTGAGATAGTTACAGAAAGTGGTGAGACTTTAACACTAGAAGATGTGTTAAAGTCTATGCCAACTGTACCTATGGCTTTATACACAGGAAATGATGACTTTACTAAAGAGAAGATAGAGGACGTTATTAACTATCTTAAAGCTAATGGTGGTGGTCAGTTTACCATACCTGAAAATCCGCCGATTCATAAGTTAACTATCGATGTACATAGAAATAAGTTTCAAGATTATGTAGTACATTTTATCTACAATGATTATCGTTACCCTATTGGTACAGAGAAACGACCTTATACAGATGAGAGTTGGCAAGCTGGGGACATTATCTACAATCTAGATATCTTAAACTCAGATGATAAATGTACTATGTGGTTCTGTAAAGAGAGTGGTTCTGCTACATCAAGTGGTAAGTGGTCGCAACAATCTATATGGCAATTATCTTCTAGTGAGATTGATGATTTAGTAGTATCTCACGTGGGCTCTTCTATAGGGCCGCTTGTACAGAAAGAGGTAGGTTTACAGGGGCCTGCTATGATGTCTAGTGAGGTTACTAAACAACTTGACGCTAAAGTTCCTAGTAAGGTTGAGTCAGAGGTTACTAAACAGCTTGCTAGTTCAGTTCCAGCACAGGTTTCTAGTATTGTAGATGACAGTCTTTCTAGAGAGGTATCTAAGAGGGTTGATACAGTAGTTACACCTATCATTAATAGTAGGTTAAGTAGTACATTATCTGATACAGCTGTTACTAGGATGATTAATGAGAAGGTAGACCCTAAAGTATTATCTATTACTGAGGAAGCTAAGAGAGTTGTAAATACAAAGGTTACAGAAGCAACTTCAACTTTATCTAATACAGTTAATAACTATATAGATGAGGCTAAGAGGAAGTTAGGTGCTATTACTACTGTTACTGCAAAAGATGTAGATGATAAGATTAAAGAATCCTCTAAGGCAATTAACACTAAGATTGATAATATTGTAGATACTAGGTTAGCTAATCTTAGGACTGGTCATAGCGATATTGTCGCTACAGAAGAGTATAAGATGGGTGCTGATGGTGTTGTTGATGATACAGCTAAGTTTGAGCAGTGCGTTAATGATGCTAGGGGTAAAATCTTAATTATTAGTCCTGGTGTATATAAGTTGTCTAAGAACATCTTTATTGGTGAGTGCAAGGATGTTATTGTATTAGGTTCTTTTAATAATAAAGTTCCTTTCATTAAGAATGATGATATGTTTATTACTTCACCTACTAATATTGAATACATTAGGTCTGTAGAGTTAGATACAAATAAGGTTAATCAGTGTCAGGGTTTTGCATATAATTCTAATAGAAATGAGTTTGTACTTGCTACTATTAATTCAGACAATACAAATCAAGTATTGTATATTTTAGATGGTGATGATTTAAACACTCAAAAACGTAGAGTAGATTTTAGTGATGTAGAAAAATTAGGTCATTGTAATACGATGACATATAACAAAGATACTAATACTTTGTATGTATGTAATGGAGATACTAATTCTAATCCATTTAGGATGGCTAAGTTAGATAATAACTACTCTATTACAGGTGTACATACTGATTCTGCACAGGTTAAGAAATATAACTTCGCATATGACCCTATCACTAAGTGTTATTGCTCTATCATGCCTGGTGATAGGACTATAGGGGTTAGACATGTATTTATCTTAGATAGCAATTTTACTGTTATTAGAGAGTTTGATGTTGATTTCTTAACAAAAGACTATAACAATAATGGTGCTATGTTCTATAATGGTACGATTATGTGTGCTAGTTTACATGCTATCTTACAATTCGATGTATTTGGTAATGTTAAGACTGTAGTTGATATTGATAAGGCTTATGAGATTGAGGACTTTGATATTAAGAATGGTGTAGTATATTTTGCTGTGTTAGAAGGGCATAATGTTCATATCTTTAGTGGTATGCACAATAAATTCAATTCTATACACATTAATAATATGAAAGTAAATCGTCTATTACTTGCTAATAATTCTCCTTTATTAGGTTTAACTGCTGATGGTAAAGAAATTAGCTTAGCTAAGGTTGGTAAATCTGGTTCGTCTGAAATTGGTGATAAATCGACTAATACTATTTTAATTGGTAAAGATGTTAAAACTTGGGATGGTGGTGATGCATCATATTCATTATTATCAACTAAACATTATGGGAACGCAATTTATTCTAAGAAACAGATTGATGATGCGTTTGTTAAGAAGGCTGAGTTAGTTAAATTGTCTATAGATGTAAAACCTGATTTCGTTGGACAATTAGCTGTTAGTGGTGGTAAGTCTTATATAGCACTTAATAATACAGGTACAGATGGTTGGAAGCCTTTAGGTGGTGCTAGTCCATTAGATGCTGTTGATAGGATTAGGTTTACAAATGGTGCTGAGTTGTGGATTGATTAGATTTTAATCTTAAATTCATAATCATTGTTTGTTATTAAATTATATATAGGTAGTGTTACAAAGGTAGGGGGTAGTTCCATGAAAAGCAATACTTTTTTTAGAGGTACTACCCCTACTCTTGAAATTAGCATGGGTAGGGGTATTAAGGTTGAGGATATAGACAGTTTGATTGTCTATTTTTCACAAGGTATCACCATACTGAAGAAAAAACTTGAGGATGTTAAAATTAATAAGACGACTAATGAGGTGTATGTATCTCTAAGTGAGTTAGAGACATATATGTTTAGTCCTAGTGTTGTTAATGTACAACTTCGATATAAATTACTAAATGATACAAATATTTATAGTACTCATATATATCCTTTTAGGGTGTTGAAACAAGTATGTGATGAGGTATTTATCGAATGAATGAGGGTGTAATTAAATCTAGTGGCACATTCAGTAAAGTTAGTATAAACTCAAAATATGTTAATATCAATTCACATATGGGGGTAGACACTAATAGTAGTGGTACACTAGAGACTTCTAATAGAGTTAAAGTTACTAAAGATGAAGTTAAAGATATGCTAAAGGAAAAACAAGATAAGTTAATTGCTGGAAATGGTATCTTATTAAATGAAGAGACAAATGTGATATCAGTTTCAACAGAAAAGATTGTTGTTAATGAGGGTGATAATATTTCTGATTTAACAGCGTTGTATTTACTGGCTAAGGGTGAAAATTAATGGCAGATTTAAAGGATAATTTACAGAATCTTGCGACTCAGTTGGGTACGGATGTAAAAAATATTAAAGCATCTGTAAAAACTACAGATGATAAAATTGGTACGTTAGGCTCTTTGTCTACGACTAATCAATCTTCAATCGTTGAAGCTATCAACGAGGTTAAAGCTAATATCGTTACTGCTCAGGGTGGTGCTGTAACAGAGCAAGCTGTTGATACAAAGTTACAAGCTAAACAGGATAAGTTAACTGCTGAGGGTAAAATTTCAATTAATAAGGATACTGGTACAGGTTTAACTAAGATTACTGTAGACTTGTCAGATTATGTTGAAAACAGTGCTTTGACAACTAAGTTAGGTGACTACACAACTACAGTAGGTTTAAATACTAAACTAGATACTAAACAAAACAAATTAACAGCTGGTAGTGGTATTACATTAGATGCAGATGGCACTATTAAAGCTAGTGTTGATTTAAGTACTATGGCAACTAAACAAGAGTTAACAGATAAAATTCAAGAGGCTGTTACTAACCTTGTTAATGGTGCTGATGCTACTATGGATACATTTAAGGAAGTTCAAGATGCTTTAAATAGTGATAAGACTGTTACAACAGCATTGACTACATCTGTTGCTAACAAATTAGATTATAGTCAAGCACAGTCTTTATCAACTGTACAAAAACAGCAAGCATGTGCTAATTTAGGTATTGGTGACCCTACAGTGGATTTAGTGAGTGTGTATACAACCGCAAGAGATAGTTAGTGGGTGATTGCTTATGGCTGATACTAATACACAATTAGTGCAGAATATACAGACATTGGCACAGACTGTTGGTAGAGATATCAAAGATATTAAGACAAGGGTAAATTCTATTTCTAGTGGTGGTAGTGGTTCTAATGTTGACACTTCTAGACTAGCTACTAAAGAAGAATTAAAGGTTGTAGAGAATAAAATACCTAAAGCTAGTGGTGTTCCAACTCTTGACTTTACTGTAGAAAATAATGGTGATGTGTATGTTGATATTACATATCCTGAGGTAAGTAATACACCAACAACAAATACACAGACTGATACTATAGCTTATGGTACTACTAAGATTTATGACGTTGTGTGGGGTGTTGCAGTTCCAGGAGCCGCTGGTACAGGTAGAGGTTATTTAGAGTATAGTCCTATTAGTGGTTTTGGTAAACTTCACTTAGATATTAAAATGACACAGCCTAGTGGTAATGGTGGTACTATTGCTACACTACCAGCTAATGCTCCTGTACCTATGAGATTAATAGAGACAGCGGTTGATGTTAGTAACAATAGTATTTATGTTGAACCTAACTCTAGGAATATTAAGGGTTGGGGTGTTCAGGGCAATAATACGAGGTATATTTTTGATATTATAGGCTTTTGGAAGGAGATTAAGTAGATGGCAAGAGTTAAAATAGGTAGGATAACTTTACCAAACCTATCTCCTTTCATAGTTAGGGATGTTAGGAATATTAAGAAAGTTGCTACACTCAAACTAAATGCACCTATTATTCAGTGTCAGGGTTTTACTTATAATAGTAAGACTAGGGAGTTTGTGTTAGCATGTATTAGTTCTGACAATAACACACAAGTATTATACAACTTAAATTCTACAGACTTTTCTAGGACGAAGACTGTTCAGTATACAGATAAGAATAGATTAGGTCATTGCAATACATTAACTTATAATAGTAAGATAGATAAAATTATTGTAACTAATGGTGCAGTAAATGTGAATCAGATTACATACTTAAATCCTGATTTAAGTATTGATACAACTAAGACTATATCAGGTAAGGCTTTTAATTTAGCTTATGATGATGAAACTGATACGTATGTATCTATTGTTCCTGGTGTTGACAATTCATCACGTAACTTAGAGTATTATGATGCTAGTTTCACTAAAACTAAGTCTGAGACAGTGACTGTAAATTCTAAGAATAATGATTCCAATGGTGCTTTATTTTACAAAGGGCAGGTAGTTTTTGCTACTGAGTATTTGGTGAATAAATCATCTGTTGGAATTCAGTTCCTAGAAACATTAAGTGGTTTAGAGGTAGAGGATTTTGCTGTAAAAGATGAGAACATCTATATGGCAGTTAATACAAACTCTGGTGTAGACATATACTGTCATTACTCTAACATGTACTTCATAGATAATATAGCTACAAAAGATAACTTATCTTTACCTAATAACATACCTTTGTATGGTACAGATACAACTGGTGCATTTAGAAATTTAATTAAATGTTCTAGTGGTAATGGTACTGAGGTTGGTAATCAAAAATCACCGATGGCTTTAGTTGGTACAAGGGTAACATGGTTTGATGATAAAGGTGTATCTAGAACCCTGTTATCTACAAAAGAGTTAGATGGTGTAGGTGAAAATAAAGAGGGTAAGGTTATTTATAGAGCATCTGAGATAGACAAGATGTTTACTGATGTTTTAAATAAGTTAAAAGAAATTAATTCTAAGTTGTAAGAGGGCTGTATAGTATGATAATTGAAGAAATTGTTAATGAGATTGATAAGTTTATTACAAAGTACAAAGCATTAAAGTCTGATAATCAAACTTTGACTCAATTTAAGTCTGATGTTAAAACTGCATTGAATAATAAAGGTATTATCAGTACTAATGTTGATGAAGATGTAGTGCAGTCTATTACTAATTATACTCCTAATTCTATTGGAGCTAATCTTGATGCTAATTATCTAAAGACTGTTGGTTTGTTACCTAGTAATTTTAGTGGTAATCCTACTGAGAGAGATTTGATTGTAAATAAATACTTATTTCAAGATTCTAATGATAGTCGTAAATTTATTTCTTCTAATGATTTACTAAGTGTAAGTGTTCAACTAGATGGTAAGGAAGTTACTAGTTATAGTCGAACTTCTACAAGAAGTACTTCTGAGGAAGGAATTGATATAAATAAATATAATATCCCGTTGGGTGGGTACTATATTAATGCTTTTAAATTTAACAAGTCAGGAAACTATTCTTTAAATTTAGATATGGGTAATTTATCTTTAAGTAAAGTAATTAATTATGTTGAAGAAGATTTGACTTCTATGTCTGATTTCCTAGTTTACGCTACCAATCTAAAATCTAATCGTGTAGTTGGTTACGATACACGTAAAATAGAAACTATAGACAAATTAGATAGAACTAAACTAGATGGTGATATGGTTCAGCTTTTTATTAGAGTAGAGCGTAATTTGAACGCTATGGGTAGTGCTAAAGAAAAACTAGGGTATGTCTACAATGTAAGAACAGGTAAAGCTTTCTTAGTGGATGTGGCGTGGTTATCCTCTGACTTTAGCAGAGTTCCATCAAAGTTTAGAAATTCATTATCTACAATTATTTATGATAATAGAATTGATGTTCTTACTAGTGCATACTCATTTGCATTATCTGTAAATGGTGATGATAAGAACCATACAACATTTATTTCTGATATTGATTATCAAGAAGGAGATACTCTTGTGTTTGCTTTCTATAAAGAAAGAAATAGAGATGAAGCTCATGAGTTTCCTACTAATGTAGTTGAGAAATATTTAAAAACTATTTCTAGTGCTATTAGTTCTGAGCAATTTGTTCAGGATGATGCTACATATAATATGGGTAGGTTGGTTAGTACTAACGATTTAAGTCTAGCAGGACATGAGGATAATTTTACAGAGTTAGCGGGTAAAGTTGAAATTTATGAAAAAGGTGTAAAATTCATGCCTACCGCATTGTCTTTAAAAAATACAGAGGGGCAAGGGCCTATTATGGCTTTAGGCATGCTAACAGAAGAATTTATGCCTACAGTAGGTATAGATTATTATGTAATAGATTTATCCAAACTACCAAGCAATAACATAGCTTTACCTAGTGAGACACCTGTTGCTATTGCAAAGGATTTCGCTAACGTAATAATTAAGGTAAATAAAGACAACGTAATTGGTAATAGCGAAACAATCAAGATTAATGGACATACAGGTCAATCAATCAAAATTAATGGCTCTGATTTTGTTAAAACTGATAATGGTAAAAATTATCTGTATTCATTCAAAAAAGATGGTATTCAAGAATTAAAGCCTTTTGTATGGTAACTTTTGTCCTATAATTTATGTTGTGAAGTAGATATAAAATACTACTTGAATATTAAAGCTTCTGTTTTAGGTATTTGGAATATAATTTATATTTCTAAGGATTAAACAGTAAGTATTAGATAATAATTAAATATACATAAGATATTCATAAAATAGATAGTATTGGTGAGAGGTGTATCTTATGGACTTTAATGGTTTAAAGAATGTTACACCTATCTTCCAAACACTATTAAATAATGCTAAGAGTGGTATTCCTAAGAAAATTCAAGTTTTCATAGGAATACTTGCTCTTATTTGGTTATTACCAATAGTGTTAGATATAGTGTTTGTTGTTTTAGGTGTATTTTATGATTATAAGCCTGATATGATACTAAAGTTTTTACCGAGGTTAGAACAGTTAATTAGTATACTCACAGGTGTTTCTGCTGTTGCGTGTTTAATGGCGATTATCGGTTTATTTACAGATTCAGATGGTGATGGTATACCTGATTCTGTTGATAAAGATAATAAAACACCAGTAACAAATAATAGTATTCAAGTCAATGTAGGTTCTGATGGAAGTAAATCTCCTAAGTTACCATTACACATTGACAAATAATTTGTTTTAGTAGGTATTTTTTAGTATGCGTATGCTTTATAGGAGATGTTTTATGATTGGAGATTTAAGCAAGGAATATGAATCCAATGGCGATATCGGTGCTATCTCTACTGGTGAGGGAGATTATGGTGGTAAGTCATATGGTATGTACCAATTAGCTAGTAATGTGGGTTCTGTTGATGATTTTATTGCATGGGGATTAAATTCTGAGTATAGTTGGATTGCAGAAGAGTTAGATAAATATGAGATTGGTTCATATGATTTTGACAATGCTTGGACATATTTTGCGAATAATGACTATGAGAATTTCTACAACATGCAACATTCTTATGCTATTCATAAGTATTATGATGTATCAGTTGAGTTGTTAAGGGAACATTTATTTAACATTGAAAATCATAGTGAGACTATGAAAGATGTAATTTTCTCTAGGGCAATTCAATATGGTACTGGTAATATTGTAGAAATGTTTGAAGATGCATTAGTAATTATGGGTGAGAAATTAAATCTTGATTTACAAAATCTTTCTTATGTAGATGAGAAACGATTTGATTACGATTTAATCACCTCTATCTATGACGTTTGTATGACTACAGAGTGGAATAATTCTTCTTTAAGGGAAAACTTAAATCATAGGTTTAGGGAAGAAAAAGCTAAGGCTATTCAAATGTTGTCTGATGAGTTAGGAATCTAGGTGATTCATATGGGTTTCATTGATAAGTTAATAGAATGTATTAGAGTTTTATTCTTAGGTAAGAGTATTGATAGTGTTGTTACGTCTACACAAGACAAAGTAGTAGGTACAGTTAATAATACTGTTGATGAAGTTTCTTCTAAGGTAGATACAAAAGTTAATGATATCACTGATAAAGTAGATAACATTACTGATACAGTAGATGGTAAAATTGACGATGTATCTAATAAAGTTGAAGATATTGTTGAGAACTCTAAAAAATTAGGTATTAACATTAGGAAAAAATAGTGTATAATAAGAGTGTATCATTTTATTGGTACACTCTTATTTTTATGTGTGGGGATTGATTTATGGGACTATTTGATGTTGATGGTATAGGGTTTAAAAGTAAAGAAAAAGCTAAGAATGAAAACTCTTTTGATATGGGGGTTGATATCTCTAAAGTAGATAATAGTTTAGTTAATACAAATAAGACTAGTGGTAGTGATTTTGATAAGACACTTGTAGGTGAGATAAATCCTTTGGTTAAGGTTGATGTTATCAATCATTATTTTAAGTTAAGTGATTTGTTAAGGGAGTATGGGTGCTATATTGATGGTTCTACTATGTATTGTCCTTTTCATGATGACGATATTACAGGTAAGCCATCTGCTAAATATCATTCAGATACAGACTTGTTGTATTGCTTTTCAGAAAATAAGGTCTACAGTTCATATCATGCATTAAAGATTTTATTTGGTAAGGATGTAAACCTAATCTTTAAAAAGATATGGTCTACACTATCTAAAGAAGAGAGATTGTCTTATATTGGTAAGCATGATGAAAAGGTTAAAGATGTTGTAGTAGAGGATACAGGCTGGGATTATTATAACAAGAATGTCTTGTCTACTTTTAAGGTTGGTAAGGTATCATATGAACAGTATAAAAACGCTTTATATAAAGTATTATCATTAATTCAAGAATAAAATAGTATGAATTTTAAGTAAATTGTAGTTGTAAAGTTACTTAAAATTAAGTATAATAGATACAGTAGAAAATGTTACTACAGTATCTATTTTTATTTAAAAGAGGAGAAATGCTATGGCTAAGATTACAGCTATTCGTTTACCTAATGGTAAGGTTAAGATTACTAATTCAGATATTAGTGGTATTATTGGGGAAGAGTTCAATTCATCTGATGACTTCTTCAATAAATACAAAACAATTAATGAATCTACAGGTGTAGAGAATGATTGTGTGTTGTTAGAGTCAATCAATGGCTAATGTTCCTGTTATAGGTAATGGACTTGCTGTAATACCATTACATACTAGGGGTACAAGTAAGAAGAAAAATAAAAGAGTTGCTGATTATTTAACTAGGAGTACTTTTTTAAAACTGTTAGTAGAATATTCAGATATAGAGAAGATGGATATCGTATATTTAACTGGTATGGGTGTTATGTATCAAGACGATATATTAGATGGTTCTGTTACTTTAAGAGATATCATACAAAATACTAGTTGGTGTAATATAGTTGCTGAAGAACTGTATCGTTTATGTCTATCATTAGGTACAAATAGGATAGTTCTTCTAGCTAGAAGCGATAGATTTTTAAAGCTTGCTAAGACTCTTAGGTCTAGAGGTGTTATAGTTGAAAATCCTATAATGGGTGTATTGTCAGAGAGGTATGCAATTAAGATACTTTTCTCTAAAACTAAGTTATTAGTAAATACAAGTGGTGGATTTTCAAAATGAGTAGAGAGTTACCTTTATTTTTACAGAATTTAACATGTGATATTACTGATTGTGTGTTTACATTAAAGTTGGTAGGTAGTACTTTTCAATATAATGCACAAGAGGTGTTACAGGCTATACTAGATAATAATATGGTTAATAGAGTTATACTAGAATTAGTACGTGAGCCTGAAAATGTTCATGATAAGCATGCTGTAAAAGTTATGCTATCCGTTGATGGCTATAGTGGTACATATCATGTTGGGTATGTATCAAGAGATATAAGTGAGACAATTAGTTTTCTTCTACAAGATGATGACTTATGTGTACATATTTCAGATGTATTCATGAGTGGTGGTGGATTAGATTACTATGTAGGTCTTATGTTTAATTGTAGATTTAAAAGAAAGGAATAAAATCTATCTATGGCTAATGAGAAAGCTAAGAGTGATTATAAACATTGGGTAGGTGCTGTTCCTAAGATAGAGAACTGGTATAAGAATTTTAACTTTGTATTAGTTGAAAGTATGGAAGACTTAAAGAGTATCTTTAAAGATAAAAAAGATTACTATATGGCTTTCGATACAGAGACTACTGGTTTAGATTTTGAGGAGATTGACTTAGTAGGGTATTCCTTTTGTTTAGATGGGAAGACAGCATACTACGTTCCTGTATATCATTTTCAATATGATGGGAACTTGGGTGAGGAATCTGTAAAGTTCATCTATGAGCGTATGTGCGAAGCTAAAAAAGTATTCATGTATAATATGCGGTATGATGCACGTATTATGGAATATTATGGGTATAAAGAGAATAAAGCTGATTTAGATAAAAGACGTTGGATGTATGCTAAGTTTGATATGTCTAAGGTTGATTACTATGATGTTTCTGTACCTGTATGGTTAGCTGATACAAACCAAAAATATCCTAGTCTTAAATGGTCTAGTTTACATTTCTTAGGGATTGAACAGTTACACTTTGATGAGGTAATTGAAAATGCTGGCTCATTCTTCTATTTAAACCCGTCTGAAAATGAAGATACAGTGTTTTATGCCGCCGCAGATGCGTTGTGTACATTTTTACTTGCGACTGCAACAGTTAAGTATTTTACAGAGGCAAAACATTCGGCTAAGTTTGATAATCTAATGTTATATCCATTATTACATTATGAAAATGAGAAGATTTGGTTAGATGGTGATGTTCTTAAAAATCTTTACATTACAGCTACTGATAGAGTAGATAAGATGGAGAGAGATGTGTACGCTATGATAGGTGGGCAGATTAATTTAAACTCACCTGTACAAGTTGCACAAGCTTTTGAGAGGTTGGGAATTGATACTGGTGAGCGTACATCTAAAGGTACTATGTCCGTTGGTATTAAAATATTGGCTGATTTACCTAAAGAGTATGTAGAAAAGTTCCCAGCTTTAAAATCATATATCAACTATAAGAAAACAGCTAAATTAATATCTTCATATATTAAACCTTTGTTGAAAGAGTATGAACGTAGGGGTTATTGTAGGTTCGCTTATAAAACTACTGAAGTACCAACTGGGAGGCTTGCTTGTGGTAAGGATGGGAAGAATTCTTTCTTTAGCCCGATTAATGCACAATCCCTGCCTAAGCCACATGTAAAGATGGAAGACGTATTTGACTTAGGTGATAGAAATTTATTCTCTAAGAAAGATAATATCATTATGGGGTATAAGTTTGTTTATTCTTCTTATGATGAGGAAGGAAAACATATTATACCTGATGACCCAACATATATTGGATGGGTAGAGGGTATGGATGATGACTTAAATATACGGATGGCTATTTCCCCTAAAATGTTAGAAGATAGCAATGATGCTGAATTCCTGTACTGTAGCTTTGACTATGCCGCGGAGGAGTTACGTATCGCCGCTAATTTAAGTCGTGAGCCTAATTGGGTTGATGCTTTTGTACATGGGGATGACATTCATAAAAGGTGTTATTCTTTAGATACTGAGTTTTTAACTAGGGATGGTTGGAAAACTTATGAGCATATTGGTATTGATACTGAGATTGCACAGTATAATGAAGATACTAAAGAATTAGAGTTTGTTAAGGCTGGTCATGCTTATTTCAATGAAACAGATACAATGTATCATTTTGTTGGTAATAATACGGATTTATTAGTAACTCCTAATCATCGTATGTATGATAAAGGTAGGGATAATTGGTATATAAAACGTGCAGATGAGTTATATAAGAAACATTCCTATCGTACAATTTGTAGTCCTGTATCTACTAAAGTATTTAGAAGTTCAGATGATATTGTAGATAGTGGGGTTATTCACATAGGTAGTACATATCACAAAGATGGATATGATATTTCAGTTGATGATTTTGTAGAACTTCTTGGGTATGTTATTACTGATGGTGGTACATGTTTACGTAGTAATGGTTCTAAGACTGTATACTTTTCTCAGTCAGATGTAAAATCAGAAGTGTTGTCTAAGATGCAAAAACTTAATGCTAGATTAGGGAATATTTTTGATGAAAAAGTTACTATCTGTAAAGGTAAAGAAATTAATATTTGTGGTAGGACTTCCACGTTAAGTGGTGATTTTCATGTCTTTTCTGTTACAAGTTCAGCTTTATTTGATACTATTGTTAGCTATATAGGTGGTAATCTTAAAAAAGATAGGGTTTTGTCTGATAAGATGTTACATTTTAGTGATAGATTATTAGAAAAATTCTTCTTAGCTATGTATGATGGCGATGGTTTACATGATAACAGAAAGGGTAGAGAAAATTCTAAAACTATATTAGTACAGTCTAAAAAACTAGTTGAACAGTTACAATTAATTCTTATTAATTTAGGGTACTCAACTAATATTAAAGATGTTTCTCATAGATACAGTGTTTCTTTGTATAAACTTAATTGTGTCAGAGGTAAGAGAGATGTTAGGGGTTCAAACAAGAATACTAAGATTATTAAGTATGATGAGCCTGTTAAATCTGTGTGTTTTGCAGTTCCTAGTTCGTTGTTGTTCGTGAGACGTAATGGTAAGACATCAGTTTGTGGTAATACAGCCGTAGCTATCTGGGGTGAAGAGAACTATAATAGGGATTATCGTAAGATGGCAAAGTACGCCAACTTCTCTATTTTGTATGGTGCTAGTTCTCATTCATTGTATGCTGATAGTAGGTATGGTTTTAAGTCTTTACAAGAAGCAGAAGATTTCTATGATAAGTATAAGAAAGCATTACCTACATTATTCCAGTGGCAAGATAGGTTAATCTATAGTGCTAGACGTAAAGGCATGTTACAGACATTCTTTGGTAGACCACGTAGGTTACGTTCTTATTATGAGAATAAACAGATAGGTTTTGCTAATCGTAGTGCTGGTAACACAAGTGTACAGGGTGTTGCTGGTGATATTCTTAAAATGGTAATGATTAAGTTGTGGAGAGCATTATTTAATAATGAAGAATTCAAGAACGATGTTGCTTGGAGGGTTGCCATTCACGATGAGATTGGTTATACAATACGTGCTACTAAATTAATGCGTATATTAAAGATTATTAAAGAAACACAGTCTGTTAAGTTACCAGAGTGGCCAGTAGAGATTATTACTGACCCATCTGTTGGGTGGTCTATGGGTAGAGTATATGATTTTCATATGGTTGAGGATGATTCTGAATTAGGGTATCATTTTGAACCTGATTTAGCGTAGGGGATTATTATGGAAGAGTTTATTTTTGATAGTTTGACTCTTGATGACCTAGTTAAGTATGTAGATACATCAAAAGTATTTAATATTACTAAGGGTGAATTTAATCAAGTTAAAGTATATCTGGCAAGTTATGAAGATGAAAAGCTAGGTAGTGCAGTTGAGCGTTTAGATGTTGCTTATCACATTGGTAACAGGTGGTCTTTGGTAGATATGGCTAAAGTTGATGGTTTTAATGAAGTACCATTGAGTTGGTTGTTATCTGATGTGGGTAATATTGATGACTGTTTAGTTATTTTACGTAGAATGTCTAATATGGTTCTAGACAAGAATAATTCTAGCTTATCTACGTATATTTATCATATTGTTGATGATGCTTATAAGTTTGTTACTTCTAATGCTTTAATGAATGGTAAATTAGCTAGATATGGTATTAGGTTAGATGGTTCTATTGATAATATTCTTGATATTATCAATAACAATGTTGATAATGATTACGATAAGAATTCATTAATTTCTTTTATTAAGAGTGGTGTTGCTAATGAGTGATATGTTAGAGTTGGTTCAGTTAGGTAAAAATGTACGATACATTAGAGTTAATGTATTAGAAACAACAATATCTGAATTCTCTAATTTAACTGGTATTAGTCGAGATGTAGTGTGTAGAATTGAAGATTTAAGGATGGGTAAGGGTTCAAAGACTTGCCCGTCTGTGTCTACTATATTAAAGTTGTGTAAATCTCTAAACATTGAAATTGGTGATATTATGGGTAATGATATATCTTCTAATGAAGATGCTTTACATAATTTAAAGGAGGTTGTTTCTTGTGGCAATTAGTGTTGGTAGAACTTTAAATGAGTTAAAGCAGATGTCATTTGATTGTGGTATCACAATTCCTAATAGAGAAGATGGTAAGTCTTTAAAGAAAGAGGATTACATATTACCGATTAGAGAGCATAATCTTTCTATTAGATATGGTAGTGTTGAGAATACTCCTGAGCATTTAAAGTTAATGTTACAGTTAAAATCACCTATGTTGGCTGGTAGGATTGATTCTTTTAAAGAAGAACAGCAACAAGAGGTGTGGGATTCAGATAATTGGTCAATGGAACAGAAGTTAAATGGGGTTAGATGTTTTATTATTAACGATGGTACAGGTATTCACTTATATAGTAGACATAATAGTGATATTGACTTGCTTCCCATAGAGTTTACTGAAAAAGTTAAATTACCTAAAGATTTCTCATATGGTAGGTTAGATAGAACTTTTATTTTAGATTGTGAGTTAACATCAGATAACCCTAATATATGTACTGTGTTAGATGGTTATGGAGTAGATACAAGTTCTCAGTTACAAGCAGTTACATCTATCTTAGGTTCTAATACTGATAGGGCATTAGATATTCAAGATTTTAATGATTTAGACTTAGTGTTTAATGCATTTGATTGCATTTACTGTGATGATAAATGGATAATGGATATTCCTTTGTATGAGCGTAGGGAATACTTATCGACTGTTATCGATATGTTGGTAGATGCTAACTTTAATGCTAGACCTGTTAAATATGTAGTGGATAATAAGAAAGAGTTTTATAAGCATTTAATTAGCTTAGGGTTAGAGGGTACTGTAGCTAAACGATTAGATGGTGTATACGTACCTGATACAACTAGGAATTTTAAAGGATGGGTTAAGTGTAAGAGGTCTTTGTCTGACTCATTGAGTGCATTTAATTCACAATCATCATTAAGTGCTTTTGATACATTAGATGATGTAAGTGGCGATATAACTTTTTCATTTGGTGACACTATTGATGCTTTTATTACAGGCTATGAGTTGGGTAATAAGGGTTCTGCGTTTGAGAACATGATAGGTTCTATCTGTGTTTCTGTGTATGTTGAAAAAGAAGATGGTACACAGGAAGTTAGGGAGATTGGTAAGTTCAGTGGTTTCAATCTTGATATGCGTAAGAATATGGGAACTGTTGTAAATGGTAAGACAGTACTTAAACCAGAATACTATGGTAAAGTTGTAGAGATTGATGGGCAACAAATTACTAAAAATGGTAGGTTCGCACATTGTGTATTTATTGGGTTTAGATACGATAAGTTAAAGGATGCTTGTATTCTTAAAGAAGAGTTCTTAAAATCACAACTACTATAATTTTTACTTGATTTTAAGTAAAGATAGTGTTAAAATTTTATTATCTAATGTTTTGAGGTGCATTATATGAATTACAATAAATTAGATATGAATGTGTTCATAGAAAAACTCTTAGAACATGTAGAGATGTGTCCTTGTCTTTTAATAGGTAAGTATGTTACTGAGTTTAAAAAGGTATACAAAGATACAATAGAACGTGTGTATACATTAGATGACGTAAGGAATTTAATAGATTCATATGATGGCATTTCTAATGTAAATAGTAAGTTCTTAGTATTAGATGGTATTGGCTTTTTATCTCATGTAGGTCAAAACTCCTTATTAAAGTTTATTGAGGAATCTAAGTTACCTATCATCATATTGTCTTATGGTGATAAAATCTCACCAATTATCATGTCTAGGATGAAGATAATCGTTAAGAGGTGGGACGTTGTTAAGAATTTAAATTTCTCTAGTGTTGCTGATACAATAGCATACATAAACGAGAAGAATTCTACACGAGAGGATAAGATGAGTGAGTTTGATGAGGTACAGATTATGGCTAATATGTGTCCTAGTCTATACTCAATCAAACAGCAAGCTGGTGATAGATATGGGTATACTAATAGTAGGTTAATAAATCTAATGGTTGGTACTAAGAATAGGTGATTCAATGGGTGATTACAGTTTAATCAACAAAGTAGTGAAAGTTGAGGATAGTAAAGAGGGAATAAACTATTTAGATTTAGTTTGTTTCATGTACCCTAACTATGAATTACGTACTGAGTTCAATATTTTAGATGGTAATACTGATATTATATTTGTTGGTAAAGTTAATTCTAGTGTTGTAAAGTCATTAAAAGAAAACACTAGAAGTTTTATAGCAATTAATAATATAGGTATTCAAGATATTGACATGACGATTAGGGATATAGCTATTAAGGTTCTCTATGATAGATTTAATAAAGAGCCTAGTGATAAGACGCATACAATGTTAACTTCTATGACAGAATATGATTTTATTAAGTACTTTAAATCTTTTTGGGTATTAGGTAGGTCTAAGATTGATTCTGTTGACATATCTTTATGGGATTTATATTGTGTATTAGGTAAGTCTAGACACGATATACTTAAAATATATTTAGAGTTACGTGAGGTTTATTCTGACAGTATGATATTTGGTGGTGTACTATCTTTTTTAGAAAAGTCTAGGAACTTAGAAGATGTTGTTACTAATAGTGGTAAGTATCTTAGGTTGCTAGTTGATTTCAATAAATCATATGATAAAATGATTGTACCTATTATTCAGAAAGTTTACACGATGGAGTGTAGAAGTGATTCTGATAGAGAGTATCGCACTTTATGGTTGTTAATGCAGTTAGGTAAAGGAAACATGCTATAATGTCTATACTTGAAATTGAATTAGAAATGAATAAGGTTGCTAAGGATTTACAAGATAGAATCTATCAAGTGTATGATACATATTTGGTAGAGAATAGAAAAATCATAGACTTGCCTACATATGAAGCTTTGTATCGTAGTCCTAAGCTACAGTACGAGGTTTCAGAAAGATTGATACGTACTATAGATGTATTAAATGATTTAAAGTTACGTATTAGTGTCGTCAATAAGAATTTGTCAGAGATGAAGAATTTACAGGTGACAACAAAATCAGATTATCAGTTAGTAGCTAATCTTAAATCTAAGGTAGGTAGGTACTATGATGAGTTTACTGAGCATAAGTTTCAGATTTCTGATTTAATTAAAAATGCTAATAACAAACTTAATACAATTAATGCTGTTAGGTTTGTTAATGAATAAATTATTGTATTATGAAATGAAAGGAGACTTATGGGAGAAAATGCTTTTAAGGACAGATTAATTCATGAATTTAAAGAATACTTTCCTAATGATAGTTCGTTACAAAACTTTTGTACATTAATTATCACTATGAAAGATAATCCTGATTACGCTTTATCTGATGTTGATAGGGATGTATTAAGGAATTCTATTAAAGATTTGTCTGTTTTCACTTCATTAGGCATTTATACTAAGGTTCTTGGTAAGATGAGTAATGATGTTAAAAAGCAGTTAGATGTGACTACAAGGAAGAGGGGTAGTAAGGTTTTAGGTAGCAATACTACGCCTAATAATGTGACAGCTACTGTATATGAATCTAATAGGTTTGATTTAGGTTTTGAAATAGAGCCTGCCAAGGTTTCACATGTACAAAATGTACAAGGTCATAGCAAGTCTATTGGTGTTAAAGAGTATTCTAGTAAGTCTAATACATTTACATTAGATGGGGTTGATTTATCTTCTAGTAAAGAGATTCCTACAACTTCATATGAGACATATTCTGACTATGATACGTATGAAGATGTCCCTACTGTTAATGTAGATGATTTAGATTATTAATTTTGGTAGTTAGCATATTGCTATTACAATATATTTTAGTTTCCAATAAGGAGAGTTATTATGTCTGAGATTGAAAATTTTGATGCAATGTTCAATGGTTCTAATGAATCTACACCTGTTACTGAAGTAAAAACAGAGAATGTTACAAATGAGGTAGCAACTGCTACGACTACAAGTGTAGCATCTCCTGATAGCTTTGTAATTAGCATTGAGAGTGCAGGTTCTAGTTTGTTAAGTGATTTGGGAATTAAACCTATTTCTTTTGGTGATAGGATTCAACGTGTTCCTATCGAAAAGTATAAAGCTAAACAAGGCAATATTGATAGAATTTCTATTATTTCTGAGCAAGTATTACCTATTAAATATCATTATATTGAAGGTAAAGGTTCATACTTATGTACAGGTGGTAAATGTTGTCAATTAATGGGTGACCCAGCTGTTCGTTACTTAGTACCTATTTGTGTGTATGATACAACTAAGAATGGTGACCCAGCATCTAGCAATATTGAATTAAAGGTATTGTCTATGGGTAATGAGTTATATCAAAATATTGGTATGATTGCTAATGCTGGTAATGTACGTAGTTTGGGTGGTATTACTCATGTTGATATTACTGTTAATTGTACAGACGAAAAATATCAAAAATTATCTCTTATTCCTATTGGTGAGGCTATGTGGAGAAAATCAGCTAAGGCTGTTGAGTTCTTGAATAATAAATGGCAAGAGTCTGCAAGTGAAGCCTATAGGGCATTAGCACGTAGTGTTGATGAAGCTACATTTGTTAAATTATATGATGAGGCTAATTTTGGTGTAAAACCAGAGGAAAATCAAGGTTTTGGTGGTAGTGACAGCAACTTCAATTCCTTTGGTGGTGCATCAACTAGCAACTTTGATGAATTCTTTAAATAATAAAAATAGTTAATAGTTGAAAGGATAGGGGTACTGGCATAATAATAAAATAATATGTATGTACCTCTATTTTATTATTATATGGTGATTTTAGCTATAGACCCTAGTTTTAAGGCTTTATCATTTAGTTTGTATGATAGTGATACAAAAAAGGTTTACATTGATACTGTATCATATCCTCTAGGTACGTCTATAGGGTTTGAGAAGATATTTGATGCTGTTCATGTTCAGTGGTATCAGTTGCATAACAAAATAGATGATTACATACAAAAAAATAACATATCTATTGATGTTGTTATTTCTGAAATACCACCACCTGTTGGTAACTTTTCAGCTGGTTTGTATGCATTAGATTATACTATCTTAAATAGTTTATTTGAGAAGTATACAACAATAAAGGATTTATTTATATTGTCGCCGTCTTTCTTGACTAAGGTTCATGGTAGACGTGGGTATAAGAAGAGTGAGAGTACTGCTTTAGTTAAATACTTTATTGATGAAGTATTATCTGATAGTTTTGATGTGTATATACCTGATAGTGTTTCTGCCAAGGGAAGAGTATCAAAGGGAAGACTAAATAACGATAAAGCAGAGTCTTTTATATTTTTATTACGTTTAATGGTTAGACTTAATATTAATGGTTTAGCTAGTAAGATAAAGAGTGAGGTAGAGGGATTATCTCATGAAGGTGAAAAGTTATTAAGGAGTAGATGATGGCAAAAAAAGAAAAGTCATCTGTTGATGATTTCGCAAAAAGTATTAAAAAGTTGTCTAGTGAGTATCATTCATTAGATGCTCCTGAGTTTGTTAAAAGTGGTTCAGTTGTACTAGATTCTATATTAGGTGGTGGTATTCCACGTGGTGTATTTATCTTGTTATCATCTGACAGTGGTTTAGGTAAATCTACAGGTGCATTACATGTTAGTAAGGCATATTGTATTCAAAATAAAAGGGTTTTGTATTTAGATTTCGAGAGTGGTGTTAATTTAGCACAGCTTAATTCTATGGGGTTATCTAGGTTTAGGTATGACGCTAATACAAACCCAGATGGTAATTTCTTCTTATTCCAAATTCAAACATTTAGAGAAGCTGATAAGATTTTGGATGAGTTGGTTGAGAATGTTGATTTAGTTGTTATAGATTCTGCTACAGCTATTCTAACTGAAAAGGTAAAAGAATCTTCGTCTGAAGACGTGCTACCAGGCATTGATAGTAGGGTTATGGCTACATTCTTAAAAAGACATAAGTCTACAAGTACACGTGCTGGAACTTCATGGATTATCGTAAATCAATTACGTACTAAGATTGCTATGGGTTATGGTCAACAAACTGCTGAAGTTGAGGCTGGTGGTAAAGCACTCAAATTCTACCCTGACATTCGCTTAACAATGAAGAAAGCATATAAAGGCACATTAGAGCGTACAGAACAGACAGCTGTAGGTGAGCAAAAAGTTCCTTTTGGTGCTATTTGTGAGATTAAAGCTGTTAAGAATAGATATGAGCGTCCAGAAATTCCTCTTAAATTAGCGATTATCTTTGGTAAGGGCATTTCTAATGAATATGCATACTATGACTTCTTAGAACAACGAGGTAAGATTGTTAAAGCTGGTGCGTGGTATACTATTAAGTTAGGAGATTCTCCTAAAGTACAAGGTATGAATGGTGTTATTGATTGGATTAACACTAATCGAAGTCTTGTTAAAGATTTCATTGAGTCTGAGGGTGGTTATCGTTTATTGTTAAATGAAGCTAGTACTGTAGACTTAATTGATGAATCTTATGATGAAGAGGTTTTTGATGGTACAGAGGTGTTTGACGAACCTACTGAGGATGATGGTGAAGAGTAATGTCAGATAAAATAACTGTAGATATTAAAGACTTTCAATCTCTTAAAAAAGCATATATAGAGTTAACTCCTGGTATTACAGTTATCACTGGTGCAACGAATAATGGTAAGAGTGCCATTATTCGTGCTATCGATTCTGCACTTTTTAATCTTGGCGATGATGCTATGGTTAGGGGTGGTCAGAGATACTATGGTATAAAGATATCAAATGGTAGTCATACAATGCTGATGGCTAGAGATAATGTTGGTAAGAATGAGAAAACTGCATATCAGTTCGATGAAGGGACTGTTCAAAAGAAAGTTGGTAGAGGTCAGTTAGAAGAGGTTTCACGTATGTTTAATATACGTGAGGTAAAAATGAACAATGGCACTAAGATGAAGATTAATTTTTGGTATCAAAACGATAAACCTTTCCTAATGGATAAGACAGCAGGTCAACTATATGAGTTTTTATCATTGAGTTCTTGTGATAACTATGCTAGGGTGCTAAAATCTTTGGGTAGTGATGTTAGGTCAATTAATTCAGATATTAATACGTTAACCACAGAGATTAATACATATAAGTCCTTAATTAATGATAAAAAAGACTTCATCTCTAAGAATGATGGGTTTGATTTAGTATATCAAGAGGCAATAGACGTTGATGCAATGGGTGATTTATTGTCAAATGTAGAAGGTTTATTAGACGATGTTGACATGTCAAACAATACTATAAAAAAGCTTGATAACTTAAAGTCAAATATTGATATAAAAATCTCATCTATTGATATTGATAGTGTTAGTGCTTTATATCAAGATATCATTTCTCTAGATTCTAAGGTATCTTCATTATGTGGGTTGTTGGATTACATCGATAGTACTGGTGGTAAGATTTCACAACTAGATAGTGAGCATAAAGAGTTAAAATCCAATATTAGTACGAATGACACTTGCATAAAAGATTTCTCTAATATCATTAATGATGCTGAGTGTTTACATGCTAAGATTGATATTGTATCTAATGCTTTGGTTGATGTTGAAGAAAATATTAAGTCTAAGGATATAATCGATACTAGATTAAGTTCCATTAATGGTGATTTGTGTACTTCTATCAATGATATATCTAGAGAAGTAAATATATTAGATGATAGCTTTAGTCAGTTAATGGTCATTGAGGGTTGCTTAAAAGAGTTAGATAGTAGCAAGGGAGTGTTGGATTCTTATACATCTAAGGTTGAAGATGTAAAAAGTAAACTATCTGAAAGTGATATCGAGTTTGAGCAGTTGAAGAAAGATATAGGGTATTGTCCTTATTGTAGAAGGGAGTTTTTATAAAAATGACTACAATCGAAGAGGTAAAAGCTAAGTTTAGTAGTGTTGAGAAGATTAATCAATCACTTAAAGATGAGTTAATTCGTACTGAGGAGCAGTTGAAATCAGCTAAAGATTCATATGATAAGGCTGTTAGTAAGTTATTTGAGTTGACAGATAAAGATACAATAGAGGATGCTAGGGTATATATTTCACAGCTTAGAGAAGAGTACGAAAATAAATTAAATGATTTAAATGACAAATTATCAGAATACTTAGATAAAGATGGTGAATAGTATGGTTGATACTTCTATTATTCGTAGGGTTATCGAGCATAAAGCAATGATAGATAGTGCTAAAAAAGATATAGCTAACATGTCTTATGCAATTAGCACTAAGTCTGAATCACTTAAAGAGTTAAATAACTTAAAGAATATAAGTGAGTTTTCCTTTAACTATCTAGATGTGTTAGTTAAGGAAGAGTCTGGTAAATTCATTAAGCATTTAAATAACATACTTGATTATGGTGTTAAATCAATATTTGATGATTGCAACTATTCTATTGAAATTAGGGTATCTGATAGTTCTAAGGCAACAATTCATCTAGTGTACGATGACGAGAGTGGTATTAAGTTAGAGCCTGATATTAAAAATTGTGGTGGTGGTATTCGTACTGTTGTTGGATGTTTATCACAGATAGCATTTATAACACATTATAGGTTAGAGCCTGTGTTATTTATTGATGAAGGGTTAAGTCAATTATCTAGTCAATATATTCCTAATTTCATGGAATTAATTAATCAGATGGCTGAAAAGAATGGTTTAAAGATTCTTTTAATTACACATGATGATAGGTTTACTTCATATGCAGTGAGACATTATGAAGTTTCTAAGGGGAATACTAAGTTGTTGAGAGGTGGTGAGTTAGGTGAGTGATATTCATTTAAAGTTAGAATATGGTGAAAAGATTGCATTTATTTCTGATGTACATGTGGATAGTAAAATGCCTGACTCACGTGTGGATGATATCATTGTAACTCTTAAAGATAAATTAGTTGATATATTAAATAAATGTATTAATGAGAATGTAAAATATGTCTTTTTTGAGGGTGATGTTGTCAATAGGGTTCAATGTCCATTTGAACCTATTACAATGTTGGCTGATATATTATTGCAGTTCAAACAGAAAGGGATGCAATGCTTCTCTATTCTTGGTAATCATGACATTGTTAGAAATTCACTAGAAAACTTAGATAAAAGTCCTATTCAGATTTTATTTAAGTTGGGTGTTTTAGAGCATATTAATTTAGATACTAGAGTTATATTTAATGATAATGTTTTACTAACAGCTGTTGATTATACTGAATACCCTATAAAAGCAGATAATACGTATTCAGTTAATATATTGCTAGCACATATGTTCTATGGTAAGAGTGGCTTTCTTTCTGATGAAAAACACAACCTAACTGATACTAATATCTTAGATTTGGGGTATGATTTAGTTGTGTTAGGTCATGACCATGAAGACTATGAAGATGTAGTTGTTGGCTCAACTAAGATAGTTAGACATGGTTCTGTTCTTAGAGGTACATCACATAATTACAATTTCACTAGAAAGCCTAATTTTGTCATTATTGATGACATAAATAAACCTAAAGAAGTTAGACGTGTAGAGATTGCTCATAGGGATTATAAAGATGTAGCTAGTGAGTACATTTTAAATAAGAAAACATTTAGTAGTATTAATGCTCTACAGGATGTATTATCTAATCTAGCTGATAAGTTAGTTGATACTACTGAAACAGATTCAGATAGGATTTACAATATCATTATGAGTGATGAGGAGTTACCTAATGATTGTAGGGAGTTGTTACTAAAATATATCAATGAGGTTTAATTTTAAATGGCTTTTAAGTTAGAAAATCAGTACACATATTTATTTGAGGATTTTCAAGTAAATAATGGGTATGATATATTCATGGGGTATCAAGATAAAAATACAACAGATGATGAACGTGAGTATTTAGAGTCTGTAGTTAAGGGTTGGATTCTTGATAATAATTATGAGGTTGCTAGGTTAACATATAGTGATGATTACATGTTGTATAACGTAAACTCACTGATGTCTTTGAATATTTCAGATATTTATTCTGATGGTGAATTTGGTGTTAATAGTATAGGTGTTTCAGTACTACAAACCTTTTTCCCTGAATTAGAGGGAGTTGACAAAGTAAAAGGTTGTTGTATGAGAGATTTTTGTAAGAGGTCAGAAAAATCTTTTACAAGATATGTACGTAAGCTTTTGAAGTATGGTAAATCACCTAATGATATGCGGAGTATGTTTGCCTTTGTTGGTGCAGGATATTGCTCTAATTTCAGACCAGCAACAGCTAAAACTATATATGAACTGTACGGAAAAGGTAATTGCAAGGTGTTGGATACATCAAGTGGTTTTGGTGGTAGATTGTTAGGTTTCTTTACAGCTAAAAACACAGCTGAGTATGTAGGTATAGACCCAAACACAGCAGATAGCTGTAATAAGTTTATTGAGTTTATGCAGATGCGTTTTGGGATTAATAAAAAAGCATATGTTAATAGGATAGGTTCAGAGGATTTCACAGTAGAGAATTATCCTCAATATGAGAACTATTTTGATATAAGCTTTACATCACCGCCATACTTTGACACAGAGAAATATTCTGATTCTGATACTCAGTCATATAAGAAATTTAACACATATGATGCGTGGGTAGATGGATTTTATCGGAATACAATCTATAATAGTTGCAATGCATTAAAGTTAGATGGAACATTCGCTATCAATATCTTTGAGAAAGTTGATAACATTAAAGAGTATACAGAGGAGTTTCTTAATGATTGTGGCTTTTATATCATTAAGGAAGATAAGTACTTGTTGCGTGTTATGAGTGGTACTCAAAAAGGTGAAGATGGTGAGTTCTACACCAGAAAAAAAGACTCATACAATTATGAGCCAATATGGGTAGCAAAACATTACACAGAGTTACTTAAAGATGGATTAATGACACGAGAAAAAGCAGAGGAGTGTTATAATCGTGTAAAATTTGGTAATAAAAAGATTAGTATTTAATCATAAGAGGTGCAAAAAGATGAGTGAAGAAATGTTATTAGATGATATTAATGAGTTTGATAGTGTATTAGGTTTAGATGATAATACTGATAGTGGTGTAGAGGATTCATTTGTTGATGAGTTTGCTAGTGAAGTACATATTTCCATTCCTACTAAAGAGATTAATACGATTTTAAATATCTCTAATGTATTAAAATCTAGTGGTGAGAATTCGTATGAGGGTAAACTGATTACATTTAGGGTAGAAGAAGGAAATGTTAGATTTATGCTTTCCGATAACAAACGTAGTATCTCTAAGTTTGTTAAACCTTTAAATAGTGAAAATCTTATTACAGATTTTATTTGTTTATCTTCTGGTTCTTTAGTACGAATTGTTAAGTTATGTGGTAGTGTGTTTACAGTTATTGAGCGTACTGTTGAATCTGATGGTGGTGTTAATAAAGAGTACACGATTGCAGTTCATGGTGGTGAGGTTCGTGTAGATAATTACAATTCGGATGAATCTAGGTTTAATCATACATATGATGATTCTTATAGTAACACATCTAATAGGGAAAATTTAATCTCTTATATTAAGAGGTTATTTAATTATTCTCAAACAGCTGGAGGTAGAAGTCGTTTCTTATCATTTAAAGATAACACAATTACAGTAGAGTCTTATAATAACATGGCAAAATTGACATGTGATGATAACTTTGGTAGTGGATTTAGATTACATTTAGCTGATTGTAAGTTGTTAGCGTTATTATCTAATTCTGATAGTGGTGATAATATTTCATTTAATGCTAAGGGTGATTTGTACTGTGGTGATACATTTGTATTCAAAACAGAGGCTTTTACACTAGAGGATAACTCTATTCAACAATCTGTATATGGACGTATGGTGGTTGATAATAAGTGTGATGTTTCTTTAGACCATTTACGTAAAATTATCGATTTAGCTTGTAACTTGCCTGAAACTACAGGTGATATTAATGTTACTTTTGGTGATAGTGTTTCTATTGAAATTGTTTCACGAAGAGGTAATTCAGTTATTAAATTAGATGCTTTAGATGTTAGTGGTATTTTTGACATTGGTTCAATCTCAATGAGTGCTAATGCAATTAAACAGGTACTAAGTACATTTAATGGTTTCGACATTGCTACTTTGAGGTTAAGTCTTGATGGTGTAGCTTTAGATAACGAAGTTGTTAGTTCCTTTATTTTAAAGAAAGCTTTCTAGCATATGTTAATGACAAATAATTATAGCGATGCTTTTGAAGATTTCGCTATAAAAAATGGTCGAGATATTTTCACGATATATAACGATACTAATACAACAGATGAAGAGAGAGAAAGATTAGTTGAATGGTTATTTAACTTAATTCGTTCTAGAGATAATGCAGTTCCTTTGCATATGTGGAGTGATGATATATTCAATAAGATAGTATCTAGTTTATGTGATATTGATACAAATGTAACATATCAAGATGGTGCATACAGTCTTAATAATATAGGTGCTAATATACTAACACAATTCTTTCCAGAAATTTTAGATGTTGTAAAGAGTGGTAAGGCAAGTCCTAGAGATTTCTTTAAAGATGATAAAAGACTTCTTGGGTATTGTAAGACTGTTCTAAAGTATTGCACTAGTCCTTTAGAGATGTTTAAAATGATGTCTTTTAGAGGTTCTAGTAGGTGTTATAATTTCAGACCAGCAACAGCTAAGGCTCTTTATGAGTTATATGGTAAAGAAAACTCTAAGGTGTTGGATACATCAAGTGGTTTTGGTGGTAGATTGTTAGGTTTCTTTACAGCTAAAAACACAGCTGAGTATGTAGGTATAGACCCAAACACAGCAGATAGCTGTAATAAGTTTATTGAGTTTATGCAGATGCGTTTTGGGATTAATAAAAAAGCATATGTTAATAGGATAGGTTCAGAGGATTTCACAGTAGAGAATTATCCTCAATATGAGAACTATTTTGATATAAGCTTTACATCACCGCCATACTTTAATATAGAACGATATTCTGATGATATAACACAATCACATGTCAAATTTAACACATATGATGCGTGGATAGATGGGTTTTATCGGAATACAATTTATAATAGTTGTAACTCACTAAAACTTGATGGTGTTTTTGCAGTCAATATTAGTTGGGTGGATAATATTAAAGAGTATACAGAAGAATTTCTTAATGATTGTGGCTTTTATATCATTAAGGAAGATAAGTATCTTCTAAGAATTCACCCTAGAGAGAGTTCATATGGTAGTGATAAAATGTCTAAATATGAGCCAATATGGGTAGCTAAGCATTATACTGAGTTGTTAAAAGATGGTATGATTACACGAGATAAAGCGGAAGAATGTTATCAACGAGTAAAATTTGGTAATAAGGGGGTATTATGAGTGTTTCAGTTAAGGTAAATAACATTACTAATAACTTCTATTCTGATGAGTGGTATACTGAGGTTGAGACTGTTAAAAAGATGTATGATTTATTAGGTGTTAAGGAGGGGGGCAACAGTTCTATGTCCCTTTGATACTGATAAATCATTGTACGTTCAGTATGGTATAGAATGTGGTTATAATGTAATTTATAATATAAGAGATTTTCTTGATAGGGATGTAACATATGAGTTTGACTATGTGATTACAAACCCACCTTTCAGTGTTAAAGATGATGTTATTGAAAGATGTTTAGAGTATGGTAAACCTAGTATGTTGGTATTACCTATGGATTCTTTGGGTGGTGTAAAAAGACATTCATTGTTTAAATCCTTTAAGTCATTTCCTAAAGTATATATTCCTACAAGACGAGTTAATTATGTTGATGTTAATGGTGTTAAACGTAAGGGTGCATGTTTTCATTCCATTTATATGCATTTTAATCACTTTAGTTCAAGTTCAATTATGTTAGAGTGTGAAGAAGATAGTCATTAAAGTAAATAAATAATAACATTCATTTATTATTTGTATATATACCTTTAGGTGATATATTTTCATAATCAGTTAGTAATTTCTAGAGGTTATTGTAATGGATAGAGAAATGAATAGGTTATTGGGTTTCTTGGGTACTAATGTTGATAGCAATGTTGGTATTGATTGGACTTGGACTGAGCTAGTTAAACATGCTGAGCAAGGTGATAAATTCTCTTTGTATCGTTTAACTCAGTTAGCACGTCATTCTGAGCAACCTGAAGTTAAAAAATATGCGACTGAAGCCGTTGAACGTATTGAAAAAATCGTTGAGGAAGCCGCTAAATTAGAAGCTAGTCAAGTTACTACTAAAAGTGGTATCTACTTATCTAGCGAAGAACATTAAGATTCTTCTATTTGAGGTGTAGTGTTTTACTACACCTCTTTTTAGTTGTAATATTTTGTAGTGGTATGTTATAATCACTTTGAGGTGGTGATTATATGAATATTTACATTTGTGATGTTCCTTTTGATAGGGATACTTTTATTAATGTTTCCTTAGATAAGGTCTATGAATATTATGATAAGATAGAAGACGCAGATGCTAGGTCTAAGAGATATAATGATATTAGTAATGAGATAGATTGTATCAATCAAGAGATATGTGTGTTGAAAGAAAAGGTTTTTGAATTAGAAAAAGAAAAGTATCGATTATTTGGTGATAATTCTTCATTTTTAGTTGATAATTTTTGTAATATTCTGTAAATTAAGGTTGACATAGTTTAGTAGTGGTGGTATATTATGTGTAACAGTAAAGACGATATGAAATTTACTGCAACATTCTCAGATGACGATAAAGGTAAAGATTTTAAAGTCGGATTAGAGAATGTTATCTCAACAGATGGTGTAAGTACTTCTGTTGAGTATGATGTCTTAAAAAAAGATGTAGAGGCTAAAATGGATTCAGAGATTGGTTCTTTTAGTTACTCTACGGATAAAAAAACAAATATCAAGATAGAAATACCTACAAAGGGTTAATTAGTATTAAAAGGAGATTATATTATGGAAGAGAAACAGTTATTAGAAAAAGTTAAGAGATATAAAGATTTAAAAAATAAAATCTCTATTCTTGAAGCGGAGGCTAAAGAGTTAAATAAAGAACTTAAAGATTCTTTACGTGAGAGTGGTAAAGAAGAGTTCATTATTGGCAGTTATGTTGTTAAGTTACAATCTATCTCTAAAGATAGATTTAATTCAAAACAATTCAAGAATGAAAACTCTTTCTTGTATTCTAAATATGTGTCTACTGTAAATGAAGAGCGATTACAGGTTACTGGAGGGGATATTTTGTAAATTAAGCACTTTACAAAACTTAATTTATAATATATAATAACATATGTAATTGTGGTACGAGACATAATTATAACCGTGGGACACATGGGGGTAGCCTATTGTCTGGTTGTAAGACTTTTTTAAAATGATATTAAAAGAGCGAACCATTGGGTATGAACATCTATTGACTTAGAAGTTAATAGGTGATGTCAGAAGCTAGGGTGTACTTTATACTATCACATTGTACACGTACAGGATTAATCTTATAGGTTTGTAGTTACCTTGATTTCACTAGCTATTCAGAAAACTACTATGCATGGTTCTATTGGTTAGGCAATTTAGAAGTTCAATTCTTCTTAGAACCACAATTAAAGTCCACTCTCATGATGTGTAGATTGCGATATACTAGTGAGATATGGTCGGTGTTGACTTATCATCGAAAACAGCTGAAACACTGCAGGGTTTGTGGCTATAATGTCTTAGTTTTCATATGTCCTCATTATGGGTTCGACTCCCATATCGCCGGCATAGAGCTGGCGATGGATGACGTGTGTTCGCAAAACGCATAGTAGTGTGTTGTCATCGTGAGGACGAATTCTAATATTTTTTATGGAAAGGTGTCCGAGTGGTTTATGGTGACGGCCTTGAAAACCGTTGCACAGAGATGTGCCGTAGGTTCGAATCCTATCCTTTCCGCCATAGGTCTTTAGTGTAGTGGTAACACGATAGGCTCCAAACCTATAAACAAGAGTTCGATTCTTTTAAGACCTGCCAACTTATATATGGAGAGATGGTAGAGTGGCTTATTACACTTCCCTGCTAAGGAAGAGTGGGGATATATTTCCACCGTGGGTTCGAATCCCACTCTCTCCGCCAATATGGCTCTATAGCTCAGGTGGATAGAGCAATGGTTTCCTAAACCATGTGTCACTGGTTCAACTCCAGTTAGGGCCACCATATATGAACTCTTAGCTCAGGGGGAGAGCAGGTGACTCATAATCTCCAGGTCGGTGGTTCAAACCCACCAGGGTTCACCAAATTAAGTTTTGCATACTTCTTCAAAAAGTATGCGTACATGCCTGTATGGTGAAATTGGCAAACACGGCAGACTTAGAATCTGTTGAGGTAACACTCTTGTAGGTTCAACTCCTACTACAGGCACCATTTATACATTATGTTATTAATAGAGAGGATACTAAAGATGGAAAGAATTACAATTTTTAAGGGGTTTACTATTCCAGTTATTATTAAGGTTGATGAAAAGCAACAAGTAATTACAGCATATAATACTAATTGTGAGTATCTAGCCGAAAATGCTTTTTATAAACTAATGCAAGGAAAATCTCAGATTGTTTATTTTGATTTCAAACCTAAGTTCTTTGATAATTTGAGATTAAAGAGTACATATAAAGCTAAAGCACGTTGTCATGATGGTGATGTGTTTGATGTTAATGTTGGTAAGGAAATTGCAAAAGAAAAATTAGCTAACAAGCTAAGAAATTCCATTAAAAAGCGTATTGATGCAATTTTATTGCAACAGGCTATGTTGCAGAATGGTGTTGTATCTAGTAATGGTTATAAAGAATTACAGTAAAATATTATAAATGTGTAGAGTGTATGTAGAGATATGTACACTCTTTTTTATTATATAATAGGTGAGAGGTATTTTCAGTATGATGTGTTTAGTGATTGCAAGAGATAGAAATGTAAAGTTAGATAGTAAATATACAATTAAAGATGCTATTGAACAGGTAGAGATGTTAGGTAACAAGATGAATTTAAAAGGCACATTGCGTTACTATGGTTTGTCTTATGTTGAAGATAGGTCTTTCTTTTCTAAATATAAAGATGATTTTAATTTAAAAGATATGAGGTCTTTATATAATCTAACTTTGGGTGAGTTGTGTAATTATAAGGATAGGTTAATCTATTCAGAATAGGGGTTCTATGATTCAAGTTGGTGATAGGGTAGAGCATAATACATTTGTATCTTTCATTGGTGAGGTTGTTGAGATTAGACCTTATAAAGATGAAACAAGTGTAGCTGTTAGAAATGATGAGGGCAATATTTTTTGGGACGATATCGCTACATGGGATTTAATACCTGACACAGTTATACACTATGGTAAAATTGACGATGATTTTGATGGTGAGACTATTGACGTAGAAGCTGTTATCGACTTAGGTAGTTTAGAGGGGTAGTCATCTACTTTATATATACTCTTAGCGAACATACGATATAAGAAATTATATTTTAATATATTATTAAGGTACAAAGGGGAAGTAACATATATGAGTGATGTTATCTCAGATGTTACTAACAATATAACGAATACAGCTAAGATTGTAGGGTATGTGGTTAGTAGTCCAGAAATTCATCATAGTACACATGGTGAAGACTTCTATGAGTTCTCAGTAAGAGTTCCTAGATTAAATAGTAGTGCATCAGATATCATCAGAGTTGAAATTTCTGATAGGGTATATGATGTTAATAAGATAGATAAAGATGCTATCGTTTCTATTGAAGGTCAGTTTAGGTCATTCAATGAGCATAATAGCGAAACAGGTAAAATCTCTTTACGTTTATTCTTATTCACTAAGGATATTGAGATTTTAGATTCTGTAGAAGAGTTTACAAATAAAATTACTTTAAGAGGTTTTATTTGTAAAGATGTAGTACATCGTAGGACTCCTGGTGGTAGGGAGATTTCAGATGTTATATTATCAGTAAATAGATTATATAGTAAGTCTGATTACATTCCTTGTGTTGTATGGGGAAGAAATTCTAAATACGTTTATAAGATGGATGTTGGTACTGAAGTTGAGTTTGTAGGTAGGATTCAATCAAGGGTATATACTAAGAAGTTTAACGATGGTTCTGCAATAGAGCGTGAGGTATATGAGGTGTCAGTATCTGACGTTACTAAAATTAGTGATTAATTGAGGGGTTATATTTATGAGTAGCATATTATCAGATGCTGTGGATTACAGTAGTAAAGTGATGCTAATACGTGGATATGCTTCATATTATACAGATGATGATTTAGTTAAAATTTTCAAAGTAGATTCTTTGTATGAGATATTACACAATAATACTTATGAGGAGATTAGAACTAAGCTTTCAACAACATTAACAAATGTAAGAGATGGAATTTTTGATATTGGGGATGTTGTTACTATAAAGAAGCCTATTAAGTTTGATGGTTCGTATAAAACTGTTAAAGGTGTTATTATTGGTAAGCATGTGAGATATCGAGATGAGAATCTAAAAGATTATTATACTGAGTTTGATATTATAGTACAGAGTGGTATTTATAATGATGGTTATAGTTATACCATTTACAGGGAAACAGAAGAGTATTTACGTTTAGAGAGTAAGGATATCGTAAATAAACTATACTTGCAGGATACATTAAAACGGATTAGTAGGATTGATGTTGAAGTGTTAGTATAGTAGGGGTTGTTTCGGTGGATAATTCAAATTTAGGTAGTGGTTTATTAGTATCACCTTATGATAGTAGAGATTATAAGTTTAGGGATTTATTAAAGTTAGGTTCTGTAAATATTCCTTATGAGTATCAGAGTGAGGTATTCCCTTTTGTATATAATCAAGGAAAATCTCAGATGTGTTGTGCATGTTCTTATATTGCTGTTAGATATTTACAAGAATCAGATAATAGTCAATCTTCTTTATCTGTTCCTTTATCGCCAGCTTTCAATTATGGGTTACGCCCTGAAGAAGAGAATTTTGAGGGGATGTATCTAAGGACATGTTTAAAAGGTGGAACTGATGTAGGTTCTATTCTGTATGATGACATGCCTGGTTTCTACACAACTAATGAAGCTTATAGTAAGGTTAATAATAGTCTTGATTTGTATAGAAATAAAGCTGATGAATTTAGGATTGATTCATATTATGTATGTAGTTCTAGAAGAGAGATACAGGTTGCTATTTTAACAACTAAGGCAGTCATTACTGGTATTCCTATTTTTGATAGCTTTTATGATGTAGGTTCTGATGGTGTTGTGCAATATGATACTACAAGAGATGTGGTAAATTATGGTGGTCACGCTGTTACTATCACTGGTTGGGGTTATATTAATAATAAATTCCATTGGAGGCTTTTAAATTCATGGGGTACTGAGTGGGGTGAAGGTGGTTATGCTTGGTTACCTGAGGAATATCCTTGGATTGAAAACGCATATGTTATCGTTGATACATCAACAAAAATGAAGTTTAATGATTATATCAGTAAATTTTACTGTTAGGGTATGGGGGATGACATAATGAAGATTACATACAAACCGTCTTTAGGTAGAATATTAGCAATTATTTTCTTGGTTTTAGCATTTATTTCTATGGTCTATTCATTAGCAGTGGACACATATTTACATTATAAGATTCGCTCTGGTGATTTAGAGTTATATAATATAGAATCAAAAGTAATTGATGGTGAGATATCTGCTAATGTGTTTGAGCGTATTGGTCGAATTGATGGATATGTGTTGTTATATGACACAAGAACGAATTTAGTGTATATTGGTGATGAAAAAGGGAATTTAACACCATATTATGCTAATAGCAGTGGTAAACTTGTAATGTATGATAAGTCTAGTAATAGATTGTTATACTAATATATAGAGGTTGAGTTAAGAACTTGACCTCTATTTTTATTTATTACTTTACAATTATTTACAGTTATGGTAGTATATAAGTGTACTCTTTAGTATTGATTTTGAGAGTATTGATATTTTAAAAGATGTGGAGGTACATCATGAAAAAAGATTTACAACAAAAGATTGAAAGTTCTTTAAGTCTAGATGATATTCTAGCATTAGAAAATGGTCTTAGTATTGCTGAAAATGTAGTAGGGGATGAAATCTATATTTTCAGGAATGAGGTAGGGAATGGGTATAGTATGATGTTCCGTACAAAAAAAGAAAATGAATTGTATGTAGAGGATTTTGACGAAGATGGCAATTTAGTCAATGTTCATTATGATACAATTAATGGTGAGGAGTAAAATAAAATGGCTACACAAATGAATGATGAGTATACACGTGTAACAAAAGGAATGGTCTTTATCTATGATATTGATGAGGATAAAGACAAAAAACAATTTAATACTACAAAGTATAATCGTCCAGATTGCACTGAGTATGGTCGTAGACCGTGGGTAGTGGTTTCTGATAATAAATCTATTGATAAGATTTGTACGATTGCACCTATGTCTACAGGTCAATATGGTAAGGGGGATAAAATTAAAACTCATGTTGATTTAACTCTTAATGGTACTAATACATGCATTATGTTAGAGCAGATGCGTTTTGTTAATACCCATGAGTTGAAGGAGTATGTAACTATTTTATGTAACAGCACAATGCGTTTAGTTGATGACGCAGTGGCTTTTCATCTTGGATTAAATCTCTACAAACCAAATAAGGTAGTTTCTATGCCAGCTAGTAAGAAGGCTTATGAAGTTATTAATGAGAAAAGTTCTGTAGAGGTTAAAGAGGCAACAAAAGTAAATACAAAAAAGTCTGAGACGAGAGGACGTAGAACTAAATATGATAAAGATTCTTTAAAAGAGATTCTATCGGATTATAAAACTATGTCTGAGGAAGATTTCTCAGAGAAGTATAAATGTAGAAATCATCAAGCGTATCTATATAAAGGATACTACATTAAAAAACTGTATAAAACAAACTTTAAATAAGAAGTGAAAGATGATATAATAAGGACTAGGTATTCTAGTCCTTATTTTTATGTTTAGAATGAAGGTGATTGTCTTATGTGTAGTGAAGCTATAAAAACTGATATAGATTTATTACTAGAGGATTTAGGGAGTGCTGAAAATCTCAATCATGAATGTATCATTTTGTATGATAATCATGTATGTAAGGTATTCAATAAGGATTATGCTGTAAATGAAGATAATGTACTTCTATTTGATTCATTGTTAGATTGGAGAGAAAGTGCTTTAAACACGTATCAATTAAAAAGTTTACTTTCTTCTTTAGTGGGTACAGATACTAAAATGTTATTTACAGCTTATGATGGTTCTACACATGGTTATGTTACAAGTTATATGACTAACAAATATAGCGACTATGGTGTCAATGTAAGGGTTATAGCTATAGGCGATAAAACTAAAAATATAGTTGGTAGAGAGAATCACGAGATAGATGTAGAAGAGGGTAGAATTTATGAAGATAAGATAACTATGGATTTCAATAGGAGACTATAGTTATCTGTTGGTCTATAGTGATTCTGACTACAGACTGTACTAAATAAGAACATAATAAAAGTAATACTATATACACTAATACAATTAACAATGATATTAATCATATAATAATTACTATAATTACTATAATTACTATAATTACTATAAGAAATATAATCATCAATATAATTAATTTCTTCTAACGAAGAAAAGAATTATATTTCAAGTAGGGATAGGTTAATATAACTGATATAATTGATTATAAAATAATTGATTATAAAATAATTGATTATAGTTGATTGATGGAAGTGAGATATAGGAGATAAAACACAGGAGGATATTGTAATTAATAGAGATTGATTAATAGAGATTGATTAATAGAGATTGATTATAATAGGACTGATTAATATAGAGGCTGGTTGATATAGGGATATATGATATAGGGATATATGATATAGGGATATATGATATAGGGATATATGATATCAATGAGTTGAGTATATTAGGTTGGATTATGTACATCGTGATAGTGGCACATAGAATATGAGAAGATAATATGTGTGATGTATGTAAGAGAGGGTAGAGTGTGCTAAATGAGAAAAACACGCAAGAGAGTAACTGTATGGATAGGGTATGTTAGTAATATAGGTTAGAAGTGTCCTATAGATGCGAGAATATGTATTCTATTGATAGAGATGGTAAGAGGATGAGTGACACTATTTAAAAAAATAAATAGTATTTGAATATAGAGTAATATAGAAGACCGTTGCGATGTCAATGAGTTGATTAATGGTGATTGATGTCAGTTGAGGTGATTGAGTTATGGAGATTAAGGAATTAAAAGAAGAGATACTTAAAAGATATGGTAGATATTTATTTGGTATAGTAGATATTGATGTATGGTATGATAGGGTAGAGATAGTGAGTCGAGTTGAGATACGAAAAGGTGGTAGAATACATCAACATGAAGGTACAATAGTGGTAGCTATTGATAGGGATGTAGTTGATACTAAAAATGTAAAAGAATGTCTATATAGTATTAAATTAGGCTCTATTAACTATCTAAAAATTAAGTGTGATGAGTTTAGGAAAGATACGACTGGTGGTAGTGCTGGGTTAGTCAGTCGGTTGTATTATATTGCAATAGATGATAGAGATATGGGTGATAAGATATTAGATATCATGGGTAACATACATGGTTTAAGTGAGTGTAAAGGGTTTAATGAAATTACATTTAATGTACATGTACATAACCTACTATAGTTGATAAGTATGAGAATGGTTGAGGGATTAGATTAAATGAATACAGAAGAAATAATACATAGAGCATTGAATGATTCAGTAGTCAAAGCTATAGAGGGGATAGATACTGAGTTATATAATAGGGTTAAAGATTTATTGAGTCGGATAGTAACTAAGTATGGGATGGTACTATTTGGTGATGTAGGTATATGGGTATATGATAATAGGGTAGAGATATACAATCATATCAGTATAGCTAAGAAGAGGTATAAACATGAATGTAAAGGTTTGTTGGTAGTATGGTATAACAGTAATGCTAATAAACTAGGTAATATAAAGAGTGTACAATTCATGAGAGATAGCTATATGAGATTGGTTGATGCAGATGTGTATGAATTAAGTGAGAGAGTGGATGATATAGCTATGGGGTTAAGGGATAGTAATGGTAGGGAGAGAAATCACGTTGTAGTCAAGGGTGTGTTGGGTAAGTTAAGTGATACAAATGATTTGGTAGGTATAGGTAATATAAAGCTACACAAAGCGTATTAGTAGAGGTAATAGTAGAGGTATTGGATACTATGGGAAGATATGTATGGTTTAGATTAAAAGACATGATTTCAGTTAAGGTTAGTTATAGAGGGTGTTCTAAAGAATTTGAATATTTTTCTTGTGGTAGATGGTCATAATAGTTAATAACATTATAGCTAACATAACATTACAAAGCTGTACAGATATATACAAAATCATTCTATATATTGTAATTATGTATTAATTGGTATACTATATATAGTAAAACCTAGTGGTAAAAATGTACTAAATGGTATTTGGTAATGATACAGTGTTTATTAATTATAGGAGGATTGTGTTGATAACAGAAGATATGGTTGAGTTTAATCAAAATGATGAGACTATTGTTGATAGTGTTAACAATGTATTAAAGCGTGATGGACGAGTTGTAGTATTTGATAGTGGTAAAGTATTCAATGCTATGTTGAGTGCGTATAGTAGTTTACATGATAGTATTGATAGTGAGTATATTAATGTATGTAATGATGCTATTAATACTATATTAGATGAGTATGATGCATTAGACGATAGAATATTGGGTGTAGAGGATATACAAGACATCGTAGAGAATACATTGTTGGATTCTAAATATAATGATGTAGCTAAGGCATATATACTCTATAGAGATAAGCGTAGTCAAGAGCGTGGTAATTTAATTGATACAGAGTTACAAGAGTTACTAAGTGGTGATAGTGAGTATTGGAATACAGAGAATTCCAATAAGGATGTCAAATTAAATACTACGTTAAGGGATTATATTGCTGGCATTGTGAGTACAGATATAGGTAAGCGTAAGTTACTTCCTAAAGATGTGGTAGAGGCACATGACAAAGGACTTATTCATCAACACGATATGGATTATATCGCTGAGTATCGTACTAATTGTGAGTTAATCAATTTAAATGATATATTACAGAATGGTACAGTAGTAAATGGTGTAGGGATAGATAAACCTAAAAGGTTGTTAACTGCATCAACGATAGCAAGTCAGATTGTGTTAGCAGTTACTAGTCTAACTTATGGTGGAGCTAGTATTAATCTAGGTCATTTAGCACCATTTGTGAGAGATAGTTATAATTGGTATGTCAATAAATATAAGAGTTGGGGATTAGATGATACTGATGTAGTTGAGTATGCTAAACGTGACCTAGCTAAAGAGGTAGAGGATGCGATTCAGACATTCAATTATCAAATTAATTCATTTACAAACAGTAATGGTCAGAGCCCGTTTCTAACAGTATTTATGTATCTAGGTGGTGAGACTGAGTATCGTGATGAATTAGCTATGCTAATTGAAGAAATGTTAAAACAGCGTATACAAGGTTTCAAGAATGAAAAGGGTGTATATATCAGTCCAGCGTTTCCTAAGTTAATCTATGTGTTAGAGGAAGATAATATTCATGAAGATAGTCGCTATTGGTATTTAACAGAGTTAAGTGCTAAGTGTAGTGCTAAGAGGTTGGTTCCTGATTACATTTCAGAGAAGAGAATGAAAGAACTAAAAGATGGTGATGTATTTAGTTCAATGGGTTGTCGCAGTTTCTTGTCAGTTGATACATTTACAGAAGAATTTGGCAATTTAGCTAAGGCATTAGATTATGATGGTAAACATAAATATTGGGGGAGATTCAACGTCGGGGTTGCAACAGTTAATTTAGTTGATGTATCATTAACAGCCATATCTGATGTTGTTAATAGTGGTTATGTGTATACTATAGATGATATCATTAAACGATTTTATGATGTATTAGAAGAGCGTTGTGAGTTATGTCATAAAGGGTTACAGGTACGTATTAATCGGTTAGAGAATACAACAAGCGATGTAGCACCTATTTTATGGCAACATGGTGCATTAGCAAGGCTAAATAAGGGTGAGACATTATATCATTTAATACATAATGGATATGCTACAGCTAGTTTAGGGTATGCTGGTTTGTATGAGTGTGTAATGGCATTAATCAATAAGAGTCATACAACAGAAGAGGGTATGGAGTTAGGTAAAGCTATCATGCAACGATTGAATGATATTTGTAATCGTTGGAAAGATGAAGAGAATATCGGATATAGTTTGTATGGGACTCCTTTGGAATCCACTACGTATAAGTTTGCTAAGTGTTTACAACAACGATTTGGTAAGATAGAGGGTATAACAGACCATAGCTATATTACGAATTCGTATCATACATGCGTTCGTGAGGAGATAGATGCATTTACAAAACTCAAATTAGAGAGTGAGTATCAAGCATTAAGTCCTGGTGGTTGTATCAGTTATGTAGAAATACCTAATATGCAGAATAACATTAAAGCTGTATTGGATATTATTAAATATATTTATGATACAATTATGTATGCTGAATTGAATACTAAATCAGATTATTGTCAAGAATGTGGTTTTAGTGGTGAGATTCAGATTAAAGGTGATACAGGTCATTTGTATTGGGAGTGTCCTAATTGTGGGAATACTAATCAAGATACAATGAACGTGTGTCGCCGCACGTGTGGTTATTTAGGTACAAACTTCTTTAATCAAGGACGTACTGAGGAGATTAAAGATAGGGTATTACATTTAGATTAACAATTCTATTAATAGAATAAACTATTGTAAAGTAGTGTAAATTTTGGTATACTTTAGGTGTAGGTAAAGACTTATACCTAAAGTATACTTTTTTATTTAAAATAAAAGGATGGTTATTATGAAAAAATCTAGTTATGAGCAAGACGTATATATTTTATTTACTACGTCTGATTTGTTTAGTTCTCCTTTGTTGGGTGTGTATGCCTCTAAAGAGGAAGCTGAGGCTGAGTACTTAGAAGTACAAGAAGAGTATTGTTTGGAAGACTATGAGTTAAGTATTGAGCATAGTACATATAATTTTAAATTCAAAGAAGGTGTGTAACTATGGTTAGCAATGAATTTATTCAAAGTTTATTATTGAGATATTCTACATATTTGTTTGGTGGTAAATGTACAATAGTAGTTATGGGTGGTGCTATGGTAGTGTCATGTAAACAAATTGATGGTGGCATTGAGTATACTGCGGATTATGTCTTTGAATATGATGGTAAAGATACTGCTGATTTAGTAGGTATTGATGTTAAGATTATTGATACTATAAATGGGGTTGAATCTTTTAGTGTTCAATCTAAGAATACATGTTATAACTATAGTACATTACAATTTGTAGCACAGACAATGATTGATAATGATTTAGATTTAGTAGAGTGTGCTAAAGTTATTATTAAGGGCTAATAGGTTGTGATAGTATGGATGTGAAAGATAAAATTCTTGTAGATATACAAGAAAATAAAAAGTATAAAGATTTAGATATTGTTGGGTTTAGTGGAAGTGATGCTACTCTTATACGTAACATTTTCTCTAGATATGATGAAGATTTTAAAAAGATGGCTAAAGAGGATAATTAACTATGTTACGTGTTAGTGTCACTGAGGTGATTTCTATGCATGAAAACGTCATAAATGTTTATGGTGGTGTTCATGGTATTAGGGATAAAGGGTTATTATCCTCTATTGTTATTGGTGTTTTTCAAACATTTGGTGGTAATGAGTTATATCCTACAGATAAAGATAAAGTTTGTAGGTTGTATTATATGTTTGTTACTAATCAAGTATTTTTAGATGGCAATAAGCGTACTGCTACAGCATTGTGTATGTTTCTTAATAAAAAGTACAGTATAAAATCAAATGTCTTTGATGTTAATAATCCTCATAGACTATCTTTAGATGTTGCTAATGGCAACATTTCATATGATGACTTATTAGAAATGTGGTGATTAGTTTATGGATATAGAATCATATAAAAATAGAGTAATTGCTAAGATAAATTCCATGTCAGATGAAGATTTAAGCATGATTTTTAGTGAGGTTCTAGATGGGTATGAAAAACCAATTCCGTTGATGGCTATACCTATTGTAGTTCCTAGTCTTAGTATTAAACGTACATTTATATTAGTGTTTAGGAGATGTAATATGTATCGAAAGTGTGGTGATGTTGTTGCGATATGCAGGACTAAAAGAAAATGATATAGTCGATGGTGAAGGTATATGCGTTTCCTTTTGGGTTCAAGGCTGTTGTCATAGGTGTGATGGTTGCCATAATCCTGATACATGGGATATTAATGGTGGTTTAGAATTATCTAATACCTATGTTGATGATATCATTAGCTTATTATCAAAGAATGGAATACAAAGAAATTTAAGTATTTTAGGCGGAGAGCCTTGTTTAGATAGCAACGTGAGTATTGTGTTACCACTTGTTAAAAAAGTTCATACAGAGGCAAAATTCTCAAAAATATACCTATGGAGTGGCTTTACTTTTGAAGAATTACTACAACGTGATAACACAAAAGAGTTATTACAGTATATTGATGTTCTTGTAGATGGTAGGTTTGAGTTAGAGCATAGAGATATTACATTAAAGTTTAGGGGTTCACCAAATCAACGTGTAATAGATGTTCAAAAGTCTTTATCTAGTGGTAAAGTTGTGTTATATTGTACATAGTAGATAACATTGATTAATATATAAAGGAGATTGTATTATGACTGTTAAAATGCAAGAAGATTACAGAATTGGCGATTATGTGGGTACTTTTGGTTTAGTATGTTCTGCTTGCGATGATTTTTTACAATCATTGGAAGATGATATCGACTATAAACGTGTGAGTGATTTACATGGTATGGTAGTTATTGCAACAAATAAAGATAGAGATAAAATTTCTTTTATTGTTAATGATGTGCGTTTTGATTATCGTGATGGTAGATTATACTTTAATGATTACATGGATGCATTGTATGAAAGACCTTATATTCTACATTTAGTTATTGCTACTTTTAATGAAATGTTATTACATGATGTAGGTATTAGTAATAAAAGTTGTATTCAGAATTGTGTAACAGCATTTTTATTGTTACAGGGTTGGTTTGAGGATAAACGTATTTCTGATTTAGAGTATGAAATTGAAGAAAGTGATAGACGACAAGCCGCACGTGAAAATGCTGAGTTTTGGGAAGAGTATTATTTCTTTAATCCTAATGATGTTTAATAAGAGGTGTATATGATAGGTTTAATTAATAAAATTTTGTATTACTTTGACATGATGTTGGTAAGTATTAATAGTACTGAGGGTAGTCTTGTTAAAATTGAAAATGATTTAGGTAAAACTAAAGAGGTTGCTACTAAGGTAGTTCAGATTAGTTTAGCTATTAGTGAGATTGTAGTTCTTTTGTATAAAGTCTACGGTGTATTTTTAAACACTTCTACAGTTCTTCAAGGTGGTGCTTTGGGTGTAAGTGAAGAAAAGAATAATTCCTATAAAGCTATGAAAGACTTGCAAAAGAATGTAGATATTGAATTATTACAAGCTGTGTTAGAAGATAGTACAACTGTACCTGATAGTTTCATTGATAAGTTGCATGCTGATGTAGAGGCTTATAAAGATAAATTAAATAGTCGAGTTGAAGCACGTAGTGATAACTAATTAATAGGAGATTAAATTATGTTATTATATTTTGCTTTGGATGATGAAGACACTTGTTTCCATTCTTCTAAGATTTTTAACAATCTTGAAGACTTATATAAAGAGTTAATGGATTATCGTAAGAATGTACATTTTGTTTATAGTGTTACATTGTACGTCTATGATACTAATAGCAATAAGGGTTGTACTATTATCATTATGGCTAATGATATTACATCTCTTTCATTTGACGTTTTAAAGTCATATGTTGGTATTTTTACTGAATATTATTATAGAGATGATATGGTTGTTACATCTATTAAGTGTGATATTGTAGGTGATGGTTGCGGCAACTTTGGGTATGATTACGTAACAGTTACTTTTGATGATGAGTCTGAATTAAGATTGTAAAGTAGATAAATACGCTAATGTGTGGTACAATAGTACTGTATATTAGCGTATTTTTATTAGATTGGTGGTGAATTATTTGGTTGAGACAATATTGCAGTTAATTTCTTGTCATTTAATTGGTGATTATGTACTACAGAGTGAGTTCTTGGCAACAACTAAAGGGGAGAACTATTATCATCTTTTTGTACATTGTTTCTTGTATTGCATACCTTTTTGTGTGTTATTTGGGTTTTCTGTACATATCGTATCCATTTTTGTGGTACATTTGATTGTAGATAATCTTAAAGCTAGGTATAATGCAATAAATTATGTTGAAGACCAATTAATTCATTATTTGGTTTTAGTACAGTTCTTATTGTAGAAAGGTTGGGTTTTGGTTTTGGGTATTGATTTGTCTAAAGTATCAATTAATATTAAGGATATTTCTGATGATACAAAGAGAGGTTTTGAGGTGTGTTCTAGTGGTGTAGAGTTTGATTGTAAGTTACCTACTAGGAGTACTACGCATAGTGCTGGGTATGATTTCTATGCTCCGTATGATGTTGTAATTCCATCATTATGGAAACAGGTAGGTAAGTATCTATTACATTCATTATTACATTTCTCTCTTAATAGTTATAAAGAAGTTATTAGACCTACAATGATTAAAACATATATTAAATCATATATGGGAGATGATGAGGTGCTATATATTTATAATCGTTCATCTAGTCCAATCAAGAAAGGTTTGATTTTATCTAACTCCGTTGGGGTTGTGGATAGCGATTTTTACAACAATGAAGATAATGAGGGTAACATTGGTGTGGCTTTCTATAATTTCTATCCTTTTGATGTTACGATTGAAAAAGGTGATAGGGTTTGTCAGGGTGTATTCGCTAAATTTTTAAAGGCTACAAATGATACTGTTCTTAACAATACACGTGGTGGTGGTTGTGGTAGTACTGGTAAATAGGTTTTGGTGAGGTAGTTATGGTTCTAAATAAAGTAGAGATTTCATATGATAATATTGAAAATAACAATATTAAATATGATACTAAGAAAGCGTTGTCTATGATTTTAGATGATGATACAAATAAAGAGGGTACATCTTTTATGATTAACCCTAAGGCTTTAAATTCATTATTGAAAGCCTTAGAGAGTGTTAATGCAGTTGATAAGATTGCAATTATACCTACTATTTATAAAGGTGATTGTATGTATATTATCACTAAATGTTTTGGTAGGGTTGATGCTTTATTATGTTCTGAGTAGGTGGTAGGTATGAAGTATTTTATTTCTGATTTACATCTAAATAAGAATGGTATTAATAAAGTGTCTGGTGTAGATTCACAATTACATAATCATTTTGTATCTACAATGTGGAATACAGTTATTACAGATGATGATGAGGTCTATATCGTTGGTGGTGTTGGCGATTTATCATTACTAAGCACTTTAAATGGTAGTAAGATTGTATTGATTGGTAAGTCAGATTTAGATAGGTTCAGTCAGTATGTGTCATCTGTGTCCACTAAGAGGGATGCAATTCTTGATAAGGAAATGTATCAAACATATTGTAAGAATGAATTTAATGTACAGGTTTTATTTAGAGATACATTAGAAGTCACTTTATGTACTAATGAGATTATTAGGCTGTGTGTTGATTATGAAAATGCTACAACGTCTAAGATGTTTACATTGGCTAGTGGTATTGGTAATTATCAGAGGTTATTTGGTAGTGGGATGAATTTAAGTTCATTTGTTAACGGCTATAAACCTGTTTCTGAGTATGATATTATTTCAAGTATTCGGAGGGGTTCAGATGAATTACTTTACTAAACATAAAGATAAGTTTCTTAGGTTAGTGTCTTTATTTATCAAATATCTACTATTTTATATAGCATCTATTGTTTTCTTTGAGTGTTTTCTGTTCTTATTGTCTTTGATTATTGGTTCAGATGCTTATATCTCATTTAGAATAATTGTTAATGTAGTAGAGTTCTTTGAGACTGCATTATTTATTATAATGATTCCTATTCTTTTCTTTTGTGAAGTATTCAATGTGGGTTTTTAGGTTAATGGTGGTGATGGTTAATTGGTAGATGGTAAGATACTATTCTTATGTGGTAAGGGTGGTACAGGTAAAGATAGTGTGATGGGTTGTTTGGTACAGAAATATCCTGATGATTTTGAAAGGTTTGTTATTACAACAACAAGACCTATGCGTGATGGTGAGGTTGATGGTGTTGACTATCATTTCTGCAATAGGGAAGACTTCGCACGTAAAGTGGTAAATAATGAGTTTTGTATTGTCGAGTATTATAATGTAGTTAATGGCAACTCAAATTATTATGGTGTAGGTGATATACCTAATAATAACGATAAAGTATATGTTCTTTGTGGTACAAATACTCAATATGATAAATTGAAAGCTAGATATGGCGATAGGGTTATTGGTGTGTATCTGTATAATACAGCATATACAAGTTTAACACGTATGTTATCTAGGCTTAGAGATAGGAAAGAAGCTAATGTGTTAGAGGCTTGTCGTAGGGTATTATCAGATAGTCAAGATTATATGTATATTGATTTTAAGTCTTTTAATTTATTGATTAATACAGAAGATTGTACATTAGCTGATGAAGTTTCTTTAATACATAAGTTATTTGAGTAGAGAGGTGTTCTATGAAGGTAGCTTATTTAAGTGATATTCGGATTAATAATCTTGTGGGAGAAGAGACTTGGCTTAATGAGTCCTTTGATTATTTTAGTTCAATTATGGCTCAGTTTATTAGTCGTTATTCTGATACGATTGATTATTTAATTCTAAATGGTGGGATATATTCTGATAGTACTAGATTTCTTGAATTTGTTGATTTTCTAGACACTTCGTTTACATCTCATGATATACATACAAAAGTACTTTTTAATGTAAGTAATATAGAGTATTATAGTAATTCAGTCTTTGTAGATAAGGTAGGTCAGTTTTATGATACTGATAAGAAGTTTAAAAATCATAGATTATATCTACCACGTAATCCTATCATAACTAAAGATACATGGATATTTGGTGTTGATACATGGTATGACTATTCTCTATATAGAGGTAAACCTATTTCTTTAAAAGATATTACTAAGAAAGATAATCGTGGTTTCTTTGGTAAGTTGTTTAATAAACGAGTTAACCTAGATAACTTTAATATAACAGATGAGAGTGATTATGCTTTTGGGTTACAAAATACTTTTGATGTGAAGCATACAAATGATTGTGTAGATTCCTTTAGGCATATATGTGATAGGTATGATAGAACTATTGCACAACCCACTAACAAAGTTGCTTGTGGTTATTTTTATAGCAATGCTTTGTTTTTAAGTGATAATCCTAAAAGGGATGGGTATAATGATGCTTTCAGTGGTAGCTTTAAGTTTGATGATACATTTAAATCTCATGGTATCACTGAGTATGTGTGTGGGAAAGCAAGTTCTTATCGTAGTCATATTACTATGGATGGTATTATGTATAGGAATAGTGCTACAACATTACGTAAAAAAGGTTTCATTACAACAGATTGTGTGTTAGGTGATGTGTTGGTAGTTGATTATTGATAATTGTTATCAACGCTGATTTGGTTTAGGTTAATGGTGGTAGCTTATGAAAGTTATTGACGTAGATAGTATTTTAGAACATAAGAAGAGTATAGCGTACAATACTAATAATGAGAGATACTTATCTAAGCTAGAGGTTTTACAGGTTTTATATGATGAGTTACCTAGTGTTTGTGATTTACGTGCTGATAGTGTGTTAGATTCTAGTAAGTATGTTCAACTAGCTAGACACTATATCTATAAGAATTATCGGTTACTTAGGTATAGTGATATTAATAAGTTAGGGTTAAAAAACTCTTTGACTCCTTTTCATCATAACTTTATTAAAAATATGGGTGGTGCTGTGTTGGTTATTTTTAATACACTAAATAATAAACCAGTATCATGTGTATTTAGGGGAATAACAGAAAAAGAGTTCATAGATTATAGTGCATTACAATCTATGTATGGCTTTGATATGATAGACCCTAATTTTAAGTATGGTGATTGGATAGTTATTGTTGAGGGTTTATATGACGCTGATGTATTGCGTTCAATATATCCTAATGTGTTAGCAATGCAGACATCTAATGTTAACTCATTACAGGGCGAGATATTGTTATCTATGACAAATAAATTTATTGTAGCATTTGACAGCGATACAGCTGGTAGTGTTGGTTTTGATAAAGCGTATCATAGGTTAAAACGTGACAATACAATCGTACAAAGGTTACAAGTGTATGGAAATGATAAAGACGTTGGCATGTTGGAAGAGTTTATACATAATAATGATGAATATTCTAAACGTAAGACGTATTATACAAATACAATAGATGAATTAAGGAAAGGTAGTATACTGGGATGGTAGACAATCAAGATACAAAACAAGATAAAAAAGTAGTTGCTTTTGCTGATAAAGGTAGTAAAGAGTTAAATCATAGCGTTAAACGTAAAGAGTTTGTTGAGGTTATGGAACAGATTTTTGAGCGTATGAATGAGACAAATCATTATTTGATGGAAGATATCAATTCTATGTACGCTAATCAAGTATTCCCTGTACAAATGGGACATGCTGTAATTGAGGAGTTGTTGGTTGAAAAAGGTATTATCACTAAAGAAGAGATTGATGAGGCTTTAGAAAAACGTAAACAACAGTTATTAGAAAAAGCTAAGGCGATTAAAACAAATGAAAATGGCGATGAAGAGTTAGCTAATGATGAGGAGTCTAAGGCTATTGAAAATGAAGCTGTTTTAAATGCTATGGCTGATACAGAAAGCACTACATAAGATAAATAAAAAATATAAGTTTACATAATGCATAGTTGAGATATACTATGCATTTTTTGTTGTAGGTGGTGTATATGGGCGATAAAGTTTTTAGTAATAATATACGACTAAAGTATAATTATGATAGGGATAAGGTTGGTAATACTGTATTTAGACCATATGTCTATGATAGTAATGGTACTACTAATTTTCCCGGTAGTTTCTCTAATATAGAGATGGTACATCCGTTGAATAGTCCTGATAATGGATTTAAGTTACGTTATGACTTTGCTAGTAAAGATAATATACAAGGTGGTAAGAGACGTTTCTTATTTTTTAAGGGTACAAATGGTGTAAATTCAATGTTTTCTGCATCTGATAGTAATATGGTTAACGATGTGCGTATTAATAGTAATTTTTCAATTTCGATGCAAGCAAAGAATTTAAATGATTATATTATCCTTAAACATGATTTAAGGTTTGATAAAGGAACATTGAAGTATAAAGATACAAATAATAGAATTTATACTGTTGAGGGACTAGGTAATTTTGCAAGTGAAACTGACTATAAGTCTAGAGATAAATTTTATGGCTATGGTCAGCCTGTTTCATATCAGTCTTTTAATATCGATAGTAATGGTAAAAACACTAATCGATATATCACTCCTGATATAGACGTGTTTAAGAATAGTGGTTATTCATGTTTCATGTTGTTAGTTCATTTTACTATTAGGTTAAAAACTTACAGTGGTGATTGGGGTACTTTTACTATGTATTGTTTTGTACCTGTGTGTTTTTATGATTTAGGTGTATTGAATAATGGTAATAGTTCAAGTAATTGGGGTTTAGGGGCTAAGTTAAATTCTGGTGATAGTTATTCATATTCTTCATCAATATCTATCCAGAACATGCTAGGTACTACTTTAGATGAGAAAATTTGGGGTGGTAATGGTGTCAACTTATTTAGTGGTAAAATTACAAACAACTTAGAATATGCTAGGTCTATTCCTGATGTGTATTGGACTACTCCTAATGGTAGAGATGGTACAAGAGGTATTTTTTTACCATCTGATTACAACCCAAATTATAATAATTCACCTTTTATTGAAGGTATACCTAATATAAAGGTAACAGCGTATCATATGAGTGAAATGAGCTATAAGTATTATATGTATGGTGATGGTCAGTCTTTGTGGAGAGGCAAAGAGGGTAATATGACTAAGTATATGGTTAAGTGGTATCCTGCCAGTGACGTTGAAGTCGCAAACCCTGAATACTTCTCAGAGCATAACTATGTCTATTAGGGTTTATATACTATATATCTAGAGGTGTATAATATATAATATTATAGTAAAGTTTCACATTGTAACATTTTGTAAGATATTGTAATATTTAGTAAATTATGGTCTTTATCTTGTTGTAATGTTTAGTAATGTTGTGTTATGTAAAATATACAATTTATAAGGTTTAATTTCTTTATTTGTGTATATATTTAATAAAGGTATACGAGGTAATATGGAAGAGTTATTTAAGGATAGGGAGATTCGTAAGTATATTAATGAATCTCTAGCTAATGCTGTGTATGATGACGTACAGACTAAAGAGTGTGAGGTATGTCATACACAAGCTAAGAATACATATGAGATAGATGGTCATATTGTATGTGATAGGTGTATTAATTTCATTAAGTTTTTACGAGATGATTTTGATGTATTGTTTAATAGTAAACAGGATGTATGGTCTAATGTACAGGTTAGGTATGATTCTTTAACAGAGGGATATTTTACTCCTAATATTGAGAAATTATATGATACAGCTAAAAAGTCATTTGGTGGTGATATCACTAAATTGATTAAATCTTATGGTATTAAAACTAATAAGGATTTATGCACTAGGTTATATAAGGGTGAGTTATTCATTGATAATAAACAATTAGCTAAACCTAGTAAGTTTAATCGTTTTATTGATGATTTTGATGTAAGGTTTAATACAGCTGTTGGTTATAAGGCTATTGTACCTGATAGTGATGGGTATGTAGCTAAGTATAGTACAGTGGGTAAGAATGATGCATTTATTAGGGATAATATAGATTTCATTAAGAAGAACGCTAGTGAAGTATTGAAGGATATTGTAAAACCTACTATACGGAATTCTAATGACCAATCTGATTATGATGAGATTGTTAATTTAAGTGGTAGTGGTAACTCTAGTAAAGTACAGAAGAGTACTGTTGCACAGGCTCCTAAGAGTGGTAGTACGATTGGTAGTGGTCAGAATACATCTTCTGCTACTAATGTAAAGACTTCAAAGGCTAGTGGTAATACAAATGACTTTGAGATTCCTTTGGGTAAAGATGGGTTTGCTTTACGATATACAAGGAATGATACACAGTCTAAACTTCAAAAAGGTGTAGTAGAGTATCATTGTACATTTAATTATAAGAGTAAGACAATTAGTCATATTGATGTAGATATTGTATCTATTGATGATTTTGATGAAATTACTAAGAACGCATTTAAGTGTACTAAGTTATATAAGTTGTTACCATTTATGAGTGATGATGGCGATTATATTGTAGATATTGATACAGAGGGTATCGTTACTCATTTAGAGTTAGATGTAGATAATATTCAAAAGAATGGGTTTGTATTTAAGATTTTAAATCATACTAAATCATTTGATAAGGATACAGTAAAGATTATTGACCCAGTAGTTATTACATCATATAGTAAGTTTAATGCATATATCTCTAAGTATATTCTTATGAGTATAGGGAAGGATTTCAATGCATTTGTAAATGTTAAATCTAATACTATTTATACTTCTTTAGGTAAGGTAGAGTGGTATCTATCTGATTTAACTGATAAGGGTATTCTTGTTGAGTTAGTATATGGTAGTCGAAGTGCTACAGTGGAAGTAACTAAGAATACAGATAATGTAGGTCTAGTAGATTTATGTTTACGTGGGTTGTTAATTAGGAATCAAGATGTATTTGATACATTATTTGGTAATAACTCATTATCTTCTATGAGGAGCATTAAAGTAACATCTAAAGTAAATCCTAATATTACAGTAGAGTGGTTATTGGACGCAGATACAGTACAAGCATTTATTGTGAGTGGTGAGTTAGCATTACAAGGTAGTTTTGATTCTAATGCATTAACTTCATTTAGTGTGTCTAGTTGTAAGACATTGCAAAAAGACATTGAGCGATATACTGATGATGTATTATATCGAGATGGGTATGTACAGAAGAGTAATAATGCAGTCATTACTAATTGGTTTAAATATCGTGATGCAAGTGATACAAGGTTAAAAGTATTATATCGTCAAATTGAAAATAATCTTAAAGCTACATATGATAAATTAGATGATAGACTTGATTTCAAGGTTGAGCGATTGGTAGTAACACATAGTGGTAACATTGTTGAGTGTGTATTTTCTATTGTAGACAATGAAGGTGTATATCAAGATTTAGATACAATGAGGAAAGACTTGTCATTAAAGTTACCAGATTATTATCATATGTCTGAATCTAATGATAATAATGGTTCATACTATGTACAGTATATAGTAAGTGATGATGACGATATTGAAAAATTCGCTAGTGATATTGAATCATCTGTGTTAGAGGGTTTGTTTAGATTACATGCTACAGAGATTAATGAGGGTTGTGGTTACACTCTTATAGGTGAGGGTAAAGCAATTCCTGTTAATGAATCTACAGATAGCAATAAAACACATGCTGAATTAGAAGATGAAGATAATGATACTGAAGAGGGTACAGATGTTGGGGGTGTTTCTACACCAATTGGTACACTTCATAGTACAGATGGTAGAGGAGTAGGTTCTTTGGAAACAAATAAGAAAATTGATGCAATTAGTTTTGATGATGTAGTTGTGGAAGAGGTCATTTCTGAGGTTGCTTATAAAGTAACTACTAAGAATGGTAAAAAAGTTAAAGTTAAGATGACTCCTATGGAGGAGAAAAAGGCTAAGGCTAAACGTAAAGCTTATTACGAAGAGCAAGCTAAGAAAGAAGGCAATAAAATACGTTCTAGTAAAGTTGGTAAGCAGAATAAAAAACTAGCCAATGACTTAGCCAAACGAGCTGAATCTGATAAAATGAGAGAGTTTCATAAAAAAGAGAAAAGTCATGAGTTAATGAAGGCTAGGAAGGAAAAGATGAGAAAACTCAGGAGTGGTACTGCTAAAGAACGTAGAAGTGTAAGGAAAGAACTGTCTAAGTCTAGGATGAGTGATAGTACTTTATAATAGTAATATTTAATAATCATACTGTACTGTATAGTTGTATAATTGTACAGTACAGTATTTTTAATATATAAGGTGTTTTAATTTTGTGTGGGGTAATTAATGAAGATTGTATTTACCAATAGTGATATGACTATTGATGATACTAATGCATATAATATTTCTGAAAGTAAAGAAGAGGATACAACTGAAACAGAAGAGGTTGTAGACGATACTTCTAATCAAGAGGATATGGGTACAGAAGATAATACAAATAAATTAAGTCAAGATGAGTTAGAGGCTTTACGTGATGGTAAGGCTATTACGTGTCCTGAGTGTGGTAGTACTAATATTAATATTCATGATAATGGTGAGTCTTATTTCTGCACTGACTGTGAGTATTCATGGGATGTGCGTGATGCTGATGATGATGGTATTGATGATGATGCTGATGATTACATTGATTCTATGGTAGAAGAGTTAGATGAATCATATCAATTAATCGGCAATACTTATACATTACAGGATGGTAGTAGTGTGTATGTAATTTCTAATGAGGGTAGTTCTTTTGAGGTATTGGATATCGATAGTACAGATAGGTATACAATACAAGAGAGTGTATTATTAAGTAAGGTAGGGGTTAAATAGATATGTCAAATTATAGTACAATTATAGAATCATTAGTGAGTACAAGGGTTAATGAGGGAACATTGTTACGTGATTATAAAGGTATCATTAGTCAGTTAAAGAAAGCATTATTATCTAAGAGTACAGATGTTGTACCTTATGATGCTAATAGGTTATATCTTTCACTAGATTGTGGTTGGTATGGGACTGTTGAGTTATTACCTGTGTATAGCATTGATACATTACATGAAAGAGAAGATAATAAAGGTCACATTTTTATTTATGCTGATATGAAAGATGTTATCAAAACAGATACTATTTCACATTACTTAGTTAATGGCAAAAAGGTTTCTACTGTTGATGAGATTCTTGTTTATTTGTTAAAGCTGACAGTTAAGGCATTAGATGATAAAGCGTCATGGTATAATGATGATTATAATTTAAATGAATTAAAAAGTTTCTTATCGAATACATTTGGATATACATTTACTACTATGTCTGATTTAAAGAAAGATTTGTTAGATAGTAGTGGTGTGTTATATAAGACTTATAAATCTGAACTGGAGAAGTATCTGCCTGTTATGATTAATAAGTATACCAAATGTTTAAAAGGGTTAAAAATTAATAGCAATAAGTCAGTAGATATGACAAAAGATACAATTAGTATTTGTTGTATTGATACTAAGAAGAATATGATTTATATGAGTCGTGCGTCCTCTAATAATGAGCGTTATATTGTAAATCCTAAGAAGAAAGATTGGAATGGGTACACATTTGATTTTGCACTTGATGATGTTAATAATGCTATTGCAAAATACAAAACATTAGATTGCATAGGTGGTTTTTCATTTGATTTCTCTGGTCATGCTGAGGGAGACGTTATTCATAATGGTCATAGAGTGCTTAGGTATCAAGTATTATAATTGGTGATATTATATTTGTTAGAGTGGTAATAGTTTATGAGTACTTTATATCTTGATGATGAGATGATGGATTATAAAGATATATTCCTACAGGCTATTCAAGATATAGAAGACTTGGGGTATAGATTTAAACCAATATTATTAATACATACTTATATGGGACGTAGCAAGAAGATATTAGGTGTTACGTATTGGTATCATGACGATACTTGCTTGATAGAGTTTTCTGTAAATAATCATAATGTTCATGTATATGATTATGGGACTCATAGAATTACAAGTGATAGGTTAGACATACGCACGATTTATCATGAGTTGGCACATGCAACTATGGAGTGTCATTTTAAAGGTCATGGTAAGGAATTTAGGGAATTAAGAAATAAGATATTAGAAACATATAAGATAGATATAGGTGGTGCTATATCTGATTATAATTAGGTGATAAGATATGGGATATTTTAATATTATTGAATCCTTATCAGATACAAGGAACAATAAAGAGGTAGTTAATGAGGCTACTAGTATTTTACTAGATTATAAATCTGTATTCTCACAATTAGAAAAAGCATTATTATCTTGTAAAGATACTACATTACATGGTGATTGGACTTTTCTATTATATCTGTGTGTTGGTAGTATGACACATGTGAGGGTTCTACCTGTATTTGATGTATCTAAATTACATCAAAAGGAGGACACTAAAAAAGGAAGAGGATTTATTTATTTAGATATTAATGATGTATTTAAAGCAGATAATGTAGTATACTATTATATTGAAGATACAAATAATAAATATTCTGCTAAAGATGTAGCTGACTTCATGATTAATGGTTTGGCTGACACTTTGAAACGTGAAGAGTTATTTATTATGGATGACGAGAGGTATACTGAAAAGTTTAAAAATGACTTTAGAGATATTTTAGGGGTTGAGGTAGAAACAATCGATGATGCTATTAAGGTAATTAAGAGTGGTTCTGCATATAAGAAGTTATCTGATTTAATCATTAAAGGGTTAGATATTGCATTAAAAGAATATGTATCTAATATAAAAGGGTTAGTACCTAACAGTAATAAATCGGTAGATATGACAAATGATACAATTAGTATTTGTTGTGTAGATACTAAAAAGAGTATGATTTATATGAGTAGGTTCCCTGGCAACGATAGATTTATTATAAATCCTAAGAAGAAAGATTGGAATGGGTATACATTTACATTTGAGTTAGATAAAGTACAGGATGCTGTGTCTAAGTTTAAATCGTTAGAATGTTTTACTGCTGTTGATATTATTCCAAAATCTCGTAAGAAGAGTAAGATTAAAGATAATGATAGTGGTCGTGAGGTATTATCCTATATTATTTATGGTGGTTAGTTATGGGATATTCAAATGTCATAGACTCCTTAGTAGATAATCGCTCAGGTATTAATGAGAGTGGTTTACTAAGGGATAATAAACAGATATTACGTAAGATAGAAAAACAATTACATTTCTTTAAAGAGGCATTTCTTATTGGTGGTGTAAGTAATAACTTATTCTTTATAGATTGGTTTATTAATAATCGCAGAAAGTATAGTGGTTATTTTGGGTTACGATTACGTATATCAGATACTATGTATAAGTGGGTAGAAGATGAAAACAGCTTATATTATTGTATAGATTTAAATGCATTACTATCGTATAATAACATTAAGTACTTTATTTTAGGTGGTAAGTTAGAGGATTCTTTATATACTGCATTAGAAGATGACATTGAGTCTTTTTGTGATATATTATTTGATAATGGTAGTGGTCTGTCATTAGAAGAGTTAGTATCATTTATTAATGGTGTTGGCATTCCTTGTACATATAATAGTTGGAAGGCCGCACGGAATGATATAATGACTAAGAATAAGTTAATTGGTGTACTCACACGGATGATGAATACTAAGTTACCAGAATATATCAATGATTGTCTTAGTGTAGATAATGCGTATGTTAGATTACTTAATGGTAGTAAAGATAACTTATTTTATAAGAATGGGCATGTGGCTGTCGCTAGGGTAGATATTAAAGAAGATAGGGTTGTATTCCCTCATTATGGTAATTTAGAGATATGCTCAATACATGGAAGTGCTAAAAAAGAGCGTGTTGTTTATCATACAATTAGCGATGTAGTGGATAAAGGATATACTAGCAATAGTGGTTCTGATTTAGTGTTACCTATACTGTCTAAAGACAAGTTTAGAATAAATTTATCTGATGATAAGAAGTCATGGGTAGAGACTAGATATCCTAGATAAGAGTGATTGAGGTGATGATATGAGTAGATTAATACGTGATAATAAGAATATACTCAATTTTTTAGTTAAGAAGGCATATCCATATCAAGATGTTGTGACGACTAGGGTTGGTGTTCACTACTATATAAAGGAAGAATCTTCTTGTTTTAGGGAAGCATACTTATTACATCTAAATACTGCTAAGGACATGTATACATGGGTAGAAGATAAGCATAACTTATTTTATTGTGTCGATATTAATAAGTTGATGAGATATAATAATTTACGTTGGATTGGTCTTATGGGTACTACTAGGTTTGATTCAGTTGGTATTAGTGGTGAGTTACTTAGAAATACTATGAATAGTATTACAAGTTCACTTAATATCACTAACTTAGAGGCTATCAATCGGATGTTACATTTCTATGGCATTACTGATATGGATTATGAATCTACGCAGTGGTTTATTAATGATACACATGTATACAAAGCATTTATGACAAAACTAGAGGAAGAGGTTGTTATAAAGTCTGAGAAAGCAATACAGAATTTCTTTGATGGTGTTATACTGAATAATACTATTAAGAGTAGGTTATTTAATAATACTAAGTTACCTTTGTTGCGATATGATACTAAATCACAGAAGATATACGTACCTAATCGTGGAGATATTGTGTTTGTTGACTTTATGTCTAGGACAGGTGATGGAAAAGATGGTAGGGATATCTTTTCTGTAGATGACTTTTTAAGTGGTAGAATCAATTTAAAATATAATGACTTGTTACATATAGTAACTATTAATGATTATGATATACCATTAGGTGGTGCTTTTTAATATATGAAGAGTTTAATGCGTGATAATAAAAGCATATTGAATTACTTGTATAATAAAGTATATCCTTATCGGAGAGATGTTATTGTTTCTGTTAGGGTTAAGTACTGCTTAGGTGATAAACTTATTTCTACTAGTGACTATCATATTGGTATTAAAGCTACTGAAGATATGTACTCATGGGTAGAAAGTGGTAAGAACTTATTATATTGTTTAGATACTAGTAAATTAGAATATTATAATGTAATATTCTATGGCTTATCTCATAAAGAAGATTGCAATTCCGATGTGTTTAGTGATGATTTATTTGATGATGCCTATAGCAATATATTAAAAGCACTTAACAGAAAATATGTTGGTGGTCAAAATATCGATAGTCCTTTGGATATATTACATAGATTATTAGATAGTTATAGTATTAATATGAGGTATGGTTCTGTACAGGAATTTATCAATGATGGTACTACTAGTCAAATACTTAAACATTGTATGAGGGAACATATTATTGGAGATATTGTATCTTCTATTTTGCGTACATTACAAAATGTTGAGTTTATATCATCTATTGATAAAATGATGATAGATACATTTAAATTACCATTATTACGCTATGATGCTATATCTCAGTATGTGTATATTCCATATTATTCCTACATATACATTGTACGGCTTATGTCATACAAAGGTAGTGGTAAGGATTATAGAAATATTGTATCGGTATCAGATATAGTAAATAATACAATTCCAACTAGTGTAAATCATAACATTAAGCATTTAGATAAAAACATGAGATTAATTTTAAGTAGTAAATGTGTTTGTAATATAGATATTGAAGGTAATTATTGAGGGTGGTGATTAGTTGGCTAAGAATGTGTTACGAGATAATAAAGCAATAGTAAAACGTATTATAAAGGGTTATAGAGATTCTGCTGATAACTTAGACTCTTATGTATTTGTAAGGTTCTTGGATAGTGGTTGTATACTTAACTTTGAGTATAAGGGCTATAAATATTCCTATGTTATTAATGGTCTTTCTCTTGATACAGATTCAGAAGATATCAAGGTAGTAGAGTATAAGGGAAAAGGGATTATTTGTTTAGATACAAATAATATATTTAAACTTAGTAGATTAAGAGACGATGGAATTCTTATGTATCCTAATAATATTTCTGTGAGTGGTTTGTTGCATAATATGGCTAATCTTGTGTACAAAGATTTACTTAACAGATTTTCTAAGTTTGGGTTACTTGAAGATTTAATGTCATTTTATACGTCTAAGTATGGTGTATTTTGTGATGATTTAGATACATTTAGTAAGTTGTTTGTTAAGCATAACAAAGAAGCTTTTACATCTATGTTGGGTGATTTATGTTCAGAATTATCTATTGATAAGAACTATTATAGGTTAGCTAGAACTGTGTATGCTGAAAATGGGTTATTAGGTTTGTGCTGTATGGATTTTGAGACTGATACACTCACTCATGCTATTGATTTCAGAAATAATGTAGAGGATTTAGATATACTCACAAAGTCAATTACTAATAATAAGATAATGTTTAAGAGTATTAGAGATTGTGTTACTAATCGTAAAGTTTTAAATCAATGTATTGGTTTTGTTTTGTCTTATAAGGGTAGTGGAAAGACCTACTCTTATGATAAGAGTTCTATGATTGAGTTGGTATGTTAGCATGGGGAATGTATTACGAGATAATAAAACCATATTAAATAAGACTGTTAATATATTTAGTAGTGCTATGAGTCATCGTATGTCATGTATTGAGGTTTCATTCAATGGTACGATTACATTCATATATAAACAGTTCAATTATAGTTTCAGGTTACAGGGTGTAAGGCTTAAAATCAATCCTGAGGATGTAAAACTAATAAATTATAGAGATAAAGCAGTTATTTGTTTAGATACAAATAACATATTCAATTATAGTAGGCTTAAAGAAGAGGGTTTGTATTATAATGGTATAGCTGGTTTTATGTCAATACAGAGTGTACTAAAGAATATGGGTAATATTGTGTGGAATACCATGTATAAGACACATACGGATTTATTTAAAGAGTATTGTAGTAAATTATCTGAAGTGTGTGGTGGTTCTTGTGGTGATTTAGACTCATTCTTGAAGTTATTTATTAAATTTAACTATCCTAATATGGTGTCTGTGTTACAGGATTATATCAGTACACTTAGTGTGGATAACTATGTTGCTAGGGTATCTAAGACAATGTACGTTCAAGATGGGTTGATTGGTGTATGTTGTTTTAACTTTAAGGATAACTTAGTGACATTTCCTTATTACGGCAAGACTTCATTATCTGGTTTACAGGTGTTTACTACATCAACAAATCAACGTGATATGAAATTACTGAATATTTCAAGCATATTGTCTAATAAAAACAAAATTGATGTTGTGTTTCTTAAATTAAATCTGAGGATTAGTAATAATTCTCAATTCATGTCTGATGATGGTATGATTAAGTTAGGTGTTGATTAATGAGTGCATTACGAGATAATAGAATATTAATACATAATGTGTATAAGTACATCAGAAATAGGGGTATGGCTCACATTCGTATTGGTGGTAAATCTAATACAGTACCTATGGTGATACGTTCTAAGCATAATCGTACTGGTACAATATTTGATGTAAAAGGGTTATCTGTTGCATTAAATCTTAGTCATTGTGTTATTAAAGAGAATGGAGATATTGTATCAATAGGTATTGATAGTCAAGATAGAGATGCGTGTTATTTAGACTTGTGGGGATATGGTTATACACTTAAAAACTTTATGTTTAATCGGTTATTTACAGTTGACGTAGCTTCTAATCAACAACTGTATAATGAGTTTACTTATAAGTTTACATCTGATTATTCTTTTAATGTTGATAATGGGATTACATCTCTTAGTAAGTTACAGGATTATATAGGGGCATCTATCGATACTTCTACATGGAAAAAGGTTTCTCATAATCGAAGAATAAGTCTTGTAGATGTAGGGAAGATAGTAGACTCTATTAAGAGTAGTAGGTATTGCTATAATTTATCTGCTACTACTGAATTTCTCGTTGAGAGATTAGAGGACTTTTTCTTTGATAATTTAATATCCTTTAAAGATAATAATGGTTTTAATAGGAAAGCTAATTTTACAGATTTTATACCGATTGTGTCATTCGATTTCTCTAAGAGTGGTAAAGTTAAATTTTATAGTTCTAGTGGTTATATTATCGATAAGACTATTTCAGATATTGAAATTAAAGATTTATACAGTGCCATTGTAACTGAGAAGATGTTTGATAGTGTTAAGATATCTAAAAATGAGTTTAACTATGAGCAGTTTACGCTCATAATTGGTAAGTAGTATTGTTGTACTGTATGTATGATGTATAATATATAATAGTATAATGTTTCTGTTAATAGCACATTCTATATAGGTAGAGTGTGCTATTTTGTTATAGTTAAAGGGGTAGAGTATAGTGGCTACGATTCAAGAGCGTGTGGAAAGTATTATTGAATCATTACATATTAGAGAGGGTATGATTCAAACTGCTAAGGCACAGAAGAGTGTTTTAGATTTTAAACCTAAGTTTGTTATGGCTGATGGTAGTGAAAAGAAGACAGATAAGGCTCCAGCTAAGGTTTTGGATGGTGTTAATAAAAACATTAAAGAGGGTTCTTTTAGTTATGGTACATATTATGGTATCTTTGATAAATATGTTGTTTTTGCATATAAAGATAGTCATAACTTAATGTATCAAGAGGGGTATGTGTATAAATTCAAGACTGAAGAGGATGCTAAGGATTTCTATGATGGTGGTATTGATAGGGGTAGTCTTAGAATCATTAAAGGTACTACTGTTGTTGCACCATGTTTGTACTCATTGAAAGATAAGAAGTTCATGTCTATTCGTGATGCAGTTGAAGAGTTAGCAAATGGGTATGTACGAGATGCACTATCTTCTTTGGATAAATATATTGACACAAATGCAATTCCTTTTGATGTTGAAGACGTAACATATAAGTATAGTGTTATGAGTGCTGATAAGCTTAAATTATACAAACGTGGGTATAACTGTAGTCTAGATGTTGAGATTAAATTGAAAGATTCTAAATATCCTGATAAAGATACATTTAAGATGTTATCTAGTTCTGTAGATAGGTATGTTAATATGGGTGCGATTACAGGTTTATTTAATGGTACTGAGCATAGAGATTATATTACTGTGTATAGCTATTTGTGTAATTAGGTGATATATGAATAAAAGAAATAGTATATTAGAGAGTTTATCTGAGGGTATGTTAACAACCGCAGTTGCTAAGGGAAAAGGTGATGTAACAGATTTCTTTAATGACTTGTTGAAGGGAAAAGTTCCTAAAGATGTTAATGTAGAAAGTAATATCACTAGGGTATATGAAACAGATAGTAGAGCAATTAAAGTCTATAAATCTAAGATTATTAAGTCTAAGACTGCTAAGAATTTAACCTTTAATGAATTACCTAATGGGTATGTAAGTGTGGTATTTAATGATTTAACAGTTAAACGTGCAATGGTCATTCATATTGATATGGATTTAGAAGATTTCATTGATGATGCATTAACCTTTGATACAGAGTATGTGTTCTTTATGGCTGATATTGATAGTAAGTATACTGTGTTAGCTGATGTGGTGTATGATGATGTACAAAATAGATTATGTCTAACAGATGAAGAAGTTATTAAAGTATTTTCACGTAAATACTTTAATATTAACAATGGGACTAAGTTTACTAGGTGGTTTATCTCATCAAATTTAGACTCTATGATTTCTAATATTGGTGGTGGTTTGATTATGCATCCATCTGGTAAGGCTTGGCTAATGCATATGAGTGCTGATGTTACAGATATCAATCGTTTTTCTGCATATGTAGATTTATTCCCTGCATTATCTTCTGATTTTCATAGTACATGTGCTGTGAGTGGTGATACAGCATTGTTTCAGTTAAGGATTAAAGATTAATATGAGTAAACGTAACAGTATATTAGATACTCTTTCTGAAGGGATGTTGACCACTATTAAAACAAATAAAGGTGGTATATTCGCTGAGATTAGTAAGGGAAAGATTGATACTAAATTTAATAGAGTTGTAACAGGTAATATGATATATGATACTGTTGCTGAGATAGTATTAAGACGTAGAGAGATATCATCTAGGGTAGTAGATAATAAAACATTCTGTGATTATGGTGATGGGTATATTCTAGTTGTATTTCACAAGCTAACTATAGCTAGGGGTGTACTATTAAAAACAGATTTTAATTCAAGGCATTTAGAGAATACGATATCCAAAGTATCATTATTACCTAAAGACTATCAGAGTTTTACTGCTAAAGTTGATAGAGTGTTTAGGGTTTCAGCGAATGTGATGTATGATACATATAATCGTAGGGTATGTCTTAGTACTGGTCATTGTATAAAGACATTCTTTAGTGCATGGTTTAAGATAAATACTACAGCAGATTTTAGAAAGTATTTAGTGAATGATACTAGATTGATGTCTTGTATTAAGGTCGATAGTGTATCGATTGGTGATGCTAGGGGAATGGATTGGGTATTATCTTTTGGTTTTGATATTGTAGATATAGAACGATTTAACGAGATTAAGTCTTATCTTAGTGATAAAGTAGATAATATGTCATGCTATGAGGACATCAATGATAAGGTTGCTGTTGATTTTTATATTATTTAGAGGGTTATATGTCAGTAAATAGAAATATCTTAGATTCGTTAAGAGATATACATGAGGGAATGTTATCTTCCATTAGTAATAATAAATCGCTGAGTGGTAAAGGTGAGACTTGGCTTGATGCTATTATCAAACGTGATATTAGTAAAGTTCCTAAAGATAGTATAGATACATTTAGGATGTTCAATAAGTCTAAGTTGACTAATGGCAGTGTAGTTCGTAAATCTACAAAAGAGACAGTGATGCAGAAAGTTAGTTCTAGTGTTGTTGATACAGTATATTGTAAGACATATGATGTTGGTAATACACATTATATAGCGTACCTATTTTCTTCTAAAGGTGATACAGGGTATTTACGTGCCGTTGTTCATGAGTCTGACGAGGATACAATAGCTAAGTTGTTAGGTGAGTTTAAATCAGGTAAGAATATACCGAATAAAGTTATCAATGTTGATAGTATTAGGGGTTGTAATTGTGTAGCTAATACATATTATAATTCTATTACATTTGAGTTCTTTGATAATGTAGATACATTTATATCTGAGTTGTTTGATGTGTTTCTTAGTGTTGTTTTTATTGCTTTTGATTCGTTGGATTTAGAGGTACTTAAAAAGGTAATTACTCTTAGTGAGCCATTTATTTATTTAGATGATATGGACTATGCTATGGAGTTAAATTTTACATCTACAGATAAAACAGTATTGCCTAAAGTGTATGATTTATTATCTTCTATTTGTAGTGGGAAGTATTTAGTTAAGAGTTCACATTACATCGGTTTACGTTGGGAGTTATAGATGGGATATTTTAATATTATAGATTCATTGAGTGATAAAAGAGTAGATGAGTGAATGTTACAGTCTATGGGTGGTGGTACTCATAGAATGAGTGAGTCAGATGTAAATAGCATAATGTATTCTTTGATGAATGGTGATTTCAACTCTTTATCTAGTTATGTTGATTTTAATTCAGTGGTTGATATTTTTAATAATTCTCCTTTTGATTCTAAAATTTCACCATATAATATGGGTTCTTTATCTATTTCTAATGGCAAAGGCATTTTTGGTGTTAGGGCATTGCTTAGAAGTCAAGATTTTTATATGATGGTTACATTTAATAAGAAGGGTAATTCTACACCTATAGTTAGGTGTGGCATTTACGCTTGTTTAGATGATAACTTGTTGCAGGAAATTTTCAATAAGAGAGTTAATTTAAAGTTAAATAGTGCTACAGATAAGATAGATGGTTTTAAGTTAGTAGCTAATACATATTACAATGTATCTAAGGAATTTGTATATACTAGGAGTTTACCTTTGTTTGAACTTTTTTCACGTAAAAGTTTCGAGAGTGTTGCTAAGTCTTATAAAGGTGATTTTGATAAAGACTTTAGGTTAGTTTTGGGTAGTTCTAGTGGTTTACATTTGTCTTTAGACCCTGATAAATATACGTTTACTATCAGTGTTGAGATTGGAGATAAGAAAAGTCTTGATGATGCATTTAAGTTGTTAAGTAAGAATGATTCTATTGGTAAGTATTCTGTCAAAGGTTCTGCATTGAACATTAGTTTTAATATTGGGTTCTAGGTGTTGATATGGGATATTTTAATATTATAGATTCTCTTAATGATAAGAGGGTAGATGAGGGAATGGTATCATCTATTTCAAAGAATACTAAGAAACAGAACAAAGATACTAAGCGTATGGTTGATGCGGTTCTTAGTGGTCAAATCTCTAAACTATCTAATAAAGATATGGATATCAGTCTTTTGGTGCGGAACGATACAAAATTATCTAAGAATAATAAAAAGTATGAGAAGTATTGTATTGTAGGTACTAAGGCTAATATCTTGCGTACTGAGGTGCGTGGTTATGAAATTAATGGTGATTACGTTGTAGCTGTTATTGGATATAATTTACATAAAGGAACGACTGTTGGTAAGGCAATGTTATGGGAGTGTTCTAATGAAGATGTATTCAATAAGTTTAAAGAGAAGATGGAACATCAGGGTGGCTTTGATTCTATTTATGATGTAAATACTAGTATGTATCGAAGTGGGACTACGTATTATGATAGCAATAGGGATGTGTATTGTGAAAATACTAAAGAAGCATTGGATATGATTTTCTCTTATTGTGCAGACTCATTCTGCTCTAGTTTATCTAGGTCTGATATCACAGAGGCTTTTAGTCAATTTGGAACATGCAGATTGGATATATCATCTAGTCAAGATGCTATGTCTACTAGTGTTTTGATAAATTTGTATGGTGGTGAGCCTGGTATTGTTGATTCAATGTATGATACTATTGGTACTAAAGTGAATACGTTAAATAGTTTTTACAGGTTTATTACATACGCAGAAGATGGGCAAGCTATTATTATATTTAATTTTTAGGTGTTAATATGGGTTATAGTGATTTAATTGATAAGCTAGTAGATATACGCATACACGAAGGTATGTTATCTACCATGGGTGATAAAGGTGTTAGTTCGTTGGTAAAGGCACTACAAAGTGGTGATGCTAAACATCTTAAAGGTAGTAATATTAAGATAGATGCAGAGTATTATTTTAATAATTCGCCATTCAGTAAGGATTTATTATCATATGTTGTTAGGGGTGAAGATTTACCTAGCTACAGGGGTAAGGATTTTAAAATATATCATTTATCTTATTGTGGTGATGATTATATATTGGTCTGTGAGTATGCTAATATAAAAGAAGAGGATAGTCTTTGTAGGTGTGCAATTCATTCATGTTCTAGTAAAGATGATATTGATTCTATATGGGATGATATTTCTAAAGGAAAAGTACACATAATTTCTGTCAATGATACTTTTAAGGGTTGTGAGATTATATCTATTGCTTTTATGGTTAGTAAGTCAACAAAGATGTTACCTAAATCTTATAAAAGTGGAACTATATTAAATAATGATTCTGAAGTATTTGGTGCTATGTTTAGTAATGCTTCAATGTATATTAAGTCTGAGTTATCGTCTAGGTATGATAAATTTATTAGTATGTTAAAAGATACGTGTATTGAGTATTCTGTATCTCTTGAACGTACTACATTGGAATTTACATTTAGGTTTAATTCTAAAGTTGAAAGTTCTACATTAGGTAATTATGTAGTATCTTTTATTCATACAAATGATTTTTGTAAAATTGTACAATTTAATGGTTATGTTTTAATTAAATTTTTCTTCTAGGTAGGGATGTAATGAGTTATTCAGGCATTATAGATTCATTAGATAGTTTACGTATCAATGAGGGTATGATATCTAGTATAAGTAAGAATAAAGATAAAAATGAAGATATAGATTCTCTATGTAGTGCTTTACTTAATGGTTCTTTATTCAGAATACCAACTAAGTATATTGATATACGTGATACACATTATTATAATAAATCACCTTTTGATAGTGGTTTATTGAGATATACAATTAGTACTGAACCTCTTAATACTCAGAGAGGTAGGGACTATAGGATTTATCGTATGATTAAGGGTAATGAGTATTATTTCATGATTACTCTTTCATCTGTGGATAGATTCTATACAAGAATGAAACGATGTGTCATACATAAATGCGATGATGAAGAGATAGCTGATACAATTTGGGGTTATGTTAATAGAAAGTCATTACAGATGACATCAATTCATGATACTCTTAAAGGTTGTAAGATAGTTGCTGATACATATAGGGCATTTGATGGGAATGCTGTAGCAGGCTCATTTAAAAATAAGAGCATTTTCAGTGATACAAAAAGCGTTATGGAAGCTATGTTTTCTGATGCTGTTAACTGTATGAAGTCTTTATTTAAAATTGAGTATGAGCCTTTTATTGATAGGTTGTATTTGAATTGTACTGATTATTCTGTGAGATTAAATGGTGATGTTCTAACTTTGTATATGAAGTTTGATAATGTAGATACGATATATGATGATTTTAAAAGGGGTTTAGATAATATTAGTACTGATTTTTATTCTTTGTATAAGGATAGTAATGGTGTTGGTATTCAGTTTTTCTTTTAGAAAGCAGGTATATGTTGAGTAGACGTAGTATTATTCTAGACTCATTGAGTACTCATAGAGTAGATGAGGGAATGCTTGATTCTATATCAAAAAATAGTTCAACTATGACTAGTGATAAATTATTTAAAGCGTTGCTTAGTTGTGATATAAATATTATACCTAGTAAGAATATAAGGTCTAATATGTCTTTTTATAATAAATTACATTTTGATGATGTTGATTTTATTCTTGACTATAAAAAATTGCCTAATAGTAAAGGTAGGCATTATTATATTTATCACTTAGTTAAAAATAAAAAGCATTACATTATGATTAGTGCATCTTCCTATAGTATTACATTAAGTGGCTTGTCTAGGTGTTTTATCTATGAAGCAAGAGATGAAAGTGTGGTAGATTACATTTGGGATTTAGTAGATAAAAATAAGGTAAATTTTGATATTAATCAACTAGGTTCAGGTTTAAAGGGTTGTAAGACTGTAGCTGATACATATCGTGTTTTTGGTAGTACATTATTAGCTACTGTGTATGGTACTACAGATGATATGCGTATTTTAGAAGACACAGAAGACGTCATGGGTGTATTATTTGAGAGTAGCATGAGATTAGTCAAGGATGATTATAAAGGTGATTATAAATCTGATATGAGTGAGTTATCATCTTTATGTTCTGATTATGTGATTAAGCTCAATGATGATGTACTTTCTGTTGAGTTTTACTTTAAAGATATTGAAAGTACTAATAAAGCATATGCTTTCTTTAATAAAAATTTGGGTAGGAAGAGCAATTTATATTCATTCTATTCAGATGGTATTAAGTGTGTTGGGTTAGAGTTTTATATTTAAAAATGGTGGTATAATGGGATATTTTAATATTATAGATTCATTGAATGATGTTAAAGTTAATGAGGGTATGGTAGATTCTATACCTAAGAATAAAAATAAAGATATTGATAAGTTAGTTGAGGCTTTGCTACGATGTGACATAGATTTTATTCCTAATAAATATATTAAATCTGAAAAGTCTTTCTACAATAGGTCAAGTTTTAGTAAGGGTTTTGAAGACAATGTTATTAAATGGACACGTAATTTAAAGAATAAAAATCCTAATGGTAGAAAATTTTGCATGATTTGTCTTGGTGATGGCAACCGTTTTCTTATGGTTTCTGAGGTGCGTGATTTCACCGATTTATGTAGGTGTTTTATTTTTAAGGTACCAGATGAGTCTACTGTGGAATCTCTTTTTGAATCTGTACGTGAAGGGAAAATAACTTTTGATATAAATAATCCTAAGTTAGATGGTTGTAAGCTGATAACTGATACGTATTGTACTCAAGGTGTAGATTTTGCTGACATTGATACAGGTAGAGAAGTTATTACACATTATACACGTATATTAAATGATACTGTGCTTGTTATGGAATATATGTTTAATAGACTTATCAAAGCGTTTAAACGTAGTTATGGAGATAAGTATGAATACGTTGTTGGGCAGATAGCTGAATTATGTGTTAATTTTGAGGTTTCAATCACAGATGATGGGTTTGCAGTTACATTTGATTTTGGTGGAGCTAGAAATTGCAATAAAATAGAAAAACTTCTTATAGCTAAAATGAGAAGTGCTTTTTGTTATATTCAGAAAGATGGTAAGAGTAAGATTAAATTAAGTTAGTCATGGTGGTTATATTATGTATAGTAAAAGTATTGGTACTATTTTAGAGGGGTTACGTAGTGACTCTAAAACACAAGTTAATGAGTCTGTTTCATTAATTAAGAGCATTGTAGATAGAGATATTAAAACTTTGTCTAAGTGTAGTATTAAAGGTGATACTAACTTTGGTAAACATAGTAAGTATTATTTAAATATCATTAGGGGAGTTAATAAGGGTGATTTTAGTGAATTACATTTCTCTAATGGGACATATGTAAAAGCGTATGTGAGTGATAAATCTGTTATGTTGTTATTAAGTCATTTAGTTGATATTTCCCCTAAATCTCATTATATGAGTAATTCATTCATTCGTTATGAGTTTGATAGTAAAGAAACAGCATTGAGTTGTTTTAAAGAATTAGAGGGTGGTAAATATTCTTCTACAGAGGATGCACTTAATACTACTTATGATATTATCATGACATATAATGGTAAAGATGTAGAAAGACATGTTGGTACTGAGAGTGGTAAAGCAAGTGCTAGTGCTGGTGCTAGGGTAGTATCTGCTTTACAGAGTGTGTTTGATGAGTGGGTTAATACACAATATGGTAAATCTGTTGATACGTTACCTGTGTTACATGATTGTTATATCAATGGTGATGTAGATTATATCTCTAAACATAAAATTCCTGTATTAGAAGTGTATGTGACCTATTATATGGAAGATAAACAAACAGTAGATGCATTTATACATTTATTTGGTTCTAGATTAAATGGTTATTATAAGGTAGAGAAAGATAGTGTAGTCATTACATTACCTAGTGGGTATTAGTTGTATGAATATAAGAAATAATATAATAGAGAGTTTATCTGAGGGTATGTTAAACAATACTAATCAGGTTAATAGTGTGAAACGTACTAAAAATGGTGATATGTTTGCTAAATGTCTTTCTAAGACTAGGGGTAGTTTAAGATATGATGACTTTCTTATCTTTTTAAGGTCATGTGCACTAATTCTGCTAGTAAATATACAAAAGTATTAAGTGGTTATAATAAACTTAGATGTGTTAATAGTTATATGAGCATTGAGTGTGGTGATTGTGAGATACGTATTAAAACAAATAAGGAAGATGAGATTTATGTGTTTGTAGATAATCCGTATTCCAATAATAATACAGAAGCACAGATTAGAGATAATAATATTCTAGTGTATAAGGGTGACTACAGAGTATTTATAGGTGGTATCGTTATTGATATGGTGCATGATATAGATGGTAGATGTAGTACGATTGATGAGTATGTTGATTTAATTACTGATTACTTAAAAGAAGAAGGATATACGTATTTCGGAACAACATATGGGGTTGATATGTCTGCTGATAGGAGTACTGAAAGCATTTTAGATGGTCAATACTCTTTTATGAGTGTTTGCGTTGGGGATGAGTTTTATGAAGCATTTACAGACGATATACTAGGCACAGTGGTAGACGCTAGTGCAGAGGTGTATGTAGCAAAATTATACTCTAAGTTAAAGCTACCGACTTTGGGTTGTAGGATGACAATTTCTTTTACATCATCTAAGGAAGCTAAAAATATGTTGAAAGTGCTGGTAGATGTTGGTGTTGATGTATGGATAAATGATATTAAAGTAGTTGGAACTTCTTTAGTTATTGAGGTATACTAGTGAATAAGATAAATAGTATATTAGAATCCTTATCAGAGGGTATGCTTGCTAATAGTTTCAAGTCAAATGGTACATCTCTTAAAGCATTTAAAGATTTACTTAATGGTGATATACCTGATAGTATCGCTTTATTTGTTACTGGTATAGATTTTAATATAAGAGATAACTATAAGTCAGTTTTAAAGTCTAAACGTCAACCTGACATGACTACATTATTGTCAAATGTATATCGTATTGGCGATACAGTACTGATGATAGAGTTTAAGTATATGACATTGCCTGTGTGTTTGTTAGTTAGCACTGGGAGTAATTCATTTGACGATGCGTGTATTAAGTTAGAGAAAGCATTTAAATCTCCTGTAGATAAAGCAATGGATATAATTTCTAACTTAACATTTTATAATGTAGTTGGTACTACGTATAATACGACTAGAGGTAATGGTACATTCTGTGTTGAGGCATCTGAAGTTATAGAGTCATTCTTGTACTGGTATTATAAAAGTGAATCTAATAAAGGTGTTAAGCGTTGTTGTATTGACAGTGAGTTATATAAGTATGTAACTGTTACAGGCATTATATTTAAAAATTTGTGCTTTGGTAATACATCAGATTTACAAATAGATGTAGTGTGTTCTATTAATAGTGGTGATGATGGTAAGGTACGTGATTTATTAAATACACCTATGAATATGTTCGCACATATTAATAATGATTCGCTTATCATTAGTTTATTGTTAAAATCATAGATTTTTATTGGTTTATTTATTATATAATATTGTGTTTACTTTTTTAAAAAAGAGGTATAGTTAATGAGAAAAGTTTTAGAAGCTTTAGATAATGAAAGTACAGTAGTACAGTTAAACGAATACATTCATGATACTGTAGAGATTGAAAACATTGTACGTGATACATATGATGGTACAATTAATGCACTTGATGTAACATTGGTAGATAATGCTTTGACAGTAAAAGTGTTGTCTGATACAGAGATGGGTGAAGAAGTGTCTGATGCTGTATTATCTTATCTAGAGGACAAAGCTAGTTTTGATTATGAATGTGAATTTAACACAAGTAGTGTACGTGTAGGTGGTGAGCAATTCATTCAATCTACAATTAATATTACTGCTACAGATAGTACAGTTGAGAAACGTAAAGTAGTAGAGTCTTTTGACGTAAACGAGGGTTCTGAAGATATAAAAAAGCTTTTTAGTGGAATTGCAAAACAGTTAGATTTTAAGATGGGACAAAAACTAACTAATAACAGTTCTTTTAAAAAGAAAACAGATATCAAAAAACCTAGATTGAGTAAAGAAGTAGATGGTTTTGTTGTTAACTTCTTTGAAACAGAGGAAGAGCAATGCTTTACTATTATGAGTGGTAATGTTGGTGTATTACTTGCATATAAGATTGATGGTACATCTGATAAAGCGTATGATATGCTTAAAAAGTGTAATACTATTGATAAAGTAGAGCTATTAATTCGTTACCTTGTAGGTGTAGAGGAATTTGAAGTAGTTGGACGTGCCTATATCAATGATAAAGGTGATGTCGTTAAAGAGATTCCTGGTGTAATGTAATAATATTATTGATTTTTATACTATTATTAAGTATAATGATTTTAGATTATATAGTGATATGTTAGTCCACGTAAGATATTTTAAAACATACACTAGATATTTTAATTTACGTAAGAAAGAGGTTCATAACATGAATAAAGTAGAATTAGCAGAAGTGTTGGTTAATAAAGAGTTAGTAGGTACTAAAAAAGTAGCTGTAGAAGTTGTAGAGACTTTGTTTGATACAATCACAGAAGAAGTTAAAAAGGGTGAAAAAGTGTCTATTCATGGTTTTGGTAGTTTTGAGCAAGTAGTACGTTCTGCACGTAAAGGTCATAACCCTAAAACTGGTGAAGAGATTACAATTCCTGAGAAAAAAGCACCAAAATTCACAGCATCTAAAGTATTGAAAGAGTCTGTTAACCAATAATAAATAGGTGGTTTAATGGGAATTTTAAATAGTGCTAGTAATAGCATTACAGAAGCTTTATTACAAAAACGTAAGTCTTTGATTAATGAAGATGTTAAAGAGACTGAGTTTGAAAAAGAAGCTAAAGAGGAATTTGAGGAAGATTTAGATAATCAAGAGGTTATTGAGGGTTCTGAAAATTCTGAGGAAGATGAAGAGATTACAGAGGCTAATGAAGATACAGTATCTGCTATAAATCTTATTATCAATGCTAACTATCAAAAATTGGTAGGTAGTAAATACTTCTTTGTGCCTGATACTGAAAACAATAATTTTGAAGAATATTCATTCTTTGTGTATGCATTGACTAATGATGGTATTGGTGATGAATCACAAGGTGTGAGTGATGTTACTAAGGTTGTTAAACGTGTTACTAAGAAATTCTGTGGTGATGCTCTTAATGACTATAGTGGTCCTGATGTGAGTAGGGTTAAAACAAAAGAATCTGATATTCTTAAATTTAAAGTTACATATAAAGTATCTAAATAAGTATATTATGCTAAAAGAGTGTAGATTAAGTTCTACACTCTTTTTATTTTGCAATTTACTACTTGTAATATTTTGTAAAGTTAGTTATAATTAATTTGTATAAAAGTTCATTTCATTATTATAGTAAAGGAGATTTAATCATGAGTGGACAAAGTAAATACCAATTAAAACAATATTCTGATGTATTTAATAAGAAAGTGGTAACAGATTATTTGTATCTTATGGATACAAGTGGTGCGTATGCTAGTGCTATTAATAGTTGTGGTTCACAGGCTATTTTTGAGAGTACATTCTTAAATGGTGGTAGTAGCGATAAGATTTCTTCACATTATCGATACTTTAAAGATATTACAAATTATATTCATAGCGTAAATGGTCAAGACATCGTAAAGATGGATGTCTTTGATTTGTTGTATGTGTTGTGTCATGGGAGACGGAAGATTAAATTAGATTCTTTTGTTAATAATATTATGATTCGACATTATAATATTAAAATGTTGAATAACTTGTATTATTTGTGTGATGGTGCTAGTATTGGTTTTTCTGAGTATACTAAGCGATTTGTGGCATTATATATCCGTACATTTAGTGAAGAAGCATATGAGGATTGTCAGTCATATGTTGATGATTTCATGTCTACTACACATAGCTTATTGTATACATTTTCTAAACGTGTTTCTGAAGTATTTTCTGATGAGACATTTGAACGTGCATGTGTGTATGATAAAAAGTTGTATCTAACAACTAATTTACGTACATTGTGGAGTAATAAATATGAGTCTAAGGGTGTATTAGTTGAGGATTGTATGAAGTTCTATTATGATATTTTAGAACGTGCTAAGAAAAATGCATTTACTATGGCTAGGGAAGATAACACTAGGGATTTATATTCTTATATTAAAGAGTATACATCTGTTAATGGTGCTAAATGTTTGTCTACTAATAGTACAATTAAACAATTCTTAGAAACAATGTTTGACTATATGGGATTAGTGTCTAGATATAAAGAGTTCGCAGAATATATTTTTGATGGTGCTGATTTCAATATGCTAGATAAGGAGTTTAGACTTCATAAGTATGGTATTAACAATGTTGATACATTGGTAGCTGTTATCAATAATGATTTGATTTGGGTAGCTATGGAGTTACCAGATGATTATGAAGATTATATCTGTACTTCATCTTATGGTGATTATGCATCTGCTGAAGAGGTTGATGAAGAGTCTGATTGGGATGACGATATTGAAGATACTGATGACGTAGAAGAAACTGATGTGAGTAAAGTGTGTATAAAATCTGATGGTACATTATCACAGGATAAGTTCAATGAAGAACTTAATACTAAGAGTATTGCATTTGACTTTAAGAATTCAGATGTAGCAGTAGCATATGATAGTTCTATGGTTCATTCAGTAATCTATGCTATTATTCGTGGCGATATTGATATGTCTAATCTTCATGATAAATTGTACATAGAAGATATGTTTAGTTTCATTAAAGATATTGCTAGAGAGTCTAAAGATATTACCTATTATGCTGTAAGGGATATTATTAATAGCTTTGTGTGTGATGTTATTTCATAATGTAAGTAACGTAAATATAAATAAAACTGTAATCCATACAGGTGTGTTGTAAGGGGTATAGTGTTTAATGGATATGTTAGTTCTTATCAGTCAATTCATAGGCTTTATTGTACTAGGTACATTTATTATGTATGTGGTCATTGAAGTTGTACGTGAAGCATGTATTCTATTATATGAGTTGATTGGTTCTTTTAAGAGTGATGTTAAAGACATACATATAGGTGATAGTGCAACTAAAATATTGCTTATTTCGTTGTATAACAAAGGTTATAGGTATGTTCGTCTTTTATATCATGAAGATGGTAAAAACTCATTACAGGTGGCAATTTCGCAAGATTTAGGGTATTGTGAGGAAGTATATGTAGATGATTATATAGCGTTACAGTTATATAGTGCATGTATTGCCGATACAATAGCATATTCTATTGATGAAGTTATTAATAGGTTATAGAGGTGTGTAGTAGATGGATATTAAAGTATTAGATTCTAAGTATGTTGATAGTTCTTTAGTCAACTCATTATTAGAGAAGCATGTTAGTAGTGAGGCTGATTTCTTAAATGCAATAGCTACTATGAAAGAGAAAGCTAGGGTAGAATTTAACAACGTACAGGGGAATAAAGATAGTGCTAATAGTGAGGATTCTATTGTTGCACATGCTGACTATGAAATGTTATCTGTAGTAGAGTCATTAGCTAAAGCATATTTCGGTAGTAACAATTAAAGTAATTAGATAGTTTAATACCTAAATTTTTATATTGTAGGTTAACAATTATCTGTATTATTATACAAGAATTGAGGTATTTTCCATAGGGATTTACCTCAATTTTTTGTATATATTTATAAAATTTGTGTATAAGAGATTTTAGGTATTTTATTAAGTTTACAATACAAAGGATAGGTTTTAGTATATGGTATATTTAATTGGTGATATTCATGGTGATATTACACAGATAATGAGGGAAAATCTTCATAAGAATAACATTAAGGTTAAACGTGGTGATACAATTATTGTGTTGGGTGATTTTGGTGTTATGTTTAGTGATACTGAACAGCATAGACAGTCTTTAGGGTACATTAGTAAGTTAGATTATAATGTAGCTTTCATAGATGGAAATCATGAGAACTTTGAATATCTTAATTCATTACAAATAGTAACTAAGTGGGGAAATAAAGTACATAAACTTAATAACAGATGCTTTCATCTTATGAGGGGAAACATATATAAGATTGAGGGGAATAAGTATCTATGTTTTGGTGGTGCTAAATCTATTGATAGAGATAGCCGTGTATTAGGTAGGAGTTATTGGTTAGAGGAAGAGCCATCTTTTGTTGATATTAACACTTTGGGTAAATCAATCGATGATACTAGTGTTGAAGATATAGATTTTATATTGACTCATACATGTAGTAATCATGTACTTCATAAGATGAAAAGTATTAAACCTTTTGATGATGATTGCCAGACACGTTCTGCATTAGATAGGGTTTACGATTTATTTAAAGATAAGAGTTGCGTGTGGTTTTATGGTCATTTTCATGTTCATGAGATTGTTGATAAAAAGTATATATGTTTAACTAATGAGAATGTATACTCTATAATGAGAGATAAGTCTGTAGGGTATCATGAGCATCCTTTTGACTCAGATACATTTAGGTTCTTTGATTATGTATCTTTACAGCGAATAAATAAAATGTTTAGTAGTATACATACTGATAATGTTAAAGAGGTACAGAGATTGTATAGTGAGGAGTAAAGTACTATGGTACATACAAATGATAGGTGTAAAGCATTATCTTTATATGTTAGAGATATAGCTAACATGTTAGAGTCAGATGAATTTGGTGTTAGGGATAAAAACATTTACAGTTGTAGTGTTACTATTGGGTGCAGTTCTAGTGTTGACATTACGTATGACTTTGGGTTACGTACTGTAGAGATGTGTTTTAGCAATGGTTATTCTGTTTCACTACATAAAAGGGATAATAACACATATACTGCATCAGTTTGTTATGGTATAGATACGATTGAAAATATCATGGTTAGAGATAATACAGATATAGAATATATTATCTTTATGTATCTTCTCTATAAGGCTTATGTAGGTGTTTGTGATTTGTGTGGTGAAGATGATGGTAACTATGTCCTAGCGTTTGATTGTGATGAGGCTTTACATTTCGATGATATGTTTTATCATAGCATTTCTTCATTACATAAGTATTTTTTAACATTTATTAGTGATGAAGATGTAGATGAGTATAAGACTGTAGTTAAGAATGGTCATAATGTTTTTACATTTGATGATACTATCTATGGTTCTTTTATTGTAGAATATGTGCCTTATACTCTAGGTGGGGAGAAAAAAGATTTAATTGTATTTAGGTATCATGAGTTTGATAAATTATATTTCTATTATGATGTACTAAAGAAAGAGTATGTGATAGAGAAGAATGATAGAGTTGTTAGGGTTGATAATTTAGGTGTTATTGTTAGGGACTTAAAGTATATAATTGGTAAGGTTAACGATTTGTCAAATATGTGTGGTTCTGAAGATACAATGAATTTAACATATAGTCAGTTGAGTGGTACACTATTTAGAATGATTTATAGTGTATTATTGTAGGTAGGTTTAATAGCGTATGGTCGTGTATCATACGCTATTTTTTATTTAGTTTATACATTTATGTTTAAATTTTATATATTAGGGGTTTACAACAAAATGTAGATATGGTATTATGATTTTGCAAGGAATATTACATAAGTTTACAACTTGTATTTGTAGACTTTTAATCATTGTCATGTAGGGTAAGTGATAATGACATATACGCACACATCTTTGTAATATTCCTTGTACGTATATTTCATTTAATAATAAAAGAAAAGGGGTTTATTATGAAATTACAAAAGAAAACTTTATTAAGTGGTTTGGTTATGGCATCTCTTGTTGGTAGCACAGCGATGGCAGCTGGTGTCGATAACACCGTAAATGGTGGTTTTGGTGCTGAAGCTTATGGTTATACCAATACTATCACTGCAACTGGAACTTCAGCATTTACAGTTGGTTATCAAAATGAAGTGTCTGGTGCCAATAGTATTGCATATGGGCATAATAACAAAGCAACTGGTGCCAATAGTATTGCTGGTGGTGAAAATTCTGAAGCAAAAGGTTATAGTAGCTTAGCTATTGGCTCATCCGCACAAGCATTGACAGAATATACCTACGCCATCGGTTCTCAGGCAAGAACTAATGGAAATAACACTGTTGCTGTTGGCAATGGAGCATATGCTAGTAATGATAATGCTCTAGCTATCGGCTCTAGTACTACAGCAGATGGTAAAGATGCTGTAGCTTTTGGTTCACATGTTCAGTCTAATTCTGAGCATACAGTAGGTATCGGTACAGCAGTTACTACTAAGAGTAACGATAGCATTGGTATCGGTCATGGAGTTGTGATTAATAAAAACAATAGTATCGGCATTGGTAGTGGGGTAGTTAATAACCTTGGTAATAGTATTGGTATCGGCAATGGAGTCGCTACTGACTTTAATACTATTGGTATTGGTAATGGTGTGGAAACTAAGGTTCAAGACACTATTGCTGTTGGTAATGGTGTAGTCTCCAATGGTGAATCTTCAGTAGCTATTGGTAATGCTATCCATGCCGATGGTGTTAAAACTGTAAACATTGGCACCAATGTTTCAGCTACAGGTGTATCTTCTATTGTTGTGGGTCGTGATACAACTGTAAATGGGGCTGACACTACAGTAGTAGGTGCAAACAATGGTACTGTTGGTGCTGACCAAAGTGCTGTTGTTGGTTATAACAACAAAGTACTAGATAGCTCTAAGGAACAGTTAATCTTTGGTTCTAACTCTCAAACTAAGAGTCAAGGCTCTGTTGTAGTTGGTTCTCATGCAAGTGCTACTGAAATTGATGCTCTTGCATTAGGCAACAACACTATTGCCGATGTACAGAATGGGGTAGCTATTGGCACCAATTCTGTAACAGAATTGGCTGTAGGTACATCTACAGTGAAAGACAATGCTACAGATATTCGTTTCTCTAACTCTACATTTGCTGGTTCTACACCTGACTCTGTTGTAAGCTTTGGTGCTAGTGGTCGTGCTGGTGCTGGTGGTGTAACAGAGTATACACGTCAGTTACAAAATGTTTCTGCCGGTAGAATTTCTGCTACTTCAACAGATGCTATTAATGGTAGTCAATTATATGATACTGCATTAGAAGCCCAAAAGCATAACACTGTAGTAGATGGTGTTAATACAACAGTTACATCTAAAGACAATGACTTTGGACGAAAAGAGTACAAGGTTAATGTTAATAAAACATTAAAAGATATGGATGCTGTTGAATTTGGTAAAGTTACAGATAATAATCACGCAGGTATTAATAAAGATGGTGCTTATTTCTTTAATGGTAGTGAGCATATTAATATTAAACCTACAGGTATTCAAATTGAGAATACCGATACATTGACACAAGCTACATTCAATAATGAAGGTATGCAAGTGTCTGATGATAATGCTACTATTCGTTTTACTACTACAGATATTAGTGCTGGTGGACAACAAATTCACGATGTTAAAGAGGGAACTAAGGATACAGATGCTGTTAATGTTAAACAGTTAAATGATAAAGCAAGTTCTCTAGATAAGGCTATTACTAACAATACTTATAACATTTCTAAAAATGCTAATAAGATTGGTGAAAATGCTAATAATATCATAAAAAATGCATCTGACATTAAAGATTTAGGTAGTAAAGTAAATAAAAATACTGCTGATATTAAATCTTTAGATGAAAAGATTAATGTTGTTGGCGAAGGTGCTGTAGTTAAAGCTAATCATTATACAGATACACAAGTATCTAAAGTTGGTGCTAACGCTGCCGCTTTGAGTGCCTTGCATCCATTATCTTTCAATGCTAATGAAAAGGTTGAATATGCAGTAGGTTATGGTAACTATAAAGGTTCTAATGCTGTAGCAGTTGGTATGTTTGCTCATCCTAATGAAAATACATTATTATCTTTAGGTGCTACATTTGGTACTGGTGATAATATGGTGAATGCTGGTGCTACATTCCGTATTGGTAAATCTTCTAAACAAGTTACTAATACAAATACAGCTGTAGCTAAAGATGTTCAAGACTTAGCTAAAAAATATGAAGCATTGGCTCAAAAATACGATAATCTTGTTAAACATTTAAATGCTGTAGAGGGTACTGATTTTGATGTAGAATATCCTGATGTACCTAAAACACATTGGGCATATGATTTTGTTAAAGATTTATCTGATAAAGGTTTCTTAGTTGGTTATCCTGATAGCACATTCAAAGGTGATAAAGCTATGACTCGTTATGAGTTCGCAACTGCTTTATATCGTGCATTACAACGTGGGGCAGTAATGGATGCTAATATGGTTAAAGCTGTTAAAGAGTTTGAACCTGAGTTGAAAGATGTAGAAAAAGCACAACGATTTGTAGTTGTACGTGAAAGTGGTTCTGATAATGAAATTCACAAAGTTGAACGTGTTCAAGTAAACACTCAATATGGTGAACATACATATCGTGATGCTTATGGTACAGAATTGAAATAATTTCATAGTCTTAAAAGAGTAGGTAGATAATACCTACTCTTTTTTATTTTGCAATTACAAAACTTTACAATACATAGTATGTATGTTATATTTATAGTGTATTAGATTAACTATTCTTATTGTGGTGAGGTGATTTGGTTTGAAAGGTAGAGATGTTAATAAAGCTATTGTAGGGATGATTGACAGTGTGGATACTATAACAGATACTATGTGTAATATTTCGGTACGTGGTATTAATAGAAAGTTCTTAGTTCCTAAGTGGTGGGCTGTTAATAACAAAATAGTAGTTTGTTTTAAAGGGTTTCAATTTAGAAATAAAAAACTAGAATGTGATTATATGGTTATACCTATTTCTGTGTTGCAGAATATAAAATCTAAGAAGTATATCGTTGGGAGTGACGTATCTAGTGTGTTATCAAATGTTGATACATCATATCTTGTAAAAGAAATAAACATGAATTATATTGAAAATTATAGTTAGGAGATTTTTATGTTAAGTCAAGAGTTACGACCTAAGACATTAGATGATATGGCTGGTCAAGAAGAGGCTAAACGTCTAATAAAGGCAATTATTAAAAACCCAGAAAATGCACCTAAAGTGTTATTATTTTGTGGTAGCTTTGGTACTGGTAAATGCGTTACAGGTGATACAAGGGTTCATACAAGTGATGGATATAAAAGAATAGATGAATTAGTACAAAACCCTGAGTATGATGAAGAGGGGTTTATGGATATTTCTCCTCAAAATATTAAAGTTGTTGGTAGTACAGCTACACATTATTATTATGGTGGTAAGAGGAAAGTAGTAGAGATTAGTTCTCCTAGTTTTAAGATTAGAGGTACATATAATCATAGGGTTAGGGTGTATGGTGCTAATGGTGGTTTACATTGGAAAAAGCTTAGAGATATTACAACAGATGATTTTGTTGCAATACCTTTAAAACATGATATGTTATTTGACAATAAATCTAAAACATATGAGTTTATGAAAGAAGATATCTCAGAGAGAGATAAAGGATATTTCTTAGGGACTTTATTTTCAAATATATTATCCTATGGGTATGTAAATGGGTATTATTTTGATTGTGTTATCATATGTTCTGGTAATGTTAGATATCTGTTAAAAGGTTTAAAAGAGGATTACTGTAGTGTAGTAGATAATAAGGGCATATGTATTAAGACTAGTTTGAATGGGTACATAAAAGATTTCTTTACAGATGTTGTTACAGTACCTGAGTTTGTATTCTTATCAAATAGAGAGTTTATTTGTGGCTTCTTATCTGCTGTGTGTGAGTATCATCGTAAAGGCTTTGATTTTAAGTTCGGTAATTTTACAGAGAGTGTTGCAAGGGATTTACAACAACTTTTCTATTTACTTGGTATCGTTACACATGTTGATGCTGTTAGTGGTAGTGCATATGATTTCAAGATAACAGATTCTGTTAGTAGACATAAAGCTTTTGAGAGTTTATTCTCAGATTTGGGTGCTGTGAGTGGTATTCTTGAATGTTATAAAGACTATAAGTGTAGTAAACTGAAAATTCCTAATGACGAATATACAAGATATATTGCTGATAAGATGTATCAGTTTATTAAAGAAAATCACAATTTAGGGGAGTTACCACTATCTCATTATATGAACATTATGGATAGTGACTTTAGATTTATCACTAATAAGAGAACTAAGTCTATTTCAATAGATTCTTATTATAGGTTAGTTGGTGTTGCTAAGCTTATTGGTGTTGATGTTCTCAAAGATAGAGTTGTTAAAGGGTATAATCGGTTGTTAGAAGACTATAGGTTTGTTAGGGTTTCTTCTAAGAAAGAATTGTATAACGAATATGATGTGTATGATTTAACTGTAGAGGGTACAGCTACATTTACAGCTAATGGGTTGATTAATCATAATACTACAGCATCACGTATTGTTGGTAGAGAGTTAAATAATATTAAAGATGATAATTATGATTTATTAAATTCACCTTTCTATTATGAATTTGACTCTACTGTTGTAGGTAATGTTGAAGAGATTAAAAAATTACGTGATATCTTTACTGTTTCATTTGGGGATTATTGGAGAATAGTCGTTCTTGACGAGACTCATACTGTCTCCAGTCAAGCTCAGGCAGCCATGCTTAAAATGTTTGAAGAGACTAAAGGTAAGACAATTTATATTCTAGCGACTACTGACCCTCAAAAGTTACTACCAACTATACGTAGTAGGGCATTAGAGATTAATTTTAATGACGTTCCAGTAGAGGCTATTGTAGATAATTTAACTAAGGTATCAGAAGATAGAGGTTTAAATCTTTCTGAAGAGATTAAGTTGTTGATAGCTGATAGGTCTGGTGGTCATATGCGTAATGCACATATGTTACTAGATAAATACATTTTATTAGGTGAGGAAGATTTCAAGGATAGCATTAAATCATCTGTAACACTATTCTGTGATTATCTAATCGCTACATATAAGAATGATAAAGATTCTGTTTTATCTAATATCAATGATTTACTAAGCATACCTAAAGATAATCTACAGTCTGATTGGTCTATTGTTATGACTGAAAGTTTACGTTCTTTCTGTGGGTTTGATTGTAGGCATAAAGATATCAAGAGATTGGTAGATACATATGGTAGTGATTTCAATATTATTGCTCAATGTTACATGTCAACGTGGGTAAAAAATATGTTTGTTGATATACCATATACACAAGCTACATTACTTAATATGTACAAGGTTGTGCAAGGTGCTTTAGAAAAGAAACGCTCACAGAGTGGTGTTGGTTCTGTTCAATCTGTAGCTAGTAAGTATGGAAGACCTGTTAGGTGATAAAGTTTAGTAAATTTTTGTAATTAATACTTGCATATGTTTAGTGTTTGTGTTAATATATAGTCAAGGGTTAGGTACAGCGTATAGTATGTACATAACAACACATAGTCTACATTATTTTTCACTCCTATGTTGTACCTAACTTAATAATTAGCAAATGTAAATAAAGATGCGTACAGCAATAATTATCTGCCAGGTTTTTAGATATAAGGCATCTTGTTACATAAAAAATTATATTTTAAAGACTCAAACAGCTAATTTATGTTGGGTATACATTAATTGAGTCTTGTATAAAATATAGTGATAAAAATTATATATAGTGGGGTAAAAGTTATAAAAGACTCATACAGCAAAAACTAAAATTTTTATGCTTTGGAAAATAAAAACGACTGAGTCTTGTTCATAATTTAATCTCCTTTTAAATAATAGACCCATACAGCTATTTATCATAATGGTTAAAAAGAAGAAACAATGGTAGATTATGCTACTGTTAACAAAACCACTTCTTGTGCTAGTAAAGGTCATATCACAATTTTATATAAGATTTCTATTGATTTGGGTCTGGATGTTAAAAAATCGTAGTTTTGTTATATAATCTTAAAGATAGTGTAAGTGATATGATTTAGCATAAGGGGTGGTTTTTTTATGTCTGAAAATAATGAAAAAGAGACAAGTACATTAAAAGAGACATATACATTAGATGAAATTCTAGAGACAAATTCTATAGGGTATGAAGCTACTTTAGAGGAAATACAGAATTGTATCTTCAAGAAAGATTTTGAGAGTATTATGAATCTCCCTGAGAACTTTATTGTTGAAGGTTTGTCATATAATGAGATGTATAATAAGTTGTTAGGTTACTATATGTTTCAGCTAACAATCTTTACTGAATCATATGAGGGTACTAAAGATTTATTAGAGTTTCTTAAAAAGCTACGTAGTATGATAGAAAAATACACTAAGCTTTTTACAGATAGATTATTAGAAGTTGGGTTAATTTTACCTAGTTATATTCATTAATTATAAAGGAGATTTATTATGAATGATTTTATGGAATTATTAAAAAATAATGTAAAAACTACAACTACAAATGGTGCTGTTTCTTATAAAACAACAGGTAGTGCTTTGTTAGATTTAAATAACTCAGTACCTTTGTTGCGTAATAAAGCTATTGAATATTTATCTAGTGGTAACTTAATTGCATTAGATACTGTACTTTCTTTGTTTAAAGAATCAGTTATGGAAGATGCTAACTACACAATGAAGTGGTTGATGTATCTACGTGATATTAATGATGGTTTAGGTGAGCGTTCTTCTTATCGATTAATTCTGACTGAGATTGCTAATAATGTGCCAGAGTTAGTTTTTGCATTGTTACAAACTAAGCAACTACAGGTATTAGGTCGTTTTGATGATTTAGTTTATGTATGGGATACTACAACAAACAAAGACTCTAAAAATTATATCTTTAATTATTTAAAATATCAGTTAAGTGAAGATATTTTAAATAATAAAAATGATGAAAGTGTATCTCTTTTAGCTAAGTGGTTGCCATCTGAAAATACTACTTCACGTAAAACTAAAAAATTAGCTACTAGAGTTAGAAAAGCTTTGGGTATGTCCTCTAAGTCTTATCGTAGAATGTTATCTGCTTTACGTAAGAACATTGATGTAGTTGAACGTAAGATGTCTAACAATCAATGGGATGAAATTAATTATCAAGGTGTTACTTCTAAGGCTAACTTAATTTATCGAAATGCGTTTATGAAGCATGATAGTGAGAGACGTTCTAAGTATTTAGAAGATTTATCTAATGGCAATGTTAAAATCAATGCTGGTAAGATGTACTTATATGATATTATCAGTAAGTATAAAAATAGATGGGATGTTGATGAAGATGAAACATTAGAAGCTTTGTGGGATGCACAAGAAGTACCTAAAGATTATAATGATATTTTAGTGGTACGTGATGGTAGTGGTTCTATGACAACTAGTGCTTTTGGTACAAGTGTTTCTGTGTTAGATATTGCTGATGCATTGACAATTTATACTACACAGCATAATAATTCTGAATACTATAAAGATAAATTCATCACATTCAGTTCTAAACCAGAGATTGTTGATTTAAGTACTTGCAATACGTTACGTGATAAGCTTTCTGTATTAGATGACTATGATGATTGGTCTACAACAAATGTTGAAAGTGTGTTTGACTTAATTCTAGAAACATCTGTTAAAAATAAAGTAGATGCTAAAGATTTACCTAGTACTGTTTTAGTTGTATCTGATATGCAGTTCAATTCTGCTATGGGTACTAATTTTAACAATGATACTTTATTTGAAAAGATTGCTAAGAAGTTTGAATCAGTTGGGTATAAATTACCTAAGTTAGTATTTTGGAATGTGGCATCTTATAATGATACAGTACCATTACAGAAAAATGATAATGGGTTGGTCATTATGAGTGGTTTCTCTAAAAACAATATCGATATGATTTTACATGATAACTTAGACCCGTTAGAAGTTCTAAAGGCTGAGTTAGATAGTAAATATAGCTTTATTGATACAATTATTAGTAAGTCTTAACAATTACATATAAATAATAATGAAAAGTGTAGGTATTTAATATCTGCACTTTTTGTGTTATAATGGTAATTAGTAGTTACATTTTCTGTTTAACAGTCTAGATTTAGATTTTGGGGTATTAAAAGATGGCTTTACAACTTTACGAAGATGATTTGTTAGATGAAGAGGTGCTTTCTACTAAGTTAATAACATTAGCTGAGATTATAGTAAGGAAGCATTTCTATGCCAGTAGGGAAGATAAAGAAGATTTAGTTTCTATTGGTGTTTTAAAAGCTGTGAGAATGATTCATAGTGATAATTTTAGAAGTGATAAAGGGAATTTGTGTACATTCTTATACACTGGTATGAGGAATGACATGCACAACTTCTTATATCATAAGAATAAGTTTGACACAGTAGATTTTGACACAACTTTTGATGATGGTGGTAGTTTAGATTACTACTTTGAAGATGAAGTAGCATCTGTAGATTATAGTCTAGTGCATTTAATCTGTATGAGGTTTAAGTGTTTTGGTGATGCTTTGGAAGATAAGGTTATTGCTAAGTTAAAATCTTATGGTTTTAAACTAGATGGATATATTTCTCATGATGTGGGTAGTCAATTAAAATGTAGTAATGATATTATTAATCGTGTTGTTGGGTTACTCTTTTGGGAAATGAGACAGAGAGAGTTGAGTTCATTATTTAAGGATGGGGTATTATGAGTTCTTATGGTTCTATTTCTACAATCACTATGAGTGATGAAGAGAAAGATTTATACGCTGAGTATTTGAGCGTTTCTATTGGTAATCCTGTTCTAGAGTTTGTTAAATATATGTTAGGTGATGATTATTTAAAATTCATCGATATTTGTAGTGGTACAAATTTCAATATTCCTAGCAATAAAGCTTTAGAGAGGGGAATTAATAATGTTAAGATGTATGCTTATGTTAAGAAGTGGAACTTCTCTAATGCATCTATTGTAAATGCTGGTAATATTTATAAAAAGACAGAGTTAGCTACAAGACGTATTGTGTTGTCAGTTGCTAATGCTTTGGGTGTTAAAGATACACTAGAAGGTGAGGCTCTAGTTAATTTTGTAGAAAATATTGAACCATATGCTGTTAAGAAGAGTGTTGAAAACTCATCTAATAGTGATGTTAATGGTGATACTAATTCTGAGGATTCAGAAGAGAGTACAGTATAGATTTAATAATGGTAGGTAATATAGTTATAAATGGTATCTCCTATGGATAATAATGATTTAATCTCTATTCTATCAAAAGGTGAGGAAGAAGAGGTTAAACACGATACTAAAGATAGTCAAGTAGATGGTGAAGATACAGAAGATATTGATGAGGATACTAATAGTACTTCATTAAAGACAACAATGTCAGCTATGGATGTGTTAGATATTGAGGATAGTTCGAGACGTACTACGAGTCTACCTAGTGGTAGTGGCGATGTTAGTCAAGATTTAGAGAATTGGATTGATGGTAAAGATTTAGCACCGTCTGATGATTTAAACCGATTTGTAAGTGCGACTGATGTAAAGTTTAAATATGGTTTAACACATAATACATTGAATAACTTTACGTTAATGGCACAATTACAAAAGTTCTTAGATACATCTAATGAAATTTTATTTAGTGAATCTGCCGCTATGAATCTTTCTCCTGAAGAGTTAGAAAGTAGGGTTAGGATGGCATTTACAATGTATGCTGAGTTGTCTAGGATTAATCAACGTACAGCATTAGCTTTAGAAGAGCAACGTAGAAAATATAATGATGGTTCGACAGATATTGATAAGCTTTCATTGTTGTTATCATCTGTACCTAGTGATAAACTAAAAGAAATTTTATATGCGATTACAAAGTCAAAGGGTTGATATATGGGTAATGCTAGATTAGAAGAATTATTAGGTGATTCTAGTTCATATACTGCTATGACTGATAAGGAAAAAGACTATTTTGTTAAACTTCTACAAGAGGAGATGCAACGTAGGGAAGATAGTGGTAGGGTTGAACAGGTTAGAGATATAGTTAGGATTGAGGATTGGATTAATTCTGATTATTATGTTGGTTCTGACCAGAAGAACATATATCCATATTGGAAAGACTTTATAGTTGATATTTTTAGGGATACAAGAAAAGACGATGAAAAGATTAATTCCGTCATATTAAGTGGCTCAATAGGTATAGGTAAGAGTACCGTTGCAGAGTTAATCATGATGCGTAAGATGTATGAGTTATCTTGTTTTAGAAATATCAATGCTATGTTCAATTTAATGTCTAAGACAAATATTATGTTTTTATATTTCTCAGTTAATCAGAAACAGGCAGAACGTACTGGTTTTGGTGAGTATAGGGCATTGATTGATAACTCACCTTATTTTAATGAAAACTTTCAAAGGAATCCTAGACTTAATTCTTTACTAGTATTTCCTGAGGGGATTTCATACGCTTATGGTTCAAGTGCTAATGATAGTATAGGTATGAGTGTTATATGTTCTATGCTTGATGAGGCTAACTTTTTAGGTGGTGGTGGGCCGTCTAAAGATAGTGAAAAGGCTACTGATTTATATGCTAATATCGTGAATAGGTCAAATTCACGTTTTATCATAGATGGTGGTGTCAATCACTCATTAAATATTTTGGTATCATCTGCTACATATGAAAACTCAGCTACTGAACGTCAAATTAGGTTGTCTAGAAATGACCCACATACAATCGTTGCCGCTCCTGCTCAATGGGACGTTAAGCCTAAAAACTTTAGTAAGAAGTTCTTTTATGTATTTAAAGGTTCTAATTACTTAGAGGCTAATATAGTTAATTCTACAGATGATGTAAATAACTATAGGGTATCTGAGGGTATGTCTAAACATAAGTATATCGATGGTTTAGAGGATTATGACTCTATCAATAAAGCTATAGAAGAGTTGCCACCTCATATGCAGACTAAGTTCTTAAAAGTTCCTGTAGATTTAAGGAATGGTTTTGAGGCTAACTTGTTGAGGTCTTTACAAGATATTGGTGGTGTATCTACAGGTTCACAAGGAAAATTATTTAGTTCACCTATGGTGTTACAGGATTGTATAGATGTTAATAGGCATCACCCATTTGTATCAAAAGAAATTGTAATATCTACAGGTGATGATATTAATGTTAAGGATTATCTAAGGGATGATTTTAGATTAAAGTATCCTGAAAGACCTAGATATCTTCATATTGACCAATCATTTAGGACAGATAGTACTGGTATATCATGTGTATATGTTGATGATATTGTAGAAGAAGATGGTGTTAAAAAGCCTGTATTTGGTGTTGATTTCATGTTACGTATTAATCCACCTAAACCACCTAAAAAGATAGCTATTTATAAGATTCGTAACTTTGTTATTTATCTTGTAAATGTTATCGGTATGAAGATAGGTAAGTTGACATACGATATATTCAACTCAGAAGAGTCTAGACAGATTCTAGAGGAAATGGGTTTCAACGTAGGTTATTTATCTGTGGATAGAACAGACAAACCTTATCTAGACTTAGTAGAGATTATGTATGAAAAACGTATAAAACTATATGACTACCCTATATTAAGGTATGAGTTACTTAACTTGTTACATGATAGGATAAGACGTAAGGTTGACCATCCTAAAGTAGTTACAGATGACGGATTTGTTGATTATGATGGTAAGGGTAATGATGGTATTACAGGGACTAGGGTAGGTTCTAAGGACGTATCTGATAGTTTATGTGGTGCTATTCAAAATGCGTTACAGAGTACTGTATCTGATGCTGAGGGTAATAATGGCACATTTAATGATTTCTTGATAGCTAATCGTATAGGCTCGTATGCTGGTATAGATGCTCCTACTGATATATCAGTTGAAGAGATGATTGATAGGCAGATAGATGATATGATAGAAGAGATGGAGATTAATGGTGGTTTCTATTAGATAGGGGTAAATATGGCATGGTATGATTTATTTGTAAATCGTAGGGGTTTACAAGATACTAGCATTTCTAATGATATTATAGATGAAGTAGGTACTATAAAAGAGAGTGTACCTAGTGATGTTGTTAGAGAGGTTAAGATTGTTGAGGATAATAGGGGAAATACTTTCTTTGATGGGAATATTGAAAGTATTCACTCTAAACCTATTAATGAGGGTTCAGTTAGCTTATCACCTAGTAATTTACAGCAATTATTAGGGACGGATGATAAAAATACTTTAGGTCAAATTGTTGAAGGCATTAGAGGTGATTACTCTTTAAAAGAGATTTTTGCTGAGAATGAAGAGATGTCTAAGGATTCAGTAATTGGTTCTGCTATGGAGATTATTGCCGATGATGCATGTACTCCTGATGAGACAACAAATAAAGTTATTATGATTGAATCTTCTGACGAGGGTTTGAAAAAGTTCTTAGAAGATTTCTTGATTAATAATATTAAGATTGATGATAGAGTATGGTCTTGGGCATATGAGATTGTTAAGCATGGTGATTTCAAACTAAGAAGAAGAGAGTACTACGCTGGTTCTGCTAATAGTGGTATTAAGTCAGTATATTATGAGGATGTTATCAATCCTTATTTAGTGTCACGCATAGAGTATATGGGTAATGTGCTTGGTTATGAAGATGAGGACTATTTATTTGATAGTGGTAGTTATCAAGATGCTGGTCAATTCACATCTGGTACGATGAGTGGTAGTGCTAAATTTGAGAAGAGTGATGAGTTTGTGCATTTCATTTCTTCTAAACTTTCTAAACGTGAGAAGATTAAGTTAAATGTTAGGAAGTCTGATAATACACAGGAAGAGGTTACTTGCTATCGTGTAGTGGGTACTTCTATTGTAGATAGTGCTAGGACTATGTTTAGGATTAATGCATTAATTGATAACATTCTTGTTTTGTCACGTATTGCACGTTCAACTCAGTTTAACTTAGTTAAGATTGAGGTTGGTAATGCTAACGCTGGTCAAACACAACAAATGCTTTCAGATGTTAGACGTAGATTTCAAGCTAATTCTAAGATGACTAAGGGTGTTGGTTTTAGGTCAGACCCATCACCTGTTCCGATTAATAGTAATATTTATTTACCTACTAGAGATGGTAAAGGTGATGTGACTGTTGAGAGCATTGGTGATGGCGTTGATGTTCAATCTATTGTTGATGTTGATTACTTTACGGATAAGCTTTTTGCAAGTTTGAAAGTACCTAAACAGTATTTAGGTTTTGCTGAATCATTAGGCTCTATGGGTAATAATTCACTAGTTAAACAAGATTTAAGGTATGCACGTTCTATTTTAAGGGTTCAACAGATTTTAATTAATGGTATCACAGATTTGTGTGAAAACTATTTAAAATATCGTGGACGTGGTTCTGATATTGGTGCATTTAAGATTTATATGCGACCATTACCTACTAGTGAGACATCAACTAGGGTTGAGGAGTTTGTTTCTAATCTACAGATGATTGATTCTAGTAGTGCTTTCTTGGATTCATACGCTGATTACATTGATAAAGCTAAGTGGCTTAAATCTATGTTAAATCTTGCTAACATTGATGCTAATGAGGTTGCTACAGATAAATTTAAAGATATTTTATCTGCATTAGAAGATGGAACATACAATGAGGGAGATTTTGCTACAGAGGAGTCTGGTGGTGAAGAGGATGCTCCATGGTAATTAAATAGTGTTGTTTTTAAGAGATATATAGTGTATACTAATATTAGTTATATACTATATATCTTTTTTATTTTTGAGGTGATTGGGATGAGCTTTAAAGTTAAAAATGCACCTTGCTTTAGGTGTTGTGATAGGTATGTTGGGTGTCATAGTACGTGTAATAAGTATATTGAGTTTTCTGATAGTCGGAATGTTAATAGGGATGTTAGGTTACAGGAGATAGATGTTGATACTTATTATAATCGTAAGCATATATCGATGAGGAGGAGATATTCATGAGTTTGTTTGATGAGTTACAGAAAGCTATTTTAGATGGTGACATGGATTTAGTCACTGATTTACGTAGACGTATCATGCAAGGTGAGAGGGATGAAAGCTTAGATAAGAATATGATACAGGCTATAATTAAAAAAGAGCCTGGTAGGGTTATTCGTTCAATCATTAATTCTGATGATTTGGATGAGATTTCATGTTTCAAGGCTTGTAGTTCATTGTTAACACATAATATCATTGAAGCACAAATAAATAATAGAAGCATTGACGAATACCCTATTAATGAATTATACATCATTTTAGGTACATTCATTAATGATGGTTTAGGTAGAGGTAAAGATGACTTTAAAAAATTTGTTACAAAAAGGTACAAGAGATTCATTTAACCTTGATTTGGAAGATATTCTAAATGAGGAGTATCTTCCTTTTTCTTTTTTAATTGATAAAAATAGGGATGCTAGGTATTATGAGGATTTCTTAACAAAATATCAAGCAATAGCATTTGATAGTAGGTATGATAGACTTCTTAAAGAGGGACATTCAATCCAATCTATTAACGAAGCAACTAAAAAAGAGTTGTTAAGTGGTGCTGAGAGTAAGAGAAAAGCAAGAGCAAAAAAGTTAACTACTACATACAAAGGTGTTAACAATGATGGGTGTATTGAATTCACAACTAATAGTCAATATACACCTAATAAGAAATATCAACAAAAGATAAAGTTAAATGATGTCAAGGATATAAAAGCATTAAAAGACTTTAAGAAGTCTGAGATAACACGTTTATTACTTGATGGTGATTTATCAGTATATTGCAGTTGTGAGGATTTCCTATATAAAGGTTATAAATATATGGCTTGGAATATGGGGTATGGGTTAGATAAAGAAAACAGATTTCCTAAAATTAAGAATCCTAATCTAGAGGGTACTATCTGTAAGCATTTGATAGCTGTTTTATCTGTTATGTCTTTTAATAACAATAAAATAACAACTGACTTATTTAAGACTAAGGTAGTAGGTTCTTTACGTGATAAAAAGAGTAGTAATTTGTCTAAGTTACGGAGTAAAGAAGCTTTAACAAAACATAAAAATAGGTGGAATGGTCTAGGTAAAGATATAGCCAAGGGTAGAAATGCTAGGATGAGAAATAAAAACAAGGCAATGAGTGTTTCTAGAGGTAGGCATAGATAGTGTTATTTTGGTACTATATATAAGATTAGTACTAAATTTAATTAAGTTTAATACGTTAAATACGTTTTGTTTGATGTAAAGGGGTATTTCTAGTGTCTACATATTTAGTAAAGTATAGACTAGATTCTAAAGTATTCAAAGATGTCTTTGGTGACAATTTAACGTCTGTTTTTGATTTACCAGAATTGAAAGAGACAAATATTAAGAATAAAAAAGCAAAAGATATCTACGAGACATTATTGAGTCAGTCTAGGTTGTACAACGTAAACGCAACTCCGATAAGTGACTTATTTGTTAAATTAGATAAACAATATGGTCTATCTGAGGGTTCTGAGGTATGTTGTGTGTATACAGATAAGCAAGTCGATACGTATAAGTTTTTAGGTATGGATGTATCTGATGATTTTAATGTGTACATTAAAACATATAGTGGCTCTATTCGTGTTGAGAGTTTGTATAATAGGGATTTAATTCTTAATTCTAACTGTGAGTTTGACAGAGGTCAAACAAAGGGTAAGATTTCAAGGGGTAGAGCCAAAGAGATTGCTAATGAAGTATTTAGCGAGAATGGTATGGGTTACGATATTGCACGTGCAGTAGCAACAGCATTGAAGTGTGGTGGAGCATATTCATTAGCTAGTGGTGTTAAGAAGATGGGTATCAGTAGTACAGAGGAAGCAATGGATTTATTGTCTAAGAGCGTTCTTGCTGATATTGTTAGAAATTACACTGGTGATAATGGTTCTAGTTCAGAGAGTGATGTTTTCGATAGTATTGTTTATAATATCGTAAAATCTAAGGTAAATGTACAAAATATGGCTGTTTCTGATGAGACAGTTGATGATATTGTGTTTGTAACACTAAAGTATCTATTCTATTATTGGGGTACAATCGCCGGTTTATATTCTAGGGTTAAAGTTGTATTGGGTTCTTTAGATACATTGTCATATATTGCTAGGTTGCAATTAGGTGATACTGATTTCTTCGCTCAATATAAAAATATGTATGAGTTTAGAGAGATGCATCCTAGTGAGGAGTTTGATAACGCAACTGAGTTGGCTGAACAGCCAGCTGTTGGTTTCTCTTTAAGTGGTATTGTTAAGACACATGCATATACTGATTATCTAGCTATCAAAGGTGCTAGTGATATAATGCTTAATATTGATAGTGCTGAAGCGTTTAAAAACTTTAATGATATTCTTATTTCAAATGTTGATAATACTGACCAAAATTCTTTGGGTGATATTGAAACATTGTCTAATGAGGAATTACAGGCTTTATCTAATATTGATGCATTACGTTATATGACTAGTGACGATTCTTCATTAAACCCTAGTGCATATGATTTATCTGATAAAGATGAAAGGGACTTATACTTTGATAGTGTTGTTAGGACATATGATAAGAAGTTCAAAGCGTATAAACCTGTTAAAGATACAGGCATTGTAAATTCTTTGTTAGATACTGTAGAGAATGGTACTATTAACTCCTTAGAATTAATTACTAGGGATGCTGAGGATGATGGAATTACTGATGTTATTTCATTAACAGGTACTGAGTTACAGATTGATACTGATAAGAAAATGTTACGTAGGATTCTTATGTTAGTTCATAAGATGAGTACTAAATTGCTGAAGAAATTCTTATAAGATGAATAATGTTATCACAAAAGATAAAGTTACCTATATTAGTGTTGATTGGATTAAAGAATTACATTCATTAAGTAATGTAAACAAGTTCTTTATAAGGTCAACACAATTCTCTAAGACTAGTGAGAAGAAAAAGATTAGAGAGTTAGATGTTGTCAGTGATTATATTAGGATTGAAGTTTTAGATTCAGATGCTGAGTTTATCAATATTTTAGGGTTATCTGTTAACGTACTTAATGGTGATATTGCTTTAGGTTTAAATGTGACAAGTGATTATATTGTTATAGGAAATATATCTAGTATTATAAAATCATCATTTAAGGTTAAAAAGCTACCTGAGTATTTTAATATAAATATGTTCTTGACTATGATTAAGTTTAACATTGAGATGGTTGAGAATAGTATAGTTACTGTTCTTAGAGATATGTACGAGAGTACGTTACCAGATAGTCAATCAAACTCTATTGTATGTAATATTGTTAGACAAAAGTCTGAGTTGTCTGATATAGATGATTTTATAACAAATGTTATGGATATGGTTTCTTGTGGTTATAGTCCTGTAAGGGGTTTCATAGATTCATGTGTATCATTGTCTTGTAAGTTACAGTCACAGGCTGTGTTATTCTATGGTTCTTTTATAGAGAATATTACTAGTGATGATATAGTAAATACATATCAGTATGTTGTTAAGAACAGAGATACTATTAATTGGTCTGATATCATTAAGACATCAAAACCTAACACTGATTTGTTGACATTATATTATATTTCAGAGGGTATTCCTGTTGCATATCTTATTTCAATGCTTTCTTATGGGTTTTTAATAAAGCAACGGAAGATAGAGTATTCTTCTAAACCGAATATAAACAAAGATTTAGAGTATAGTAGATTTTTACATAGGATAGCTAATTCTTTACAGTCTAATAACTATAGTAAGGATAATGCTAAGACTGTTGTATACAATATAATTGATGTTTTTATTTGTAAGGGTAAGTTTAATCTATTACAGTATGCTGTTGAAAATGATAAACTATCTATAGTTGATTATTTATTAAAATCCTTGAATGTTGATTGGGTATTACGTGATGATGGTATTACAGTAGAGTGGTTTTCAGTCTTAGTTATTGATTATATTAAGAATGTATATCCATTAGTATATAATGGTTCTTTATATAGAAAGACTATGTTGAGTAAACAGAAAGACTTTGTAAGGGTTTCCATTCCTAAGTTATATCATGTGGGTAAGTTGGTAGATGATATTTCATATCCCTTGTTGGGGTTATTTAAATAATAGATTAGTGAGGTTTCGATGAGAGGTTATCTCTTTTATAAAGATAAAACACTCATAGAGTTAAGAAAGTTTTTAACTGTTGGGGATTCCATTTTTGGTAAATTTAGACCGCAAGCAGTTTCTTTCATTAAATATGCTAAGAGTGACTTAGATTCTGAGTTAGATTTGATGGCTCAGAATGGTAATTTTAGTTTAGAGAGCATCAACTTGGAGAATGTATTTCCTACTAAGTATAAGTGGTTTGTTAAGGACGTAAAGCTTAAATCTCTTAGGAAATATTTACATGAGGTTGAAGGTCGAATTAGTGAGTTTCAGGGTGGTAAGGAAGATAATCTTCGTTTACTAGTTGGTATTCACTTTTTGAGATTTTTGTTACTTTCTAAGATTGTAACTTTATATGTTTCTACATATAGTGAGATGAGACGTGTTGGTCTTGATGCAGAAAAGTTGACTTTGAATGATTTAGGGTTAGGTCAGTCTATTTTAAAATATATCAATTCATTTGAGGAGTTTGACACTAAGACTATTGATGATTGGTTAGCTTTGAGTGTTGATAGTTCTACAATGAAATATTATTTTTCAACTATGAAGAGAATTATGACAATCTTAGATTTCAGATAATAGGACTAATTATTAAGTGGTCTACTTTGTAGACAAAAGTGTAAACAAGTGAGCAAATGTATATTACATTTCTTGTTTACACTTGCTTAATGGTAGGTTTCAAGCCTAAGTGATTGCTACTATCGAAAGATATGTTGCAGATATGAACTACGTTATGGAAAAGGTTAAAGACACACCTTTAGATGTACTCGTCAGTCTGAAGCTCTGTGAGTGCCAATCAAGAAACTATGTTAATGTTCTGCATAGATAACAGAGAAACACATATACCCTCCACGACATTGGCAAGACGAAAAATTCTCCGTAAGGAAGGTGTCCAGAGATGGAAAATAATATTGAGTATTGTTTTGTAATTGATGAAGATAATCAACCTTTAGTGCCAACAAAGGTAAATAGGGGATGGTATCTAATTAGAAAAGGAAGAGCAAAGTTAAAATCTAAATATCCTATGGTAATTCAACTAAATAAAAAAGTTGAACCTAATGAAAATGACAAAAGTTATATAGTTTGTGGTATAGATGATGGTTCTGCACATGTTGGTTTAGCTGTTGTTCAAAAGTGTCCTACTAAAAACAAAGTAGTCTTTAAGGGAACTATTGAACAGCGTCAAGATGTAAAACATTTAATAGATGTTAGACGTGGGTATAGACGTTATCATCGTTATCATAAAAGATATAGACCAGAAAGATTTAATAATCGTTCATCTTCTAAAAGAATCGGTAGATTAGCACCAAGCATTAAACAAAAGAAAGATGCTATTTTAAGAATACTATATCAATTAAACAAATGGGTAGGCATTCAAGAATATTATCTTGAAGATGTTTGTATAGATATTCGTGCAATGACAGATGGGTATAAACCTTATAAATGGCAATATCAAAAATCTAATCGTTTAGATGAAAATCTTAGAAAAGCTACTCTTATTCGTGATAACTATAGATGTCAGGAATGTGGTAAAACTGATTGCAGATTAGAGGCACATCATATACAAGCTAGAAAATGTAGTGGGGCAGATACTATTGGTAATTTAATTACGCTTTGTTCTAAATGTCATCAAAAAACAGAAGGTAAGGAACAAGATTTTGAGGATAAATACTTTAAAATTATTAATTCTAAACCTAAACGATTCGATTATGCAATGTACGTTATGCAAGGTAAAAACTACCTACGAAACAAGATATCCGAGTTAGGGTTATTACATTTAACTAGTGGTGGTGAAACTGCAAACAAAAGAATTGAATGGAATATAGAAAAATCCCACAGCAATGATGCTATATGCATTACAGATAGTATTCCTGACTCTTGTAATATAAAAGAGTGGATTATTAAACCGATGAGAAGAAAATCAAAGGCAAAAACTGATAATGTGTTGGGGTTTAAGCATAGAGATTTAGTTTCTTATACTTATAAAAATGGAGAAACTTATAAAGGTTATGTTACGTCTTTATGTCAAAAACGATTAGCTTTGAGTTTTCAATCAAGAGATAAGCGTTGTGATAAAGTAAATGCACGAAAGTGCAGATTACTTTGGAGATTTAACAAAATTTATTGGTTAGAATGATATGTATAGTATGTATAATATGTATAATATTATATATTTGTTTGTGAGTAAGTTTATTCTTATAGGGGTTATACATGTATAGTATTAGTAATTACTTTCCGTTTTTAGATAAAGCGGATTTTGTTAAAAACGTGCGTGAGGTTCATGCCGTTGAAGAGTTCTTAGGTTATGAGCCTTTGATTGTTGATTTTGATTCTCCTAGTAAAGATTCAACAAATAAGGTATTTAAAGTCTATAGGATTATGCCTAGTAATACACTATTCTTAGCAGAACTACCTAGTACTGTTTTCAATATTTTCAGTGGTACTTTTGGTAGTGAGATTACTGTTGATATTATGGAGTTTGACTATCAATCCGTTGCTAATTTGATTGAGGTAGACTTAGTTAATGATATTAATAAGGCAATATTCCAATGTAATGGTGCATATCTTATTGAGGATATTTTAACAGATAATTTCATTAATGCTTGTGCTAATGGTTTAGATGTTTCATCTGAATCTTATTCTGAATATAAAGTATTAGAGGATTCAGATAAGATGGATACAGTTTCTATATCCGAGTGGTTGTTTAGCAATGAACATATTGATGAAAGTTACATTATGGAGTCTGCATTAGATACATTACAACTTTTAAAGGATAGACGTAAAAAAGGTAAGTCTAATGATGCTGAAGATATTAAAGGTAAGGACGCTGTATATACTTGGTTAGATGCATATTTTTCTTTGCCTGAGGGTGAGGAGATGAAGAGTGGTGGGCGTGAGGTAGTTCCTTTACTTATTGGGCCGACTGCCGTATTTAAATCTGCTACTGTTAAAGAATTATGTAAAAAATATAACTATAGGATGGTTGACTTTAGGGTTGCATTTACTTCTAGGTTAGACTATAGTGGTCTATTCCAAATTGGTGAGGTAGAGGGCAAAAAATATAGTTACGCTTGTCCTATGGAAGAGATTGTAGTATGTTCTGATGGTTTTAGGGAATTTTGTAAACAGTCTTATCAGAAGTTAGAAGACATTCTACAAAAGGGTTATACAGAGTCTAGTGTAGCATCTGATGGTAATAGTGTAGAGACAGAGAAAAAATACCTAACAGACGAGCAAAAAACTAAGATTGTTGAGTTACAGTTACAGTATAAAAATTACATGCGTACACCAGTGCTTTTCTGTGATGAAATTACACGCTGTCGTGATAAAGGGGTTAATGGGATTTTGGTACAACTTCTCAATCAGAAGAAGTTAAATGATATGACTTTGAATGGTTGTAAGTTTGTTGCCGCTACTAACCTTGATATTCAAAAAGGTGTTGAGCGTGAGGAATATCGTATGGAATTAGATATGCTTTATGACGTTAACACTGATTTAGACGTAGCATACTCTAATAGGTTTATTCCTTTAAAAGTATATCCTAATGACGTTATGGATAGATGGTTTGAGTGGGCAAGTGGTACTACTGATAAGAGAGGTTTTAAGGGTGTAACTAATATTCATCCTGTTGTATTAGAGTTTTTAAATAATAATCGTGACATGGTGTATACAGATAAGCCTGTGTTGGATGCTATTGCTGATGGTTTATCCGATAATGAACAGCGTACTCAGGTATTCCCTAATTATCGTACTTGGGATATGTTGTCAGATTATTTGTACTCAGTTGATAAAACTGCTGAGGCTGAAAATGATGGTAAAGAAGATAGTGGTGAGGAAAAACTTTACAAACGCAAAATCTTAGAGGGTTATGTTTCTAAGTGGTGCTGTGAGAAGTTTATTCCTTTCTTAGAATCTAAAGGTTATAGTAACTATGATGATGTAAAAGAACCTGTTAAAGATGATGTAGGTGACTTCTTATCAACTGCTTTAGAAACAGGCTCCCCTGCTATGTTAATTGGGCCGTCTGCACTCGGCAAGACCAGTCGTGTTAAACAGTATATGAAAAAGGCTAAGATTAAAACAGGTTTAGAGCCTGTATTAATTAATGTTAACTTAGCTAGTAAAGATGCTGTTGACCTTATGGGTATGCCTGTTAAACAATCACTAACAGAGTACGTTGGTGGTGGTATTCTTAAAGGTAGTGGTCTTGATGATGTATCTAAAGAATTACAAAGTGTAGTAGCTAATGTATCTGCTGATATTAAGTATGGTATGACTGATATCATGACTTTGAGAGCACCTGACAAGACTATTAAAGATAGGTTTGTAACTGCACTTAAAGAGGGTAGAGAGGTTATCTTATTTTTCGATGAGGTTAATAGGGTAAGTTCTAATACAGTTACATCAGCTGTATTTGAGGTTATTTCTGACTATCGTTTTGCTGGTGTTGATTTCTCTAACTATAAAGATAGAGTTAAAGTAGTTGCCGCTTGTAATATGGCTTGGGAAGGTATGGACGATGAGGCAGGTGGTTATGGTGATACAGGTACACTTGACCCAGCCTTTGCCGCTAGGTTCTCAATCTATTGGAAGAAAAACTACGATGAGAATGACGTAGCTTCATGGATTGAGTTCATGGAATCTCAAAAAGAAGAGGGTTTAATTGATGGCACATTGATTGAGTTCTTCAAGGGTTTAGATACAGAGCAAGCCTTAAAAATTATGGCTAGTGTAGAAAAACGTACATTAGAGGATGCTCAACCGTCTACACGTAACATGTTACAGTTATCTAAAGATATTAAATCTATGCGTGGTAAGAGACAAGAAAATGGAACATTTAAAGCTAAGGCTTTCAATGGTAAAATCTTGTTTACTGATGATGTAGTAATGCAGTTTGAGGATTTAATTCTAGAAAGACAGTCTGATTCTTTAGAAAGTCATGCTCAAAAAACAATTAAGTTCCTAGATTCATTATTGTATGGTAGTGATAGTTGGGAATCTTTATTAATTGGTGATAGCGTTAAAGTTGGTGATACGTCAATTTCTGCTAGTGATATTGTTGATAGCTTGGCTCAGTGTAGAGACGACTTAAAACAATTTACACTTAAACCTATGTCTGCTGATGATAGAGTTGAATGTAGTGATACTATTGACTTAGTAGAAGATTTAGCTGGGTTTGTAAGACAGTTAGATATCAATACTAGTAATAAACGTGAAGATATGTTTAAAATGTATTTAGGTGAGAGCATTTTAGGTGAGTTTACTAAATACTTCAATAATACATTTGGTACAAATCTTGATGAGGATATTACTATTGAGCAGTTGAGTGATAAGACTCTTATTATTCCATTCATGAAGATTGTACAACGTAATTTCTCTAAATATAGTGGCAATACTGAGAGTATTGTTAAGTATTGCTTGGATTTATGTAATGATTTTATGGAAGCTCATGGTAAAACATTACCTAATGAAAACTATGCAATGTTCTTGACAGGAATTAAAGACATTTTACCTAATGCAGATAATATGGTACTATTCTTAAAGAGGTCTGGCGAAAATCTTGAAGATATGTATCAATTAGCTGAGGGTGTGGGTGATGATTGGATTATAGATATTACTAGTGATTTTGGTAATAAAGTGTCTAGAGAAGATATTGAGAATATCAAAAAAGCTATTAAGGAAAGCAAAAAATCAAAAACACCTAAGAATGTTAAATACAATGTATTATAATTAGTTTGTATGATAGAGGTGTTATATTCTGTATGATTTTGTCATGGATATACACCTCTATTATTTTGTAGGAAGAGATATAGATATGCTAAGTTTCAAACATGTTAATGATTTTATTTCTAGATTACCTCTGGATACATTACCTGATTTTGGTGACAATGTTGTGAGTAGTGGTGATTTAGTTGAGTGTTATGCTCCTGATTTTGATTTCTCTGATTTAAACATTGCAATTCGCTCATATAATCCTTATAGTTCTAGGATTATTGATAATGGTGTAGATTTTATTGAGTTAAATGATACAATCTATGTTGATGGTCTTAAAGTTGATGTAAGGTATTATATTTCTAAAGGTGCTTATGGTAGTGGAACTATTGTTAAAATGGTAACAGATGCTGTATATTCATTTGTTAAAGGTGAGTATAGGACTTTCAGTGGATTTAACACGTATAATGCTTTCATTGAAAAGTTTATTGTTTAATTGATTTGGGGGATTATTAATGGGATTATCTATTAATGAGAGAAATAGGAGAAAGAAAGTATTAGAATATATTAATAGTTTATCTACTGAAGAGGTAGAAGAATTAAAGAGTTATAATACAATCACAGAATCTCTTAATAGTGGTAAGTATGTTAACATGCAAGCCATTCAAGATATATTAGACAATAATACTTTTGAGAAAATTGTATTTGGTAATGGTGATACTTTTGACGATAACAAAGCAGTAATTAGTTTGTTCTTTATGTCTAACAAGAATGTAAAACTTGCTGATGGTTCTAAGAATGTATTTAGGATTATAATTAAACGTGATTTATATTCTAGGGATGATGAGAAGTATTTTTATGTTGAAGGTGGTTTTGAGGAAAACCCATACAGCATTACTGACTTCAATGAATCACCTTTAAAGTACAATACAAAAGACGCAACAATGACATTTGATTTGTTGGTTGACAAGTGTGATTATAATGCTATTTATGACTCAATGCTACCGTTGGTTGAGAATAATTTAAAGCGTTTTGACTTGATGGCATATTCTTTGTTTAAGTCAGACTCTATTAAGCATTTAAGGAACTTTAATATCTCTACATTAGCTGTTGGTTTACATAAAAAGACAGGTAGATATATTTATCACTATAATCCTAGATTCATTCTTAGAGAGGCTTTAGAGGAATACGTTAATAGGGGTAGTTTATATAATTCATTGCAGGATTGTTATGTGTACTTGTTAACATTCTTTATTGCTCATGAGATGGCACATTTGATTACTAACAATCAAGTTCATTTTAGTGGTGGTAACAGTGATGTAGACTTAGATGGAACATATGCTAGTGGTGGTATGGATAACGTGGTTATGGATGGTTTTATCAATGCTAAACTTAAAGTAGCGTTAGCTAGAACACCTAATTTAACACGTCATGGTTCTTCTAGTGGTGTATTCCCAGCTAATTGCATTAAAGATACAATTCATATGAGGGTACAGCACAATGTCGGATTGAAGAAATTTAAATCTGCTGATGATATGATAAATATTGTTGTTGCTACATTAAACAAGGTGTCAGGGTTAGATAAAGATGCAACAGTTGAAGTAAAGAGATGTAAAGATAGTCTAAGTGATTATTGGGGTGCTGATGTATTTTGTAATTTCTTTGTAGGTTCTGCTTTTAGAGAGTTACGTGCAAGTTCTCACATATTCCAAAGGGTTATTACAGATGTTGTTAGAGTCTTGACTGATGGTAAAATCTATTGGAGTAAGTCTGGTGGGATTACTGATGAAGAAAAGGTATCTGATAAAGAGATTTTACCTAATGGTACTCTGGTAAAAGTTAAGGGTACTAATATTGTTGGCATCATTAAAGGGTATAAACCGGTTAAGAAAGATGATTATATCACTTTAGATGTTTACTCAGTTAATAAAGCTAAGATTGATAGTGTTGATGTTACAGATTTAGGTAATGATTCTAAGCTAAACTCTCCTGTATATGTTGATAGTGGTAACTTCTATGCTGATTTAGATAGAAAATACATTATACCTATTGATGGTTCTTATGGTTCATGGGTAGAAGGTACGACTGAAGAAAAAACAAGCTTATCTGCTGAAGATTTAGCTGATGATAATTCTTCTAATGGCAATAATTCTGACAGTAACATGGGTGATATGGGTGGTACACAGCCTAAGTCAGTAAAAGTGGGCGATATCGTATGGATTTCTAAGAAAAAGAAATTTGGTATTGTTACTTCGATTGTAAATGGCTCATTCCATGTTGAAGATGTTAGAGAAGAGCCTTGTGTTGTTTTAGATGATTCTGATAATCATTTATAGGGGGTATAAATAGATGGCTAAAAAACAGTTAAAGAAAAGAATATTTGTACCTACAGGTAATGATTTAGGTGAATTCACTATTTTTGATTTACAGCCAGTTGATATTACTTTTGTTGATAGCGATGATAACTCACAACAAGGTAGTAGTGGTGACAGTAAGATGGGTGGTTCTAACAGTTCCATACCTGACCCTGTAGATAACAATCCTTTGGGTAAGAGTAATAATGATAATTCTAATGGTTCACAAGGTTCTAGTGGTGGTAAAGATGCTAATCCTTATGCTAGCAGTAGCGAAAATAAGCCTAATGATGAATTCTCTAAACAAGATAGGGATTTAGATAATGATTTGTATGGTGAAGATTTAGATACTGATAAGGAAGAGCAAAATAACAATAATAACAATTCTGAGGATGGTGATGGCTCATCTGGTGGTGATAATGTTGAAGGTGGTAGTGGTTCTTCTGGTGGTATGATGTCAGAGGATAATTCATATGCACCGCCTAATTATGATGGTTCTTCTAATATGGGTGATGATAGTAGTTCTTTAGATAGTACATCTGAAATGGAAGATGCGTTAAATAAAGAGCAAGAGAATATGTCTGATACTGCTAGGGAGAGGGCAAGTGAGGTTAGTGGTGATGGCTCACAATCTTCTAATTCCAATGAAGATAGTTCAACTCAAAAGAGTGGAGATAAATCACAAGATGGTGGCAAATCTCAGTCAGGTGATGGTCAATCCTCTCAGTCATCGGATTCACAAAATGGAGATAACTCACAGAGTGGTGATAATTCTCAACAAGGTGACAGCTCAAACTCACAGGGTGGTGATGGTTCTCAATCACAAGACAGTCAAGCAGGTAGTGGTAGTAGAGGGGATAAAGCTGAAAAAGGCAATAAACCTAACGATGATTTCAAGAAAGCACATGACACTAAATGCAATGATTTAGATGATACTGATGGAAAGGGTGTTGTTGATAAGATTGTTAGGGAAGCCGCTAAACGTATGCAAGAGGAGTTAGATAAAGATGAGACATTAGCTAACACTAACCAACAATCTTTAGACAACTATAAAGACTTTGGTGCTGGTACAATGACTACACTATTTAAAGGTAATAGTATGGTTGCTGATTGGAAAGCTAAATTAGAAAAACTTTTCAGAAAAGCATTAGGTCAACGTATTACTATGAATCCTAACATGATTAATAAACGTATCGAAGACGCACCTCCTGGTAGGGAAGATATTGAAACACAGATGGTTAAAGTTGCTGTTTTGATTGACTGCTCAGGTTCTATGGGTAGTGGTGCTTTCAAAAAGGTTATCATGCAGATGGATGCTATGATTAAGGCTGATAAACAGATGAGGAATGTGTTATTCTACATCATACCTTTTGAGATGTGGAGTGCTAATGAATGTATTAAGAGAATGGTTAAGTGTAAAGGTACTAAACTTAAAGCTGAGTTAATGAAGTTTAAGGCTGAAGGTGGTACAGACATTGTACCTGGTGTCCATGCAATGATGAAGAAGGTTAAAAACCCAGACTCTATTATCATCTTATCTGACTGTGTTGTTACTGCTAGTAGGACTGTATCAGACCCTACGTATCAAAAATGGTTAAAGAAGTATAGAGATAGGATTATTTGGGTATTGACTAGTAAGAGAGATATTTCATATATGAGTGCTATTGACTCTTATGCTAAGAAACAGGATAGGTATGTGGTATTTAAGGGTAATGGTGATTAATTTCACTTAAACATATAAATATTTTTAGTACATATTATATATCAATATGTACAATATGAGGGAATATGCACATTTTGTATATTCCCTTTTCTTTTAATGGTCTATCATGCAGATATTTATGGTAATAATGTTTTCAAGTGATATAAATTGGTGTACATTATAGACCTTAAAAGTAGATTTTGTATTTCAATTTTATACATATTGTTAACTAGCATGTGGTTAGTTAATAATGTTTTATTGTTACTTTGGGGGTATTAGGTACTGCATGAATAATAGTGAAAAGACATACTTATCAGATATTTCTGTATTTGATAGGAGTGTATATGAGAGTAATGTACCTACAGATTCTACCTCTAATTCTGTTCTAAGGGTAATTAAGGGACCGCTTGCTGAGTGGGATTCTCTAAATAGGAATGGCAGAAAGTATTCTGAGAAATTGTGGGATAATGTTCTTGCTAGTCCGTACGTAACAGAACAGTTAATGTATAATACCTTATATGGTGAGGCTAATCACCCCGCTGATAGGATGGAAGTAGATTTTGAGAGGGTTTCTCACAGAATTGCTAAGATGTGGAAAGTGCCACAATCTAATCAAATTTTTGGTGAGATACATATTCTTGATACTCCTTTTGGTAGAATCATTAATACATTATATGAGGCTGGTGGTGTTATCGGCTACTCCTCTAGGGCTGGTGGTGCATTACATCAACGTAAGGATTATATTGAGGTAGATGAAAATCAATATAATTTTATTACTTTTGATGCTGTTCCATTTCCGTCTGTTCAGTCTGCACGTCCTAATGATGTTGTAACTGAGGGTGTAGTTGAAAAACAGGCACTAGAGACAAATGTTCATAACGCTCTTTTTAAAATTATTAAAGAGTGCGATGAGAAGGACTTTAAAAATATTAAGTCCTTTATATATAGCATTGATGGTTATGACTTAACACCTGAGAGGTTATTGCTTGAAAGTGTTGAGGATATAATCGTTGCTAAACGTGATGAAGCTGTTGTAGATGACGGAGACACTATTGAGGTTATTGATGATAGCGAATCACAAATTGATACTTTACAGCGTACACTTCAATCTATTAAGGCTCAGAAACAATCTCTTGAAAAAGAAAATGAGGGTTTGAAACAAAGTTTAGATAATGCTCTAAATAAAATTTCAAATGTACTTCAAGACTCTAAGAATAAAGAGGTTGAGATACAATCTGAAGTTGAAAGCCTAAAAGACACTATTGCAAGGAAAGATGCACAGATTATTGAGTTGCAAAATGAGATTGATGAGTTACAGTCTGATTTAGATGATTTAAATTCTATTGAAGAGGCCTGTAAGGCATTGAAGTATCAAAACACTTCTCTAATTCAAGAGGGTGTGACTACATCTAATAAAGAGTTAGAACGTAAGTTAGATGAGAGTTTAAAAACTAATAAGTCTTTAAGTGAGGATAATAAAAATCTTTCACAAGATAAAGATAAGTTAGAGGGTGAATTATCTGAAGCTTATGATGAGATTGCATTAGCTGTTACTGATATTAATAAGAAAGATGCATTAATTCAAGCACAGCAAGATACAATCACAGCTTTAAAAACAGATGTACAGTCATTGACTGAGGAGTTAGATGGTGTTGAGGGTGGTTATCAATCTGCTATTGATAGGAGAGATAACCAAATTGAAGAATACGAACAGAAGATTAAAGATTTAGAGGCAAAAATTAGAAAACTTTGTGGTGAGGTTGATTCACTTGATGAGTCTTATAATTCCATTAAAGCTGTAAATAAATCAATCAAACATGATTTAATTTCAGTCATTGCTGGTAATTATGGGTTAACAGTAGAATCTGTTCAATCAAAGTTGCCTGTAGGTTTTAATAAATCTGATGTGTATTCTATATGTGAATCTATGAGTAATAACAATAGTATGAATACATTTAAAAATTCTATTGTAGATACTCAAATTGTTAATGAATCTTCACGTGTTAGAAAAGAGAATATCGTAAATGCTAAACCTAGAGTGGGTGAGTTATTCTCTAATCGTAGGGGTTAGTATTCATTATTATATAAGTTAGTATAAATTTTATTTTAAGGGAAAATAATTTAACATATGAAAACAAATATTTACGAACAATATCGTCCATTGTTGGAATCTTGGAGTGCATATACAGATGTAGTTAAAGAACATGTAGAAGGTTACTCCGATGTAGAAGCAACTCAACTTTCTTTGTTGCTTGAAAATACAAAATCTGAGTTGGAAATGACTAAAGGTCGCATGATGAATGGTACTGCTATTCATGAAGGTACTGACATTTCTATGGTTAATACATTTACATCTAATGTATTTGATATTATTACAGCAGTCATGCCTAATTTGATTGCGAATGATATTGTATCAGTTCAACCTCTTGACCGTAGGAATGGTCAAGTATTCTTCTTGAAATTCACTTATGGTAACAACAAAGGTGGTATCAAAGCTGGTACTGATATGATTTCATCTCAACGTGGTTTCACTGGTGGTGATTTCAGTGGTGAACACGTAAGTGGTGAGTCTTTGACTATCACAGGTGGTAACGTATCTCAAAAAGTATTGCATACACCTATTAAACCAGGTACATTCCGTTTGACTTCTACTGATAAAATCGGTGCAGAGTTGATTGATGTTCCTGATGCTACTGGTAAAAAAGGTACTATCACTGATACAGCAAGTACTGGTTTAGGTGCTGGTACTGTTGATTACGTTACTGGCGAAATTACATTGACTGGTGTAACAGTTGCTCATTTGGATGCTGATTTTGATTACGACCAAAATAGTTTCGATGCTCCTGTAGACCAAGTTGATGTACGTGTGGTTTCTGAGCCTGTAGTTGCTCGTCCACGTAAATTAAAATCAGTGTACATGTTCGACGTTGCATACGATTTAAAAATGTCATTCGGCTTGGACATGGATACAGTTATCCTTAAAGCTACTTCTGGTGAAATTGGTTACGAAATTGACAATGAAATCATGCAAGATTTGTTGAAAATCGCTGGTAGCCAATCTACTTGGAATAAACTTCCTGAATATAAAGGTCAAGACGTTAAAACACATGAAGCTACATTGTTTAATGCTATCAATGATGCGTCCAATACAATTCTTGGTAACACTAAACGCTATGAAGCTACATTTATTATCTGTGGTAAAAATGCCGCTACATACATTGAATCCTTGAATACTAATATTGGTCAAGTACGTGAAATCTTCAAACGTGTATCTACAAATGGTATCGTTGGTGGCCCACACTTGGTAGGTATCTTAGATGAAAAATACAAAGTATATAAAAATCCATACTACCCAGATAATGAAATCTTGGTAGGTGCTAAAGGTGAAATGTTCATTGAAGCTGGCTATATTTACGCTCCATACTTGCCTTTATTCGCAAGTCAATTATTGGTTGATGCAGATTTCAAAGCACAACGTGGGTTCTGTACAATTTACGCCAAAAAAGCTGTAAATAAATACATGTACCATCGTTTGACTTTGGTAGATAATAAACAAGTAGCCGCTAACTAATTGATAGTTAAGCTATAAGTCATCAGTAAACATGACTGTATATAAATACAAAACTAAATAATATATCCATTCAAAGAGGTGTAGTTAATTCTGCACCTCTTTTTCTTTATGTTGTTTTTTGTGTGTTAATACTATATAATCTAATTATGATATAGTATTTTATATTAGATGTAAGGGTGATTAAATTATGGAAAAGATTTTAGCTAAAGATGGGTTATTGTGTAATATTCCTAGTGATAAGACTTGTAATTTGGTTGTATTGTTTTCTGGTGGGTTTGATTCTACAGCGTTATTACATATGGCAGTTAATACTAAGAAGAAATATGATAATATAAAAACTGTGTATGCGTTGTATGTCAAGAGTAATCTATTAGATAGGGGTAAAGTTAAGTTAGAGAGCAGTCATGTAAATAAGTTTATTTCTTATATTAATCAAGATGAAGAGTTAGTAAAGTTGGTTACTTTTAAGAGTTCATTTAGTGATTTAGAAGAGTATTCTTATAGTGAGAACGCATATGATTTAATATTTGTCAATGCTATTAATTCAGTAGTACATATGATGGGTGGTGCTGATACAGATATAGTACTAAATGGTTCTTTAGATAGGGATTCTAGGACATATCATTTACCTTATTATAAGAAAATGGTAGAAGAGTTTAATCAAGAATTTAGGGGTGTAGACATACGTATGGTATTTCCTTTTATACAGTCGGATAAACCTAGAATTCTAGATTACTTAATCAACAATAAATTATATCAGTATTGTACTTGTTGTGAGAATCCTAAAAGTGGTGAGTTTTGTAATAGTTGTAAAGGTCATTTAGAGGGTTTATTTGGTTTAATGTTAGCTTATAAATTATATGGTGATGTTGAGTACAACGAAAGTAATGTAGATTTTGTTGAAGAAGAGATAAATAGGATGTTGGGAGTTGACATTTGATGGTTGATAAACCAAATTTACAAGGTGGTAAGGTTAAAAAGAAATATTATCATAATGGTATTGTTAATAGAATGTTTGAAGATGGTAAACAGCCAGATGGCTTTGTGTTGGGAATGTTGCCACGTACAAAAGAAAAACAAGATGCTATTAATAAAAAAAGAGAAGAGACTACAATAAAGAAGTATGGTGTATCTCATGTATCTCATTTAAGTGATGTTAAGTCTAAAAAGAAAAAGTCTTTACTAGAGCATTATGGGGTAGATAATCCGTCTAAGTCTAAGGAGATACAGAATAAGAAAAGAGATATCTTTATTAAGAAGTATGGTGTAGATAACCCTATGAAGTCTGAAGAGATTAAACAGAAGTTTAGGGATAACTATAACACTAAATATGGTGTAGATAATCCTTTTCAATTAGATGTTGTTAAAGATAAAATCAAAGATACTAATAGGGAAAATTTAGGTGTAGATTATCCTACACAATGTCAAGAGGTTAGAGATAAAGTGCGTTCTACCTTTATGGAACGATATGGTGTACCATATACGTTTATGTTGTCTAAAGAATGGGTAGAAGCTAATGACAGTAAGCCTAATCGTGATTTTGCTGGTTTATTAGATGCTAATAACATTACATATGAGCGTGAATTTAGGTGTGGTAAATACTCATATGATTTTAAAGTAGGCAATACTTTAGTTGAGATAAATCCTACAGCAACACATAATACATATTTTAGTCCTTATGGTGATAAATCTGTTAAAGATAGATACTATCACAGAGATAAATCTAAGTTAGCTAGAGGTAGTGGTTATAATGTAATACATGTGTTTGATTGGGATGATAAGAGCAAGGTTATCAATCTATTAAAACATAGGGATACTGTGTATGCTAGAAATTGTGATGTAAGATTAGTTGATACATTAGAGTGTAATCAATATCTTATGGCATATCATTTACAGGGAAAGTGTAATAATCAAACAATTAGGTTAGGTTTATATCATGATAATCAATTAGTGTCATTAATGACATTTGGTGTTGCTAGGTATAATAAAAAATATGAGTATGAGTTGTTGAGATATTGTGCTAGTCATAATGTAGTAGGTGGTGCTGAAAAGTTATTTAAATATTTTGTAGATAACTATAAACCTGGTAGCATCATTTCATATTGCGATACTTCTAAGTTTAGTGGTAAAGTGTATGATATGTTAGGGTTTAAAATAGATACTATAAATAGTCCGTCTTGTCATTGGTATAGCGTTAAAGAGAATAAACATATTACTGATAACTTGTTACGTATGCAAGGGTATGATAGACTATTTAAAGAAAGTCATGGTAAAGGCACTTCTAATGAAGAATTAATTTTAGCTAGAGGGTATTTACCAGTATATGATTGTGGTCAATCAACTTATATTTGGAGAAGTGATAAAAACGTAGAATAAATTTAATGTTACCTATATATAATAGTGGATATATTAAATTTAGAGTTTGTAAAATAACAGAGTGGATATATTAATTTGGTTTTGTGGATTGGTATATGTTTACTGAGGATGTATAGGGATTCTATGTGTGTATTCCTGTATATCCTTTATTTTACATTAGATGAAGAATAGGAGATATAATGGGTTTAGAGTTAAAAAATACAACTAAAAACACAATCCGTATTCCTGATTATAATTACAATGGTACTTTAGTTTTTGCTCCTGAAGAGGCAAAACCTTTAGATAGCATTGATAAAATTGGTTTCTTTAGACCATATGCTAGGGCTGGTATTATCGTTCAAAATTCTGAGGAACTTGGCTTATCTCAACGTACTTTGGACGATATCAATAAAGCTAAAGAGGAATTAAAAGGTCATGTTTCTAAAGTAGCTGATAGTGTTGTAGAAGGTGTTAAAGCTGTTTCTACTAAAACACAAGATGCTGTTAAATCAGTGTCTGATAATGCAGGTAAGATTGCTAGTGACGTTGTAGAAGATACTGTGAATGAAGTTACTGATAAAGTAGAAAAAGTAAAAAAACTCACAGCTGATTTTCTTGATACATTAACACTAAAAGAGTTAAAAGCTACAGCAAAAGAAATTGGTGTAGATGCTGGTAGTGTTAATAAAAAAGCAGATGTTAAAGAAATGATTCTATCTGCTCAAAACAAAAAATAACATTTTGAAAGGTGAGTAGTCATGAGTAGGATTGATGATAATTTACTTGTAGATAGTAGTTCATTTAGCAATGACTACATGGAATCACTTTCAAAAGAGAGACGAGATATCATAGAGGATTGCATGGTTGCTTTAGGTTATCCTGTAATCACTCTATATATCACTCAACGTCAAATTGATAGATTAATAGATTTTTCTACTAGGAGATGTGAGAGTAAAGTATCATTACCTTATTTAGCGACATTCAATGTTGCTAATGGTGTAGTTGATGTTACAGGGTATGATATGGGAGCTGTTAGTCAGATATATAATGGTGTAGGTAGTGGTGCTAGTAATAGTAATGCTGAGTTGGTCGCTAACCCAGATAGAGATGGTGGTGGATGTAACCTAAGTCTTAGTGGGTGTGATATTTGTAATCAGTTATGTCAGTATCGTGGTATGCAAGCATTAGGCAATGGTGGAGACCTTAAAGGTATATACAACTATGTTGCCTTTTCTGGTGCTATGTCAGAGATGAATATGTTGATGACAAATGATTGGTACTTAGACCCTACAGATAATAAATTGTATATTGATGGTTTCAGTGGACTTGTAACAGTAGAGTATGTTAAATCTAGTAATACTTTTGAAGATATAGCTAAGAACTCTTTTTGGAGACAGTGGATTCGTGATTATACACTTGCTATGGTTAAGATTACTGAGGGACGTATACGTTCTAAGTATAAGATTAGTAGTGGTGTGTTTGAGATTGAATCTGATGAGTTGATAAATGAGGGGAATACTGATAAGCAAGAACTAGAGCAACGATTGGAAGATGGTGGCTTTGGTTATTGGAATATCATGAGGGGTTAATATCTTATATAGATAGGAAGGTTAATATTAATGAGATTTACAAATTCTCCTTATGGGGATGATACTCCTACATTATTAGGTGGTGTTGGTGGTGGTCAACCAGTTAGGTGGTTGTACTCCGAATTTGGGCATTTCCTTAATGTGTGGGGAAAGAATAATAATGTTAATGTTACTTTCAATTTAAAATCTAAAGACGATATTGATAGTAAGTTAGATGCTTTACGTAGTTACGTGCGTAATGGGTTATTAGCTAAAGATGACTTATGTGAGTTGGAAGAAAGGTTACGTACATATAGTAATCTTGCTAGTGGTGGCAGTGGTAGTCATACACATTCTGCTATTGTTTCTGAAGCACATGCTAAGGGTAAAAAATATACTACTTATAAAGATGGTAAGTTAGTAGAAAAGGTTGGTAGGGGTGAGCGTAAACATGTTACATCTGCTCAACTAAAAGCTTTAGCTGAAGCACGTAAGAAAGCACATACTGATGAAGCGTGTACTAAACGTAGAAAATCTATTCAAGCTAGGCGAGATGCTAAGACTTTAGGTTTATAATAGTATAGCATTATACATAATACACATTACTTTATGTATTGTGTACAGTCTGACAATTATAAATATATTGATTTATAGTTATAATTATATATTGCGAATTTACACTTCTTACAGTACAATAAGAGGTATTAAAGTATATTATTAGTACATGGGTGGTGTAACTTCGTTGAATGAGTGTTTTAAAGTTAGGGTATATCCTAATAAAGAACAGATTAGGGTAATTGAGGATACGTTTAATTCTACAAGATATTTGTATAATTACATGCTTAATCTTAAAGAAAAGTTGTATAAGTTCTTTGGAATTAATTTGAGTTATAACAGTTCTTCTAAGGTTCTAACAGAGTTAAAGAAACAAAAGACATGGTTAAAGTTTGTAGATGCTGTTGCGTTGCAACAATGTCTTAAAGACTTAGATAATGCATATCAAAGATTCTTTAAAGGTCAAGTGGAATACCCTAAATTTAAGTCTAAGAAACGGAGTAAAAACTCTTATCGTACTAATATGAATATTAGTTTAAATATTGAAAATCGTACAATTAAAATTCCAAAAGTTGGTAGTATTAGATTTAGAGATGTGTGCGACTTTAAAGGTATTACTAAAATTTATAGTGTTACTATTTCTAAGACATCTAGTGGTAAATATTATGCTAGTATATCAGCTGAAGTTAATATCGAACATTTTGAGAAAGCCAATCAAAATGTAGGTATAGACTTGGGTTTAAAATATTTTGCGATTTTCAGTAGTGGTGAAAAAGTAGAGAATCCTAAATTCTTTATTAATGCTCAAAAGAAGTTAGCTAAGATGCAACGTAAGTTGTCTAAGAAAGTTTTTGGTAGTAATAATTATCATAAATACAAAGTCAAGGTAGCTAGATTTCATGAGAAAATAAGGAATAAGAGATTAGATTTTCTACATAAATTATCACTTAGATTAGTAAAAGAGTATGATATTATTTGTGTTGAGACTCTTAAAGTTAAAAATATGATGAAAAATCATAAATTAACAAAATCATTTCTAGACACTTCTTTATGTGAGTTTATAAGACAATTAGAATATAAATGTTTGTGGTATGGTAAAACTATCTCTAAAGTAGATAGATTTTATCCGTCCAGTCAGATATGTTCTAGTTGTGGCTTTAAAAACAAAGATGTTAAGAATCTTAGTGTTCGTGATTGGGATTGTCCTAGTTGTGGGGTTCATCATGATAGAGATATCAATGCATCAATTAACATTTTACATGAGGGATTAAAGATACTAAGTTCATAGTATATATAATTTTAACTGTGGGACACACAGGGATAGCCTATTAAATTTATCTGACCGATGGCTTTGATTGTTTTAATTGAAGTTAAGTTAGATGTAAATAGGAACTTCTTTTTAAGAGGGTGTCAGACATAATAATAGTTAATATAGTATTTATTTTTAATAAGGGGATTCCTAGATAAATGAGGCAAGTAAGAAAACTTAGCAATTTGATTGCTGACGAATTAGAAATGCAAGGTATTGAGGTTGGTTCTGCATTGTTTGAATCTACTGTATCTAGCATTGTTAAAAGTGTAAATGAAGCCTTGAAAGATGCTGACAAAAAAGACGCTGGTAATACAGACGTGTTTGAGGAAGTAGAAGAGGGTTCTTTCTATTTTGCTACTGCCGATACAACTTTGGGTGATTATGAAGTTAATCAAGATGAGATTGTAGAGTTGGTAACAAATGGCGAACCTTGTATTGTAAATATTTACGATGCTGATGGTGAGTTGCGTGAGGAAGAAGTAGAGGTTTCTGCTGAAGACTTCGTAGCATTTGTTGATAGTGCTGATGAAGTTGTTGTTGAAGATGTAGAAGAACTTTTCGATGACGAGGAAGAAGATGTAGAGGAAGGTGCTAAAATCTCCTTTAAAGGTGGTAAAAAGCGTAAAATCAACGCAAAAAAAGCCAAACTTCTTTTAAAATCTAAAGAAAAAGGTGAAAAGTGGAAAGTTCAAGGCGATAAATTGGTTCGTAGGACTGCCGCTGAAATTAAAGCATCTAAAAAGAACATTAAGAAAGCTAAAAAAGGTAAAGCTAAGGCTAAGAAAAATCGTAAAAAAGCAATGAAAGCCAACGAGTCTGTAGTTGTTGAAGGTTTCGATATTTCTGCTAATGGTACTATCTTCCACGTAGAAGATGGCGATGTTCTTTCTTATGAAGATGGTTTCTTAACTGTAACACGTGATGGTGTAGAAGTATTCTCTAACTTAACTGTTTCTGAATCTTTCATTTCACGTTGCGTAGCTGAGGGTGTTGTTGACGATTGTGAAGATTGTGATGACGAAGAAGAAATTCAAGAAGCTAAAAAACGTAAAACAGTAAAAGAAGATGAAGATTCTGAGGAAGATGAAGAAGAAATTCAAGAAGATTCTGATGAAGACGATGATGATGATGACGATGATTCTGATGATGAGGAAGAGGAAGATGACAAAGACGAAGAGGTCTCTGAGTCTATGTTAACTTTCAAGTCGGGTAAAGGTTATTGTCTAGTATCTGAAGGCCGTGAGTTACAAATGGGTAACAGGATTCGTGCAAGAGCAATGCTTTTGAATCAAGGTTTTGAAGTTTCTTCTGAAGATTTAGACAAAGCTTCTAGTGGTCAATTAGTTATTCTTTAATAGGTAGGATATAGATTATGGGTAGGTCGTATCTAAGTGATACATTGAAGCTTATCCTATCAGATAAAGTGAATGTACCTGATAATGAGATTGAAAAGTTGTCAGGTACATTTTATAAATTAGGTCTATCTGATAATGATGAGGTATATGGAATACTATTTATGATTTATTCCATAGCTATTACTAAATCACAGTTACCAATGTCTATGGGTAACTTCCGTAACATTTGGAGTAGGTGTGGTGGTATTAGTTTAGATTTTGTATCTACTTTAGCTACATTTGTTAAGTGTGGTATTTTAAAAATTAAAAAGAGGAATAAATCTACTGTATTAGATATGTTGACAGTTGAGGAAGAGGAAGATACTTCTAATGTTGTTATCTTTGTAGAGGCTACAGATTTATTTAATGAGTGTGTGTCTTTATTGTCTAATCTTCTAGATACATATCGCAACCCTGTGTATGAGGGTGTGATACAAGATGAAGTTCCGTCTTTTGTAAAAAGTTACGTTAAGCGTTTATATGATGTGTTGGATGATTTACATGTGTTTGTAGAGTTAGAATCATTTTCAGATGAAAGTAATTCTAGACGAGTAAATCTTAATATTAACAATACATCTAGGTATGACATTAATGATAACGAGATTGAAAAGTTAGCTAAGTCATTCATTAAGAATAGGGAAAGCAAAATTGTTGATGTAGAGTGTTACAAAGATACAAATAAAACTTTATTCTTAGGAATTGACTTTAAACAAGGTACTAAGGATTTTAATTTCTCATGTGCAACTATTTTCTCATTCATTGAGGAATTAGAGTTAAATCATGTTAGATAGTAGGGGAACATATAATGAATTATATTAATCGTGGTGGTAAGTCTATACTATCTGCTATTCGTGAGGGTGCTAAACACGTAAGCGAGCAGAATGGTATAGCTAATATGAAATTGGTAGATGATGCTACAGTTAAGAATAGTATTCAAGAAGCCTTTTGTCATATTCCTAATAGTTCTGATACAAGTCAAGTTCCTTTTACCAATTCTTATACTAAAGTTCAATCTACGATTGACCCAGTAATTAGAAATAGCACTTCTAGTGTAGGCACTAAGAGTAGTTCTAATGTTTCTTTAAATACAAACGCATTTGAGGATAAATTAGTTAATAAGCTACAAAAGTGTGTTGAGACTTTATCTGATACTGGTGAGTATTATAATGCCGTAGATGCATTGTTTACTTTGTATACTATGGGTGCATTAACTGATGGTGTTGTTGATTCTATCACTAGGCGAGATTTAAAAGAGATTAAGTCTATTGTTAGTGAATTCAAGGATTTAGTAGATTCTTTCTAAAAGTTATGTAAATGTGTTATAATGCTTGTAGGTTTATTTTACAAGGAGACTAACATATGAATACTATAACAAAGGAAAGTTTATTTCAGATGATTGTTAGGTCTGATGAAATATTACTAGTGGATGTGTCAAATTTTCTGTATCGTTATGCTTGGGCATACAAGGGTATGTATATTGATATCAATGGTAAAGATACATTTATTGGGCATATTCATGGGTTTCTTAAATTCTTAACACGTTTAGAGGGTACGTTTAATAATCCGTCAATCGTTTTATGTTTGGATGGTTCTGATATTACAAGAAGAGAGATAAATCCTAGTTATAAAGCGAATAGAAGTAGTCATAGTGATGTTAAGGCTATGATTCAGTCATCTACTAATGACATTGTTAAGATGTCTAGTTTGATAACTTCTACGTATTGTTGCTATGATATTAGTTATGAGGCTGATGATTCAATACATTCTATTGTTGAGAGTGTATCTAGTCTTTGTAGTAAGAATAAAATACGTAAGAATGTTTACATTTTATCTAATGATAAAGATATGTATCAGTTAGTTAAAGATAATGATTTTGCTACTGTGAATATTATTCGTAAAGTAGGTAACAATAATTCGTGGAAGGAAACATCCGATATAGTAGATGAAAGTGTTGTAAGAGATACATTTAATGGTGTTTCTCCTAGTGATTTAGTTAAATATCGTGCCATTGTTGGTGATAGTTCAGATAACCTAAAGGGGTACTATAGATTTTTAAAGGCTAAGGCCAGTGAGATTGCTAACAACTATGATTATGATATGTGTAATAATACACTAGTTCAGAAAAATGGTTCGCTAGTCAGTGATGATATAGTAGATAAATATCTTCCAATAATTCTTGGTAAGTTTCACATTTTTGAAAATAATTATAAGATTATGAAAATGAAGTCATTTGACTTTGAGATATCACCTATTTCAATGAATTTATCAAGAGATGATGTTTCATCTATATTATCACTAATAAATTTATATCGTATGGATTGGTTTTTACACTATTGTATGAGACGTAGTTTGTATAGTGATGTTGTAAGGGATTTATATGGTGTCTAGTTTTTACGTGTATGTTCTAGAGTGTAGTGATGGTACATTATACACAGGCTACACAAACAATCTTAAACATAGGTTGGACGTTCATAATAGTGGTAAGGGTGCTAAATATACTAGGTCAAGGTTGCCTTGTAAGTTAGTTTATTTAGAGGTGTACACATCTAAGCAAGAAGAAATGAGTAGAGAGTGGTATATCAAAAATAAGTTAACTAGGAAAGATAAATTGCAATTAATACAGTCATATTTGTGTGGTATACATGGATAGTTCTTTTAATGTTTTCAAATTTAATGAATATCACTTTATCTGTTGTATTGTATTGTAGTAGAGAGGTAATATGGAACATCTTATTGTGTTAGCGTTTAGTTTACCTTTTATTTTAGGTATTTTAGCTACAATTTTAGTCTATGCGTTTTATTGTGTTGTTAAAGCGATATTGCATAGGGTTACAAAATAACATAGATTTTTATGAGTACATGGTAATTCATGTACTCTTTTTTTATTATTTGTTGTATAATGTAAGTGTATGTATTTTTCGTATTTTAATATGGGGTGTAAACTATGCTAGAAAACTCTAAGATTGTGTACGTTGCTCATCCGTATGGTGGGTTGTCATCTAACTATGATAAAGTATCAGACATAATGAAGGTGCTATGCTCAAAATTTAGTGATAAGACATTTGTATCACCTATTCATGCTTATGGGTTTATGTATGAATCAGTAGACTATGATAAAGGTATAAACCTTTGTTTTAAGCTTTTAGATTTATGTGATACTGTACTCTTATGTGGTGAGTGGGAATATTCTAAGGGTTGTAATATGGAGAGAGAGTATGCCTTAGTTAATAATAAGATTGTGGAGGTACTGTAATGATACAAGATATTCTAGAGGGTGTTAAGGATATAAAAGACTTAGCTAATAAGAATAAAGCTTTTATGGATATGGGTGATTATAAGTCTGTTTCTGATGGTTATCATACAATAGGTGATTTGTATGAGCATAGGACGTACCTATTTGCCATGATTTGTAAACTCTATATACCTACAGTATATGTGTGGAAAACTAGAAAACACGAAGATGGTACTATGTATGACGATATGTTTTTAGTTGGTATCGATTTACCTAATGGGCAGATTTCATATCATATTAAGAACAAGTATTGGGATTTGTTTGAGGAAGTTCAGGAAATTCCTAATGCAATTAATTATGATGGGTATACATCTGAAGATGTTATTATTCGTATGGGAGAGTATATTAAAAATGTCTAAGTTTGATTACACCTTTAAATCTATGTGTGAAGATATTCTAACTAGTGGTATTGTTTCAGATGGTGAAACAGTTAGACCTAAGTGGGAAGATGGTTCAGATGCTCATACCATTAAGAAGTTTGCTGTTGTTAATCGATATGATGTGGGAAGAGAGTTTCCCGTACCAACTCAACGTCCTTTATCTTTTAAGTCTTGCGTTGAAGAGATGTTGTGGATTTGGCAGTTACATTCTAATAATGTTAATGATTTAAACACTAGGATTTGGGATGCTTGGGCAGATAGTGAAGGTTCTATAGGAACTGCATATGGGTATCAGATTGGTAAAGAATCTTTCTATTATATTAAGTCTAATGATATTGTTTCTGATATTCAGAGGGCATTTCCTAATATGAAATATGATAAAGATGAATGTGTTTTCTATCATGATGGTTTAGGTGGTGGGCATAAAATCTTTCTAGGTAGTGTCTGTGGTGGTGTATGTTTAGTAGAGATGAATCAGATAGATAAAGTAATTTACGATTTAGTACATACACCTTTCTCACGTAGGATTATTGCTCATATGTATAATTTTGATGAGTTAAGTACAATGAATTTATATCCTTGTGCTTATTCCTGTACATTTAATGTTACAGTTGATTGTAGGGGTAATAAAGTATTAAATCTATTATTAAATCAACGTAGTCAAGATATTCTAGCCGCTAATGCTTGGAATGTGGCACAGTACTCAGTGTTATTACATATGGTGGCACATCATGTTGGTATGAGAGTTGGTGAGTTGGTACATGTGATTGCTGATGCTCATATCTATGATAGGCATATTCCTATTATTCGAGAGTTGATAGAACGTGATACATATGAAGCACCTACTTTTAAGTTAAATAAGAGTGTTACAGATTTCTATGATTTCACAGTAGATGATGTATCACTTGTTGATTATAAACATGGTGATGTAATTAAAAACGTACCTATTGCTGTGTAGAGGTGATACTAATGAAAGATAAGAAAGCATTAAAGAAGATTATTAAAATTATTGAGGGGATTAATAATACAGATGAGGTATTAGATTTACCTAATACTAGAAGAATGAAACGTAAAGATATTGTATCAACTATAGATACAGTTATCAGTATATTAGAAGATGATGCAGATACGTATACTAAAGAAGATGCTATAAATTTACTATTCAAGATTAGGAATAATACGTTATAATGTAATACACATGTATGAGAGTATGCTTGCATCATATGTGAGATAAAATAGATGATACTCTATAACATAAATTAGGGTATCATCTAATAAGCACACAGTAATAATAGACATAATAAAACAGATATAAAAGATACTAATAATATAATTAACAATAATACTAATAATATAATTAACAATAATAACACTATTAATAGGAATATAATAATGAATTGAATTAATTTCTTCTAACGAAGAAAAGAATTCAATTAGAGGTGGATGTATTATATTAATGAAGTTAATTATAGTAAGAGAAAGAAAGTATAATATATCTGGAAACTAGGGATTAAGGATGATACTGAATTAATAACTAAGTGAGCGAGTATATTATAGAAGATTGAATAAATAAATTTCATTTAATTGATTAGAGTTAATTGATTAGAGTTAATTGATTAGAGTTAATTGATTAGA
>ERZ773254.8-NODE-8-length-160783-cov-24.269325_pt1 | contig 160783 bp, 158 predicted proteins | sample MGYA00580516_ERZ773254 | MGnify/ENA primary metagenome ERZ773254 (study PRJEB29015, sample SAMEA2738158) | human oral metagenome | biome: human oral; feature: human-associated habitat; material: saliva | place: China | collected 2192 ...
GACATAGAAAAAGCCCGAACCGAGGTCTCTCGGACGAGCTTTGTCTACAGTCTGAAAGGAGAGCGGTTGCTCTCCTTTACTTGTTTCTCGCTTTATAGCTCATTCCAAACAGTGCTAAGCTCTTGGAATTCATCGACTAGCATCTTACCATTAACCTTTTTACACTTTGCTTCGAAGATTTGAGTCATTTTATAAACTGTACCATCTCGCAACTGGTAGCTTATAGCGATGTAGTCACCACCCGGGCCTGGTTTGACTTTGATAAATACACTGGACTTTTTATCTGCACCGTATATTTCCTCAATCTCATAAGGAAAATGCTCTAGCTTCATCATCTCTATGCAGTTTTTCGTTGCAACATCTTTAAATTGCTCATAGTATTTGTCTTTATTATCTATGTACTTTGTGTATCTGTCCTTGTAGTTAAAGTTAAAAACAACATGAGCAAAATTTTTTATTGCCTCATCCTCTTCACTAAGCTTTGCAGGCTTTAGATTTTGTTCCTTTGCCTCGCGGATATATTGAAAGATTCTCCCGATTCCTGCCTTTTCATAGCCATCGCGAAATTCTACCAAAAGAGGCTTCAGGTCAGTGTGACCGCTTTCAAAGTAGATATCATAATTATCCTTGTCAGAAAGCAGCTTTAGGGCTTTGTCGAACTTACCTTCTTGAATATCCGTTATGTAATCGATATAGAACTTAGCAGTTATATCCTTAAACTCACCATTTTTATCCTTCTTACTGACAGTGACAAGCTCAGGATTTGTTTGAATTGCCTTCATAGAAATCTTGAGGTAGTCTTCGCGAAAATTGTTTGCGACTTTGGCATTCGTAGACTTGCTATAAAAGACAAGGATCAAGATGGCTGCAATTATAAGGACTAAAGCTATAAAGAATCTCTTTGCTTTGTTTCTCATGACTTATTTCCTCCTTACTATAAAATAACTGCATATAACCATGACTAAAGAAATGCCCCAGGCTATTATAGAGATAAAACATGATATGAACAAAATGTTAGGGTCAAAAGGTATCGGAAGCGAAGCCTCAGGGTGATACATGGCATATACAACGAATGCAAATGTAAATACATTTAAATCCAGCGCAATTAGAGAAGTTATAACCAAGGTTTTTCTTGCAGAAATATAGGTATTTATATTTTCCACAGTTTTATATTTTCGATAGCGATACATAAAATGCATTGATAAGATGAACATATAAAGTATTGACATATAAACGAAACAATGCTTATATATGAATTCCAGAATATCCCCAATCCATAAACACGCAATATATTGCTTGATTGTAGAGTATGTTAATATCAGTATGCTGAATATCACCGCTGATAGCGAATAAAATATATATTTTACGATTTTCTCTGTGTTCATGACAAGTACCTCACATACATAAAATCACATCCAAGAACCGTATTTAATTATTCTTAATTATATAATAACTCTTCGTGGGGGAGAATCAAGCCTAAATTTAATAATATATATAATTTCCATCAAAGCAAAAAGACGAGAACCACTGGTCCTCGTCTTTTACTTATCTCTTCTTTTGTTTATAGAACCTGCCACTTAGCTCCTCAGTCTTGAGAGAGTTTATGAAGGCCTTAGGATCTATTTCCTTTATGATGTTCATCACAGTTGAAACCTGATCGCTGTTTACAACAGAGTAAAGCATCTTTCTTTCGGTACCCTCGTAGCATCCCGTACCTACAAATAAGGTTGCGTCGTGGTGTGTTAAGATACGAATTTGCTCGTAAATCTCTTGCGTTTTATCAGTGATTATTAGCAGTGTATGCTTTTGATAACGTCTGTAGAAAAACTTGATGATTTGTGTGTTGCAGTACTGGAATATAATTGAGTAAAGTGCCTTTTCAAAGCCGAAAAGGAAGCCTGCAGTTAGCAGAATCATTGAGTTTGTAAGCAGTATAAAATTCCATGCATCCTTGCCTTTACGCTCTGACATAAATATCGATATGAAGTCCATACCGCCACCACTTGCACCAGCGAGAAGTGTAACGACAACTGCAAGTCCGTTGAGTATGCCACCGAATACCGAAATCAGGAGCATGTCATCAGTTATGATAAACTTAGGAATGGTATCGGTCAAAATACTGGTTAGTGTGATTACATAGAGGCTGTAAAGTGTAAACCTTTTGCCGATATACTTAAAGCCTATGTAGATAGGAATAAGGTTTATCGGAATATATAGGGCTGTGAACGGTATATCAAGTGCAAAGAACCTAGCGCTAACCCTTTGAATCAGAATTGCAATTCCGGAGAAGCCGCTCGGATATAGACCTCCTGCAGGAACAAAGCTACATAGGTTTATAGCAAATAGAACTGCTCCAAAGGTAATTGCAATAAACTGAAACAATGATCCTAATATATGGTTTTTTGGCTTTTCAATCTTCATTTTTTCTCCAATCGACGAATGATTTATAGTTTGCAAGTTTATATTTTCTTGGACTTGCTATTTTTCTGGGACTACCTCAATCCAGTATCCATCCGGATCTTCGATAAAATAGATTCCCATATCCTCATTAACAAAGCAAATGCATCCAAGCTCCTCGTGAAGCCTTCTAGATGCTTCCATGTCATCAGTCGTCATAGCAAGATGATACTCTATTTCTCCCAAATCGTAAGGCTCTTTACGGTCGTGCATGTATGTAAGCTCTAGCTGAAAGCCGGTCTTTTCATCACCGAGATAGACTAGAGTGAAGTCCTCTCCGTGCTTTTCGCGAACAGGCTTTAGGCCAAGTGCCTTGTCGTAGAACTCAAGGCTGCGCTGTAGATCTAAAACATTGAAATTAAAATGATTAAAGCAAAACATGATTTCTCTCCTATACGGCTTTTACCGTCTTTTCTATTTATATATTTCCTTAAATTTCTTCTCTAGGTAGTCGATATAGTCATCGGCCGAGAACTTCTCGCCAAGCGCCTTTTCAAGTAGCTCATCTGAGCGATAGAGACTTCCGTGCTTCCAGATGTGCTCTCTGTTCCACTTGTTTATCTCTGAGAAGTCTCCCTTTGATAGAGCGTCTTTGACGTCGATTTCGGCAGCCATCTTTGATAGAAGCTGAGCGCCGTAGGCAGAACCAAGTGCGTATGATGGGAAATAGCCTATTGCACCGCCAGCCCAGTGACTGTCCTGAAGAACACCAAGTCTATCGCTAGGAACATCAACTCCGAGATACTCCTTGTATAGCTTGTTCCACTGCTCAGGTAGCTCATTAACAGTAATTTCGCCAGCCATAAGCTTTTTCTCAAGCTCGTATCTTACCAAGACGTGTAGGCAGTATGTAACCTCATCTGCCTCTGTTCTGATCAAAGAAGGCTCAACCTTGTTGATTGCGCGATAAAGCGCATCTGCTGTTACGTCCTTTAGTGAAGGGAAAAGCTCCTTTAGCTTAGGAAGTACAAGCTCTATAAACTCCTTGCTTCTACCTAGGAGATTTTCGTAGAATCTGCTCTGGCTTTCGTGGATGCCCATGGAAACGCCAGCATCTAGAAGTGTATATAGATACTTGTTATCAACTCCTGTATCGTAGAGAGCATGTCCGCTTTCGTGAATTACGCTGTACATAGAGTAAACGAAGCTGTCTTCCATATAGTGAGTTGTAATTCTCTCATCTAGATGTGAGCCTAGGCTTGTTGTGAAAGGATGCTCGCTTGTTGAAAGTCCGCAGTGTGCTAGGTCAAGTCCTAAGAGCTTCATTAGGTAGTAAGAGAGCTCTTCCTGCTTAGCGATTGGGAAGTCGCCTATTAGGAATGAAGCATCGACCTGCTCGCTTGCTGATATATGCTTGATTAGTGGAACGATCCTCTCCCTTAGCTTTGAGAAAAACTCATCGCAGACCTCCATGGTGAGGCCATCCTCGTACTCTCCGAGCCAGTAGTCGTAAGGTGCCTTGTCTGGCGCACAGTACTTTGCAAACTTAATATTTGTATCAAAGATCTCCTTTAGGTATGGTGCAAAGGAAGCAAAATCATTGTTTCTCTTGGCATCCTCCCAAACGTCCTCCGCCTTTACAACCAGCTCCTGATAGGCGATGTACTCGTCCATAGGAATGCTCTGCATGCGGCGTATATCCTTTAGCATGAGCTGAACCATGCGGTTTTCTTCTTCGGTCAAAACAGCTTTGTTATTATCTAGAAGCTCGAGAAGAGCAACAGTTTCGCTTCCTGTTTTGATCAGATATTCTTCTTCGCTAAGCACAGCAAGAGCGTGCGCGCGGTTTTCGGCTGTGCCCTTTGGGGCAACGGTCTGTCCGTCGTAGCTGATGCTTTCCATAGCGTGTGCGTATGCGCTAAGGCGGCTCTGCAATTTAAGTAGTTTTTCTTTTACTTGACTTAATTCCATAGTTTCCTCCAATTTATTCTACATGGACGCAAAAGTGTGTCAGGCGTCCGTCTAAGTTATTAGCTTTCAAATACCTGTCTAGTTCTTAGGGTCATAGAGAAGGTCGTGGTTAATACATTTGTAAAAACCATCACGAATTTCCTCGTAGCCTTCATGCTCTGCACATAGCCACATGAGCTTTGTCACAGCGGATTCTACAGTCATATCAAAAGACTGCAAAACATTGTATCTGTCTAGTGCAAGCGCACCGACCTCATATTTTTCGGCATCGCTACCCTCAAGCATAACCTGAGTAGCTATAACGATGATTTTGCCCTTCTCAGTCAAAGCCTGAAGCTCGTTTAGGAAATTTCTCTTGTCATAAAATGGTATACCACCAACTCCATAACTTTCAATCACAATGATGTCGTAGTGCTCGCCAAGATAAGCGAGAATCTCGGGTCTAATTCCCGGAATCAGCTTGAGAAGGAAGACGGAATCGGATATAGAAGGAGCAAATTGCACTTCACTTGAGATAGCTGGTGCCTCAAGGTATTTGATTATCCTGTTATCATCTATGAAAGCAGCTATAGGGTAGCCTATGCTATCAAAAGCAGCAAAGCTTTTGCTTCTTACCTTACGCGCTCTCGTTCCCAAGATTGCCTTACCGTCAAAGACGATAAAAATGCCGTTAAGACCGCCGTTAAGTATAAAGTTGATACTGTCGCTGAGATTGCGTCTTGCATCGGTAAATTCGTCTGAAATCGGCTTCTGAGCACCCGTTAAAACTATAGGCTTAGATGCTCCCTGTATCAGGTAGGAAAGAGCAGAGGCTGTGTATGCCATGGTGTCCGTTCCGTGCGTTATCAAAAAGCCATCGTAGCTGTCATAGCTCGCCTCAATTTCCCTAACTATGAGCATCCAGTGCTCGGGCTGGATATTGGTGCTGTCTATATTAAAAATCTGCTTTACCTCAATGTCGCACTTACTGCAGGCATTAGGAATGTATGAAAGCAACATCTCTGGCGAAATCGCAGGTTTTAGTCCGTTTTCGGTCTGAACAGAAGCGATGGTTCCGCCTGTTGCAATGAGTAAGATTTTCTTCATAAGTTATCCTCAATTTATTTTTCTTTGATAAAAGTATACCACATCAAAGCTGCATATTAAAATGAATAGCTTGACGAATTTTTTAACAATGTTACAATCTTAGTTATATAAGATATTGATATAGAGAAAAGAGAGGAATTTATGAGACCCGGAATACACAATTATTCTGAGATTGGAAAGTTGAACAAGGTTCTTCTTCATAGAATTGGCTATGAGGTTGAGGGCCTAGTTCCAGAAAACTTTGCAAGATTGCTTTTTGATGATATACCATACCTAAAGATTGCACAGCAGGAGCACGATGCTTTTGCTCAGGTGCTAAGAGACAACGGCGTAGAAGTGGTATACTACGTAGATGAGACCGCTAAGGCACTTGCAAATCCTGAGATTAAGGCTAAATTTTTGAAGGAATTCATAGCGGCAAGTCATACGAACAGCAAGTTTGCGAGTGAGGCGGTTTTCCACTATTTGAACGAGATGCCAACTAAGGAGATGGTCGCAAAGATCATCAGTGGCGTTAAGAAGGATGAGGTTCCAAGCTTCAAGTCTAATTCATTTGCTGAATTTATTTCTTCATCATACCCATTCTACTTAGATCCTATGCCAAACCTTTACTTCACTCGTGACCCAGGCGCATGCATAGGAAACGGTCTAAGCATCCACCACATGAGCACAGGTACAAGACGCAGAGAAGCACTACTTCTCAAGTATATGTACCAGCACAATGAGGACTTCTCAGGTGGTGAAAACAGATTGTGGTATGACTACGATCACGACTACTCAATAGAGGGTGGAGACGTTCTAGTTTTGAACAAAGAGACTGTAGCAGTTGGACTAAGCCAGAGAACTACAGCAGCAGCTATAGAGCGCTTTGCTCGCAACCTGCTTGGAAACTCTGAATTCAAGCGTGTCATCGTATTCGATATACCTAAGACTCGTGCTTTCATGCACCTCGATACTGTATTTACAATGGTAGACTACGATAAGTTCACCATACATCCTGAGATTGAGGCACCACTTCAGCTATTTGAAATGGAGCTTGATAGAGACGGCGAGGTTAAATATAGCTCAGTTACAGACACTCTGACAAACATTCTAAAGTCTATTCTAAACCTTCCAGCAGTAGAGCTAATCCGCTGCGGTGGAGACGATAAGATGGCTGCACAGAGAGAGCAGTGGAACGACGGTTCAAATACGCTTTGCATAGCGCCAGGAACTGTTGTTACATACGAGAGAAACTATGTTACAAACGAGCTTCTCGACAAGAAGGGCGTCAAGGTTCTTGCTATACCAGGAGCTGAGATTTCAAGAGGAAGAGGTGGCCCACGCTGCATGTCCTGCCCAATCAACAGAGACGATATATAAAGGCAATGATATATTAAATGTAGATTTATTGTTGACCTTATAAAAATATAATGTTATAATTTCACAACAGTTAGATATAACTAACTATTGTTTTGTTTTGATTATGGTTTTTACTATTGATTCAAAAGGGATTTAACATAATTAACAATTGCAAAGAGAGGTAGAAGATGAGTTACATTAAAAAAAGAAGAGCTATGCTTGTAGTAGTTCTTGTTCTAAGCATCGTGCTTTCGAGCATTAGCTTGGTATCTGCTGCGAGTAGGACAGAAGATGTGTACAATCAGTATGACGCTTCTGTAAAATCAGGAAGTAGTGCTTACGGATATACAGATGGCAATAGGTGGACCGCGGTATATGAGAAGGTTCTTGGAACTAATGGAACACCGCTCACTCCAATATGGTATTCGCCTGATGGTACAAACTATTATCCAGTAGAGGTATCTAGAGAATATAGAAGTGGATACATATATACATTCAAAGCAAATGGAGAGGTTCTTTACCAAGGACCAAGCGCTGTTATTGATCCTGCGATTATAACAAAGCTATATGATAAAAAGCTTACTAAGACTATTTACAGCGGTACAGAGACTGTGTCCAACACAACTTTTGATGGCCCTGTAGAGGTTGAGGCTGGTGCAAATATTACTTTTGACAATGTAAAGTTTAACAATGGACTTACTACATACGGGATATCTAATGTATCAAACAGCACTTTTACGGATAGCACAGCCACAAACAAAGGTGATGGAGTTACATATATAACAGATTCATATTTTGGACATACATCTAGCTCATCAAGCTATATGGGTAGTACAACATCAGTTGTAGGTGTTAAGATTAAGAGTAATAGACTCACTGATGCAATCAAAGGAAAGCCATATGAGGAAGTACTAACATTCCCTGATTTTTCTTACACATACTATCCAGGCTCATTTAGTCCTATGGTAGTAACATCTAAGATGCACTACGACTCAATTAACATTGTAGGAACTCTTCCTAACGGCCTAGTTTCAAGTGCTGCAAATTATGATGCTGCTAATGAAAAGACTGATGTAAATATTTCAGGAACTGCTACGGCAGAGGGAATTGATCAGAAGTTTTATGTTAATTTTAAGGAAGGTGTATCAAAGCTTGATATCACAGTCCCTATGTTGATTACTGTAAATTCATACAGCCTTGAGTATAAGGTAATAGGCGAAACCCCAAGTGGATATACTGTTCCTAATGCAGTAGCAGGCATAGGCTACAGTGAAACCATTACCCTCGAAGCTGCTCCAAATAGAATTGAAGCGGCAAAGAACGGAGTCAACGGAGTATGGGAATTTACAGGTTGGTCTACAGACAAGGATAACCTAGATGCGACAAAGGTTAGAACCGTGGATGTAACTCAGAATACAGAAGTTTATGGCCAGTGGAAGTTCACACCAAAATCTAATCCTTCAAATGTGAATCCTAACAGTAATGGATCTTCACCATCTAATCAGGTGAATAAGAAAGGTATAAAAAAGACTCCAAATACAGGAGATGGAAACAATTTAGGAGGATATCTTCTAATGTTAGGTGCTACTTCAGCAGCATTGGTAGTAATTGGTAGACGCAGATTTAACTAAGTCACTATAAGATAAAGCATAATAGCTTAATTGGTCTAATAGTTACGTAATAATAAAATAAATACGAGGGGCCTTCAGTTATGAATTGAATTATTCTGAGACTCCTCGTTTTTTATGCCTTAGATTGTATAAGGCATTTAGCTTTACAATTCTATTTCTTTTTCTTCTTACTCTTGTAAGGATTGTTTTTCGCGGGCTTCTTGTTTTGATAGCTACTCTTATCAGGGCCCTGGAAAAAGTTCAGGAATCCTGTTGGATTTGCTCCTTTTCTCTGCGCGTCTCTTTCCATCTCTTCCCTATTAATATTAGGGCCTGCACGGAAGTAGAGGAATATTCCCGATATTAAACCTGTAAATATCCCGATTCGCACGTATTCTAGGCCTGTGAATTTGTAGAATACGAATAAGAATATTACGAGTGAACCTATGAAAAGTGCTAGCCAGAGTTTTTCTGGAAGCACTTTGTGTATGCGACGGGAGAAATCCTCAAACTTTGGTGACTTCGCCTCTATCGCTGTAAGTACAAATATGGTGAAAAATACACCCATAAAAAGTGCGAGTACTAAGATAATAGCTCTGAGTATAAACATAAGCGTTCTCCTAAAGAATAATAACTAAAGATTGAATAACGGGAACGCTGAACGCGTTCCCGCCTTATTGCGCAAGTATATACTGATTAGTGAACCTCAAAAGAAGGTTTTTAAAATATTTTGATCTTGTAGCCTACTATTTAGCAGCTTTCTTTGCTGCTTTTGCAGCCTTATCTGCTAGATAGTATTTTCCAGGAGTGTTGAAGAACTCGTCCTGAGCCTTCTTTACCTGTGGAACCATTAGAACTACAGCAATCATATTTGGAATGATGATGAGTCCTAGGAACGCATCTGTTAGTGAGTATAGTACGCCTAGATCGATTCCTAGTCCACCTACTATAGTTGCTATGATGTAAACCCAAACCCAGATTTTGCTGAATCCGATACCAAATAGGAACTCTGCCTGTCTCTGTCCGTAGAATGTAACAACGATGATTGTTGAAAGTACGAATAGGAATACGCAGATAGCTACAAAGTAGTTAGCAAATGTTGGGTTGAAGTTCTTGCTGAATGCAGCCTGCGCTAGAGCACCTGCATCGATTCCCTTTTCTGTCCAAACACCTGAAACCAAAACTGCTAGAGCTGTTACTGTGCAAACGATGATTGTATCAACAGTAACTTCGAATACGCCCCAGAGTCCCTGTCTTACAGGGTGATCTACGTTAGCAGCAGCGTGTCCCTGAGGAGCAGTACCCATACCAGCTTCGTTTGAATAGCATCCACGAGCAAATCCCCATCTTAGTGCAGCACCTAGAGATGCTCCTGCGAATCCACCGAAAGCAGCTCTTCCTGTGAATGCTGATCCGAAGATTTCTGCAAATGCGTTAGGAATCTGGTTAAAGTTCTTAACGATGATTACTAAAGCACCTAGCATGTAAACGATAGCCATCACTGGAACGAGCTTATCGCAAACATCACCGATTCTCTTTACGCCACCTATGCAAACAATGATTGTAATAACTGCTACAGCGATAGCGATAGGAAGTTCAGGAATTCCTAGTGAGATACCCTGCTTTGTTACAGATGCAGCCTGTGAAGCAATTGATGGAATAAGTTCTATCATAAGTCCGAAAGCGTAAAATGTTCCGAAGAAGATACCGATTTTCTTTGCGATACCACTCTTGCCAAGTCCTCTGCAGTAGTAGTAAGGACCACCGACAAAATCGCCAGCTTCATTCTTTTCTCTGTACATTAGGCCAAGAGTTACTTCGGTGTACTTTGTAGCCATTCCGATGAATGCCATAACCCAGATCCAGAATACTGCACCAGGGCCACCAAGAGCAATAGCTACTGGAACACCGACGATATTTGAAGCACCGATTGAAGATGCTAGAGCTGTACAAGCAGCGGCAAATGGTGATACGCCATCATCGGTCTCTGGCTTTGCAAACATTTTACCAAATGTCTGTGAGCAGATATATCCGAAGTGACGGAACTGCAGAAATCCTACTCTGATTGTTACATAAAGACCACCGCATCCAAGTAAAATTAGAATTGGAATTCCCCAAAACCAGTTACCAAAGGCAATTAAAGCATTGATTATAAACATATGCTTCTCCTTTCTTAATAAGTAGATGTTGATATAACTTGCGCATAGTGTATTTCATCTGTAGTTAAGCTATGTGTTTTTCTTCACCACAGAAAAAATCAAAATTAATTTCTTCTATAGACCTCTTCACCTGCAAGGTAGGTATATTCAACCTTGATATCTGCTATCTCATCCTCAGGAATCTCAAAGATATTGCGGTCAATAACGACCATATCAGCGAATTTTCCTATCTCTAGCGTTCCGAGGTAGTCCTCTTGACCAGTTCCATAAGGAACATTCTTAGTAAACATGCAGAGCGCATCGTATACAGAAATCTTTTCCTCTGGGTGATAGCCTGCTTCTGGATATCCCTCTAGGTCCTTGCGGGTAACAGCTGCGTAGATTCCGTGCCATGGAGAAAAGCTCTCGACAGGGCAATCTGAGCCGCCTAAAAGTCTTAGTCCTTTTTCTATGTAAGTCTTCCACTGATAGCTGTGTGCTGCTCTTTCGGCTCCTACTCTCTCCTCAATCCAGTGGAGGTCAGTAGCCAGGAAGATTGGCTGAATATCAACTATTATAGGAAGCTTGCTCATACGCTCAATCAAATCTGGATTTGCCATCTGCGCATGAATAATTCTGAACGGATCTCGATTTGCCTGCTCTGCTTCAGTCATTCCGTGCTCCCTGCTCTTTGCAAGGGCATATTCGACACCAGTTAGAACACAGTCAAGTCCTTTGTCTCCGATGCAGTGGACCGCTGGCTGAAGTCCCATCTCATATGCAGTGAGCATCTTTTCGTTTAGCTCTTCCTGAGTCTGAACGAGAAGTCCATCAGTATCAGCAGCATCGCTGTAAGGCTCGAAAAGCTTGGCTGAGCGAGAACCGAGTGAACCGTCAGAAAAAATCTTATATCCACCATATCTAACCTTGAGGTATGGATCTTCCATTTCTCTCTTGGTCAGATATGGCTTGTTATACAATGTGTCGAGGTAGATGCTAACTCTGAGAGGGAGCTTTCCTTCGTGATCGAGCTTTAGGTAGTCATCAAAGCTTTCGGTGTACTTCCAAATATCGGCTGCATATGTATGAATTGCAGTGAGTCCGACTGAAGAGGCTTCTGCCAAGGCTCTATCCATAAGCTTGGTTTTGACCTCTGGAATCTTTGTTGGATCAGGGATTAGGTCATCAAAGATCTTTGTTGCCTGTTCTCTTAGGATTCCGTTTGGATGTCCGTCTGCTTCTAGCTCTACAACACCACCGTCACCAAAGTCATAGCCCTTGCCTATATCTGCCTTTTCTAGGGCAAGTGTGTTTGCAACTCCAGTGTGCAGGCAAACTCTCTTTATCATAATAGGATGCTTTTTGCTCGCTTCGTCAAGCCAGTGTCTTGTTGGAATTTCATCCTCGCAGTCGTTCCATTTTGACTGGTCAAAGTTATTTCCTCTAATCCACTCGCCCTCAGGTGTTTCAGCCGCCTTCGCCTTGAGGCGCTCTAGGGCCTCTGCCTTTGATTTAACTCCGCCAAGATCCACTGTTGTGAAGGTCTGGCAGTAGGCAAAGAAGTGTAGGTGAGCATCTCCAAGGCCAGGAAGCATTACCTTTCCGCCAAGGTCGATGACTTCATCTGCATCAAATTCAGCCTGCGCGCTCCTATTATCACCGATGAAGGCGATTTTACCATCTTTGATGGCTAGGGCTTCATAGCATGAGCCCTCTTTCTCCATCGAATAGATTTTTCCGTTTATAAAAAGTTTATCTGCGTGAGCTCTCATTTTGATCTCCTCAAAATCTTTGGTTTATCCTATTTTAGTAGGTTAAGTATTGTCTGATAAACTAGCTCAGGTGTGTACTCGAATGTGAATCTTGTCTCGATTCTCTCTGTGTACTTGTGAGCGTCCTTTCCTACAGTTCCGATGTCTACTACTGGTAGGTCAAGAACCTGCATATCAGCTAGTGGAAGTGAATAAATCTTTCCTTCGCCGTAGCCAGGTGTGTTTAGCTCGAATCTCTCAATTACTGCTGGATCCTTAGGAGCTGCACCATAGCTTAGGTCTGAAATGCAAGGTAGGAACTTCTTGCTGATTAGCTGATAATCGAATGCTGGATCAGCCTTAACGCTTGCAACTGCACCGTTTACTGCATCGATAAGAGCCTTGCCCTTTGCTGTGCTATCGTCAACGTGGATGTGTGGATAGTAAGGTGGTGTGAAGTAAACTACTAGGATAGGGTCCTTATCTGACCATAGATCGTGAACGAAGTCAACAATCTTAAGTGATTTGTCTCTAACGTCAATAGTAGTATCCTTCTTTAGCTCCTCGATGTAAGCTGCAACCTTTGCATCTAGCTCGTCTCCAAGCTCTGCCTTAACTGCCTTGTATAGCTCGTCGTAAGTGAAGGTTCTTGCAACCCATGGCTGCTTTCTGAACTCTCTGCCTACCATGTCGCAGTACATAGCATATCTTTCGTTTAGTGTGTCAACAACCTGCTGGAAGCATTCATGACCTGCGTTCTTCATCTTTGTTAGAACCTGGTCAGGTGTTGAGTCGTGAGTTGCGTAGTTGAGCATCAAAACAGCTTTGTTAGCAATCTGTACAGAGTACTCTGTCTTGAGGTCTCTCTGCTTTAGTGTGATAGGAGGAAGTGTTACCTCTCCGTCAACTGTATCGCTGAACTCAGGATTTAGGTTAATTCTCTGTGTTAGCTGTGATGCAATCTGGTTAGGGTCAAGTCCGTCAAATGACTCACCTACGTGAGTTTCCTTACCTACGATGTAGAATGTAGGCATGATCTTTCCAACTGTTCCTACATAGATGTACTTCATTGGGTCGCCTGGGAATGCAGGTGCCATGTAGTCTGTATCTATCATAGCTATGTAGTCATAGCCCTTTTCCTTCTTGAGGTTAACAAGGTGAGGAACAAAGTTAAGCATTCCGCCTGAGTTTCCTTCTTCGTCGCAAACTGCAGCATAGATTAGGTTTCCTTCAAAGTTTGCTAGATCCTTGCTGATTTCTTCCATGATAGCGATGATGATAGCATCACCAGACTTCATATCAAAGAGTCCACGACCGAACATGTACTTTCCGGACTCAAGATCTTCTCTTACTTCCTCAGGAAGCTTTAGCTCGCGGAATCTCTCAATTAGCTCTGCTGGCTGAGTTGAGTACTCCTTAAGTGGGCCGTAGTCGGAAATACCAACTGTATCAAAGTGTCCGATGAGAACGATAGTCTTATCAGAATGCTTCTTCTCACCGTTAAGCTCTGCAACAACAATCTTTCTGCCGATTAAATCGTCCTTAAGGTCGATGTAGTAAAGCTTCTCAGGGTTCTTCTTATAGTAATCAATCTCGCTCATGGTGTCGTAGATCTTTTCCGCCATAACGATTTCGCCCTCTGTGTCGACAACGCTCTGCACTGAAGTAAAGTCGATGGACATTTCCTCAATACGCTTTCTTACATATTCGTTCATTTTTTTCCTCCCATTGTTTAAATGCATATATTCAAGAGCCCTAATTTGACTCTTAAAAACAATATCTTACTGGCAAGCACTAGCCTGCCCAAATGCCGATTGGCTTCTTACATCAAAGCGAGCTCTAGTTCTCCCAAGCAAACTCGATAACGCTCTGAATCATCTCTGGCATAACCTCGAAGAGGCTGCGTTTATTAACGCGCTCCGACCACTGGTGATATTCTCTGCCGATAGGTCCGTATAGGATAGAAGGCACCGAGATTTCTTTGATCGCCTCAAAGTCAAGGCTGTATGCGCTTCCCCACATAGGGTAGTTAGCTGTTATCTCATCAAAGTCTAGGTCTGGAATTGATGTGTAGCTGTTATCGGAGATTCCAGTGAAGTAGTGCTCCGATGTCAAAGCTTGTCCAAACTTCTCCTCTGAAAGCTTCTTAGCAAACTCGAAAACCTTGCTTCCGTAGCCCTCGCGGCCTTCAATCTGGTCGCTGTGAGTTGCAGGATAATATGGTGGAGCCATACCTATCAAAACCACTGGCTGCTTTATGTCCGCATAGCTCAAAAGTTTATCCATAAGGTAGATGGTAGCATCTGGATAACTCTTTCCCTTGACAACCATATCCCTGGCCTGATCGTAGAGCTTATTGTAGAACTCGTCAAAGGCAGCGCCATCCTTTTCGCGTAGTTTATCGCATAGCTCAGAAACCGTGTAGACGCAGTTTGGATAGTAGATTTTCTCCTTGGTCTCAAAGCGATTGTGCTTCTTGAACTCCTGATACTGAGCGTTAAGCTTATTAACCTCTTCATCAAAAACCTCAACGCAGATTTTCTTTAGCTTTGCAAGTGTCTCAGAAATCGTTGTCTTGAAGCTTAACACTGTCATGTATCCGCTTGAGCGGAACGGTAGAGAAACATCGTATGTCTCTTTGATATCTCTCATATATTGCCAGTTTAGCGGCATTGAGGACTCATCCTTATAGACATCGACGAACTCTAGGCTACCTCCCGTTCTTTGGTATATTCCGGCTAGCATGTTGAGTGATGACATACCGTTATAGCAGTGACCGATGTGAGCAACAGCTCCCTGAGTCATAATAACTGGCATAGTCTTTCCGATTGAACCTAGCGAGAGAACCTGTGCAGGGCCATCCTCAGATGCTGGTTCTGGATCTATCAAAAGCTTAAAGTTCAGTGAATATTTATTCTTAAGCTCTAGATACTTTGGCATTATGGCTCTCATTCCTGCTGAGTAGCATTCCTCATCTGCAACTGCAGAGAAGAGGTATGAGCCTTCTAGCTTACCTTTTTGGGCGAGCTTTGCATATTTCTCTAGGAGAACCATGGCGATTGCAATACCACCCTTCATATCAGCTGCTCCGCGACCCCAAAGCCATTCGCCTGACTCAAGGTCTTTTCTCTGAACCTCGTTCAAATCCTTAGTAGCAAGCTTAGCCTCTAGTTCAGGGCCTAGTGTGAAGGCAAGCGGCTCTGCATCACCGTATACTTCAGTAGAAACTACATCTATATGCCCTGAAAGAATTACGGTATTTGGGCTTTTACCTAAAACAAGTGCGTATGGGACCGTGCGTCCAAAGGGATCGTTTGGTATCTCATATGCACCGCATAGCTCAGGATGCTCCTGGAAATAGGGTATCTGTTTAATAAAATCGTTGACATATACTGAGGCCGACGGCTCTTTTGGCGTGCTACTGATGCTTTCGCAGGCAACGAGCTTAGTTAGAACCTCTAGAATTCTGTCTTTCATATAAATCATCTCCTTTATCTATTAGTATGCATTATAGCATAGATGAGACTAACTAACTCACCTTGTTTCTCATTATTCAAAACACATAGATTCAAACTATTAATATAAGTAGAAAATAACAATATTTTTAATCATTATTTGTGCTTTATCCTTGTAATGTATTGAAATGCTAAAGCTTTAAAAAACTCTATACATCTATACATAAAAAAGAAAAATATAAAATAATGCTTGCATAATTATAAATGACGATGTATAATTACCCTATGATAAAAATTCTATTTAAGGAATAAGTATAAATTACTTGAGAGGGGAAAGCGAAATGAAAGGAAAGAATTTACTCAAGAAAACAGTAGTGCTTACAGTCGCTCTAGCAATGGTAGTTGGAGTGACAGCGTGTGGAAAAAAGAAAAATTATGACAGCAAAGATAAGAAAACCTATGTTGTTGGTACGGAGCCGACCTTTGCACCATTTGATACAACAGATGCAGATGGAAACATCGTAGGCTTTGATATGGACCTTATGAAGGCAATTGGAAAGGATCAGGGCTTTGATGTTGAGTTTAAGTCATTTGGCTTTGATGCTCTTATTCCGGCAGTAAACGCTAAGAACTGTGATGTTATCGCAGCTGGCATGACTGCAAACGAAGATCGTGTTAAAAAGGTTGATTTCTCAAATACATACTATGACAGCGGAAATGCAGTTCTAGTAAAATCAGACAACACAACTATAAAGGGAATCGATGACCTTACTCCAGATATGACTGTTGCAGTTCAGATTGGTACAACAGGTGCAGATAAGGCAAATGAGCTTAAGGAACAGGGCAAAATCAAAGATGTTAAGGTTAACGATGGCGTAGATACATGTCTTCTTCAGGTTAAAAACGGCGACGTAGATGCTTTGATAATCGATAAGCCAGTTGCAGACCGCGCAGTTAAGGCAAACAAGGCATTCAAGACGGTTGGAGAGACTCTAGACGCTGAGTCATATGCTTTTGCAGTAGCAAAGGGCGACAAAGAACTTCTCGAAAAAATCAATAAGGGTCTTGAAAACATCAAAAAGGATGGAACATACGAGAAGCTATACAAGAAGTGGTTTGAGGGAAAATAAGTATGAGTTTATATGTTGAGGGCTTTCTAGTTGCGCTGAAAGGTTTGCCAATAACGCTTAGTGTGAGTTTCTTTGCACTAGTTATAGGCGTACTTCTTGGACTAGTACTGGCGCTGATGAGGACTTCGGAAAAAAAGCCCTTAAAGGTAATTTCCGGAATATATATTGAGATTGTAAGGGGAACTCCGCTGATAGTTCAGGCGCTAGTTTTAGCATACGGAATACCATACTTTCTACAGCAACACAATGTAGATTTCAAGTGGAGCGTACTTCTGATTCCAGCTTTTATAGTTTGCGGCTTAAACAGTGCTGCATACATGGCTGAGGTTATTCGTGGGGGAATACAGGCTGTTGATAAGGGTCAGCGCGAAGCGGCTCTATCAATTGGAATGACAAAGGCTCAAGTAAACAGACTAATTGTGCTTCCACAGGCCTTAAGGATAGTTATACCTTCGTTTGGTAACGAGTTTGTAACCATGATTAAGGAGACTGCAGTGCTTTCCTATGTTGGTGTCATAGAGATTCTAAGAAGTGCACAGCTGTGGAATGCTTCAACTTACAACACTTTTGAGGCGTATATAGGCGTTGCACTAGTATATCTTTTGATGACTATTCCGCTATCAAAGCTGGTTGGTGCATTAGAGAAAAATTGGAAGAAAATGTGAGGCAGATTAGATGATTGAGGTAAGAAATTTAACTAAAAGTTTTGGCGGTGCAGTCGCTGTAGATGATGTTAGCTTCTCAGTTCAGGAAGGCAAGGTCACCTCTATTATCGGCTCGTCTGGCTCTGGAAAAAGCACGACGCTTCGCTGCATAAATGGCTTAGAAAAAAAGGATTCTGGGGAAATCTACATCGATGGCGAGCTCGTCACAGAAAATAACCTCAGAGCAGTTAGAACTAAGACCGCTATGGTTTTTCAAAACTTCAACCTGTTCAATAATTTGACGGTGCTAAAGAACATCACAGCAGCACCTATTAATGTCAAAGGCATGAGCAAGGTGGAAGCAAATAAGAAGGCGATGCAGCTTCTTCAAATCGTAGGGCTTGCTGATAAAAAGGATGCTTATCCTAAGAGCCTGTCAGGTGGTCAAAAACAGAGGGTTGCAATAGCGCGCGCGCTAGCGATGGAGCCGGAGATTATTCTCTTTGATGAGCCAACATCTGCGCTTGACCCAGAGATGGTAGGAGAGGTTTTAGATGTAATGAAAAAGCTCGCTTCCTCTGGAATGACTATGCTTATCGTTACACATGAGATGGGATTTGCTCGTGAGATTTCTGATCAGGTTATATTTATGACCGATGGAAAAATCGTCGAGGAAGGAACTGCAGAGCAGATCTTTACAAACCCACAAAACGAAAGAACAAAGGCCTTCGTTTCAAGCTTTTTAAAGTAAATCCAACTTCAGGAGACGACTTGGGATATAGATCCCGGTCGTTTTTTAGTATGGGGAAAACGGAAAGTTTGCCACAAATGGCTTTGATTCTAGTATAATATATGGGTAGTTAGTAAAATCTGCTTGGTGCGAGCGTAGGGAACTTGTATCGCGCTCTACAGCACCTTGCAAAATCAATAGAGAAAAGGATTTATATGGATATTATTGTAAAACTTACCGAGGAATTCGGTGTCAAGAAGGTACAGATTGAGCAGGCGGTTAAGCTGATTGATGAGGGTAACACGGTGCCTTTTATTGCAAGATACCGAAAGGACGTTACGGGAGGACTAAACGATGAGCAGCTTCGTGCCATCGACGAAAGACTCAGATACCTAAGAGGGCTCGAGGAACGTAAACAGGAGGTTCTTCGCAGTATTGAGGAGCAGGGTAAGCTTACGGATGAGCTAAAGGCAGAGATTGAGAAAGCCGAGATTCTGCAGAGGGTTGAGGATCTGTATAAGCCTTTTAAGCAGAAGAAGACCACAAGAGCAGGAAAGGCTAAGGCTAAGGGTCTTGAGCCACTTGCGCTTATAATATACATGCAGCAGAATAAGAGCGGAGATGTGCTAAAGTTAGCTGAACCTTTTGTTGACCCTGAAAAGGAAGTCGAGACAGCAGAAGAGGCTATTCAGGGCGCTTGCGATATCATCGCTGAGATGATTGCAGATAACGCTGATTTGATTAGCGAGGTTCGTGACAGATACTATAAGCACGGACTCATAGAGACTGAAGCTGTAGATGCAGAGGAGAAGACAGTTTACGATATGTACTACGGTAAGCACGAGGCAATATGCAAGATTCCAAACCATAGAGTTCTTGCAGTAAACCGTGGTGAGAAGGAGGGCAAGCTCAAGGTTAAGGTGAGCATAGATGCAGACTCTATACTCCGTTTGCTCGAGAAGGAGGTAATCAGGCAGGATTCTATCTTTAAGCCTTTGCTGATTGAGACAATAGAAGATGCATATAAGAGATTGATTGCGCCATCTGTAGAGCGAGAGATGAGAAATCTTTTGACCGAAAGGGCTGAAGCTGAGGCAATTAAGGTCTTTGCGGGTAACACCGAAAAGCTGCTCATGGTTCCACCGGTGCGTGGCAAGAGAATTATCAGTATAGATCCGGGATTTAGAACGGGCTGCAAGGTTGCAGTAATCGACGAGACCGGAAAACTACTTGCTTACACGACAATCTATCCTACTGAGCCTAAGTGCGATGTTGCAGGAACTGAGAGAACGCTCAAGAAAATCATTGATAAATACAAGATTGATGTAATCGTAATAGGAAACGGAACAGCTTCTAGAGAAACTGAGGAAGTAGTTGCAAACTTCCTAAAGAAGAACAGCTACCAGATTCAGTACACTATTGTTAACGAAGGCGGAGCCTCCGTATATTCAGCATCAAAGCTCGCAAGCGAGGAATACCCAGACCTAGATGTGACGACAAGAGGCGCGATGTCACTTGGAAGAAGGCTTCAGGATCCGCTCGCAGAGCTGGTTAAGATAGACCCTAAGCACATAGGAGTAGGTCAGTACCAGCACGATATGAACCAGAAGAACCTGAGTGAAGCGCTTGGTGCAGTAGTCGAGGATTGTGTAAATAGAGTTGGAGTTGACCTAAACACAGCATCTCCATCACTTCTTTCCTATGTTGCAGGAATCAGCAGCAGCGTGGCAAAGAATATCGTTGCTTACAGGGAAGAAAACGGCAAGTTTACAGACAGAAAGCAGCTTCTTAAGGTTGCAAAGTTAGGTCCTAAGGCATATGAGCAGTGCGCAGGCTTCCTTCGCATTAGCGATGGCAAAGAAGTGCTTGATTCGACATCAGTGCACCCTGAGTCGTATGAGGTTAGCAGAATTTTGATGAAGAAAATCGGCATCTCCGAAAACGACATTAAGGGTGGAGTGCAGGTTATAGACGATAAGATCAAGTCAGCATACCCTGCCAAGACCGAGAAAGAGAGTGTGCGTAAGATGGCTGAAGACATTGGAATAGGTGAGTTTACAGTCAAGGATATCATTGCTGAGCTTCGTAAGCCAGGAAGAGACCCTAGAGAAGATGCACCACCAGTTGTTTTCAGAAATGATGTTAGAAGCTTCGAGGACCTCAAGGAAGGCATGGAGATGAGCGGTACTGTCCGCAATGTCGTAGACTTTGGTGCCTTTGTTGATATAGGTGTTAAGAATGACGGACTTGTACATGTATCGCAATTAAGCGATAAGTTTGTAAAACACCCGATGGACGTCGTTTCTGTTGGCGATACAGTTAAGGTTCGTATAATCGGAATAGATAAGGAGAGAGGCAAGGTTTCTCTCACAATGAAACTATAATTTTTAGCCTTTGATTAAGGAGAAGATATGCTAAATATCTATCGAAGCAGAGAATCGCTTGATAAGGAAAGCTTTATATACGGAAAGATAAAGGAGTCTCGCAAAGAGACTCTAGTTATCGTGCCTGACCAGTACACTCTAGTTGCCGAGCAGCAGGCCATGAGCCGCATGGATGCTGATGTGCTTCTCGATGTTGAAATAAGCGCAATTTCCAAGTTTGGTAGCAATGTGCTCGAAGAGACGGGCAGAAGTTCGCACACGTATATCGACGAGTATGGAAGATATATGCTTTTATATAAGATTCTCTCAGAGCAGAAGGATAGGCTAGAGGTATTTGGCGGCGTTGTCCAAAAACAAGGATTTTTGGAGTCCATTAATGATTTTATATCAAAGGCAAAGCAGGCAAATCTAGACATAGAGACTGTAATAGATTCAATGGACGATGAAACTTCTGAAGTCGATGAGCTGACTAGGAGAAAGCTATCTGATATCAAGCTTATATTTGATGAATACGAGGATAGCATAAGGGATAAATATACGGATGCAGAAGACCTTTTAAGGCTCTACACGGCCGGAATAGATATGGCCGAAAGCCTAAAGAGAAAGACCGTTTGGATCTATGGTTTTGATAGCTTTACTAATCGAAACCTGGAGATGCTTGCAGCTATAATTAGGCAGGCTGAGGAGGTCAATATCTTCTTCACCCACGATGAGCACTGTAAGGACGAGGAAATATTTGAGATAACGGGTAACATGAGTGATAGACTCATAGAGCTTTGCAAGGAATCTAATGTCGAGTTTAAGGTTCATAATCTTGGCAAAGACAGTCCTCACGCGAAGCTTTGCGTGAGAGCGTCAGGGATTAAGGCGATAGAGAAGTCACTATTTTCGCCATTTAATGAAGAGGGTGCAGATGCTTGTGGCATAAGGATTGTTAGGGCCAATAATATATACAGCGAGGCTGAATCTGCGGCTTCATTTGTTCTTGATTTGCTCGAGGAGAAGAAGCTTAGATATAAGGATATAGTTGTAATTTGTAATGAAACAAAGCGGGCAGAGGTTCTCAAGCGAGTATTTCAGGAGTACGGTATAGGAATCTTTACAGACAAAAAGAGAGCTATTGCCTCATCACCGATAGCGGTCTTTGTAGTATCTTTGATAGAGGCTATAAGCAGTAGTATGAGAACGCTAGATGTTTTCAGAGTTATAAAGACAGGCTTTATTGGAATAGATGAAGAGGATGTTGATTTCATAGAAAACTATGCCATAAAGTACAAAGTGCGCGGAAACCAGTGGTTTTCGCCGTTTACAAAGGGAGCCTTTGAATATGGAGATGAGGACCTTGCAAGGCTTAATGAGATTAGAGAGCAGATTGCAGGGGTGTTCGATGGCTTTAAGAAAATATATAAGAGCAGTAAGACAAACAAGGAGTTCATAGAGGCCTATGTTGACTTTTTGATAAATAAGGCGGAGATTGGATCTCGCATAGATGAGCTTGTAGAAAATCTAAGCTCGCATTCTATGCAGAGCAAGGTTGATGAGACTACACAGACCTGGCCTATGTTAATTTCTGCGTTTGAGCAGATTATTGAGCTCATGGGTAATGAGAGATTCAGTGGTAAGACCTTTGCGTCTATTTTGACAGCAGGCTTACTACAGATGGAGGTAGGTGTCGTACCTCCTGTTTCAGATGAAATTTTGCTCGGAACCATGCAGAGAACAAGGTGTGGCGATGTGAAGGCTATGCTGATATTTGGTGCTAACGAGGGCATATTACCACTAGAAGCTAATGAGAGTCAGCTTTTTAGCGATAGTGAGCTTAAGCATATAACCTGCGCTGCGGAAATAAAAAGTAGCAGTGAGGACGTGCGCCAGATGGAGGAAACGCTTGCAATCTATAGAAATTTCTCCAAGCCTGAGGAATATCTTTGGGTCGGCTACTCCATGGCAGATGGTGATGGAGCTGAAATCAGAAGGTCAGAAATCGTAGAACGCCTATTAACGATGTTCCCAGAAATCAGGGAAGAAGAGGACGTTGTCTCGAGTGGAAAACTCGTTTCGATACTCGGTGGAAAGACAAATACTGTAAGACATTTTACGGAGGCACTTAAGGATTTTAAGTACGAGGGTAAGATTGATAGTAGGTGGAGTCTCGTTTCTGAGTGGCTAAGGCAAAATGAAGCTGAGCTATATAAGCGCATAGAAGAAGGTCTTGAATTTGAGAATGTGCAGAGCAAGCTTCCTGCTGAAATTGTAGAAAGACTATATAGCGAGCGCAGAAATGATGAGATTACGAGCTCTGATGTATCAGGTGCCAGCTACTCACTCAGTCCTTCTCGCATAGAAAAATTCAGCAAGTGTCCGTTCTCGCATTTTGTTAGCTATGGTCTAAGACCCGAGGAAAGGCGTGAATTTGCAGTATCTGCACGCGAAATCGGTGACCTGTATCACGAAACAATAATGCATGTAACGAAGCACCTAAGTGACGATGATTGCTGGCAGGCGATAGGAAATAGCGAGCTCAGAGACCTTGTATATAATTACATAGAGACTGTGTCTCACAAGTATAGAGAAGGTATCTTTGAGAACTCAAATCGCGAAAAATACTGGCTAGAGAGAGCAAAGACCGCTTGCTTTGAGGTATGCAAGCAGCTTGTTGAGCAAGCTAGAGTTGGAAAGATAGAAAAAAGCTACTACGAAGAACGCTTCGGTAGGCGTGGACAGTTTCCGCCAATTGAGGTTGAGACTGAGGCTGGCAAGGTGTTTATAGAGGGTAAGATAGACCGAGTGGATCTTCTTCCTGGAAACCGTGTAAAGATTATAGACTATAAGACGGGGCGCGAGAGCTTTGATAAGACTGAGGCGAGAACAGGATATAGACTTCAGCTAATGCTCTACCTTGCAGCTGCGCAGGGCAAGAGCAGAAAGCCCGCAGGAGTATTCTATTTCTTAATATCAGACCCTAAGATCGATGTTAGCGGGCAGAGGCCTTCAGGGATTACTGAGATGATATCAAAGGAGCTCAAGGGTGAGTTTAAGCTCAAGGGAATTCTCGTCGACGAACCAGAGGTTATCAAGAACATAGCAGGTGAGTTTGAGGAAAGCTCCGAAGTCATTGCGCTATCAAAGAAGAAGGACGGAGAGTTTAGGAAGACAGAAGCTCTTTTGAGTGAAGCTGAATTTGAGGAGCTGCAAGGTCAGGTTAAGGCCGTAACTGATAAGCTATGCGAGGATTTGGTAGGTGGAAATATCGACATAAGGCCGAAGAAATCCGGAGAAGAGATTCCGTGTACATATTGCGAATATCGTGGATTTTGTAGATTCGATTTAGCATTTGACGGATGCTCGTATGATGTAGTAAAATAATTAAGGTAATGTGGCAAATCGCTAATTTCAACGGCTTGCCATATTCCTTTTATACGCTTCCGTGGCTCAGTTGGTAGAGCAGCGCATTCGTAACGCGCAGGTCAGCGGTTCGATCCCGCTCGGGAGCTCCAAAAGAAAAAGCCTTGCATACCTATTCAGGCGTGCAAGGCTTTAGTGATTGTTGTATGAAATCTAAATAGGAGAAGGTAAATGGAAATAAAGGAAATAAGAGCGCTTACGGGACTTTCACAAGCAAACTTCGGAAAGAAGTACAATATTCCAGTGAGAACTATTCAGGATTGGGAAACAGAGAAAAGAAATCCACCAGCTTACGTTGTTGAGCTACTAGAATTTAGGGTCAGATACGACATTGAGCAAGAGCAAATATAGCATTAATATAAAACGGCTGAACGCAATGAAATTTATTGCATTCAGCCGTTTGTTTCAGTCTTGGAAAGTTTTTAATATGGAGTAATTTCTGAAATAAACATAAGAGTTCCTATTACAGATAGAAATACAAAACTAAGATTTAAACAAGAGTTAGCTATATTGTTTTCTACTGCAATTTATATACTTTTATACCTAGCTCCTCGGTATAGTTTTTCAAAACAACTAGTGCTACGGGAGATGTAGTATCTATAAGTTCATAAGCAAAAACACATTTTACAGTTGCTCCAGGCTTTACTTTTTGAATAGCATAATCCGCTGTCTGTGTATATTCGTCTAGTAAAGAGTAATCATACGACGGAATAAGTTGAGATATCGTTTTATCTTGATTCTGAAATAAAGAAACATAATTCATCCACACAAAACGAGGCTCCTGTAATAGGGATGAGTCATTAGTAAATTCAACGGTTATCAAAAGCGAATAATCGTTTATAAATTCATGGTCATCAGGAGTTATTATTCTTGAGCCGGTTAGTTTTATTGTACCTTCTGGCACTTTTATTATGTCGTCTTCAAAATAATATTCTGAATTACTTTTTTTAACTGTAGCAGTCTCTGTCTTATTATTCTCTTTTTCATTTGTATTATTTTTAGCATCACTACAAGCGCCTAAAATAGCACAAATAAGAAAGCATATAATTAAAGGAATAAATTTTCTTTTCATTTCAATTATCCTCTCTATTTATAACGTATTTTCTGATGGAAATTTATCCAATGAGAGAAATATTAATTATAAAGTTGCATTGGCTATAAGTATATCAAACTTGCGAACATCGCAGTTTTTACTAAGTTTAACCTTGACATGACCAGCCTTTGTCCAAAGCTCAACTTCTGCACTTAAATCTAATAGTTTGCCTGCGTTTTCAGTAGACCACATCACAATCGAGGAGTATGGCAAAGAGTAAATCTCGATTTTTTTGCCAGTTAAACCCTGAGCATCTTTGACAATGAGTCGTTTGTTAGTAAATACTGCAACGTCTCTCATTGTCTTATATGCTGCGACGGCGTTTTCTCCATCAACGAGCATGTTATTGATATCTCCTGGGATAGGGCATTCTGATATGAATGTCCATGTTAGCGCTTGTGTTAATTCTGTTGCCATTTATTTTTCCTTTCTTTAAAAATATAACTTAGAGCTTAGTTATACGCTCTATAACATCGCCAAAATTCCCTTTTAAAAGCAATGCTAATTATATTATATTTAAAATAGAGAATCAACAAATAAATTAAACTAGATTGAATTTTTGACATTAAAAAACCTTGCATACCGATTCAGGAGTGCAAGACTCGATAAAATGACAACTGCCTTTCCTTTTCTTCGTGTGAAAAAATTTGTTAGCCTAATGGTAAAGTTTCTTTCGGAATACCGTCCACCGAAAAGAATATCTTATCAGAATAGTGATTTGTAAAGAAAACTGAGGTAGAATAAGGTGTAATGTAAAACGAAGAAGGGGTGTAACATGGACAAAAAAGCAAAGAAAATATTATTTAACAGATATTGGGCCAGTGGGTGGAAGCCACAAAATGAGATATACACATCGCCAGAGGACTTTGCTTATGCAAAGGAAAAAGGTCTTATGTTTGATCCTATTACAATCTCACATAACGATTGCATAAAAAGAATCGTTAAGCTAGCAAATACGATTAGTATGGAGAAAGTTGTGAAAGCCTTTTTATGTAGCCTGTCTACAAGGAGGCTGGACTGGCGAAGTGCAGCGGCATCCTACTATCTTGCAAAGCTTTTTAAAGAACACAAGTATACACCTGTTGAGTCGGGACGTTTTCTCGAAAATGGGAAAGTAACGCACGTGAGTTATACTTGCAGGGTTTGTCGTGATGTCAAGTATGGTGTCATTGGGCAAGAAAAATATACAAATGAAGACCTTAACATCCTAAATTTCGAAAGGATAAAATGGGGCGGTGTTCGTCAAGGAAACTTAGTGTATATTCTTTTTGATCTAGAGCGATTTGCTGAAGAGGACATTCCGGAACCAACGGCAGAAGATGTCGAAATCTTAAAGGCCATACTCGATGCTGTATCAAGCTGTGAGTCTAATGATCATCCGGGCGCGCTTAGAAATAAGCTTGCAGAAGTTTCTATTCTGAAGGCAAATAAAGACGAGAGAAGCGTCATAATAGAGATATTAGCATGCATAGGAATCCTTGCTCCTAAGTCATATGACAGGGACGAACCATCAAAGCACGACTGGACATATGCAACCTACTGGCGAGGTGAAGATGGATACGACAAGGAATTAGTAGAAAAATATTTTGGAAATTACCTAAAATAACAAAGTAAAACCCTGCCTTGCACAGGGTTTTTCCTTAGTTCACAAAGTATGTATGCTTAGTCTTCCATTGTTTGAGCCTGATATTCACCCAGAAGCCGTAGATTCCACATGTGATAAATGTGAGTAACAGCCATTTTATCCATTGGCCGAAAAGCTGCGTTGCAGTACCATCAAAGCCAAGGCGCCTACCCTCGATTACGGTGTGCTTTGTTTCCCAATCGTAGATCATGCAAAATGCCCAAGGCAGACAAATGCCAAAAGTAAAAAATGTAATTAAAGCTCCAGCAACTCTATATGCAACTAGCTGAGCTAGTCCACCATCAAAATAGGATCTTTCCATAAAATACCCTTTCTCTAGACGTTAATTTAGCCAGTAATACTATAGTTTATGCGTCCTATTTCATGATTTTCGTAACCACGTTTAGCGACTAAAGTGACTGGAGTTGTTTCATCGTCAAGTATATACGCCCAGACTCCCTGCACAGAACCTCCCTGCTTAATAATTTCGGTTTGCGTATTCAAAAACCTATCATCAGGAGATGGAGCGACTTCTAGTTCGTTTATGATGTTAGGATCATTATCTTGAATAGCCGTGAAAAAAGAAAGCCATGCACTAAGAGGATCGATATCTTTGTTTGACTTATTTGTAGCTGTGTACCAAAAGGCAATTATAGGTTTTTCACCATATTCATTTCCCTCATCTCCTGCAGGAATAACTCGAACTTCTGTTATTTCAACTTTTACGTCTGTCATTTCAGCAACATTGTTCTTAAAGTATGGTTTAAATTCTTTTGTAATTTTTTTGGAAGTTTCAGCTTTTTGAGTTTCAGTTGTATTATTGTTTTTTCCACAAGCGCCAAGTGTTGCACACATTAAACAACATAAGATAATAGCGATAAGTCTTTTTTTCATTTTGAATTCCTTTCTTAAAAAAAACAAACTAAATTTTCGATATCGAATGACAATAAAAATGTAATTTAAATATTACAACAATATCTACGTATGGTCAATCCTCTAGAGTAACTACATCTAAGCTATTTTGATTCCTTATAGAATTTTTCCATGCCACAATGTTTTATGATGCAATAAATATGTTATAATTCCTATTCGGAGGGGAATCAATATGTGTAGAGGAGGCAGTATGATGCAAAACGAGAAAAAAGACCATATTTTGATGCTGCTTCGCAAATTACAGACAGATCGAACTCTCGAGAAGGCTGAGTTTGTCGAGCTCATTAAGAATAGGGAGCTGATAGAGGACGAGCTTTTTCAGATATCGAAGGAAATACATGTAGAAAACTTCCACCGCAAGGTGTATGTGCGAGGGCTAATAGAAATATCAAGCTATTGCGGAAACGACTGCTACTACTGTGGCATCCGAAGGTCGAATCGCAATGCGAAGAGGTATAGGCTTAACGCAGAGGAAATCTATGAACAGGTTAGATTTGGGACCAAGCTAGGGTTTAAGAGCTTTGTTTTACAGGGCGGTGAGGATCCTGGATTTTCAGATAAGACTCTCATAGAGGTTATCAAAGAAATCAAGAGGATTAACCCGCAGACTGCGATAACGCTTTCAGTTGGAGAAAAGCCATTTGAGACGCTAAAGGCATACAAGGAGGCCGGTGCAGACAGATTCCTTCTCAGGCATGAGACGAGGGACAAGGAGCACTACTACAAGCTACATCCTAGCGATATGGATCAGGATTTCAGACTGCACATGCTTGAGGACCTAAAGAAGATAGGATTTCAGACGGGCTCAGGCATAATGATAGGAAGTCCATACCAGACGGAGGAAAACCTCGCAGAGGATCTTTTGTTTTTGCGAAAGCTAAATCCAGAGATGATAGGCATAGGGCCATTTGTTCCAGCTAGCGGAACGCCATTTGAGAACGAGGCGAGCGGGTCGGCTGAGCTTACGGTCTTTATTTTGGCGATTTTGAGGATAATGTTCCCACATGCAAATCTTCCAGCGACTACTTCGCTTGCGACGCTATCAAAGACGGCTCGAGACAGAGCGATAGAGGTTGCAGCAAACGTGTATATGCCGAACCTTACACCGACATATAGACGAAGAGAATACAATTTATATAATGATAAAGCTTGTTTTGAGGTTGAGGCGGCAGAAAACCTGAAGCAGCTAGGTGAAATATTTGAAAGCATCGGCTCAGAACTGGTGATGGACAGGGGTGACTATAGTGAATGAAATAAAGAATGAAAAAGCCATAAAATACGATGTAAAGAGTAGCAAGGCTGAGGAATTTATTAACGACGCTGAGATTTTGGCATCGATAGAATATGGAAGAGAAAACAAGGATAATATTGAGCTTCAGAGGGAGTTATTGGAGAAAGCTAGGAATCTGAAGGGGCTTACACATAGAGAAGCATCTGTACTTCTACATAGTGAAAACGAAGAAATAATAGCTGAGATGAAGCAGATTGCGAGAGATATAAAAACTCGCTTCTACGGAAATAGAATCGTACTTTTTGCGCCACTTTATCTATCAAATTACTGCGTAAACGGATGCGTATACTGTCCATACCATGCTAAGAATAAGAACATACCTAGACTTAAGCTGACACAGGACGAGATTCGTGCAGAGGTTATTGCACTTCAGGATATGGGACATAAGAGAATCGCGCTTGAGCTAGGCGAGGATCCGATAAACAATCCGCTAGAGTATGTGCTTGAGAGCATCAAGACCATTTATGCAACAAAGCACAGAAACGGCTCAATTAGAAGAGTAAATGTAAACATCGCAGCAACTGATGTTGAAAGCTACCGCAAGCTCAAGGAAGTAGGAATCGGTACATACATCCTATTCCAGGAAACATATAACAAAGAAAACTACGAGCGTCAGCATCCGACAGGACCAAAGGCGAACTACGCTTACCATACAGAGGCTATGGATAGAGCCATGGACGGCGGTATAGATGATGTAGGACTTGGAGTTCTATACGGGCTAGAGAGCTATCACTATGAGCTCGTAGGACTTTTGATGCACGCAGAGCACCTAGAGGCAAAGTATGGCGTTGGACCACACACTATTTCAATGCCGAGAATCTGTCCAGCAGATGATATCGATACAAATGAGTTTACAAATGCACTTGACGATGAGATTTTCGAGAAGCTAATTGCGCTAATAAGAATTTCGGTTCCTTACACAGGAATGATTATATCGACAAGAGAAGGTGTTGAAATGAGACGCAAGGCTTTAGAGCTTGGTATCAGTCAGATTTCTGGAGGATCAAAGACTGCTGTCGGAGGATATATCAAAGATATAGAGGAAGAATCCGCACAATTTGATATTTCAGATACAAGACCACTCGATGACGTTGTAGACTGGCTACTTGAGCTAGGACATGTTCCAAGCTTCTGCACAGCCTGCTATAGAGAAGGAAGAACTGGAGACAGGTTCATGAGCCTTCTAAAGAGTGGACAGATAGTAAACTGCTGTCATCCGAACGCTTTGATAACCCTAAAGGAATACATCGAAGACTACGGTGACGAAGAGATAAAGGCAAAGGGAAATCAGGTCATCGAAGATTCAATGAAGACCATAACAAACCCTGTTGTTATTGAAAAGACAAGGAAGTTACTAAAGAAGATTGAAGATGGAGAAAGAGATTTTAGATTTTAAGGGCGAAGGTGTTGCTAAGGCAAACCGCGTGCACATAGGAATATTCGGAGATACTAACTCCGGAAAATCCACACTTCTGAACCTTCTCAGTGGTCAAAGCGTGTCGCTGGTCTCAGAGGTCAGAGGAACCACGACAGATCCAGTATATAAACCGATGGAAATTCAAGGTGTTGGAGCATCGACACTTATAGACACGGCTGGTTTTGAGGATGATAGCGAGCTCGGCGCACAGAGAATGCAGCGCACGAGCAAGGTTCTAGATGAATGCGACATATATATCTACGTTGAGAGGGGCGAAAAAAACAAGAGACTTCTCTCGACTCTGGCGGCAAGGAAAAAGCCTTTAATCAAGGTTTTTAATGGTTCGCAATTAGGCGATGCGTCAGCAAATACAAAGCTTGCAGAGGGATACGTAGCATTTGATAAGGATGCAGTCCTAGAAGCTATAAGAGAGGCAGCAAAGGATGTCAGCGGAGATAGGCCTCTGCTAGAGGGACTTCTTTCTGGGGGCGAATCTGTTTTGCTCGTCATGCCACAGGATATTCAGGCACCAAAGGGAAGACTTATTCTTCCGCAGGTGCAGACAATGAGGGCGCTTCTCGATTTGGGCTGCAGTATTACATCTTGTAAGACTGAAGACATGAAGAGAACTTTAGACCTGCTAAAAGAACCTCCAGCTCTCATAATTACGGACTCTCAGGTGTTTGCAGAGGTTTACGCGCTTAAGCCTGAAGAATCGAATATCACATCCTTTTCCATTTTGATGGCAAGATCAAAAGGAGACATAGAGGAGCTAGTCAAGGGTGCTGCCGCAATTGACGCCCTTAATGAGAACTCAAGGGTTTTGATTTCAGAGGCCTGTACGCATGCGCCGCTCGAAGAGGACATAGGCAGGGTGAAGATTCCTGCTTTGCTGAGAAAGAAATACGGTAATATGAGCATAGATTTTTCGAGGGGACTGGATTTTCCTGAAGAGCTAGATTACGACCTCATAATCATGTGTGGAAGCTGTATGTTCAATAGAGCTCATGTTTTGAGCCGCATAGAAAAGGCAAGGGCTGCCGGGGTTCCAGTTACGAACTACGGCGTGACGATTTCCAAACTAAAAGGCATTATCGACAAGGTCGAGCTTTGATGGATAGAATCAGAGAATGTTCAAATCTGCAAGAAATCACCTGTCTAGGTTTGAAGTTTTGACAATTTTGTGGTAAAATATTTGGGTATGAATTCAACTAACATTTGATGGGAGGAATCAAAGTGAATATTTTTGATAAGTTAATCGACAAGCTAAAGGAAACACCTCGCACAATCGTGCTTCCAGACGGACCGGACAAGAGAGTTATGGATGCAGCAGAAAAGCTAACAAAGCAGAACATCCTAAAGGTTATCCTAGTAGGAACTCAGGCTGAATTTGATGAGGCAGCAAAGGCTCACGGATACGACCTTTCAGGTTGTGAAATCCTAGATCCTAAGAACTATGCAGAGATGGATGCAATGGTTGCTACTATGGTAGAGCTTCGTAAGGGTAAGCTTTCAGAGGATGAAGCTCGCGAAATGCTAAGCCACGGAAACTACTTTGGAACTATGCTAGTTAAGATGGGTAAGGCTGACTGCCTTCTCGGAGGAGCTACATATTCAACTGCTGACACTGTAAGACCAGCTCTTCAGCTAGTTAAGACAAAGCCAGGTGCACACCTTGTAAGCTCATGCTTTATCATGGTTCGCGGAGATGAGCGCCTAGCTATGGGTGACTGTGCAATCAACATCGATTATCAGGATACAGTTGATAAGGAAGGCAATGTAACATATACAGCAGCAGAGAAGCTAGCTGAGGTTGCAGTTGAAACAGCAAGAACTGCTCAGATCTTTGACATCGACCCTAAGGTTGCAATCCTAAGCTTCTCAACAAAGGGCTCAGGAAAGGGCGGCACTGTTAAGCTTTCACACGACGCTACAATCAAGGCTCAGGAAATGGCTCCAGAGCTAGCTATCGACGGTGAGCTACAGTTTGACGCAGCAGTATCACCAGTTGTTGCAGAGACAAAGTGCAAGGGATCAAAGGTTGCAGGTCAGGCTAACACATTCATTTTCCCTTCAATCGAAGCAGGAAACATCGGCTACAAGATTGCTCAGAGACTTGGCGGATTCGACGCATATGGACCAATTCTTCAGGGTCTAAATGCTCCTATCAACGACCTATCACGTGGTTGCAATGCAGAGGAAATCTACACAATGTCAATCATCACAGCAGCACTAGCATAGGCTGAATGTATTGTAAAATCAAAACGCTACCGAAAGGTAGCGTTTTTTGGTGCATAAACTTGGTATTCCATTATATGTTTGTATCTTTATTGTTATTGCGTAGTGCATGCAATATAGCCATTCCATCGGTAACCTTAACATCATCAATTCCTAAACAAGCTGGGTATTTCATTGGAATAAGTGTAAAAAATAGTGCCAACAAATTGTAATTGCGCATCCAAACAATAGCATCATTTGAAACATATCCAAGTGGGTGTCTTTGTAAAATAAATAATAGAATAAGCAATATTGCTGTAAATATTGGTCCGCCTGCAGATATTAATAACTGTTCTTTTTTGGTTTTTAGTTCATGCTCAAATAAAAACGCACCACCAATAGGAATCGCATGATATCTTAGACGCTTAGTGCGAAAAAGCTCTTTTCCTGTACCAATTTGAATAATCCAGTCATTAGATTTAATTGTAATTTTATATCCTGATAAATGTCCAAGTTCATGAAAAAGAATTGAAAACATTGAAAACAGATACAAGATAGCGGTGCCCATAAGTATTTCAATAAATAGCATTTTAGTTCCTCAACTTTCAAATAAGATATGCATTTTTCAATGCTTTGAATGTCTTATTGTCTTTTAGCTAAACCTAATAAAATCATTCTACCTGATATTATATCATAGCTCTAAAAAAAAAACTTGATTTTTCTGAATATAGGGGATATTATCAAGTTAGATAGGTGGTGGTTCTATGAGCAGGAAGAAGAAAATCGAGTACGTACTAATATTTATTGCTGGTTTTATTGTAGGTATGTCAATAAGATATCTATTCTAATAACTATTTTAAATAGTGTATAGAAAGGCGGTATAGCAATGAATACTTTAAAAAAATTTGATGAAAATTTTAGCAAGTATATAGGATTCGCGTTTTCCTTGTTGCTCATATGGCTGATTAAAAAAGATTCGATAATCCTAGCAACACATGTTTTTTCCATGAGTTCATTAGTATCATTATTTATAATTGGAGAATTAATCGGTAAGCACAAAAACACCATCAATAAGCCATTATTGATATGCGTTTTGATACCAAATCTTATAATAACGATAACAGCGGTAATACTACAATTGCTGAATCCTACAAACGAAGCTAATCAATATATGTATGCAACTAGGGTAATGGCTATAATACTGATAGTTACGCTTCCAATTAGCTACTGGATGCTATATACAGAAAAAGAAAAAGCGAGGTAAATTATGGAAGAGGCGAAACATACTAGATTGATGAAATATGTAGGCTTTTTATATTCTATAACACTAATTCTATTCTTAATTTTCTCTAGGAATAAATTAGCCTATCTTAATTGGTTTTTCTCTATGGTTTCATTAGGTAACATTGTAGGTGAGTGGCGTAGACTAAGGAACAAACAGGTAGATAAAAAGCTGTTGATTGGGCTGATAATGATTGATATAGCTCTAGTTGTGCTGACTACTGCTGTGTATTTCTTAACAGTTACGCATCCTTCTAAAATATATAAAGTCGCAAATATAGCCGTGTCCATAATATTGATTATAAAATATCCAGTTATATATCACATAATCTATAAATAGAAAAAGATAGGTGATAGCTTTGTTTTTAAATGTTATATACTTTATATATTTCACATATATAGAAACTAATTGGGAATTTATATAAATGTATTTAAAAGGAGGTGGATCCGATGTGGAAAATAAGATAAATATTAAAGAGGCGTTATGTTAGAATTTGTGAATCAAATAAAAGGTGATAAAAATGAAAAAAAATATAATCAAAATAATAGGAACATGTTCTCTAATAATATGTATTTTTCTTTTACAATTTCAATCTATTTTTGCAGTGGAGGAGTCTGGTTATAATCATATAATCTTAGCAAAAGAAAACGCAAAATATGATGAAGAAATTAAACAGTTTGGTGAAATTAGACAGATCAAAGAAGTAAACATATCAAAGAAGATATTTAAAGAGTATACTGTGAGATGTGGAGACATTGAAAACAATATTGTGATTCTCGACAGAAATAAAGAAAAGGATGTTTTTAGAGTCGTAGAAAAGGAGAATAATATTACCAATGTACTTGAGATATATAAAGACGGAAGAATCGTCGTAGATGGTGTTCCTATTGAAATATCCTACGAGAATAATAACACTAATATTAGAAGAATAGGCTCTTCCGTTTATTTCAAGGGAAATCCGGATTATGGAAGTGGTTCAAGTTATAGTAAGTATTATTCAAATGAAAATATTGCAGATGTACAGCTGAGAAGGAATGTATCAAGTTTTGCAACAGCTGTTTTAGTATGGATAATGAGCAAAGCTATGGGGGGAGTTCCTGGTGAGGCTCTAGGTCTTTTATCTACAGCCCTCAGTTTTATTTCATCTTCAGATCCATATTCTACGGCACTATCATGTAAAAGCAACATCTATGTGCATAAAACTCAGGGAGCATATATTGCATCAAAGTTCACCTTTATATACAGATACAACACTACGTTATATTCTAGAACTAATTATGGTGGAACGTCGCGATATGTAGTTATATATAAACATAATTATCAGGGATAGAATTAATAGACAGTTGTAAAAGCATACAGGGTTACTAACATCAATACAAATATCGGCATAATAATAGATATAGTAACTAATTACAAAAATATAGAGTGTGAGTAAACGGTTAATAATGATTTATTAATAGGGTGCTATATTTTTCATTGACAACTCAACAGTATTGCTTAATTTTACTATATTTTAAGAATTTTTTATGAATCCTAAAATAATCCTATAATATGCACTGTTATTACAATATTTTTGATGATTAAATAACCGATTAGACATAGACCTTGTAAACAAAAACAAAAAAGGTGAAATGAAGTTGTTGTAATACTCGATAAATTGCAGGACCATTGCTTTTGTGCTATAATAAATCCCACTGATTGGATGTTTGTCATGCAAAGTGGGATTTATTGATTCTAAGATGCTTTGATGAACTAGTTAATCAAATAAATTAAAAGGATGGAAAGATATGGAGTCAATTCAGCTAAGAGAATTACACAGAAACACAGCAGAATATGCGGGCAAGGAAGTTACGGTTAGAGGTTGGGTGAGAACTAATCGAAATTCCAATAAATTTGGGTTTATCGAGCTGAATGATGGTAGCTTTTTCACACCTGTTCAGATAGTTTATGAGGCAGATAAGCTTGCTAATTTTGATGAGATAGGCAAGGCTAAGGTTTCAGCTGCGCTTTGCGTAAGGGGAAAACTAGAGCTTACTCCGGATGCGAAGCAACCGTTTGAGATTAAGGCTGAGGAGGTTTTGATAGAGGCGGACACTGATGCGGATTATCCACTTCAGAAGAAGCGCCATTCAGTAGAGTTTTTGCGTGAGATTGCTCACCTAAGACCAAGAAGTAACCTGTTCTCAGCGGTTTTCCGTGTTAGATCAATTTCGGCTTATGCTATTCATAAGTTCTTCCAGGATCAGAACTTCGTTTACACTCACACACCAATTATCACAGGTAGTGATGCTGAGGGTGCTGGCGAGATGTTCCAGATCACAACGCTTGATTTAGATAATATTCCAAGAACTGAAGAGGGTCAGATAGATTATAGCCAGGATTTCTTCGGAAAGCACACAGGTCTTACAGTAAGCGGACAGCTTGAGGGTGAGGCTTATGCTATGGCTTTCAGAAACATCTACACATTTGGACCTACATTCCGTGCTGAGAATTCAAACACAGCAAGACATGCTTCAGAGTTTTGGATGATAGAGCCTGAGATTGCTTTTGCTGATCTTGAGGATAACATGAAGCTTGCAGAGGCTATGGTTAAGTACATAATCAACTATGTGCTTGAGCATGCACCTGAGGAGATGGAGTTTTTTAACAAGTTTGTTGATAAGGGACTGCTAGAGCGTCTACATGGCATTGTTTCTTCAGACTTTGGCAGGGTTACATATACTGAGGCTGTTGAACTTCTTCAGAAGTCAGGTAAGGAATTCCAGTATCCAGTAGAGTGGGGAATCGACCTTCAGACAGAGCACGAGCGTTATTTGACAGAGGAGATTTTCAAGAAGCCGTTGTTTGTAACAGATTATCCTAAGGATATCAAGGCGTTCTACATGAGAGTAAACGACGACAACAAGACTGTTGCTGCTTGCGACCTTCTCGTTCCGGGCGTTGGTGAAATCATCGGTGGAAGCCAGAGAGAGGAGCGTCTAGACGTTCTCATAAATAGAATGGAGAAACTTGGTCTTAATGCGGAGGATTACAGCTGGTACCTAGATCTTCGTAAGTACGGTGGTGTTAAGCACGCTGGCTACGGACTTGGATTTGAAAGAATGGTAATGTATCTCACAGGTGTAAGCAACATCAGAGACGTAATCCCATTCCCAAGAACTCCTAAGAGTGCAGAGTTCTAGAGGCAAGTAGACTCAGAGAAAATATATGAATTTATAGCTGCTTTATCAAAGCCAGATTGATGGCTTTGGTGGGGCAGTTTTTTATTTTCTACACGCTTTTAACTTGAATTTTGGGGTTACATTTTGATTTCAAATGTAATATAATTAGGAATCATATTATTACCTTTGAGCGGTCGGTTCAGACCGTGTATTTCCAGACGAGTTTTGATTAGTTTAATATATGCGATGAGTTTGTGTCAGAAAGGGAGGCGTAAGCCTAGGTTTTGATTTATGGCAAAGAGTAAAATTTTGATTGAAAGCGAAGCAATCGAGGAAAAGCTTACTGAAGAAGAGAGTGCTCCTGCACCTAAGAAGAGGGGAAGACCGCGCAAGGTCAAGCCTGAGGAGCCTGAGGAGACGCCTGCTGTAGAGGCTGAGGAGACTGCTTCCAAGGAAGGTAGTAGCGATTCTTTGGATGCTATTGAGCCGAAAATTGATGATATAGAGGCTTCTGATGCAGATGCCGAGCAAAAGCTTACAGCAAAGGAAATACGCGATTCTAGGCCAAGGCCCGAGGTTTGCGGTATACTTGAAATTGCTGAGGACGGCTTTGGATTTTTGAGATTCAACAACTTCCTGACAAGTGACAAGGATATCTACGTTTCCCCTACTCAGATTAGAAGATTTAATCTGAAGACGGGTGATAAAGTTTGCGGAATTTCAAGGCTTCCAAATGATGGAGAAAGATTCGGTGCCTTACTTTACGTTAAGACAGTAAACGATGAAGAGCCGGGAATTGCCATAAAGAGGCCGGACTTTGAGGATTTGACGCCTATATTCCCTCAGGAGAGGCTAACACTTGAGAGAACATCAAAGGACCTTTCCATGAGACTTATCGACCTGATTTCCCCTATAGGAAAGGGTCAGAGAGGACTTATTGTCGCACCGCCAAAGGCTGGTAAGACAACGCTTCTAAAGAGAATCGCAAACAGCATAGAGCAAAATCACCCCGACGTTGAGCTAATCGTATTCCTAGTCGATGAAAGACCTGAGGAAGTAACGGATATGAAACGTTCGCTTAGCAGCGGCGAGGTAATATATTCTACTTTTGATGAGAGACCTCAGCATCACGTCAAGGTTGCCGAGATGGTTCTCGCTAGAGCTAAGAGACTTGCTGAGCACAAGAAGGACGTAGTAATTTTGCTAGATAGTATCACTAGACTTGCAAGAGCATATAACCTTGTTGAGCCAACTTCAGGAAGGACACTCTCAGGTGGTCTTGATCCGAGTGCGCTTTACAAGCCTAAGAAGTTCTTTGGAGCTGCTCGTAATGTTGAGGAGGGCGGAAGTATCACAATACTTGCAACAGCTCTTGTTGAAACAGGATCTAGAATGGATGATGTTATATACGAGGAATTCAAGGGTACAGGTAATATGGAGCTACATCTTGATCGCAAGCTCTCTGAGAAGAGAATCTTCCCTGCCTTTGATCTCAATAGGTCTGGCACAAGACGTGAAGATCTTTTGATGACTCAGGCTGAGCTTGAGGCAATTTGGACTATGAGAAGAGCTCTATCAAATGTAAATCCGCATGAGGTTTCAGAGATTATCATAGATAATCTTGCAAATACAACGAACAACAAGAACTTCATTCAGGTTATTAAGAAGATCCTAGGACAGGACCAGAAGAAGTACATATAAGGGGATTTAATGGATTTAAGTAAGATTTTTTTGAAGGATGCTTGCCCTACTTCTATTGGAGGACAGGCGGTAATGGGAGGCGTGATGATGCGCGGAACTGATCGCATGGCGATTGCGATGCGTGTTCCTGACGGCAGAATTCACATAAAGACTCAGCCGATAAAGCCTATCGGACGCTGGGCCAAGATTCCTATTGTCCGCGGAGTGGTTTCGTTTTTTAGCTCCATGGTCATAGGCATGAAGACTTTGATATATTCAGCTGATGTGCTTGAGGCATACACAATGGATGAGGAAGGCGCTGAGGCTACTGAAGAGGCAAAGCCTGGTAAGCTTGAGTCATGGCTAGTTAAGCACTTTGGAGAAAAGGCTATTTGGAATCTGATGATTTACTGCTCGGTTCTGATAGCAATCGCTGTGAGCGTGCTTGCTTTCGTGCTGTTTCCAACCGTGGTCGTAAACTTGCTCGGTAAGGTGACAAATAATCATATTTTGCTCAACCTCGCTGAGGGGCTATTGAGAATTTTGATGTTCATAGGCTATATACTTTTGATAAGTAAGATGGAGGACATTCGTGTAACATTTCAGTATCACGGCTCGGAGCACAAGACGATTCACTGCTTTGAGAATGGGCTTGAGCTTACACCTGAGAATGCACAGAGCTTTTACACACTTCATCCGCGCTGTGGAACGAGCTTTTTGATGTTTGTTATGGTGATAAGTCTGATTTTGTTCTCTATGCTTGGGTGGCCTAATCTGCTGATGAGAATATTGTCAAGAATTGTCTTGATACCGGTTGTTGCAGGGCTTTCATATGAGGTGCTCAAGTGGGCAGGAAGAAGCGATGGAACGCTTGTTAAGATGATGAGCATGCCTGGAATTCTGCTTCAGAAACTCACAACAAAGGAGCCGACAAACGAGCAGCTAGAGGTTGCAATAGCTTCGATGAAGGCGGTTCTAGTACCAAAGGACACACCTTATATTGAGGGAATTTGCGACAAAGATGCAAATTTGATTGAGGAAAGACATATAGAGCGAGAAGGAAATAAGGAATGAGTCTACTAGTCAAAGAAATGTTAACCATGGGTGAAAAGCAGCTCATGGATAGCGATATCGCAGATGCCACGCGCGATTGCAAAATTCTATACTGTTACATGATGGACATTCCATTTTCAAAGATAATCCTGGAGTATCAGAATATGCTTCAGGACAGACTTTGCGAAAAGTATTTTGAGCTAATCGACAGGCGAAGTAGCGGAGAGCCTGTTCAATACATCATGGAAAGTCAGGAATTCATGGGCCTTGAGTTCATAGTGAACGAAAACGTGCTCATTCCAAGGCAGGATACGGAGACGCTCGTTGAGGATGCGCTAGAGATAATAAATACGGGAACTCTTCGCGGTGAAGACATGGATGTAAAGCGCAAAGAATGGGATATTCTAGACCTTTGTACAGGTAGCGGCGCTATAGGTGTTTCGCTAGCGAGAATCGCTAACAAGGTTAATGTAACTTGCTCTGATATAAGTGAAGGGGCAATCAAAGTAGCCAAGGAGAACGCGCAAAAGCACGGTGTTGCAAAATCCGTGAAGTTTGAGCAGGGCGACCTTTTCAAGCCTTTTTCGAAGCATTTCCGCAAACAGAAATTTGATATGATTATATCAAATCCGCCGTATATCAAGTCTTCAGTAATCCCGACTCTGCAGAAAGAGGTCTGTGAACACGAGCCGCTTTCCGCACTTGATGGTGGAGAAAGCGGACTTGATTTCTATGAGAAAATTGTGAGTGGAGTAGGTAGTCACCTGCGAAAGGGCGGTGTTTTACTGCTTGAGATAGGTCATGATCAGGGCGAAGCTGTGAGAGGGCTTCTATCTAGAAACGGAGATTTCACATCGATAAGGGTGCTCAAGGATCTAGCAAATAGAGATAGAATTGTCTTTGCGAAGAAGTCGAAATAGTAATGGATTGGCGGATTGGAGGATAAAATGCAATATATACCTGTAATCGTTTTTGCCATAATACTGATTATAATTGCCTTTTTTCTCAAAAGAGGCAAAGGACTTTGGTTATTAGCAGGGTTTAACACTATGTCAGTCGAAGAACGAAATGCCTATGATATGGAGAAAATAGGTAGATTTATTAGTAAAACTCTTACGGGAATGGCTCTTTGTTTATTAGCATTTGATTTTGGGCTATATATTAATAATATAATCGCTATCGTATTTCCATGGGTTGTTTTTGGAGGTATTGTTATATTTACTCTTGTATGTATAAATAGTGATAAATTCAAAAAATAATATAAATAAATACCTGTTTAAAATCCTATGAGACAAAGCCTTACTAAAAACAAATAGAAAATAATTTTACAATTGCTATCTTGCACAGCCCTTATTGCTGTGATACAATAATAGAGCTGTAATATCAGTAAATATATGCACGGGGAGACCTGAGCAGGAAAGAGGTACAAGCATGAAGGAAGGAATCCATCCTGATTATGTGGAATGTAAAGTAACTTGCGCATGCGGAAACACATTTGTAACTAAGTCTACTAAGCCAGAGCTAAGACTAGAAGTTTGCTCAGCGTGCCATCCGTTCTTTACAGGTCAGCAGAAGTTCATCAACCGTGGTGGACGTGTTGAGAAGTTCAAGAACAAGTACAATATCGACTAATTTGACCTATACACATAAGAAACGAAGCTCTCCATTTGGGAGAGCTTTTTACGTGGTTTAAGTTTTGTGATTAAATGACAAAGTGATTGCAAAATTATCGAGAAAATGATATTATCTGTATATTAATATAAACAACTTAATATTTGTTTAGGTGCTAGTAAGAAATCTCACTTTGATACATATAAATCAAAGGCTTGAGCAATTCTAGTGAAAAGGGAAACAGGTGTAAATCCTGTGCGAACTCGTCACTGTAAACGGTTAAAACACAGATGCCACTGCATCCAAGGATGTGGGAAGGCGTGATAATATATGCCGTGAGCCAGGAGACCTGCCTAGACTGTAAGATGACCGCCACGAGTAATTGGTGTCTTGGATTTTATGAGTTTGACTGATAATTTACGGGGATACTTTGCTTATGGCGAGGTATCCCTATTTAGTTGTTTCGCTTTTTTGTACAATAGGAGGAATGTATGAAGAAATTATTATCTGTAGTAGTTATCGCGGTTCTCTCAATGTCAATGCTTTTGACAGGATGCGGAGAGAAGAAGGACAGTGGCAATGCAAAAGCTTCAAGCGATAAGGAAATTTTGGTTGTTAGCTTTGGTACAAGCTACAGCAACAGCAGACACGTGACAATCGGTGCGATTGAAGATGCAATCAGAGAAGCTTACCCTGATTATCAGGTACGCAGAGCGTTCACTGCTCAGATCATAATCGACAAGCTCAAGAAGGAAGAGAATATTGAGATTGACAATGTAAAGCAGGCACTTGATAGAGCTGTTGCAAATGGAGTTAAGACTCTAGTTGTTCAGCCTACACACCTTATGAACGGTCTTGAGTATAACGATCTTAAGAAGGAACTTGACAAGTACAAGGATAAGTTCGATAAGATTGCTCTTGGCAAGCCACTTCTAACAAGCGATGAAGACTTCAAGCAGGTTATCGCAGCAATCACAAACGATACTAAGGAATACCTTGATGGAGAGACAGCAATCTGCTTCATGGGCCACGGAACAGAAGCTGATTCAAACAAGGTTTATGCAACACTTCAGGAGAAACTAAAGGCAGCTGGTTACAATGATTACTTCGTAGGAACAGTAGAGGCTAAACCTTCAGTTGACGATCTTATCGCACAGGTAAAGGAAAGCGGAAAATACAAGAGAGTTATCCTTCAGCCACTTATGGTAGTTGCAGGCGACCACGCAAACAACGATATGGCTGGCGATGGGGAAGATAGCTGGGTATCAAAGTTCAAGGCAGCAGGATTTGAAGTTAAGCCAGTTCTAAGAGGACTAGGACAGAATTATGACATCCAGAAAATCTATCTAGAGCATTTAAAGGCAGCTATCGATTCACTCAAATAAGATGAATTCGAAAAAATTTAGGCAAGAATTTTAAAGGAGAGCAAATGAAGAAACTAGTAATTTTCTTACTTACTCTCTGCGTTGTAACAGCCGGTGTTCTCGAAACATCGGCTGTTCTTTTTAAGAACGACGTATACGCAGAGACAAAGTCGACTAGCGACCAGGTCGCACAGGACAGCGAAAAAGGAGCTAGAACAGACGTATCAAATCCGGATTTAAAGGAGCTTACTGGAAAAGACATCAAAGACGGAACATATGACATCGAAGTTGAAAGCGATTCATCAATGTTTAATATCATAAAAGCAAAGCTGACTGTAAAAGATGGCAAGATGACTGCAGTTTTGACGCTTAATGGAAAGGGATATCTAAGACTTTTCATGGGAACAGGCGAAGAAGCTGTTAAGGCTGACGAGTCAAAGTACGCAGAGTTTAAAATCGTAGACGATAAGTATACCTACGAGGTTTCAGTGGATAAGCTAAACGCACCTGTAGAGTGCACAAGCTTCAGCAAAAGAAAGCAGAAATGGTATGACCACCAGATAGTTTTCCTAGCAGACACACTACCTGAGGGAGCAGTAAAAAAGGATTACACTGTTGTAATTCTATGTGCAGTGGTAGGAGTTGTTTTGGTAGCTGGTATAATCATTGGACTAGGACGTACAAAAAAGAAAAAATCTGCTAGATAAAAGCATACTAGGGTATAATATTAGAGCGAGCAAAGGCTTGCATAAACAGAAAAAGCTAGGCATGGAGGATTCTCATGGGATTTGAACACTACCTGCGTTCAGGAAATCAAAAATTGCGATGTGGGTACACAACAGGTACCTGTGCGGCACTTGCTGCAACGGGAGCTACTATTTTGATGCTCAGTGGCAAGGCGCCTGAAACTGTCGGACTCATGACAGGAAAGGGTATACGCGTTGATGTTCCACTAGCAGATTTTGGAACAGGTGAGGACGATGCTTGGAGCTGCATCATCAAGGATGCAGGAGACGATGCCGATGTAACAGACGGAATAAGAGTGTATGCGACGGTATCAAAGATAGACAAGAAAGAGATTGAAATTGACGGCGGAGAGGGCGTAGGAAGAGTAACAAAGCCTGGGCTAGACCAGCCTGTTGGCAATGCTGCAATAAACAGTACGCCTCGCCGTATGATTAAAGAGGCAGTAGAAAGCGTATGCGAGGACTACGGCTATGAGGGAGGAATTAGAGTTATAATCTCGGTGCCTGAAGGCATTGAGGCAGCTAAGAGAACCTTTAACTCCATGATAGGAGTAGAGGGAGGAATATCTATCCTAGGAACATCTGGAATAGTTGAGCCGATGAGCATGCAAGCTCTGGTTGCTACAATTGAGGTGACGATGAGACAGGCTGCTGTAGAATCTAAGGACCTGATTTTGATACCAGGAAACTACGGCGAAAGCTTTGTTGCAAACGAGCACGTGGAAACCTATGGAATACCTAGCGTTAAGTTTTCCAACTTCCTAGGGGAGGCACTTGATATGGCGGTTGCAGAGGGCTTTGAGAGAGTTCTTCTCATAGGGCATATCGGAAAAATGGTCAAGGTCGCAGGCTCTATAATGAATACGCACTCAAGGAGTGCAGATTGCCGTAAGGAAATTTTCTGTGCGCATACGATAATGTGTGGCGGAAGCGGAGAGCTTGGCAGAGAGATAATGAAGGCGGCAACGACAGATGCTTGTATAGAGATTCTCGACAAGGAAAATATGAGAGAAAAAGTGATGGAGAGCATAGTTTCATCCATTCAGAAGGTTCTCAATAGAAGAGTCAAAGATGAGCTAAAAATAGGGGTTTGTACTTTCTCAAATGAATACGGACTTCTAGGTGTTAGCGAAGGGGCTAAGGAGATTATTGACGAGTGGAATGGCGAAGGAAAAGCTAACATTAAACTCGAATACTAGAATTTGATTGGTTGCTACATAGATGTTTGCTGAATACTGCAAGGCTGCAGGGTAAATGGGTATGTACTTTATGATATATGGGAATTAAGGAGGAATTTATGGTTAATTTCGTTGGAGCAGGTCCTGGTGGAGAGGATCTAATAACGCTGAGAGGCGCGAGGCTACTTGGCGAGGCTGACTGTATAATATATGCCGGAAGCTTGGTAAATCCAGCTTTGCTAAAAATGGCAAAAGAGGGCTGTGAGATTTATGACAGTGCAAAGATGACACTCGAAGAGGTTATAGACGTAATAAAGCGTGTAGAAATGCAGGGAAGAATGACTGTTAGACTTCACACAGGTGACCCTTGTCTTTACGGTGCAATACGCGAGCAGATGGATTTGCTCGATGAGCTTCAGATTTCATACGAGTATACACCTGGAGTTTCAAGCTTTTGTGGAGCAGCGGCAGCAATAAATGCTGAGTATACGCTTCCAGATGTAACTCAGACAGTTATCATTACAAGAATGGAAGGACGTACACCTGTACCTGAGAAGGAAAAAATGCATCTTCTAGCACAGGCTGGAGCAACGATGGTAATATTCCTATCATCATCGCTTCTAGACAAGGTTCAGGAGGAGTTACTAAAGGGTGCATACACTGAGGACACACCTGCAGCTATAGTCTACAAGGCTACATGGCCAGAAGAGAGAAGTTATAGATGTACAGTCGGAACTCTTGCTCAGACAGCAAAGGAGAACGGCGTAACAAAGACAGCGCTTATCATGGTAGGTGACTTCCTAGGAGATGAGTACAAGCGCAGCCTGCTATACCATCCAGGGTTCACAACAGAGTATCGTGAGGCAAGCAAGTGAAGAGGGCTTTTTTAATCTCTTTTACGGACAATGGTCAGTCGCTTGCGGAAAAGATTGCTAGTGGACTCAATCAAAAGGGGATGGAAGCTAAGGCTTCGAGATGTGGAAAACCACTTTCGCTTTCTGATTTTGCTAGCCTAGGCTTTAAGGAGGCGGATGCACTAGTATTTGTTGGAGCCATGGGCATTGCCATAAGAGCGATAGCTCCCCATGTGGCTAGCAAGGTCAAAGATCCTGCTGTAGTTGTTATAGATGAGAAAGGAAACAATGCAATTTCTGTTCTCTCTGGACATCTAGGTGGTGGAAACGAGCTGACGCATCTGGTTGCTGAAATAGCTGGAGCAAATCCAGTAATAACAACGGCTACCGATGTTCAAGGCGTGTTTGCGATTGACCTTTGGACAAAGAAGAATAATTGCAAGATTTTGAGGTCTGATAGAATCGTAGTAATCTCATCAGCACTGCTTGCTGGCGAAAAAGTTGATTTTGCAAGCGATTACGAGATTGCTGGACAGGTGCCAAAGAATGTGCAGCTTAGAGTTTTGAGTGGTCAAAACGATAGCGAGATGGAGAACACCAAAGGTGAAGCTGACTTTGATGAGAGGCCCAATGTGCTCGTAAGCATCGATAAATCGAAGATAGAAAAGGCTAATGAAAAGTGCCTTGTTGCAATTCCGCAGATTGCCTATCTTGGAGTTGGGTGCAGGAGAGGAACTCCTGAGACTGCGATAGAGGAGTGCTTTGAGGAATTCATGAGCAAGTCGGATATATCACCTGATGCAATCTGTCTTGTTTGTAGTATAGACCTAAAGAAGGATGAAGAGGGGCTTATCAGCTTTTGCAAGAAGCATGGGCTAGAATTTAAGACTTTCTCGGCTGAAAAGCTATCTGCAGTAGAAGGGGAATTTTCTGGGTCAGACTTTGTTCGCAAGATAACAGGTGTTGATAATGTTTGCGAGAGAAGTGCAATTTGCGGCTCTGGCGGAGTAATTGTAAATAAGAAAATGGCGAAAAATGGCGTGACTATGGCGATCGCTACGGCGCCACTTGACTTAGATTGGAGATTGTAAAATGACAAAAGTTTATGCGGTTGGATTAGGACCGGGTGGAAAAGAAATGATGACTGAAGAGGCTATTTGCGCTATTGAAAAGTCAGATGTCATCTGTGGATATACGGTGTATGTAGACCTTATAACTTCAATGTTTCCAGAGAAGGAGACATTTACTACACCGATGAAGAAGGAGATTGACCGTTGCAAATGGGCGCTAGAAACAGCTCAGTCAGGAAAGACTGTTGCCATGGTCTGCAGTGGAGATTCTGGTGTTTATGGAATGGCTGGCCTTTTGCTTCAGCTGCTTCACAGCTATAAGGATGTTGAGGTTGAGGTTGTTCCAGGAATCACAGCAGCTATTTCAGGTGCAGCGGTGCTTGGAGCACCAGTGGGACACGATTTCTGCGTAATTTCACTTTCAGACCTTTTGACACCATGGGACTTGATTGTGAAGAGACTAGAGCTTGCGGCAGAGGGAGACTTCATCACATGTCTATATAACCCTAGATCAAAGAAACGTATTGAGCATCTAACAACGGCTTGCAATATCATGCTCAAGCACAGAAGCGAAGATACGGTTTGTGGCTGGGTTAAGAACATCGGCAGAGAGGGTGAAGAGTACAGAATCTGCACACTCAAGGAGCTTGATAATGAGCCTATTGATATGTTTACAACAGTGTTTATCGGATCATCACAGACAAAGCTTGTAGATGGTAAGATGGTAACACCAAGAGGATACGAAAAGCATGAAGATATGTTTGTTTAGCGGTACTTCCGATGGTCGCGAGATGTCAAAGAGACTTGCGGAAATCGGAATAGATGTCAGCGTTTACGTGGCGACTGAATACGGTGGCGAGGAGCAGGGCGAGGCTGAAGGCATAGAGGTTAGCGTAGGACGCAAAACCGAGGAGGAAATGCGTGAGCTAATGCTGAAGCACGACCTTTGCATAGATGCAACTCATCCTTATGCTGTCATAGCTACAGAGAATATTCGCTCTGCTTGTGAGGCTGCGGGAATTCCGTATTACAGACTCAAGAGAAGAGAGACTGGCATGGATGAATCAAGTTATATAATCAGTGTAAAAACTACCGAGGAAGCGATAGATTGGCTCCGGGAAAAAGAGGGCAGAATCATGCTCACTACCGGATCAAAGGACCTTCACAAATACATGGTTTTGGGTCCTGAAAGACTTTACCCTAGAGTGCTTCCAACAGGTGACAGCATAAGACTCTGTGAGGAGGCTGAGATTCCTCATCGCAACATCATAGCGGTGCAGGGACCTTTTGTTGAGTCGCTTAATATCGCTTTGATAGAGCAGTTTGACATAGATTATATGGTTACAAAGAATAGCGGAAGGGCAGGAGGCTTTGATGAAAAGCTTACTGCAGCTGAAAAATGCAAGGTTCCTATACTTGTAATCGAAAGGCCAAAGGAAGAGGGGCTTTCCGCAGATGAGCTTTTTGAGCTTTGCAGGAGGATGAAATGAGGATTTATCTTATAGGCATGGGCTGTGGCACTAGCAAAGGCGCTACGGCTGTAGCCTTAGATGCATTGAAAAATGCAGATTTGATTATTGGGGCACCAAGGCTTTTAGAGGACCTTGGTGATGAGTTTGATGCTCGCAAGGTGCCAGCAATTCTAGCAAAGGAAATTGCGCAGGTCATAGACGCTGAAGGTGACGAAAAGCTAAAAAGCGTAGCCATCGCATACAGTGGAGATTCAGGTTTTTATTCGGGATGCCGAAGCCTGCTTCCTCTCCTTGAGGGAAAGGGTGCGGAGGTTCAGGTTCTTCCAGGAATTTCAAGTGTTCAGATGCTTTCTGCAAGGCTTCAGAGACCTTGGCACGACTGGAATTTGTTCTCGGCTCATGGAGTCGATTGCAGTGCAGTTACAGCTTTGCTGAAGGGAAAACCGGCCTACTTTTTGACAGGTGGAGCACTAAAGCCAAAGAACCTTTGCATGGAGCTAACAGAGGCTGGTCTTGGAGACCATGAAGTCACAATAGCTGAAAGACTCTCATATAGCGATGAGCATATTTGGCACGGAAAAGCTTCTGATTTTGTTGATAAGGACTTTGATACACTTGCGGTTGTACTCTGCGAAAAGCTTGAAATTGAGCCAAGACGTACATCGGGATTTGACGATGAGTCATTCACAAGGGGCAAGGTTCCTATGACAAAGCAGGAGGTTCGCTCCGTAATTCTATCAAAGCTAGGCATCAAAGAGGGAGAGACCGTTTGGGATGTTGGAGCGGGAACTGGAAGCGTATCAGTTGAAATGGCACTTGCTGCAAGCGAGGGCAAGGTTTACGCAATTGAGTGCGTGCAAGAGGGCTGTGAGCTAATTGATATTAACAGAAAAAAACTTGGTGCATGGAATCTCAAGGTTATTGAGGGTAAGGCGCCAGAGGCTCTAGAGGGACTACCAGCACCAGATGCGGTGTTTATCGGTGGTACTAGGGGCAATATGAGTCCAATTTTGGAATTCATAAAGGAGAAGAATAGCAAAGCTAGAATCTGTATCTCAGCTATTGCTATTGAAAGTCTTGGAGAGGCGACTACAGAGCTTGCAAGGCTTGGCTATGATGTGAGCATCAGTCAGGTAAGCTTTAGCAATGATAGGCCAGTAGGAAAGCTTCACATGATGATAGGTGGAAACCCTATATTTATAGTCATGGGAACTCCCGTGAGATAGGAGTAATTTATGATAGAGTGTCTTATAACTGCAGGATCGTCGGGAAGTGGAAAGACCAGCGTCGTTGTTGGCCTCCTTTCTCTATTGAAAAAGAAGGGATATGAGGTTGGCTCCTTCAAATGCGGACCAGACTATATAGATCCGATGTTTCATCGCGCGGTTATGGGTGTGGAATCGCATAACCTAGATTTGTTCCTCGCCTCTGCTGACAGAGTAAGGGAGTTTTATCAAAGGTATAGCGCAGGTAAGACTGCCGTAATCTGCGAGGGTGCAATGGGATATTTTGATGGTCTGGGTGGAATAAGCGATGAAGCAAGTGCCTGGAAGGTCGCTGATACCCTTGATTTACCTGTAATTGCAGTCATTGATGCAAAGGGGGCAAGTCTTTCAATCGCGGCTCAAATCCTAGGATTAAAGTCGCTCAGACAGCCGCACCACATAGTTGGAGTCATACTGAACAAGTGCTCCAAAATGCTCTATCAAAGACTTAAGCCTGTGCTTGAAGCCGAAACTGGAGTTAAGCTCCTAGGCTGCCTTCCCTATGTTGAAGGTGCTGAGTTTTCGAGCAGGCATCTAGGCCTTTATACAGCAGGTGAAATTTCGGATTTAAATCAAAGGATAGAAAAGATAGCAGAAGCGCTCGAGGATAGCTTTGATTTTGAGTCCTTTGAGGAGCTATGTGATAGGGACGAGAAGGATAGTGATGATAGCTCGGTAGCTAAGCTAGGTGATATAGAAATTTGCAAAGGCCATACCAAAGATGGTGAGGATTGCACTATGGATGGGCAGGAAAGTCATGCCAAAACGAAGATTGCCGTTGCGCGCGATGATGCCTTCTGCTTCCTTTACGAAGAGACCCTAGACACTCTTAGAGAACAGGGTGCTGAGCTAGTGTTTTTCAGCCCTTTGCGTGAAGAGAAGCTTCCTGAAGGTATAAGCGGTCTATATCTTCCTGGAGGATATCCAGAGATTTTTGCTGGTGAGCTTTCATCAAATGAAGATATGCTAAAAGACATTAAATCTGCAATAGAATCCGGTCTTCCAACGGTTGCTGAGTGTGGTGGCTTCCTATACCTCTGCGAGGCGCTTGAAGATGAGAATGGAGATATATACGAGCAGGTTGGAATATTTAAAGGAGCTGCGACTAACAAGGAGAAGCTCGTTCGCTTTGGATACTCGCTCCTGAGTCAAGAGGAGGATAGCCTCCTGTTCAGAGCAGGTGAAGAGGTTCCGATGCACGAATTCCATTATTGGGACGCGCTAGATCCAGGCTCTGATTTACTGGCTACTAAGCCGCTTGGTGGCAGGAGCTATCGCTGTGCATATTCTTCAGATACGCTTTACGCAGGTTTTCCACACCTTTACTTGGCAGGAAAGCCTAGGCTTGCGGCTCGTTTTGTTGAGAAGGCGGCTGCCTTTGGAAGAAGGGGCAAAAAGTGATTTTTACTGGTATTTTAGTCGGTGCCGTTCTGCTTGATTTGCTGTTTGGCGACCCATCTTGGCTGCCGCACCCTGTTGTAATCATTGGCAAGCTTATAGACAAGCTGGAGGCTTGGCTGCGTAAGCGGATTGATGAAAAGGAGCTAAGCGATAGCGAAAGGCAGAAGGCTTTGAGAAGGGCAGGTAAGATTCTGACTGCGACTGTAGTTTTGGCAACGCTGATATTTACTACAGCAATAAGCGTGCTAGCATGGATCATAAGTCCTTGGATATTTCTTGCAGTTCAGGTATTTTGGGGATTTCAGAGCCTTGCTATTAAAGGGCTCGTATCCGAAAGCAAAAATGTTTACAGGTGCTTAACAGGTAAGGAAAGCAAAACGAAAAAGAAACCTGAAGAAGAGACCTCGCATGGTATCAAAAGATTTGATGCTACAGCGGGCTTTGAATCAAAGCAGGATAGGCTTGTTGCGGCTCGAAAGGCCGTTGGCAGGATAGTTGGAAGAGATACAAGTGAGCTTACAGAGGAGGGTGTAACAAAGGCTACTGTTGAAACTGTTGCTGAAAACTTCGCCGATGGCGTCCTAGCGCCGCTTCTATATCTGGCCATAGGCGGGGCTCCTCTTGCTCTAACATACAAGGCTGTCAACACTATGGACAGCATGCTAGGATACAAGAACGAAAAATATATTGATTTTGGCAGAGCCTCCGCAAAACTTGATGATTTTTGCGGCTTTGCGCCGGCGCGGCTGGCGGCTCTGTTCTTTGTCGCCGCCGCCGCATTAACCGGTCGCGACTTCAAATCAGCTTACCGAATCTGGAGGCGCGACCGCTTTAATCACGCCAGCCCGAACTCGGCCCAGACCGAGGCAGCGTGTGCCGGCGCCTTGGGTATTCGCCTTGCGGGCCCTGCGTACTATTTCGGCGAATACTACGATAAGCCGTATATAGGCGATGCGACTAGGGAGATAGAAGCTGAAGATATTTTGAAAGCAAATAAACTGATGGTTGTCGCATCGCTACTTGCAACGGCTTGCTTTGTTGGAATACATTTGCTGATTCACTTCGTGAGGTAATTGGCACGTATTTTGCGCCATGAACACCCGACGCACGGTTTAGGAAACCGACACTCTATTTAAACACAGGTGGCATGACACTTGCGAAAAGCTCGCATAAGCTAATGAGCGTGCAAACTTGAATTTCGGCACGACATTTGCGAAAATGCAACTGTGCAAGCTTTGACGCAGCACATCAGAAATCACAAACTAAGGACATTTGAATGAAGAACGACAGATTTGTAGGAGAAGAGGTAAACAGGAGTGAAAAGAAGCCAGAGAGGCTCGTTCACGGAGGTGACTGGGCAGGCTTTGAGGAGAGATTCGGATACGAGCCTCTCGATTTCTCTGTAAATGTGAGTCCTCTTGGACTTACAGAAGGGATAAAAACAGCAGTAATTGAGACGCTTGAAACAGCAGACAGATATCCCGATCCGCTTTGCAGAAGACTTCGCAAGGCCATTGCTGAGCGTGAGCAGGTCGAAGAGGGAAGCTGCCTTTGCGGAAATGGGGCAGACGACCTGATTTTTAGACTTGCAGCAGCTGTAAAGCCACGCAAGGCTTTGATCACCGCACCAACATTTGCTGAATATAGGGCAGCTATGGAACTGCAAGGTACTGATATAGAGGAATTTGAGCTAAAGGAGATAGATGGATTCTCTCTGACAGAGGAGTTCACTACGCATATAAAAGCGGATACGGATATTGTTTTCATCTGTGAGCCGAACAATCCAACAGGTGTAACAACTCCTAGGAATTTGCTGAAGAAGATTCTTGAAAGGTGTGCAGAGGTGGGAGCGCTCCTCGTAATCGATGAATGCTTCAATGACTTCCTAGATGAGCCTGAGAAACACTCTATGAGAGAGTTTCTTTCTGATTTTGATAATCTGCTCATACTAAAGTCCTTTACTAAGCTATATGCGATGGCGGGAATCAGACTGGGATACTGCCTTTGCTATGATGAAAATCTCCTGAAAAAGATAAGAAAATCTGGTCAGGAATGGTCAGTTTCTAGCCTTGCGGAGAATGCTGGACTTGCAGCTTTGAGGGAAGAAGGATATGTGTCGAAGCTTAGAAATCTTGTAAAATCCGAGAGAGAAAGAGTTGTGCAAGAGCTTAATGCCATGGGAATTGACAGGGTATACGGTGAGGCGGACTATCTGCTATTTCACGCTAGGGAAGACCTTGCAGATGAGCTTGAGACTAGAGGGATTTTGCTTAGAAGATGTGAAAATTACAGTGGTTTGGGACCCAGCTGGTTTAGGCTAGGGCTCAAAAAACGTGAGGATAACGACATATTGCTAAAGGCGATGAAGGAGGTGCTATAGTGGGCAAGGCTAAATGTATAATGGTTCAGGGCACGATGTCAGGTGCAGGAAAGAGCTTGCTTTGTGCAGCGCTTTGCAGGATTTTTAAGCAGGACGGCTACAAGGTTGCGCCTTTCAAAAGTCAAAACATGGCACTGAACAGCTACGTGACTAGAAACGGTATGGAGATGGGACGCGCTCAGGTCATGCAGGCGGAAGCGGCTGGAATTGAACCGGATGTGCGCATGAATCCCGTTTTGCTCAAGCCATCAAGCGATATCGGAAGTCAGGTAATCGTGCTTGGCGAGGTTCGCGGACAGATGACGGCGACAGAGTACTACGAGTACAAGAATTCGCTCATGCCAGAGGTCATGAAGGCCTACAATGAGCTTGCTGAGGAAAACGACATCATCGTAATCGAGGGTGCTGGAAGCCCGGCAGAAATAAACCTTAGGGAAAACGACATCGTAAACATGGGAATGGCTGAGGCTGCAGGAGCGCCAGTGCTTCTTGCAGGAGATATAGATAGGGGCGGCGTATTCGCGCAGCTTTATGGAACGGTTAAGCTTTTGACCGAGGATGAGCAAAAGAGAATTGCAGGCCTCATCGTAAATAAGTTCCGCGGCGATATAGATATTTTGGCTCCAGGGCTAAAAATGGTAGAAGAAAAGACTGGAATTCCGGTACTTGGAGTGATCCCATATATCAGAGTTGATATAGATGACGAGGACTCTCTTGCGCCAAGACTTAACGCAAAATCAGAGGTCAAGCCTCTTGATATAGCGATTATAAGGATTCCTAGAATGTCAAACTTCACTGACTTTGCACCACTTGAAGCACACGAGGTAATCGGTGCTAGGTACGTCCAGTCAGCAGAGGAGCTTCACAATCCGGACATGGTTATAATTCCAGGAACAAAGAGCACCATGGACGACCTTCTCTGGATGCGTCAAAACGGTATAGAATCCGCAATCCAAAAGCTCGCAAGCTCTGGAACACCTGTGCTAGGGGTGTGCGGTGGATATCAGATGATGGGTGAAAAACTTCAAGACCCACATCATATCGAGGGAGACCTTGAAGAAATGCACGGAATGGGACTTCTCCCAACTGAGACGACCTTCACACAGATAAAGACAAGAACGCGCTTTACTGCTGATGTCAAGGCGAAGGACTTTGAGGGAGCAAAGCTAGACGGATATGAGATTCATATGGGCGAGAGCATCGTAAAGGGCGATCCATTTTTGACGCTCGAAAACGGTAAGGACGATGGATGTGCCTGTGGCACAAACTTCGGAACTTACCTGCACGGACTCTTTGATACGGGAGAGCTCACTGAAAAACTAGTAAAATATCTATGCGACCGCAAGGGCATCGAATATAGCGAGGCTGCGCCTATTTCGCACAGCACTTATGTCGAAAAGCAATACGATATCTTGGCAGATGGAGTTAGAGCGGCGATGGATTTTGATAAAATATATAAGATAATGGGATTAAGATAGGAGATAAGATATGGAATACAAACACCTGCTACCTGCGGATATTGAGCGCACAAGCATGAAAATCATCGAGGAAGAAATGGCCGAAAGAGGCATCGTAGTTTCTGAGGAGGATATGCCTGTTGTGAGAAGAGTAATTCACACATCGGCTGACTTTGACTATGGCGCAAACCTTGAATTTACTGAGAATGCTACATCAAAGGGTATCGAAATCATGTCTAGTGGAGTTACTATTGTCACTGACACGAACATGGCCCTTTCTGGAATAACAAAGCCAACTCTTAAGAAGCTAGGCGGAGAGGCTTTCTGCTTCATGGCAGAGCCTGAAATTGCAGAAAAAGCGAAGCTTGATGGAACTACCAGAGCTGTCGCATCGGTAAGCTATGCGAGTGAGAAGTACCCAAACGCTGTATTTGCAGTTGGTAACGCTCCTACTGCACTAATCAAGCTGTCTGAGCTTATCAGAGAAGGTTTCAGACCAAGCCTTGTAATCGGCGTACCTGTTGGATTTGTAAATGTTGTAGAGAGTAAGGAAGAAATCTTTGAGCTATGCAAGGAGAAGGGAATTCCTGCAATCGTTGCAAAAGGACGCAAGGGCGGAAGCAATGTCGCTGCTGCAATCTGTAATGCTTTGCTATATGCAGCTGGAGATTTGACAGATCCAAGTAAGAGAGGCTGGAGAGGTTAGTGAAAAGACCTAGGAGCTTTGTATAAGGAGCATGGAAACAGGCTTTGATAGTAAAATTAAATAAAGATTTGTATTTAAGACGCTTAGCTAATAGCAAGCGTCTTTTTTGCAAGTAAATACGCTAATTTTCTTTTATAATACGGCGTAATGTGTTACAATAGTTAGTTAGAAAATGATTAGTAAATAGCGAAAAATCGCGAAAAAAGGATGATAAATATGTTTGATAAATTGGATTTCATAGTGGAAAAATACAAGGACATGTCTCTCAAGGTTTCTGACCCTGATGTGATAGCTGACCAGCCTACTTGGCAGAAATATATCAAGGATATGGGAGAGATGGAGCCTATCGTAAAGAAATACGAGGAATATAAGAAGGCGAAGGATGAGCTCGCCATGGCTAAGGAAATCCTAGAGACCGAAAATGACGAGGAGCTCAGGGATTTGGCAAAGCTAGAAGTGAACGACAACGAGGAGAAAATCGAGGTTCTGTCTGATGAGCTTAGAATTCTGCTCATCCCAAAGGACCCTAACGACGACAAGAACGTTATCCTCGAGATTAGAGCTGGAACAGGTGGCGAAGAGGCTGCTTTGTTTGGTCAGAACCTGCTTAGAATGTACACAAGATATGCAGAGCGTCACAGATGGAAGACTGAAATCATAGAAATAAATGATACAGGCATGGGTGGAATCAAGGAAGCTGTTATGATGATCAAGGGTAAGGGTGCTTACTCAAGGCTCAAGTATGAGAGCGGTGTTCACCGTGTACAGCGTGTTCCTGAGACAGAGTCTTCGGGAAGAATTCACACATCAGCTGCTACAGTTGCTGTGCTTCCAGAGGTTGAGGACGTTGATGTTGCTCTTGATCCTAACGATGTAAGAGTCGATGTTTACAGAGCTTCCGGAAACGGTGGACAGTGCGTAAACACAACTGACTCTGCGGTAAGACTTACTCACGTGCCAACAGGACTTGTTGTAACATGTCAGGATGAGAAGTCGCAGATTAAGAATAAGGAGAAGGCTTTCAAGGTACTTAAGTCAAGACTTTATGACCTTAAGCTTCAGGAACAGCAGAGCGAGATTGCTGCTGAACGTAGAAGCCAGATAGGAAGCGGAGATAGATCTGAGCGTATCAGAACATACAACTTCCCACAGGGAAGATGCACAGAGCACCGTATCGGCATGACTCTCTATAGACTTGATGCTATCCTCGATGGAGATATCGACGAGATCATCGACGGCCTAATCACAAACGATCAGGCTGAGAAGATGAAGGCGTTTTAAGCTGGCAGCGATTTGGAGGATTAGTCCTAATGAAGACATCGTTATTTAACGATACAATTGAAAATATAAGGGCTGCAGCAGATATAATTCGAGATGGAGGGCTGGTCGCTTTTCCAACGGAGACTGTTTATGGGCTTGGAGCTGATGCTTTGAATAGCGAAGCAGTTAGCAAGGTATATGCGGCAAAGGGAAGGCCTTCAGATAATCCTATGATTGTTCACATAGCAGAGAAGAGCGAGCTAGCAAAGCTTACGGATGATATAAATAGCGATATGCGGGCTTTGATGGACGCATTTTGGCCAGGTCCGATGACGATGATTGTTAGGCGTAAGGATGTTGTCCCAGATGTTACGACAGGCGGACTTGATACCGTGGGAGTGAGACTTCCTTCGAGCGAGGTAGCAAGGACACTTATTAGAGAATCGGGCTGCCCGATAGCGGCACCTAGTGCAAACATCTCGGGAAGACCTAGTCCGACAACTGCAGAGCATGTGATACACGATCTGTACGGCAGAATCGACGGAATTATTTGCGGGGATGACTGTGACTTTGGCATAGAGTCTTCGGTCATAGATATGACGTGTGACACGCCTATGATTTTGAGACCTGGAGCTATAACCTGCGAGATGTTTTCTGAGGCGCTAGGAAGGGAAGTTGCCGTTGACCAAAGTCTTTTCAAGAGACCTCAGAATATATTAGATCCTGAGAAGGTGGAAGATACGGGGACGCCTACGGATGAGGATTTTCACCCTAGATCACCAGGAATGAAGTACAAGCACTATGCACCTTGCGCAGAGATGATTGTCTTTGATGGAGAAATTGGCTCTGTAAGAAAAGCCATGGATGCTGAGGCGAAGGAACTTGAGAAGCAAGGGAAATCCGTATTTAAGCTGAGCTTCACAGACGAGAAGCTAGCAGCACATGAATTGTTTGCAAAGCTGAGAGAGGCTGACGAACTCGGAGTCGATGTGATTTTGGCAGAGGCTCTTCCTGAACAGGGACTTGGCTTTTCAGTTATGAATAGAATGTTAAAGTCAGCAGGATACAATGTCAGGAGGATAATATGATAATGGTAATGGCCGCTGACCACGGCGGATATGAGCTAAAGAACGCAATCAAAAAGCATCTTCAGGAGCGCGGAGGATTTCAGATTTTGGACCTCGGCACAAATGACGGTGAGGCGGTTGATTATCCAGAATACGGAAAGGCTTGCGGAGATGCTGTTGCATCAGGTAAGGCTGACCTTGGCATAGTATGCTGCGGGAGCGGTGTGGGAATTTCAATAGCAGCTAACAAGGTTAAAGGAGTTAGATGTGCACTTTGTTACTCAGAGGAAATCGCTCGTCTAGCAAAGGAGCATAACAATGCTAATATTCTAGCCTTCGGTGGAAGAATGACCACGACTGAAGAGGCTTGCAAGATGGTTGACATCTGGCTAGATACTGAGTGGGCTGGTCTCACCCAGGAAAGACATGCAAGACGAGTTGCTCAGCTAGATGCACTCTAGGAATCGCATCACATTTTGATAGTTAATAAAGTTAATAGCTAAATATACAAAGTAGGAGAGAAAAATGGGTAAGATATATGTTTTTGACCATCCGCTAATTCAGCACAAAGTTGCACTTATGAGAATGCAGGAGACAAATGTTAAGGACTTTCGTCAGCTAGCTAAGGAAATAGCTATTTTGATGGGTTTTGAGGCTACTAGAAATCTAGAACTAGAGCAGGTTGAAATCGAGACACCTATGTGCAAGACAAAGGTTAATATGCTCAAGGGTGAGGATATTGCTATTGTTCCAATTTTGAGAGCTGGTCTTGGATTTGTAGATGGAATGCTTGAGCTAGTTCCAAACGCAAAGGTTGGACACGTTGGTCTTTACAGAGATCCTGATTCACATGAGCCTGTTGAATATTACTGCAAGCTTCCTGCTGATATCGATAAGAGAAGAATTTTTGTTCTTGACCCAATGCTTGCAACTGGTGGAAGTGCTTCAGCAGCCATTGAATTCATCAAAAAGCGTGGTGGTAAGGACATTACATTTATGTGCCTAATTGCAGCTCCAGAGGGAATCAAGGTTCTTCAGGACGAACATCCAGATGTTGATATTTACATCGCTGCTAAGGACGAGAGACTAAACGAGAAGGCATACATCTTGCCAGGTCTTGGAGATGCTGGAGACAGACTCTACGGAACAAAATAAATTAAGGAGCCCAGTGGGAATGAAGAGTTTTATACCTGATAATATTAGTAAACACGATAATGTATTTGATGTTCTCAAGGAGAGAGGATTTATCGAGCAGTGCACAGACGAGGATGCTGTTCGCGAGCTTCTAGGCAAAGAGAAAATCAAGTTCTATATAGGCTTTGACCCTACAGCTGACTGCTTACACGTTGGCCACTTCATGCAGGTTATCGCAATTATGTACATGCAGAAGTTTGGACATACACCTGTAGTTTTGCTAGGTGGCGGAACTGGAATGGTTGGAGATCCTTCAGGACGCTCAGATATGCGTACTGTTATGGATGTTTCGGAAATTGATAACAACTGCAACCAGTTCAAGAAGCTCTTTGATAGGTTCATTGAGTTTGACGAGGAGTGGAAGTACACGGGAAATCAGGGTGTATATTGCCCGGGTAAAGAGAACAAGACTCCTGAGGCAGGCAAGGCCATCGCTGTAAACAACGGCGAGTGGATTAGACCGCTAAACTTCGTTGAGTTCGTAAGAGAGGTCGGATCAAAGTTCAATGTTAATAACATGCTTAGAGCTGAAGCTTTTAAACAGCGTATGGAGCGCGAGGGCGGACTTACTTTCTTTGAGTTCAGCTACATGCTAATGCAGTCATACGATTTTATGGTTATGGCTAGAGACTTTGATGTACGCATGGAATTTGGTGGTGACGACCAGTGGTCAAATATCATCGGAGGTGTTCATCTAACGAGAAAAATGGTGGGCAAAGAGGTTTACGGCATGACTTTCTCCCTTCTCACAACGAGCGAGGGCAAGAAGATGGGCAAGACCCAGAAGGGTGCGCTTTGGCTAGATCCTAACCGCACAAGTCCGTTCGACTTCTTCCAGTACTGGAGAAATGTCAGCGATGCAGACGTAGAAAAGTGCTTGAGAATGCTAACTTTCTTACCTATGGATGAGGTTAAGAGACTTGCTTCTCTAGAGGGTGCTGAGATAAATAAGGCTAAGGAAATCCTAGCTTACGAAGTAACAAAGCTAGTTCACGGTGAGGAAGAGGCCAAGAAGGCTCTTGATGCTGCTCGTGCTGCTTTCAGCGGTCAGGCTGTGGCAAATGTTCCTACTGTGGAGCTTGAGAAGGCTGTCTTTGCAGGAGAAGGCAAGGGCCTAGTATCTTTGATAAAGGAGCTCGGACTTGTGACGAGCAACGGAGATGGATTTAGAACCATCGAACAGGGAGGACTTTCACTGAACCGCAAGAAGGTGGAGGATCCAAAGAAGAATGTCACCGAGGCTGATTTTGAGGACGGTGAGCTTCTAATACAAAAGGGAAAGAAGAAATTCCTAAAGGTAGTATTGAAATAGTTTAGAGTTTAAGGTTATTGCAGCTTGCAGCTGGAGGGAAAAGATGAATAAAGCGAAATACGACGGTAGGGAACATCCTGTTAGACAAGTAACGGACCTTAAGGACATCATTGTAAGCAGCTGCTCGATGTTTAAGGATGATACCGCATTTCTAGAAAAGGACAAGCCAGGCGGAACTTTTCAGCCTATTAGCTACGCCAAGGTTAAGGACGATGTTGACGCCCTAGGAACAAAGCTCATGGATATGGGTCTAAAGGGAAGCAAGATTGCTGTTGTAGGTGAGACTAGCTACCACTGGTTCCTAACTTACTTTGCAACTGTTTGTGGAGTAGGCGTAATTGTTCCTTTGGATAAAAACTTACCTCAGGATGAGCTAAAGAGTTTGATTGAAAGGTCTCATGCAAAGGCAATTGTTTTCTCAAAGAGAATGGAAAAGACAATAAAGCCACTATTTGACGAGCCAGGCGAAATTGAGTATTTCATCTCTATGTCTGAGAGCGAAAACGAGAAGGTCCTTTCACTTGAGCACCTAATCGAGGAAGGAAACAAGCTTCTAAGCGAGGGAGTTAGAGACTTTGTTGATGCCGAAATCAATCCTGAAGAGATGGCTTCACTTCTCTTTACATCGGGAACGACAGGGAAATCAAAGGGCGTAATGCTTTCACATAAGAACATTGCATCAAATGTTGTTAATGTATCAAAGCGTGTAACCCTAGGTAAGGGATGCGTTGTCCTATCAATTCTTCCAGTTCACCATACCTACGAGAATACAATCGACTGGGTAACAATTTATCAGGGAAGAACCATCGCAGTATGCGAGGGAATCAAATATATTTTGAAAAACATGAATGAGGTTAAGGCGAACTGCATGGTCGGCGTGCCTCTAGTGTTTGAGAAGATTTTCAAGGGCATAATGAAGCAAGCAGAAGGCCGTGGAGAAGGCGAAAAGGTAAGAAACGCAATTGCGCTTTCACGCCGTTTAAAGCTCTTTAATAATCGCGGCCTAATACGCAAGCTCTTCAAGCCAGTTCATCAGGCCTTCGGTGGTGGCATGCAGCTATTCATCGCTGGTGGTGCAGCTATGGATCCTGAGATTACCGAGTCCTTTGAGGCTATGGGCATTCCGATGATTCAGGGATATGGTATGACAGAGTATGCACCAATTATCGCTGTAAACCAGGATAATTACAGTATAGCAAGGTCAGTAGGAAGACCTATGCCAGAAACTCTGGTAAGAATAGATAATGCCGACGAAAACGGAATCGGAGAAATCGTAGTTAAAGGACCATCTGTAATGCTTGGATACTACGAGGATCAGGAGGCGACAGATGAGGTTATCGAAGATGGATGGCTTCATACGGGCGACCTTGGATATCTAGATTCTAACGATTTCCTCTATCTTACAGGTAGAAAGAAGACTGTAATCGTAACAAAGGGCGGAAAGAACATCTTCCCTGAAGAGATTGAAGCAGTCCTAAAGGAAAACGAGCTTATCAAGGAGACCATAGTACATGGAGTGACGGATAACACTGTCGGAAATGTAATCGTTACAGCCGATATTCAGCCAAACTACGAACTTTTAGAGGAGCAGCGCGGCAAGATGAGCAGTAGCGATGTTTACCACTTCTACCGCGAGCTAGTCGATGAGATAAACAAGACCTTGCCACCATATAAGGCAATCAAGCGAATCAATATCAGAGAGAATGGATTTGCTATGACTACGACTGGTAAGGTTAAGAGATACGGAAACTTCGTCGAAGGTGCTGCTGAGAAGGGAAGCCCAGACTTCATAGAAAAGAAGGCAGAGGACCGCAAGCATGCTAAAGAGCTGATTGATAACATCGGAAAGAGCATAGATCCATACCTAAGATATAAGGATGGAAGACCTATAACTGACATCAAGCACATGTTCAACAGCAGTGTTGAGATTTATGGAGATAGAGTAGCATTCCATCAAAAGTTCAACAAGGGCGAGGAATACACTCAGATAACATATAAGCAGGCTCAGGTTGATGTAAATGGACTTGGAACCGCTTTGATAAACCTTGGACTCAAGGGTAAGCGTATCGCGATAATAGGAACGACGTATTATCAGTGGGAAACTTCATATCTTGCAGTAACTGGAGGCGTAGGTCTTGCAGTACCTCTAGATAAGGAGCTGAGCGCAGAGGAGCTAAAGAACCTTGTAAAGGATGCTGATGTTTCAGCAGTGCTATATAGCAAGAAGTTTGAGAAGATATTTGAGCAGATAAGAGAGGATGGAGATACAAGTCTCAAGACCTTGATAAACCTCGATATCGATGAGAATAGAAGCCTAAGACCTTTGGATGGTGAGGAAACAGAGCTTAAGGAGAAGGTAAGAAAACGCAAGGATAAGAATAAGGAACAGGGAGAAGAGGAACATATAATCTACTCTTGGAAACAGCTTATCGAGGATGGAAAGAATGCTATTGCGCTAGGTGATAGACAGTTCATCGATGCTGAGGTTCTAGGAACAGATCCTGCGGTAATACTCTACACTTCAGGAACAACAGGCTTTGCAAAGGGCGTAGTTCTAACACATAGAAATATCGTAGATGACCTTATGATGGCACCTACTCTCCTAAAGGTACATCCAGAGGATATCTTCTTCTCAGTACTTCCGGTACATCATACATACGAGTGCACATGTGCATTCCTAATGCCGCTCTACAAGGGTGCGTCCATCGCATTCTGTGAAGGTCTAAAGTACATAACGAAGAACCTTCAGGAGATAAGGCCGACGATGCTTTTAGGCGTTCCGGTTTTGATAGAAACTCTATACAAGAAAATCTGGAAGACAGCAAAGAGCGAGGGCAAGGACAAAAAGCTCGAAAAGCTCATGAAGCTGAACAAGAAGACCAAGAAGCTGAATATCAATATTGCAAAGAAGCTTGCTAAGGACATTCTAGATGTGTTTGGCGGAAGGATGCGAGTTTTAATATCGGGCGGTGCAGCAATAGATCCAAAGATTCTACAGTTCTTTAATGACCTAGGAATCATCGCAGTTCAGGGCTATGGGCTAACGGAGTGCTCTCCTATGACTGCCCTAAACCCAGATGTCGAAAAAGATATGAAGAACGAGTCAGTAGGACATCTTCTACCTGGTATGAAGGTTAAGATTGTAGATGCTGATGAAGAGGGTATTGGAGAGATATGCTTTAAGGGACCGAATGTAATGCTCGGCTACTATAACAACCAGGAAGCGACAGATGAAGTTCTCAAGGACGGCTGGTTCCACACTGGTGACCTTGGAAGAGTTGATACAGATAGCTTTATATATATAACAGGACGCAAAAAGAATGTTATAATAACAGAAAATGGCAAGAACGTTTTCCCAGAAGAGCTAGAGTATGAGCTTTCACATATTCCTTACATCGCTGAGTCTATGGTTTGGGGCGATAACGAAGGCAAGGGTGTAAACAGCACAACAATCGCTACAACTGTAACCCTAGATGATGAAGAGGTCAAGGAAGTGCTTGGTGAGGAATACACAGACGAGCAGGCACAGAATCTGGTATGGGGCGAAATCGATAAGATAAATGAGCACCTACCACTATTTAAAAAGATCAAAAAACTAAATATCCGTAAGACTGATTTTAACAAGACAACGGGTATGAAGATAAAACGCTTTGTTGAATCCAACAAGGATGCATAGTTTAAGCAAAAGGAGATTAGAATGGCAGATGTAGTTTTGATGACCCAGGAGGGTTACGATAAGTTAGAAGCTGAAAGAGACGAGCTGGTTTCGGTAAGAAGAAAGGATGTTTCTGAGAAGCTAAAAGAGGCAAGATCCTACGGTGACCTTTCTGAGAACGCTGAGTATGATGCAGCAAAGGAAGAGCAGGCTGAGGTTGAGGAGAGAATCCTGAAGGTTGAACAGATGCTCAGAAATGCAAAGATTATCAGCGAAAATGAGATCACTGTAGACCGTGTAAACGTTGGTCTTACAGTTACAGTAAAGAATGTGGATAGCGGTGAAGTGAACAAATTTATCATAGTTGGTTCTACTGAGTCAGATCCTTTTGCTGAGCCTGCTAAGATTTCAAATGAGTCAGAAGTAGGAAAGAGCTTGCTAGAGAAGCAGGTTGGTGACAAGGTTGAAATCCTTGTTCCAGATGGAATGGTACACTACGAGATTCTTGCAATAGAGAAATAAATTTCAGGTAAGGTGGAGAAAATGAGTCAGAACGATAGTAACACTAACACATCTCAGGTTATCGATAGAGATGCTAATCAGACTGAAGAAAATTTAAGCGAACAAAGACAGATAAGACGTGAGAAGCTGAAGGCTTTGCAGGATGCAGATAGAAACCCTTTCGTTATTGAAAAGTGGAATGTAACTGCACATAGCAAGGACATCAAAGAAAACTTTGATGCAATGGAGGACCAGGAGGTTTCCATCGCAGGAAGAATCATGAGTAAGCGTATCATGGGTAAGGCTGCTTTTATTGATGTTCAGGATAAGCAGGGTCGTATTCAGTCATATATCAAGAGAGATGACATAGGACAGGAAGAATACAAGTGGTTTAAGACCTACGATATAGGTGATATTGTCGGAGTTGTCGGCAAGGTGTTTAAGACGAACACAGGCGAGGTTTCCATCCATGCTACTGAGCTTGTTTTGATGAGCAAATCAATTCAGGTTCTACCTGACAAGTGGAGTGGTCTTCAGGACCAGGACCTCAGATATCGTCAGCGTTATGTTGACCTTATCATGAATGCAGATGTGAGAGAAACTTTCTACAAGAGAGCTCGCATCATCAAAGAGATTAAGTCTGTTCTAGAAGACGATTACGGCTTCCTAGAAGTTGATACTCCTATTTTGACAACTATCGCAGGCGGTGCGAATGCTCGTCCGTTCAACACTCACCACAACACTTTGAACCTCGATATGAAGCTTCGTATTTCTAACGAGCTATTCCTAAAGAGACTAATTGTTGGCGGCCTTGACAGAGTTTACGAGATGGGCAAGATGTTCCGTAACGAGGGTATGGACAGAAATCACAACCCTGAATACACCAGCATGGAGTGCTACATGGCATTCAGCGATATGGAAGATGTAATGGAGCTTACTGAGCAGATCATTTACAAGGCTACTATGGCAGTAAATGGCACACCTATCATCAAGTACCAGGGTAAGGAATTCGACGTTACTCCTCCATGGAGAAAGCTAGATATGGCAGATGCTGTTAAGGAGATAACAGGTGTTGATTTCAGCAAAATTGATACTGATGAAGAAGCTCAGGAAGCAGCAATATCAAAGGGTATGAAGCCTGAGGATGTAAAGGGCATGACACGTGGCAAGCTCATAGCAGAGATGTTTGATGAGTTCTGCGAAGATGTTCCTGGCTACCTAGATGGACCTGTTTTCATCACAGGACACCCAGTAGATATTTCACCTCTAGCAAAGCGTGACCCTAAAGACCCAAGAATCACTCGTCGTTTCGAGTTCTATATCAACGGATGGGAAATCGGAAACGCTTTCTCAGAGCTGAACGATCCTATCGACCAGTACAACCGTTTTGCTGAGCAGCAGAAGCAGCTTGACCTTGGAATCGATGACGAAGCTCATCCTATGGATATGGACTTCGTAAACGCTCTTGAGGTTGGTATGCCGCCAACAGGTGGACTAGGTATCGGTATCGATAGAGCTATTATGCTAATCGCAGATGCTCCAAGTATAAGAGATGCAATGCTCTTCCCTACAATGAAGCCAATCGGTGCGGAGAAGAATGAAGGCAAGAGCGAAGAGGTTAAGGAAGCTGAGGAAAAGATTGACTTCTCAAAGGTTAAGGTAGAGCCACTGTTTGAGGAAATGGTTGATTTTGATACCTTCTCAAAGTCAGATTTCAGAGCTGTTAAGGTTCTCGAATGCACTGCAGTTCCTAAGTCGAAGAAACTACTTCAGTTCACTCTTGACGATGGATCAGGCGAAAACCGCACGATCCTAAGCGGAATCCATAACTTCTATGAGCCGGAGGAACTCGTTGGAAAGACGCTTCTCGCGATCACAAACCTTCCACCACGAGCTATGATGGGCATAGAGTCTTGCGGAATGCTTCTATCAGCAATTCACGATGAAGAGGGCGAAGAAAAGCTTAACCTAATTATGCTAAGCAACAGAATTCCGGCAGGAGCAAAGCTTTACTAGTAAGGAATAGAATGGAGACTCTCATGACTTTGGAGAACAAGCTGGGGATAACAGATTCCGTGGAGCTTTCTAAAGCTGAAGAGAAGATAAGCAAAAAGAAAGCTGTTGAGCTGTTCGACAGGAATATCTTTGATCAGCTAAAACCCGGTAGCTGTGAGGCACTTTTTGCTATCCATAAGTTTCTGTTTGAGGACATATACGACTTTGCAGGAAAACTGAGAGATGTCAACATATCAAAGGGCAATTTTAGATTTGCACCAGTCATGTACCTAGAGGTATCGCTTGAGAATATCGAAAAGATGCCGCAGGGGAGCTTTGATAAAATCGTTGAAAAGTATGTAGAGATGAACATAGTACATCCTTTCAGAGAAAGCAATGGTCGAAGCATGAGAATATGGCTTGATTTGATGCTTAAGAAGGAAATCGGCAAGGTGATTGACTGGAGCATGGTCGATAAGGAAGACTACTTCATGGCTATGGAGAGAAGCCCTATCAAGGATATTGAGATTAAGCATATACTAAGTGAAGCTTTGATAGATGATATTAACGACCGTGAGATATATATGAAGGGCATAGATCATAGCTACTACTATGAAGGATATGCTGAGTTTAAAGCGCAAGAGCTATAATAAAGTTGACAAAATCGCTATATGCATTTAGATTTGAGTGTGTATAGCGATTTGTTTTTGTTATAAAGTGTAATTTATGCATATAAACGAGGAAAGAAAGTATGAAGTATTACAATATATACGGAGACGATGCTGACTATTTATATTTGGGGCGCGAATCAAAGCCGGATATAAAGCTCTGCCCACATTGTAAAATGGTACTTAATCGTGATGAAGCGATATTTCAAGCCGCGGAAACAGTGAAGTGGAGAAAAAAGAAATTCTTTGTTACAACATATGACGGTGTGAATATTGCGAGCCGGCATTTTTACGAAATATATCATAAGCACAAAATGAATGGAATTGAATTTATACCATTTAAAAAATCTGAAGGCTATTATATTTGCCGATTTACCAATGTTGCATCATTTGACCTTGAAAAAGCAAAACAGGTGCGAGCTGAATACGAAGGCAAGGTTACTTATGGAGTGATTGACAACGGAACTTGTGCTTATTGCAAAAGAAGCAAAGGACATCACCACCCGTGGCCATACCGTATGATTGAATCTGATGAACAAAAACTCAAGGCAAATACGTTTTACCGCAGTGATATAGAATTTGGTGAGGGAAATACACAATCTCCAATAATATGGGCAACAGAAGATATTGTTGAAGCTTTTAAACAAGAAAAATGTAGGATTTTCTATAAAATTGTAGAATGAAATTTATTTTTTAATGAATTTGCAGCTAAGCAATGCGGAGATAATAAAATTTATATTTTGTTAGAGAGGAAATAAAAATAATGAAAGCTTATCAGGATATAAACAAAGAAACAATTGACAGATGGGTTAAGGAAGGCTGGGAATGGGGGAAGCCAGTTTCACATGATGAATATATCAAAGCCAAAAAAGGAAAATGGAATGTTTTTCTTACTCCAACTGTCTCGGTTCCTCATGAATGGTTTGAGGATTTACAAGGTAAGAAAATTCTAGGCTTAGCGTCAGGAGGTGGGCAACAAATGCCAATATTTAATGCGCTAGGGGCAGATTGTACGGTTATTGATTACTCTCCAAAGCAAATAGAAAATGAGTTATTAGTCGCTGAAAGAGAGGGCTATATTATCAAAGCAATTGAAGGTGATATAACAAAGAAATTGCCTTTTGATAATGAAACATTTGATATTGTCTTTCATCCAGTTTCCAACTGCTATGTTGAAGATGTGCAACATGTTTTTAATGAAGCATATAGAGTTTTAAAAAAGAATGGCATTTTACTTGCGGGTTTAAATAATGAAATAAATTACATTGTAGATAGTGAAGAAAGAGAAATTATTTGGAGAATGCCTTTTAATCCTTTAAAAGATAAGGCTTCTCTAGAATATATGATTAAAGAAGATGCGGGAATGCAGTTTTCTCACAATATGACAGAGCAGATTGGGGGACAGTTAAAAGCGGGATTCACATTGCTTGATCTATATGAAGATACGAATGGTTCCGGCAGACTACATAATCTTAATATTAAAACATATATTGCGACTAAAGCAGTTAAATTATAGGTTTTATGTTATATTAGGACTGGTATAACTCAAACTACTTGGATTTTTGCCTATTCAAAAGTATTATAAATGTAATTACCGCTATACAAAATGCAAGAATTAAAGGCCATAGATTTTCAAGGTAAAAACCGTTATCCAACATCAAACGATACCCCCAATAAGCAGGGAAAACATGCCCCATTACTTTAAGAAAATCGGGCAGTAAGTCGATAGGAAACATAATCCCAGAAAGCATAATCGAGGGTAAAAACACGAGTTGTGCTATCATCGTCAGCTTCGCCTGATTTTTTACAATAAGCCCTAGTATACTCCCGATATTAAGCGATACGAGAATGTATATGGCAAGTGCAAGAAAGAAAAACGTAAGTTGAGTAGGTGGAATTGCTTCAAATAAAATAGGGGCAAGCATCACTATCACAATGCATGTAATCATCAAATGGACAAATGTAGAGAGAAACATGGTAACAAGTCCTAAATAAATAGGAACGCCATTTGTTTTATAAATCTTCTTTGCGTCGCTTCCGTAAGCCTCAATCAACGAAGGTGGCAAACCGAGAAATGCTCCCATTGAAACACTCATTACAATCATAGACTGTATTAGCGTGTTTTCCATTTCGGGCATAACCGAAGTGAAAATACTACCCATTAAAAGAAAGAAAATAAGCGGAACGATATAGCAAGTAACTAGGAGGGTCTTACTTCGCATATCTAATCTCCACTGTAATGCCAGGCTATATAAAAACCCGTTCATTCTGCGTCCCTCCTTGCCATTTCGATGAAATGTTGTTCCAGCGTGCCACGATCAACCTTAATATCCAATACATGGATTTTTTTTTGTTTTAGCTCGCTCAATAATGAAATCAATGCATCCTCGATATTATCGGTTTCAAAAGATTTGTCTCCTGCCTGTGTTCTTAAATGGATGAAATATTTTCTTCCAAGCGTATCTGTCAGTTCTGAAGCTGTGCCACAAAAAACGATACTCCCATCATTCAAAATGGCAATGCGATCACATAAGGCTTCTACCTCGGCCATATCGTGACTTGCCAATACGATTGTTTTTCCATGTGATTTGAGCTTTCGGATTTGTTTGTGGAGCGATAGTCTGCCTTCAACATCAAGTCCCGCTGTAGGTTCATCGAGAAAAATAATATCAGGGTTACCGATAAGTGCAAGAGCAAGATGTAATCGTCTTTTTTGTCCTGTGGATAATTGTATGTATTGTGACTTCTCAATTTCTCTTATTCCAAGAGCGTTAAGCATATCATGATCAATTTCTGTATTATTCCATTTTGCAAACAGCTTTACCGCTTCCATCGGTTTGATATGGGAGGGGAAAGAGGATGACTGTAGTTGAATACCCATTTTACCGTTCACCCTAATTGTGCCACTATCATATTTTCTTAGACCTTCGATACATTCAAGCGTTGTAGTTTTTCCTGCTCCGTTTACACCGAGCAAAGCAAAAACTTCTCCCTTTTCAATTTGAAAATCAAGACTTCTAAGAACCATCTTATTGCCATAACTCTTCTTTAATCCACGAACCTGTATTGCATCTTTCACGGTTTTACCTCTTCAAAAGGATTTGTTCCAAGCCTTGAAAAATAGACTTGTAAAGCAGGAGCTAAATAGTCATTTACGATTTTCTGCTTTTCTTCCCAAGCACTTGTGGCGATGTCAATACTTCCTACTTCCATCAATTTCGGAAGCATGCTCATATCACCATTTGTAAACTCCATAATCAAGCCCCAGTAGTCTTGCACAACCTGTTGGCATTTTTCACTTTCAGGCAGCACATCTTCTTTTTGAAGTTGCACGATTTCATCACTTAGGCGATTAAACCTGTTCATAAAGTCTAGTCCACTTTTCTTGTCAAACTGACTTCGTATATGATCGAGCGTATCATCATCAAAATACTTAATCAGAGAGTAAGAGTCATTCTTCATCTGTAGATTGACAATAATATCTGCGTACTTCTTGAAGTTGACCGTCTGTATTTGTAAAACTTCTGTTTTTAACTGTTCTATTGCTGACAGAGAAGCCTTAAGCTGTTCTATTTTCTTTCGTATATCATCTGCCTGCTCTGTAAGTTCATTTGCAACTTCTTTCGGTGTTTCCAAAGGGAACAAACGCCCTTTTATATCCTCTAGAGAAAACCCTAGTGATTTCAAAGATATAATCTGATTTAGCATAACCAAATCTTTATCGGTATAAAGCCTGCGACCACCATCGCTTTCTGCCGATGGGGAAAGCAATCCTTCTTTATCGTAGTATTGTAGAGTACGAACGGTAACTCCCATTTTCTTTGCCACTTCCCCAACTGTCATAAAGCCTTGCGGAATAGCTCTGTATTTCGCCATAATTATGCACCTCCTAATATATATAATAAATCATTACCTAAGGTAACGAACAAGATATTTTTGTCAAAACTATTTGGAAATATTTTTGACTATCAACCTTCTGTAGTTAAGAATATAAAAGCTGATAGGTATGTTATAATATAAAAAGAACATCGAGTTTAAGGACTTAGATGCTAAAATTTGAAAAAAGGATGGAGAAAACTATGGAACCGGACTTTTCACAAAATGAACCCAAGCTTGTTTTGACATATCCTCATAAGTCTAAATTTAATACTATAGGGCTTTTATCCATGGCAGCCTCATCTTTTGTTGTTCTTGGGTTACTGAAGCATCTTATCAGCCACGATACTGCCCTTTCGGGTATATTTATTATCGCAATAGTACTGATTGTTGCTCCGCTCGATATATGGTTTATAGGATATTATATATTCATCAATGGAACGAAACTGGAGATTTATGAAAATAATTTTGTCCAATACTATACTTATGGAAGCCGAGGACACAGTAGATTGCTTTTCGGATTTAAGCTCGAGGATATAGAGCAAATAAAAATCAAAAGGCGTCCGTTTAATTGTCAAAAGCTGTCCATAAAAATTAAAAATCCTATTTTTTATGGTATGCATGAGAAGAAAATAAACAAAATAAGAAATGTAAGTATCGTTGCGGATAGAAAAACTGCAGATACTTTTACTCAGCAGATGGAACACAAATGTAAAAGTTAAAATTTTTTATAAACACATACAAAAAATATTTAATTCATTTCATTTAGTACGAATTTGTTCTTCTTATAGCTTATCAACCCGTCTTTTTGCATTTTGCTAAGTTCATTTGACATAGCGCTTCGGTCAACGCCAAGGTAGTCAGCTAGTTGCTGACGATCAAAAGGAATCGTAAAATGCGTGCTTCCATGGATTATGGCCTGCTCAGAGAGATATGATAGCAACCTGTCTCTAAGACCCTTTGGAGCTGTGTGCATCATTCTACTGGATAGATTTAGACTCTTTTGGGCAGAGATACGAAGCATATTGTGAATAAGCCTGTGGTGGAAGCTGCAGCAGCTTTGGCAGGTGGAGAGAAGTTTGCTTAGATCAAGAAACATCACCTCGGTATCTTCGCTTGCAATTACATCACATATTAGTTCTTTGCTAGGTATAGCAGCATAGTTTTCCGCAAATATTTCGCCTTTCTCGACATGGCCGAAAATATGGCTACCACCCCAATAAAAATTAACGATGATGTTTACACTCCCCGAAAGAACGAGCCCTATCTCGTGTACTTTATCGCCGGCACGGTAAATTACTTCACCCTTTGTATATGTCTTTTTTCTGCCGTTTAAGCAGGATATTAAATGTTTAATTTCGTCTTCTTGTATTCCATTAAAGAGAGCTGAATTTGATAGAAATGAATAGTTCATGAAATCTCCTTTTGTTGTTTTGACAACATAATACAAGGATTACAGTAATCTAATACAAATGAAAAGTCAAGGCAGATATCAGAAACAAATAATGATAGAAGAAGTAGTAATCAAAGATATGAAACTCTATACGAATATGCTATAATACCATCAACAAATTTTGGTGGAAATTTAATTTTAAAGCCGATAAGTCGAGGGAAAATATGAAAGTCAATATGAATGTTATTGTTGGAGGAACGGATGATGTGTTAGATAATATATTATCTGCTGCAAGAACAGTAAGAAAAGAATTGAAAGCTTCTTTTGAAAGCATTGAGATAGAGGCACTGCAGAAGATGGATATTTGCGTTTGTTTTAGCGGAAATGTATCGAAATATTATCCTGAGTCTGGAATTTACGAGGCAAGATATTATCCTAAAACTAAGAAATTTATTGTATATGTTCATTTCAGCTCTAATGAGTGGAATTCCAATGAGAAAGAAAACGTAAGTAAGTTTATTAAATTGTATAACGACTATCTTTTACAACTTTCGGATATCATCAAGATGAAGATGGCAAAATCTAAGTTGGAATTTGATAACAAGTCTTATGAAGAGATGGTTAAAAGAGCCTTTGAAAATTTGGAAGTATATGTTTGATATTTAAATCTTAAATTTTTGGAGGTGTGGGTATGGCTTCAAGTAAACAATATGAAGATAAAGGTTATGTAATATCAGAATTTATTATGAGTGGAACTCACGAAGGTGAGTTTATATGAATAACACCCACAAACAAAGTTATAGAAATAACAGGTATAAATAGTGATAAAATTATTGATGGTAAGATTGTTGAGCATAGTGGTGATTGGAGACAGCAAACCGGAGAATGCGTAACACTGCTTGTACGAGCAACGAAGTAGCGTAGTAGATGTAACCTCTCTTGTAAAGATTTTCTACAATCAGAGAGTGGCGTGAAATAGTCTACTGAAAGCATAGAACATAGATAAAAAGCGAAATAGAGAAAATCCTTCATTTAAGCAGTGAAGAAATTTTATTTTTTGTAGAAGAAGGAGAAGTTGAGACGGTATGGGTAAAAAAGTAGTAATTATTGGAGCAGGTGTTTCGGGGTTGAGTGCTGGAATATATGCATTGCAGGCTGGATATTCAGTAGAAATATATGAAAAAAACAAAATGCCTGGAGGTGAGTGTACAGGGTGGAACAGGCAAGGATATCATATAGATAATTGTATAAATTTTCTTGTTGGATGCAATAAGGATGAACAACTATATAAAATGTGGGAAAATCTAGGAGTTATTTCTGATAGTTTGAAGATCTATCGTGAGCCATATTTTTATTATATGAATATGGATGGAATAACACTACATTTGTGGAGAAATTTAGAGAAAGCAAGAAAAGAGTTTTTAGAGCTTGCTCCAGAAGATACCAAAGAATTAAATTTGTTTTTTGACTGTGTTAAAACCTTAGAGTGTATAAAGCCACCATGTGATATTTCAATTGCTCATATGAATTTAATACAGTTTATTAAACTAGGAATGAGCATGAAAGATGCTAATAAGGCTATAAAGGAATATGGAAAACAGCCGATGGAGGAGTTTGTCAATCGCTTTAAGAATCATTACATTAGAGCAATGTTTAAAAATTACTTTAATAGCAATTTTAACGCTCTTTCCTTTGTTGCATCATATGCTTTTTTTACAAGCAACACAGCAGCTATACCAGAAGGAGGTTCTGTTGGCTTGGTTGGTAGAATGCTTGCTAAATTTGAATCCTTAGGTGGGAAGTTGCATCTAGGTATTAATATTGTAAAAATAAATATTGTAGATAGTCAAGTTGTTAGTATTCTAGGTAATAATGGAGAGGTAATCAAATCAGATAACTATATTTGGTGTGCAGACCCACATTATCTTTTCTATGACTTAATTGATGAAAAATATTTAGATAAAAATCTTAGGTACATGTATGATAATCCACAGGGCTATGTTTCTAATACATGTTATCAGGTTGCATTTGGAATAGCTACTGAGGAAGATTTGAAATTACCTAAAGGAAGCATTATTTTCCCTTGTGATGAATATGATGTTGCAGGGGAAACACACAATTTTTGTGGAATGCGAGTTTTTGATTATGATGAGACACTATTTCCAATGGAAAAGAGAGTCATTCAATGTAATGTTTTACAAAATGATGAAAATTATGCCTATTGGTTTGGACTAAAAAATAATATTAGCTTATACAATCAAGAAAAACAGCGTCTTGCAGATGACTTGAGATTAAGAATTGAAAAAAAGTATCCACAGCTTGAAGGGAAACTCATCGTACTTGGAACATATTCTCCAGTTACATTTACAACTTGGTGTAATGCATATAAAGGGGGTTACATGAGTTTTAATCCACAGAAAGGATATAAAAACAAGTATGTTAAGAGCACTATTAAAGGTTTAAATAATTTATATCTTGCAAGTCAATGGATTCAAACTAGTGGAGGACTTCCTATTGCTGCTGCAAGTGGAAAGTTTGCTATAGATATTATGAAATCTAGTAGATAAAGCGCAGTTTGTGTAATTGAATATAATAGTTTTAGCAACAGTAAATCAAAAAAGGTTTACTGTTTTTTGTTACTCAATTTTCAAAATACAAGCATCAATAAATCAAAAAAGGTACTTGACGAAACGCTCTCTGAGAGGACGAGCCCTATCTCGTGTACTCTATTGCCGGCATGGCAAATTACTTCACTCTTTGTATACGTCTTTCTACTGATGTTTAAGCAGGATATCAAATGTTCAATCTCGTCTTCTCGTATTCCATTAAAGAGAGCTGTCTTTGACAGAAAAATAATTCATAAAATCTCATTTTTGTTGTTTAAACAACATAAATATAGGTATTACAGTAATATAATACAAGTGAAAGGTCAAGGAAGAACTGTTAGAAAGGGGAATGCCTATGAAGGAAGTTGTCGGAAAGGTTTTTTCAATAGCAAAGGAAAACGCCTATATCCCAGGGTGCACGGTATCAAAGTCAATCTTTGATGGAGAAAATTATATAATTTACTTCTCAATGGCACCTGAGACAGACATAAGCGCTGAGATATTTCCGTATCACAAGCTGATAATCGTCGAGGAAGGAAGCCTCGAGGTTTACGGCACAGACGGATATCAAAGAGCACTTTGTGCAGGCGAAGCAGTTCTAACACAGACGGATAAACCTATTGGGATGCGTACCGAAGAGGGCGCGATATATACAGAAATATCTATTTCAAAGGAGGATAATATGAACAGTGCAATCAAAGCAGGCGAAGTTTTTAAGCTAGCCGATTTAATCCCTTACCAAGAGGGTAAAGTAATAAACATGGATATAGCTCACAATGACAAGATGAAGTTTATCATCATGTCTTTCGACAAGGGAACGGGTCTCTCAGAGCATGCAGCGCCTGGAGAAGCGCTCATCTTCGCACTAGATGGAGAAGGTGTTATCGGCTACGAGGGAACAGAGCACACAATCAAAGCGGGTGAAGAATTCCACTTTGCTAAGGGCGGAGCTCACTTTGTTAAGGCAACAGAAAAGTTCAAAATGGCACTCTTGCTAACGCTAGAGTAATCTAAGTATAAATAGAAAGTAGGGAAATCAAAATGAAATATGTTGTAAATGACAGCTGCATCGGATGCGGATTCTGTGCTGGAACATGTCCAGAAGTATTTTCAATGAACGACGAGGGTATCGCAGTAGCTATCGAAGCTGATGTACCTGATGATGCTCTAGACACTGCAGCAGAGGCAATGGACGGATGTCCTGTCGGCGCAATCGAAGAGGCATAAATCGACGGGCCGGCTAATAAAAATAGAAAGAGGATGATATATGAGTATGTTTTTGGGGCCAATTCACTATTGGCTATATAACAAAATCAACAATCAGGAAAAGCTCACTGCAGCAATCGCTGCTGAGGCGTCAAAGAATGGCTGGATTTCAAACGCTTCTGAGTACACAAAGGAGCTTCCTGCACTAGAGTCTGTAATCGACGAAAGCAACATCCATGGATGGCTTCAGTCACAGATTACAGATGCAGAGATGCGCTACGCATCGTTAATCGCTTTGCTAGGTGATAAATTTGATGAGGTCAAGGCACTTGCTTTTGACTTCGGAAAGAGCAACGCAGTAGATGCAAAGGCTGACGCTGAGGGAATCTACAAGTATTTTGAGGATTTCTTCGTAAACGGAATGCCATGCGATCACGTAAACTCGGTTGTGGCTCAGGGTGAGGATTCGCTGACATGGAAGATGTCTCAGGACATTCACGCGCAGTACTGGAACGGCGGAGATACATCAAAGTATTACGCAATCCGCAAAGCTGTAATGGACGGAATGCTCGAGGCCAGCGATTACGCTTTGACAGAGGGCGATACTTTTCAGTATACGATTGCGAAAAAGTAAGCATCCAAAAGCTATTTAAACCAAAGTATCAATACAATTCAATAAAAGGTGAAATCTATACGAAATGGACAGTCTAAGAGCTGTCCATTTTTGTTGTACTATTGAAAAAGTAAAAATTTTCATATAGAATCGATGTATAGGAATTTAAAGAGGATGGGAACAGAGGATGAAACAAAAAAGCAAGTACCTGAATTTGAGGTCGATATACTATTTAGCTGCTATTATGACCGTTGCACTACCTATTTTGAGCTTCGTTATTAGTCAAAGTGGTATGTATCAGAGCTATGAGGCAAGTGGTGGAAGAATAGATCTTGACTATATAGGTCTCTTTATACCATACTGCCTTTCTTTTTGGTTAATTATAATAGGTATTTCATTTTTGAGAACTAGTAAGCTTGCTATCTCGATATGCTTTTTCTACATAATCGTTCATGCGATAGTAATTTATTGGCTTGTTGTTAACCTAATGGAGAATTTTTCGCAGTTTGTATTCTGGTGTCTAGCTGTTTTGACCTTTGGACTTTCAGGATATTTTTATCCGTATTAGGAGCGAGAAAGCTGCGCTATAAAAGAAAATGTAGGGATTAGGGTGTAAAGTATGAAATCGAAGAAAAAGTACCTTAACATGAGGTCAATATTTTACTTTTTGATAGTTTTAGCAGTAGCACTGTTTTTGATAGGGCAGATTTTGTATCAATGGTTTTTCTGGGACCTATACGTGAATAACGCGATAGATAGCGAGAAGATGAATTTATATGACACAGTGACCAGTTTTATACCATATTGCATTTCTCTTTGGGCATTGATAATAGGAGTTTTCTTTGTAAAAAAGAATAAGCTTGTCATAGCAATATGCATAGTTACAGGCATATTACATCTTGTATGGTTTTATGTAATTTGGTTCTATTCAGATAGAAGTTTATATCCTGTTTTCGACTGGTTTGTAGAGGCTTTGAGCTTTGGACTTATAAAATTACCGGGAGGATGGAGATAAATATATCAAAGTAGGAGTATAGTATGGCGATTGAATCAAAACCTAGCAACATAATATTGTTTCCTAAGTACGAAGAATTGAAATCAGAGGTCGAGGAGCTTCGTGCCGATTTAGTAAAATTATATTTTGAATATGATGAGCTTCGCTTTGTCATATGTCCAAATATAGAAATGCAATATATGCTAGCACTTGGGGCTATCGAATATAAGCTATTTGAAACTCAGTGCAAGATGCTTAGACTTAAGAGAAAAATAGAGCTTATACAAGTAAAACTTAATCGACAGGAGAAGCCTGATGTCTCAGAAATAGAAGAGCAACTAGATGAGGAGTTCGCCGAGTACCAGGACCTTCTTGAAATTCAAATAGAAGCTATGAATGAAGCTTTAGATAGGAGCAAGGGTAAAATTCTATCAAGCGAGGATAGAAAGGAGCTAAAAACATTATATAGGGAAATTGTAAAAGCACTTCATCCTGATCTAAATCCTGACTTATCTGAGGCAGAAATTGACCTGTTTATGAATGCTGTTGAGGCATATAAAAACGCAGACCTAAATGCTATTAGAATCATCGCTGAAATGTTGGATGATGGTGAGCTTCCTGATGAATCGGACAATGCGCTAGCATATTTGACGAAGGAGCGAGAGCGCCTGCAAGCTTTGATAGAACATATTAAAGAGGAAATTTGCATTACCAAAGAATGCTTTCCATATAACAGGAGAGATATCGTAAAAGATAGTGCTAAAATTGAGGAAATGAAACAGGAGTTTAAACGACTCCAAAAACTATATGAAGAAGAAATAGAATTATATAAAGCAAAAATAGCTGAAATGTTGGAGTAGAAAATGAGCAATCTTGTTAAGGTGGATGCATCGGGTTTGATGAGCCTTATGCATAACAATAAGGATATTGATATACCAAAGCCATTTGAAAGGGAAATCTATCTCTTTGATACACATGTTGCGGGAACGATGCATGTGGAAGGAATAGAGGAAATAGAGCCAAAGCTAGCTATAAATGACAAGCTCAGCTTTTACCGCGAACCCGAAAATGAATATGACAGCAAGGCCATTGTTATAAAGACGACTGATGGCATCAAAGTTGGATATGTTCCACAGATGGACAATCTCATATTTTCTAGACTGATGGATGCAGGCAAACTTCTCTTTGCAAGAATTCAGATGAAGGAGCAAAGAGGAAAGTGGATTAAAATTCATATTAAGGTTTTCTTGCAAGATTAGCTGTATAGGACTCGCTCATAGTAGGAGAACGAATTGAGCGAGTTTTTTATGTGAAATAAAAGCATGTAATTTCAGATTATATTTCAGAAATAAGCCTTTTTATGAAATTGATAAGGTGAAAATCGATATGATATTTCAATAAAACTTGTTTTTATGAAATACGAATGCTATAATTGATACAGTTATTTCATTTTATTAATCGAGGTGAGAGTATTGGAAAATAGATCAGGGTACTACAAAAAAAATCTATCGGGGGATTTAGCGTATGAATCCTTTTGTCCGTCTCCCCTTCCGCCAAGCCCAAATGTGGATCTAAATCAGGATGGAATAAAGCTTTTGATAGAATCAAATAAGATGATAGCATTGCTAAATGGATTGTCAGCTAGGATTCCAAATATGGATTTATTTGTATCTATGTATGTACGTAAAGAGGCTTTGATGTCATCTCAGATTGAGGGAACACAGTGCACTTTAGATGATATTCTTTCTCCTGAAGTAGAGAAAAATGTAAATTTAGATGTGTCGGATGTAATTAATTATATTAAGGCTACAGACTTTGCAATAAAATCATTAGATACACTACCACTTTGCAATAGACTAATCCGAGACATACATGCGATTCTTATGAATAATGTGAGGGGGCAGGATAAAAACCCAGGAGAGTTTAGAAACTCACAAAACTGGATTGGAGGAGCGGGTAGCACGATTAAAAATGCTAGATATATCCCTCCAAATCCAGATGATATGAAGGCCGCAATTGCTGATTTAGAACAGTATATGAACTCTGCAGACGAGCAGGATCCTTTGATTAGAGCTGCTTTGATTCACTATCAATTTGAAACAATACATCCATTTTTAGATGGAAATGGACGTATTGGAAGGCTTTTGATTACTCTATTTTTGATGGAGAAAAAACTACTAACCACACCAGCTCTATATATATCATACTATTTAAAGCTTAATCGTGTTGAATACTATGACAGAATGAGTGAAGTTCGCAGAACGGGAAATTATGAACAATGGGTTATATTCTTTCTGCAAGCATTTCATGAATCAGCAAGGGATGCTATAGATACGATAGATAGGCTTTCGGCATTGCACGATGAGAATCTTCGTAAGCTCGATGACTTATCAAAGCGCCAAAAGGATACAGCGATAAAACTGTTTTTATACATAGAGAGCAATCCAATAATAAATCTAGGCAATACTGCAAAGCATCTTGAAATTGCGTATAACACAGCTGCGAAGACAGTAAATGTATTAGTAGAAAAGGGCATATTATCAAAAGGAGCTAAGCTAGGAAAAACGAGAACATACATATATGAGGCCTATTTGGAGATTCTTAGAAAGGATACCTAAAAGACTAAATTTATTAAGACATAATCATTTTTATACCACCTATATCGCCATATTGACCACCTATCGATAATCGCTTGAAAAAGCATTTCGTTTTTCGTAAAATCAAATCAACCTAAGGGGAGGTTGAAAAATGCAAGTAGAAATCAAAATTGACAAGGACTGCAAGGAGCCGAAGCTCATCATCATAACAGATGAGATGACGGAAGAGCTAGATGCAATCGTAAGGAAAGCTTCGAGCACAGGGTCAAAGCTAATAACGGGCTTTAGGGATGGCAATGCAAAAATTCTTGAGCCTAGCGAAATCTATCGCATCTATGCGGAGTCGGGCAGAGTAATAGCTGAATGCGAAGATGGAAGATATGCTCTGAGGCTAAGACTCTACGAACTAGAAGAAATGCTAGGAAAACACTTTGCGCGTATATCAAACTCAGATATTGTGAACCTGAAGAAGGTCAAAGAGTTTAATCTCAGCATTGTCGGAACGATTTGCGTCAAGCTTTCAAACGGTACAGTAACCTATGTATCAAGGCGCTTTGTTAGCAAAATCAAGCAGATTTTAGGAATTTGAGGTGGTAAAGATGGATATTAATATTAAAAAAGAAGCATTTGTCCGCGGATTAGCTGGATTTCCAATAGGTGTAATGATTGGCTGCATACTTTCAATTGTATTTTCCTTCAAGTATGCAGATGGAAGTTTTCATGCGGTTGTACCTAGTTTGACAGAGAAGATGGGAAATGAGCTGAATGCAGTTATTTTCCAAACTATTCTTTGTGGAGTTATCGGCTCGGCCTTTGCTGCAGGCTCAGTAATCTGGGAAATAGATTCATGGAGCATTGCAAAGCAGAGTGCGATATATTTCCTAGTCGGAGGTCTTGCGCTACTACCAATTGCGTATTTAACAGACTGGATGGAGCACTCAGTTAAAGGTGCGATAAGCTACTTTATCGTTTTCGTATTTATCTTCGCTGTAATCTGGATAGCTAAATACTTAATCTTAAGATCAAAGATAAAACGCCTAAACGGAGAGTTCAAAAAATAGATACCAAAAGGAAATCGAACTTAAATGTGGATTTATGGGAGCAGGCTAGCCTGCTTCCTGTTTTTTGTTTGGGGAAAAATATATTTTGATTGTCAAATGGGAGGGGATTTGGTATCATATACATAGAACATTTGTTCGTTATAGATATCGCAGATAGGCGATGTTCATAATTGTTGATATAACTGAGTTTGAGGCAAACACCTAAGGAGGATGAGGATGAGCAAGACATATATTTCTATAGACCTAAAGTCATTCTATGCCTCCGTAGAATGCATGGAGAGAGGACTGGATCCTCTTAATACCAACCTGGTAGTAGCTGATGCATCGCGCACGCAGAAGACTATTTGTCTTGCAGTGTCTCCCTCGCTTAAGGCTTACGGGATTCCAGGCAGAGCTAGACTTTTTGAGGTTGAACAGAAGGTCAAGGAGGCTAATGCGAGGAGGCAGACGAGGGCGCCTAAGAATATCCTTGACGGCAAGTCGGTATTCGCTACTGAGCTAAACGAGAACCCTTGCCTTGCTATTGACTATATAGCGGCTAAACCTAGAATGGCTTTGTATATGAGCAAGAGTACGCAGATTTACGATGTATATCTTAGATATATTGCACCTGAGGATATCTATGCTTATTCAGTAGATGAGGTTTTCATTGATGCAAGTGGATATCTTAAGACCTACGGGTTAAATGCACATGATTTTGCAAGGCTCCTGGTTAGGGAGGTTTTTAAGGAGACTGGGATTACAGCAACTGCAGGCATAGGCCCTAATCTCTATCTGTGCAAAATAGCGATGGACATAGGGGCTAAGCATACAGAGGCAGATGCTGATGGCGTTAGAATTGCTGAACTAGACGAATACTCGTATAGGAGACTCCTTTGGGATCATAGGCCTATTACGGACTTTTGGAGAGTGGGCAGAGGTTATGCCAAGAAGCTCGCTAAGAAGAGCATATTTACCATGGGAGATATTGCAAGATGCTCACTAGGTAATAGCTCTGACTACTATAATGAGGATTTGCTTTATAAGATGTTCGGTGTAAACGCTGAGCTTTTGATTGACCATGCTTGGGGCTACGAGCCGTGCACCCTCGCAGAGGTTAAGTCATATAGGCCGCAGCGCAAAAGCCTAGTTTCAGGACAGGTTTTACAGAATGCATATACCTATGAGAAGACTAGAATCGTAGTTAGAGAAATGATGGAGCTTCTAGCTCTTGATCTGGTAGATAAGGGACTTCTCACTAACCAGATAGTATTAACGGTAGGCTATGACATAGAGAACTTATCTGACCCTGAGAGACGCAAGGCTTATAAGGGTGAGATAACAGTAGATGGATATGGTAGAGAGATTCCTAAACATGCACACGGAACAGGTAATTTGCCATTCAGCACAGCATCTACTAAGCTCACAACAGACTGTGTTTTAGAAGTTTTTGATAGAGTTGTTGATGAGTCGCTTTTGACTAGGAGAATAAGCATAACGGCCAATAATCTTGTATTAGAGTCTGAGTACAAACGAGAGAGCGAAGTTGCTAGTGCAGAGCCTGAGCAGATAAGTATGTTTGATATGCTTGCAGGGGGAGGCGCGCCTCAAGAGAGAGAGCCTGCGTCCAGCAAAGACCATTCTTCATATTCGGAACGAGGAGAGGGAAAACCAAGGAATTCAGTGGTGGCTGAGTCTATTTCAGGCAGTGCAGCTAATGACAAAAGTGAAGATACACTAGAGAAGGAGAAGCAGGTTCAAGAGGCCATGCTCAAGATAAAGAAACGCTTTGGCAAGAACGCCATTCTAAAGGGCACCAATCTTCAGGAGGGCGCAACAGCAAAGGAACGTAACGCCCAAATCGGTGGGCACAAGGCTTAGAGTAGTCTGGATTTAAGAGGATAAGGAATTCATGGATAAATACGATGATATAATAGATATGCCATACAAGAAGTCGACTAGGCATGCTCATATGTCAACGCATGATAGAGCAGCTCAGTTCGCACCATTTGCAGCTCTTACAGGTTACGGAGAGGCTGTTGAGGAGACAGCTAGATTTACTGATTCCAAAATTGAGCTTGCAGAGGATAAGATTGCCGAGATAAACGAAGTTCTCGCTGAACTAAAAAACGCCCTAGATAGGCCTTTGGATGAAGATGAGCTCCCAGAGGTTAAGCTTAACTATTTCGTCCAAGACAAGCTAAAACAGGGCGGTAAATACATAAGTTATAAAGGTGCTGTCTGTAAGATTGATGAGCATGAGAAAAAACTCAGGCTGAGTAAAGGCACTTGGATAAGGATAGAGGATATATTTGATATTAAGCTAGTATAATTATGTTAGCCAATATCATTTATGATAGCTCTGCCATCTTCTGGTGGGAATAGCGCGCACAGCTTGTCAATGAGTACATCCAGTTCACCTAAATTTGTGCTTTTTAGTATAATAGTTCTGCCGTCCATCGCATTTATCTTATATCCGAAGTGTTTTCCAATAATAAATAGCGAGTGAACTAGTAGAGGCTCTATATCATATATCTCTGAGAATAGCATAGGGATTTCCTGGTTTTTTCTTATTATGACGATACCGTTTTCATGTAAATCAACCTGTGCCCAGATATTTTGATCCCACGGAAGCATAACCTTCTTTATTGTATTTGATGTAAATATGCGCTTACCGAGTTCACCTGTCTCGTTAGTAACATTAGGGTCTATGTTAAACTGTATTAACTTAAGCCTGTAATGAGGTCCTCGTGGAGCGTTAAACTTCATATAGATGAAGAATAGCACAAGTGCTAAAAGTACAGCCAAAAAAATAAGTCTAGTTGTAATCATATTTGAAAATCTCCTTATGGATAATTTTTGATGGTATATCTTTCAACATTATATCATCAAAAGCGTAAGAGTAAATCACTTTTATTTGCAAAGAGCAAGGAATATGCTTAATTGTGCAAAAAGTGTGTAAATATAATATATACATTTATAGTATGGTATAATATAAATACGGCATATGCTAGCGATGTAAATATTGAATTGGCTGGTACTTGAACATCGTAACTAAACGATGGTAATTGATCTAATGGAAAGGAGCCTATAATGGAGTACATGAGATTTTTTAGAGACACGATTATGGAGAGACAGTCGTGTAGAAAGTTTTTAAGCAAGGAAGTTGAAATTGAGGAACTGGTAGAGGTTAATCGCGTATACGATAACCTAGAGAGGCTTGTTCCAGGTATTGAAACAGATATTAAGTTTACTGGTGCAGAGGCAGGTAAGAAGTTTGGAGATAGCGTAGGCTATAACGGATATTCAATAGAGGCACCTCAGTATATCATACTGATGTCAGAGGTAAAGGAACACTATTTAGAGAACATTGCATATCTTGCTCAGGCAATGACGCTTAAGCTTACAGATCTCGGAATTGCTGCATGTTGGCTTACAGTAAATGATTCAGATAGAATTAAGGCTGCAGCAGACATCGAATCCAAACTAGAGGTTGCATGCGTTATCGGAATAGGATATCGCGACAAGGATAACAAGGAGACTAGGCTTGATATCGTCAGTCCATCCAATGTTACGATGACTAAGACTGAGCTAAGAGCTGCTCCAAAGATTCATCTAGGATGCATGCTATTTGATAAACAATACGGCAAGGCTTTCAATACAGATGAGCTATACACAGAGCTAGAGGATTCACTTCTTGCAATAAGCCATGCGCAGTCATTCTTCAACAGACAGCCATATAGAGTAATAGTTGGAGACAGTGAAATTTACCTAGTTGGAGTGCCTGATGAGATGACATGCGAAAATGATAGACATCTGAACTACGGTATTGCAATGTTTAACTTCGTTGCAGTAATTGGTTCGCTAAGGGCAGAGGCACCTAAGTGGAGCTTTGATGCACCTACAGTTGACCTAGCGCTTCCAGAAGATGTTTATTATGTAGCAAAGTGCAGGATTTAGTGAAGATACCATTAGGAAGCTAACGATTTTTAGTATATTCGAATAGCAAGAAATTCGTGGGAGGAAGTACAAATGAAAGTAACTTTGAAAGTAGAAGGAATGTCATGTAGCATGTGTGAGGCACATATATGTGAAACTATTAGAAAGGTAGTTCCAGATGCAAAGAAGGTGAAGGCATCAAAGCGTAAAGGGACGGCGACCTTTGTAACGGATGACAGTCCGAATGAAGGTAATTTGGCCAAGGCTATCGAGGAAACCGGTTACACATGCACAGGCATGGATGTCGAGTAGACATCTAACAGTAAATATAAATATCGTTATAGATAAAGCCTACTACAGCTGAAAGGTTGCAGTAGGCTTTTTATTGAAGTGTTTAAATAGGTTTGATGTTCTGCATACATACGTGTTATAGCTGAGGTAATTTGATAATGTACTCTTTATGTCACATAGAAAGATTTATATTGACACCCTATTGAATAGGGAGTATATTAAAGGTAACAGGAGGAAGTATGACAAGGGCATTTATTCAGACAGCAGAGTTCTCCCGTAATTGGGATAGATTAGGCTTCGATGATGAAGACCTGAGATTATTAGAACTTGATATAATGAAGCACCCAGATAAATACCCGGTTATGCAGGGGACTGGTGGACTTCGTAAGGCTAGAGTGGCATTAGAAAACAAAGGTAAGAGCGGCGGAGCCAGAGTATGTTATGTTGATTTCGTTTTCGCTGAGACAGTTTATCTAATCACAGTATTCGGCAAGAAAGAAAAAGCTAATCTTTCCAAAGAAGAGCGTAACAACATCAAGAAAGTGATTGAAGCACTTAAGAAGAGTCTTGGAGGTGAATGATATGAGCAACAACAGTGTATATGAAAGCATAATGGCAGGATTAAATGAAGCATTGGCTGATGCCCAGAGCGAGAAGCCAATACTTAAGAGGCGTAAGGTTACGGTAGAGCCGGTTAAAATCTTTGAAGCTGATGAAGTAAAGAAAATCAGAAATTCAACTGGAATGTCTCAGAAGATATTTGCAAGCTATATGGGGGTGTCTTATAAGACAGTTGAAGCCTGGGAAGCTGGCACAAATCATCCATCAGGAGCTGCGAGCAGACTTCTCAGCATGATTGAGAATGATAAGGAACTTATTATTAAGTTCCCGTTTGTGACAAACGCAATGGCAAAATAACGTACTTTATAGGGCAATCAAGTATAAAAACGATAATTTAGAGTCCACCAACCTCAAAGAAAAAACGGGCTGTTTTTACCAACCCGATAATTTAGAGAGTACCAACCCCAACCCAATATTTTAGAGCGCCAATATAAATATCGTTATAGATAAAGCCTACTACAGCTGAAAGGTTGCAGTAGGTTTTTTATTGAAGTATTTAAATAATTTTGATATTCTATATAGGAGTATTGTTAATTTAACAAGATTTATGCTATATATGTACCATTTAGATTACATAGAAAGAGATAAAATAAAATTATAAGTAAACTGAAGCAGTTTGGAGGGGAAATGACAAATAATAGAAGTTTAAGAGACAGGATTACTTTAGAAGTTTTTAACCATAATCCTATTCCTGCACATAAACAGGATAATAAGCACATGTTTTATTTTGATGACTATGATGATAATTTGTATACGAAAATGTCCAAAGCAGTATATACGGCATATAAGGATGGAAATGGTGGAGAACTAGATGGTAATCCACCTAAAATGGCAAGCATTGCTTCTTCTTCTGCAATGACGTTTAACATTATTGGAAATGATCCGGTAGATATTCATAATGATTATAGCATTTCATCAAGTGTAAATGCTTCAACAGTAAATATTCCAAAAGGGAAATACAAAATTGAATATGAGAAAAAGCTATTCCCAATTAATAAGGGGAATAGCCCATCGCATTTAGATGCTTTTCTTTGGTGTGAGGAAAACAAAACAGGAATCTTTTGTGAAATGAAAAATTTCGAGTGGCTAAGTCCTCCAAGTTCGGCTTTATCTGAAGGATATTGTGACGAAAAGTACTATTTTAAAAATATAAATTCAAATTCAAATAATAGTAATTTACTAGATGCATTTCATGTTTTTGAACCATTAATTGATATTTTCAAAAATAACCATGTCCAGCCCCCTAGGAATTCTCTTAAGTCAAAATATGCTGTCTACGATGCATGGCAAATGATAAAACATACACTGGCAATATGTAATCAAACATCATCTTATGTAAAGAATCATCTTGAGAAATCTAAAAATGTGGATTCGATAGCAGGCAGTTATGAAAATATAATTCTTTTAAATGTAGTTAATGACATTCCAGACTCTTGGATTTGTAATCAGAAAACTAGAAATGAATATTCTGCAAGAAAAGACAAAGAACAAAATGAAGCTAAGGATTTTATTGAAAAAATGACAGATCCAAAATATAAACTGATTGATTTGTTTAAAAATGACTGTAAAGCTGATTTTCAGATGGCATATGTCTCAGCAAAGGAATTCGCAGATATTATAGGAGTAACAGGTGCAAGAAGAGAATTTCTTAGGGACAGATATTTCGGCTAAGAGTAAACAGGAGTTTGATAATGGGAAATTTTGAGCCAAAGAAATTAGCCCTAATAAGAATTTGGGAAATACTAAAGGAACGTAAGACTTCTTATTGCTGTGTTAACTTCTTTGTTCTTATCATCAGACCCTGTTCCACCAGTTGCTCCTGGAGTGGATCTAACGATAACTGGATGTGTGTCATCATTAAAGAGATAATCGTTAGTTCGCAGTTTTAAGCAGCGATTTAAGGTTAGTCTCTGAGATTTTATATCTTTCGATGTCATTACCATTTTCGGTCATAATAGTATCAACAGCCTCTTTGACCTTATCATCTGTTACTCCTAATCCCTTAAGGAGATTTTCAATAACTTCTCTTTTCATGATGTTTTCCTTTCTCGGTACGCTTTTTATACGAGGTTGCTTCTCTTCCGTGTACATGATTACGCTCTGTACTAAGCTAATTTTTTGTATAACAAAAGACAGCTATACAGCTGCCTTAAGTATCGTTATTTGTTCACTAAAAAACACACCCTGCCTGAGTGTGTTTACTCTATAAATTCATTCGAAATATGGGCTAAGATCAAAGTCCGACTCAATACGTACCTCGCCATGATAAAACGAGTTTTTCAGTACAATTTCCCCTTTTTCATGTTCCATAACGCTGTATTTTGAGTTGTCAACATCTGTAAGCTCTTCTACAAGTTTTAATCCGTTTATATGCCTGAAAAGAGCTTCTCTTTGCTTCATATATATATTATTATCAGGTTGATTGCAAATAATATAGCGAAACTTATCCATTTCATTTCTCCAATCCTAATTTTCTATTTACGGACTTCCTCGTTCTAGTAGCGGAGTTTAAAATATATTCTGTCGCTGCCAATCAGTCAAGTCCTAAATCATCCATATATGGGCTAATATCAAAGTCGGATTCTATGCATACTTCATTAAGGAAGAATGAATTCTTCAGGACCACCCTCCCTCTTTCATGCATCATAATACTGAATTTTGATTCATCTACATCTACCAACTCTTCTACAAACGTTAGCCCCGGAATATTTTTAAGTAATAATTGTCTTTGTTTTATGTATATTTCTTCGTCGGGGTGCCTACACACACCATATTCAAAAGCCTTCATACCTTTACTCCACTTTGAAAAATTTATCTACTAAGGTTTCAAATACTATTCTGAAATAATCATCCCTTGGCATTGCATGCTCCTTTCTAATTCATATAGTAAATATTGTCATATATTTCCTGGAGCTTTTTACCCTCGTCATTGTAGAATTCCATCTTGTCGTCGAATCCATGTTCAATAATTACATAGTTCAATTCTAAAAGAATTTCCCGAATGGGTTTAGTCTTCAAAAAGGTTTCATCCATATACTTAAGTAAGTATTCATAATCGCTTTGTAAATATTTGATTTGACTATCCATAATTACACATCCCTTCATACTAAGGATTACACCGGACAAGTATCTTCTTATTCGGATTTATAGATATAAAACATTTATCAGATATAAGCAATATGCTTTTTTCTCATTTAGGATTTATCTGTGTCTTGCCTAAGCATTTCAATTGCTTTATCAATAGTTTTAAACACTCTTTTCTCAAAATCCGGTGAATCATAATAGTCTGTGTCTATGTCAGTAAACTCGTCATTTAAAAAAGCAAGTACGTCCAGCTGCGATTCATATTTGATGTCTTTTTCAAATTCATCGTAATCATCGGCGAAATCAGCACTACCGAAATAGGCATTTAAGTCAAAGGCAATATTGTTATCACGTAATTCAATTAAAAATTTTTTTAAATCTCTACCCATTGCTTCGTCAATCTCCCTGATCTTAGCGTAACAATTCTATCGTTTTCAATTACAATGTGGGTTTTTCCATTACTCAATACCATACGTCCGTTTCTGGAATCGATATACTTCGGCTCGTATTCCAATATGGTTTTGATTTCTGAAATAGCAAATTTTCTTTTGCCTGCTTTATCAAACTCTCGCTTTATAAACTGCTCCATAAAATGCGATGAAGCTATAAACCCTTTCTTTTCAGATTCATCATATAGAGTAAAACACCTTTTTAGTTGCTCTTGAGTACGCATAATATGTTCTAAACCCTAACAATGGAGTAATCTCTCCACGTTTTACTTGTTCCCTGTAATCCATTAAATATTTATAGGCAGGAGAATTATTATATTTGGCATCATAGTATTTGTCAAGTACTTTTAATTCGCTGATTCCAGCTCCGATCGATTTTAACCAATCTATATGGTGCTTAATTGCTACATTTCTTGCTCTTTGTGCAGCACTTCTATCCAATCCTGCAATCTTACCGGATACATCTCTTATGGCATATACCTGAGTTCTAGTCGTATCAATGCGCCTATCTGTGACCTTGCAGAAATGTTTTAGTTCTGCTTCCTTGCGCTTTAAATTAACCGCAGAGCCCTCCATCTCGTATTTTAGGCTCTGTCTTAAGGTATTGTCTTTTGTGTAGATAGTGAGGAATGTGAAAATCAACTGACATTTGAATAAACTTAAAGATAAGTACAAAATAATATTGGTGAGACTAGTTTTTTTAACAATCCACAAGGGCCACAAAATATGTGGCTCTTTTTGTGTCATGGATTCAGAGCGGCAAGGGGTGACCGTATAGATTTAAGATATTTTTATGCATTTTTTTGAAAGATTATGATAAAAATAAAATACGAACGTTTTGGATAGATTCTCAATAAAATGTTATGGGTTTCGCTGCTTTTGATGTATTTGTTGGCAAGTTGCTATATAAAAATACGCCTTTGTATGTTGACGGTATTTTTAGCAGTATAGTATTGTTAACTTATCGAAGAAGATGAAAGGAAGTTGATTTATGGAAATGACAATTGAAAAACTTAAGGAGAGAGTTAAGGCTGGCAGAGGACTTGTACCTGCACATAAGGTTATCAAGGGCGGAATGCTAGTAAATGTAATGTCTGCAGAGGTTTATCCTGCTGATGTTGCTATATATAATGAAATGATTGCTGCTGTGGGAGATGTTAGCGACTACATTGGCGAGGATACAGAAATTATCGATGCTAAGGGACGCTATCTAGTTCCTGGAATGATTGACGGGCACATCCACAGCGAGTGTAGTAAGCTTAGTATCACAAGCTATGCCAAGGCTGTAGTTCCAAGGGGTACAACAAGCATGGTTTCAGGTCTTGATGAATATATATCTGTTTCAGGACTTGAGGGACTTCGCGAGATTTTTGAGGAAGTGAAGCAGAGCCCGCTTAAGGTTTTCTGGGGCGCTCCTTTTAAGACTCCATACACTATTCCTGAATCAACTGTTGCATATAACTTTACTAAGGAAACTCATGAAGAAGTTCAGAAGTGGGATGAGTGCTACGGCGTTTGGGAGACCGTTCGTGAATTTGTTCAGGAAGAAGATGAGAACACTCTAGGTGCAATTGCTACAGCATATAACAATAGGCTTCCAGTATTCGGATGCGCACCTATGGCTCGTGGAAACGACCTAAATGGATATCTTTGCGGAGGCGTTAGACTCGACCACGAAAGCTACGATCACGAAGAGGTTGTAGAGAAGATGCGTAAGGGCATGCATATGCTGATTAGAGAGTCTTCAGTTACTCACTTTCTTGAGGAAAATATCAAGGCAGTTACAGAGGTTAATCCTTACTTTGCCAGAAGAGTAAGCTTCTGTACAGATGACGTTACAGCAACTGATGTTTTGAACAAAGGTCACCTAGACAATGTCGTTAGACTTGCTATGAAGGCTGGGGTTGATGCTATGACAGCTATTCAGATGGCGACAATAAACAGCGCTGAAGCTTATCACATCGACCACCTTGTTGGTTCAATTTGCCCAGGAAGAATCGCAGATATTCTCTTCGTTGGATCACTAGATGACTTTGATGTAGATGAAGTAATGACAAACGGAAAGATGGTTGCTAAGAACCACAAGCTAAGCTACGAACTAAAGGCCCCAGAGAGAAGTTCAGTTCTAAAGGGCAAGCTAAAGTGTGATTTGACAACAAAGGCTGATTTTGAATTCAAGGCTCCTATCGAAGAAGGCAAGGTAAAGGTGCTTTCTATGGACGTTAAGGGTCCTTTCGTAAGAAAGAGAAGAGATGTGGTTCTTGAGGTTAAGGACGGAATTGTTCAGCCAGATGCAGTTCAGGATGTGGTAATGGTATCAGTTCTTGAGCGCTTTGGCAGAAATGGAAATAAGTCACTTGCATTTGCTTCAGGATGGAAGCTTAAGAAGGGTGCTATGGCATCATCTGCAGCTCCAGATGACAATAACCTAGTGGTTATGGGTGCTAGTGCAGAGGATATGTCAATTGCTGCTAACTACTTGATTGAGCAGGGCGGAGGACAGGTCGTTGTTTGCGACGGAGAGATAATGGAATTCCTACCACTTCCAGTTGGCGGAATCGTTACAGATCTTGAGCCTGAAGAGGTTGCGGCCCGTGAAAAGCTAATTGACAAGGCGGCTAGAGACCTAGGTTCTGATTTGCCAGACCCAATGATGTACATGTTCTTCCTTCCAATCACTGCAATTCCTGACTATGCGATAACCGATGCAGGTCCTGTGGATTACGTTAATTTGACAACCTTTGATCCTATTATCGAAGTGGTTAAGTAAGAAAATCAAAGTGCAAACGAAAGGCATATAAAATGACAAAAGAAAGTCTAAAGAATTTGATAGATGTCGCAGCTGGAAGAATTCCAGCGGATACCTTAATCAAAAATTGTAAGATAGTAAATGTTTTTTCAGGAGAAATTACTGAAGGAAGCATTGCGCTAACAGATGGCATGATTGCAGGAATCGGTGATTACGAAGCAAAGACTGTTGTGGATGCTAATGGTGCATATGCTGCCCCAGGCTTTATCGATAGCCACATCCATATCGAGTCTTCGTATCTTTCACCAGAGGAACTCGGAAAGCTTCTCGTGCCACATGGAGGAACTACAATAATCGCTGATCCTCACGAAATCGTAAATGTATGTGGACTGACAGGTCTAAGATACATGATAGATGCAGCAAAGAATACAAAGCTTGATGTTAAGTACATGCTTCCTTCTTGCGTGCCAGCGACTGTTTTTGAGCATTCGGGAGCGGTTATCGACGCAGAAAAGATGAAGGAGTTCATAGATAACGAGGCAATTCTTGGTATCGGTGAGTTCATGGATTTCCCTGGCGTAATCGGAGCTCTTGATGGCGACCTGGATAAGCTTATGCTATCAAAGGAAACCGGAAAACCGGTTGACGGTCACGCACCAGGCGTTTCAGGAAAGGCGCTAAATGCCTATTCTTCAACAAGAATTGTCGCAGATCACGAGTGTGCTTCAATAGAGGATATGCAAAACAAGATCGCTTGCGGAATGTACGTAATGCTCAGGGAGGGCTCTGCGTGCAAGGATCTTCAGAGATTGATAAAAGGGGTTACATCATATAATGCAAGGCGCTGCATCCTTTGTTCGGATGACAGACAGCCTAAGACTATCCTCAAAGAAGGCCACCTCGACAACCACTTGCGCATGTGCGTAGCTGAAGGGCTAGATCCAATCGAAGTTCTCAGAATGGCGACAATAAACGCTTGTGAATGCTTTGGAATCAAAGATAGAGGAGCTATAGCTCCAGGTTACAGAGCCGATATCGTTTTGTTTGACAATCTAAAGGATTTCAATGTCGGCAAGGTTTGGGTAGAGGGTGAGCTTTGCGCGGATAATGGAGAATATCAGCCAGAGATGAAGAAGCACTCCATAGACTCTGTAAAGGGCAGCGTGCACCTAGCTGATTTCTCAAAGGATAAGCTCAAGATGAAGCTCAAGAGCAACAAGGTTAATGTAATTGAGATTCTTCCCGGTGGCGTAGTAACAAAGAAGGCTACAGCTGTCGTAAATGTAGATAAGGACGGCGACTTCATCAGAAATCCAGAGGTTGATATCGTAAAGGTCAGCGTTGCAGAAAGACATCACGCTCTCGGAAACGTTGCAAATGGCTTCCTCGCAGGATACGGAATCAAGCACGGAGCAATTGCAGTAACAATCGCTCACGATTCACACAATATAATCGCTGTTGGAGCTAGTGACGAGGATATGGAATTTGCAATCAACAAGCTCGCTGAGCAGGAGGGCGGAATCGTTCTCGTCAAGGATGGCAAGGTCATAGAGAGTATGCCGATGCCGATTGCAGGACTCATGAGTGATCAAAGCGGTGAGTGGGTCGATGAAAAGCTTTCGGCAATACATAAGCTCGCTCACGAGGAGCTTGGAGTCAATGAAAGCGTTGAGCCAGTCATGACTTTGACCTTCATGTCGCTTGCAGTAATTCCTGAGATAAAGCTCACAGATATGGGGCTTTTCGATGTAACAAAGTTCGAATTCATTGAGCTTGAGGCAGAATAATCAAAACGAAAAGCAATAGCTTACAAACAATCAGCATCGCGATATGCGATTAACAAAATGTCATAATGGAGAATAAAATGAACGACAAGAAAACTTTAGTACCATGGTTTAAAAGAGGAGATATCGGTGGAGTTACCTACCTTGTAACAAATAACATCGTTAACTATCTTATTGTAATTGCAACGCTGTCAGGCGTTCTTAAATGGCCTGACAAAATTGTCTTTGGCGCGGTAATTCCTGGAATGTCTGTAGGTCTTATGCTAGGATGCCTATACTATGCTTTTATGGGACGCAGGCTATCAAAAAAGGAAGGCAGAGCCGATGTAACCGCTCTTCCTTCAGGTGTCTCAACACCTGCCATGTTCGTATTCCTATACGGCGTAATCATGCCGCTTCACTTTGCACTCGGAAAGCCTGAACTGGCTTGGTCAGCAGGTGTTGCAGCTTGTTTCATCGGCGGATTTGTCGAATTCTGTGGAGGTATCATCGGGCCTTGGCTAAAGAAGAGAATTCCAAGAGCTGCTCTACTTGGAACGGTTGCTGGTATCGGATTTATCTGGATGGCAACTCAGGGTGTGTTCGATATCCTCGGAGACCCAATGATTGGACTTCCAGTTCTATTTGTAGCAATCCTTGGTCTATTTGGTGGCTATATGTTTCCAAAGCAGATTCCACCACTAGTCATCGCTATCGTGGGAGGAATAGTTTATGCGCTATGTCTTGGCCGTATACAGCCTGACTTCAGTGGTATAGGATTCTACATTCCAAATCCAGTAAACAGCATTGAGCACCTTATCGATGGATTTGCTATCGTAGCTCCTTACCTAACAATTATCATTCCAGTTGAAATTTATAACTTTATTGAAACGCTAGATAATGTTGAAGCTTCAAATGCAGCAGGTGACAACTACAATGTTCGTGAAGCACAGTTTGCGGACGGAATTTGTACAATGCTTTCTGCACTTTGTGGTGGTGTTATCCCTAACACTGTATGGCTTGGTCATGCAGGACTTAAGAAGTCTGAGGCTGGCATCGGATACTCTTTGATTTCGGGAATTGTGCTTGGACTTTCTGGTATATTTGGACTATTCACCTTCCTCAACAGCGTTGTGCCACCAGCAGTTTGTGCAATCACCTTCCTATGGTGTGCAGTTGTAATGGTAGCTCAGGCATTTAAGGATAACGATAGAAAGCACTATGCGGCAATTGCCGTTGCAATGGTTCCTCCAGTAGCTGATTATCTTTACACTCAGGTTACAGGCGCTTTGAACCTTGCGAACTTGCAGACTGCAGTTCAGAATTCAGGACTAAACGAGTACGCAGCTGATGTCACACAGATGATAAAGGATGCTGGCGTAATGTGGAACGGTGTTCCAGCAACAAAGTCAGGTGCCATAATAATTGGTATCTTGCTTGGAACTATGGTGACGTTTGTCATAGATAAGAGATTAGATAAGGTTGGAATAACAGCATTAATGGGATATATTCTCTCTTGCTTTGGATTCATCCACAGCGCTTCGCTCGGATTTTATCCACTTTCACCTTTTGCAATAGGATATTTGATAATCGCAGTTTTATCTTTCATATTCCATGCAGGAAGAAATACATGGTTCAAGGGTCCTGATGATTTCGACTATGTATAAAGTCTAAAGATTGGAGTTTTATATGCCTAAAGATGTAAAGGGGCCAGGCGAAAGTGCTTTGATGGAAGTAGCGCTTGTAGAATTCGATGATAATCAAAATGCGGTGATAATGCCTAGGCATGAGAAACTTGACATCGAGCTTCCGAAAAAACTTGTGTATGTATTTCTTGACGAGTGTATAGATAGATATGCTAATGAAATAGGCGCAAAGTGCGTTGCAAAGTACGATTCGCTGACAAAGAAATATCCCGTATACGTCACGGAGATTAGGGGCGAGAAAATTGCTTTCTGCCAAGCTCCGGTCGGTGCACCTGCAGCGACTATGGTCATGGACTGGCTTATAGGCTACGGCTCTCAAACCATATTGGCTTCGGGTTGCTGTGGAGCTCTTGAGGATATAGCCGAAAACGTTTTCCTGGTTCCATCAAAGGCGTTAAGGGATGAAGGAACGTCATTTCACTATGCTCCTCCATCGCGATTTATAGAGCTTGATGATAAAATGAGAAACCTCATTAAAGAGGGTATGGAAAGACGTAACATAAACTATCGTGAGTGTATCACTTGGAGTACTGATGCTTTTTATCGAGAGACGCCTGCAAAAATCAAAGCGAGAAAAGCTGAGGGATGCTCTGTGGTGGACATGGAATGTTCCGCTCTTGCTGCATGTGCAAAGTTCAGAGATGCAGATTATGGACAGATAATATTTACGGCCGATTCGCTAGTTAATCTTGATAGTTATGATGTTAGAGGTTGGGGGAAGGACTCTTTTGTAAAGGCACTTGAGCTTTGCCTTGATTTGATAAGAGATTTTTAGGCTAACAAAATAAATTTAAAAAATCCACGGTTTATTCCGTGGATTTTTGTATGTCATTTATCTCTTTATATCAAACCCATCAAATGCTGCATAATTATGCTCACAACAGTGATTGCAGCCCAGCAGCAGGCTCCGAGGATCAAAGGTTTTCCACCAGTCTTTACTAGCTTTACGATGTTGCTATTAAGCCCTATAGCTGCCATCGCCATTACAATGAAGAATTTACTTAGGGTTTTAAGCGGAGCGAAGAAATCTGCACTTACACCTATATTTACAGCAATTGTGGTTACAACTGATGCGAGGACGAAGTAGAGTATGAACATTGGAAATGCTCGCTTTATGCTAAAACTCGATTGCTTCTGCGAGCTATCAGCACCTGCCTGTTCCTTCTTTGCTCTATAGATTGCTAGAATCAAAGTGATAGGGATGATGGCTAGGGTTCTAGTCAGTTTGACTGTTACCGCCTTATCTAGAGTCTGTGTACCTAGATTCCACATGCTGTCCCAGGTTGCAGCAGCTGCCGTTACTGAAGATGTGTCGTTTACTGCTGTTCCAGCAAAGATTCCAAAGGCGTCGCCTGACAGAGTATCAAAACCGAGTGCTTTACCGAGGATTGGAAATATTATAGCCGCTAGCACATTAAAGAAGAATATTACGGATATGGATTGCGCGACCTCTTCATCGTTTGCATCTATCACAGGTGCTGTTGCTGCAATGGCAGAGCCTCCACAAATAGAAGAACCTACACCTATTAGAACTGATGTGTTTTTGTGAATAGATAGGGCCTTGTGAAGAACAAAGGCAGTCACTAGCGATGTAGCAATCGTGCAGACTATTATAGGCAGCGACTGTTTTCCTGTTTGCATTATAACATTTAGATTAAGGCCGAAGCCGAGCAGAACGACTGCTAGCTGAAGTACAAACTTTGATGTGAATTTAATCCCTAGTGCAGCCTTGCCTTTTTCCTTCCAAAATGTGGCTATCACCATACCGATCAAAATAGAAAAGATGGCTCCGCCGACTACGGGCACGAATTTGCCGAGCAGGTATGACGGAATTGCTATGGCTAGGCAGATTAATATGCCTGGCAATTTCTTATGTAATGATTCCATATTTCCTCCGAATCTTTAAAAACAAAATACAATTCCATTTTATATTAGTGAAAACAAAAAGTAAAATGCGGATTTAGGCGAGTTCGCATTGACGAACCGAAGGCAACTCATAAAAATATCAATTTGACAATTTTGGTTCACTGAGGTTATAATACTAATGTTTGTTTTAACCTTTTTGGTGTATAATGACAAAGATATTATCTTATGATAAGATGATTTTACAGATATTATGAAGAGGAAAGTTTAGTAAATTTTACGAAAGACGAAAGATGATATACCCATATAAGACAAGAAAGGGCGGAGCAACGATAACTGTATTCACGCCTTACGACTGTGGAAATCATTGCCCATTTTGTATTAACAAAGGAGAATATGCAGATACTACAGGCTTTGATGTAAATAAAATAGTAGAATCACTCAAGTTGATGAACGAAATCACCCCAGAATGCGACATCGTGTTTACAGGAGGGGAGCCTTTCGCTGACAGAGAGGCGCTTCAGACCTTGCTCGATGCGGTTCCTAATACACATAGAGTATTCATAAACAGCACCCTGCCGGTTTTCGAGGGTCAGACTGAAGAGGACATAATTGACTTCACTGAACATAACAAGGATAAGATTACTTGTATTAACGTTTCAAGACATTTGAGACACTATGTTACTGAGTCGAGCGACGAGCTTCTTTCTAAGCTTGCAGTCCCAACAAGGGTAAACTGCGTACTCTACGATGATTATCCAGCTGACAGGCTCGAGGCCTATGTAGAGCGCTGGCTAAAGTACGGCATACCTGTCCAGTTCCGTTATGACTATACTGAGACAACGCTAGACAATCTCTACGACACGGAGAGCGATCCAATCATCGCTGACCTTGAGAAGTTCTCGGAGTACAAGGGGCTAGACGGATGCAGAATGCGCTGCGGATTCCACTATGAATACAAGGGCCTTGAGCTCACATACCATAAGACGCTTCCATATAGCACAATCCTTGAGAAGGACGAGGAGGATGGCAAGACATACGCTATACTCTATGATTTGATCATCAAGCAGAACGGTGATATCCACTCGGATTGGGACGATAGAGTCATGGATTACAACCTTGATATCGAGGCATACAAAAATGTTAAGTATGAGCCATACGATATGCACGTAATCGAAGGTGACATAAGTCTATAGAAATAGTAGGAGACCCCTTATCGGAATGATAAGGGGTTTTGTTGTCCTTAAGTCTATCGAAGGTCTTTTGTTAGATCAAAGGCAACTTGAGATGCTATTAAAAGCCCAGCTGCTGAAGGAACAAAGGCTGTTGAGCCAGGAACTGACTTAGCTCTAGTCTGACCTGCTGCTGCGACCTGTGAACTAGCCATTATTTTTTGGCCATCTTCATCAAAGTCCATAGGTTTTATAGGCTCCTCCGTTGAATAAACAACCTTGAGCTTCTTTATTCCACGTTTTTTTAGCTCCTTGCGCATCACCTTTGCCAGAGGATCCATTTCAGTTTTGTAGATGTCTGTTACTACAAGCTTTGTTGGATCAAAACGATTTCCGCAGCCCATGGCCGAAATAATTGGAACTTCATGCTCGTGCGCCTTCTCTATCAAAGCAAGCTTTGCTGAAACAGTATCTATCGCATCGACTATATAGTCAAAGCTTGCAAAATCAAATTCATAGTCTGAATCCGGAAGATAGAAGACATTATGCTTATTTACTATTATTTCTGGGTTTATATCTTTTGCTCTCGCTTCAGCTACATCGACTTTGTTTTCGCCGATACTGCTATGTGTTGCGATGATTTGGCGGTTCAGATTGCTGAGCGCTACAGTGTCATTATCCACGATATCTATACAGCCTATGCCTGAGCGAACAAGTGATTCCATGACATAGCCGCCGACACCTCCAACACCGAAGATTGCAACTCTGCAGGAAGAAAGTCTTTCAATAAATTCCCTGCCCAATATTCTTTCTGTACGTGAAAACTGTGTTTCCATAGTAATCTCCATTCTTTGATTGTATAAAAAAGTTAGCACTATTTCGCTTTGATGTCAAATGTGTATATTTTGATGGGCGGAGGTGATATAATATGAATATCAATTAATGACGTAGGCAATAGGAGGTTGTTATGCCACAGGTAACATCGTTAAACATTGAAAAGGACCCAGAAACAAGGCCATATGTAGCTTGGGATTTAGTAGAGAATTTTATGATTGATGCGTTCAAGGCAGTTGGTGTGCCAGAGGAGGACGCTAGGATATGCGCAGATGTACTTCTTGAGAGTGATAGGCGCGGAATAGAAAGCCACGGATGCAATAGATTTAAGCCTATTTACATAGATAGAATCAATGCGGGCATCCAGAAACCTGTAACTGAGTACGAGGTAATCAAAGATACTCCGACGACTTTGGTTGTAGATGCTCACGATGGTATGGGCATGGTTGCTTCTTATAAGGCGATGAAGTCTATAATCGAAAAGGCTAAGACCTACGGCATGGGTATGGCGGCTATCAGAAACTCCACACACTATGGAATTTCAGGATATTGGACAGGCATGGCTGCTGATGAGGGAATGATTGGTATCTCAGGAACAAATGCGAGACCTTCGATTGCACCTACATTTGGTGTAGAGAATATGCTTGGAACAAATCCTTTGACATTCTCCCTACCTACAGACGAGGAGTTCCCATTCTGCATTGACTGTGCAACTTCAATCACGCAGAGAGGAAAGATAGAGTATTTTGCGCGCTGCGGCATGGATACGCCAGCTGGTATGGTTATCGGAAGAAACGGTGAGGCTATGACAGATAGTGAGGATATTTTAGAAGCTTTGACTAGCGGAAGAGCTGCACTTGCACCTCTTGGAGGAATAGGCGAAGAACTTGCTGGATACAAGGGATATAGCTATGCGACTGTTGTTGAGGTTCTCTCAGCTGCGCTTCAGGGAGGACATTTCCTAAAGGCACTATCTGGTTTTGATGCAGATGGAAACCGCAGACCTTATGGACTTGGTCACTTCTTCATGGTTATCAATCCTGATTTCTTCGTTGGGGAAAAGGAATTCCGCAAGACATGTGGGGACATCTTGAGAGAGCTAAGAGCATCAGAGAAGGCGCCTGGTCACGACAGAATCTACACTGCTGGCGAGAAAGCTTATATGACCTCAGTATTCCGTAAGGACAAGGGCGTTCCTATCGGAGAGGCTGTTCAGAAGGAGTTTATCGAAGTTAGAAATAAATACAACTTGGATTACAAGTTCCCATTTGAGAAATAGAGCCCATCAAAGGCTTTACAAAAAAACCAAAAGGCCTCGGTCACCCGAAGCCCTTTGGCGCGATGTTATTATTAAGAAAGAACGTTCAAAAGAAACTGTTATTGGCGTATGCTCTTTTGACAATTATGAGTATACACGTCTTATGTGATAATTTTGTTAAGGTTTCTTATCACTATTGTGCATAGTTGTGGTCGAAACTGTCAAAGTTATGTATATTTATAGATGGCCAGTCAGGCATCAGGATTGAAAAATAAGTTGCGAGCGTCTTTGGGGAAATCTTAGATTTGATTGACCGGGGAAGAATCAAGTGATAATATGATATCGTAAAATAAGTGTAACGAAGAGGAGTAGTGCCCGTGGTGCTGCTCCTTTTTTCGTACCCAAAAAGGAGGTAATTTTGATAAGAACAAGGGTAAAGAGATTAAGAAGTTTGGTGATTGCAGTGCTGGTGATGTCAATTTTGATGGTTCAGCTAGCATTTTCACCTATTGCAAGTGCACAGACTGATGTGACAAGGAAATCTGGGAGCAACGAGTATCTGATTTCTACAGATAATGGGGCGTGGATAGGACATGCTGCTCACGATTTTGTTAACGGTAATAATGAAGCTGTTTATTGCGTTCAGCCGTCGGTTACATCAAAGGATTCTGTGAAGAATGTCGAGGATGCTCTTAACTACTTGCCGCAGGATGTGATAACAAGGATTGCACTGGGGCTAGAGAGTATAAGAGGAGCAAGCATTGACGATTACACTAAGTCGGCTCTGCTTCAGGCATGGGTCTGGATGAATGTTAATGGTCACAAGGGATGCTTTACTGATAATAGAGTAGATGAAATGTACTCTATGAGAGGTGCTAACCGCGAGACTCAGAGAGCTGTAATAGCAGAGGCAAAAAGGTATGCTGATGCAAATGCGGGAAGCTTTATGGGAAAAGGACTATATTACAAAGGACCTAGCGCTGAGCAGTCGCAGGTTTTGTTTACGCTAAACGCACTTGAAGGAACTGCAGAGCTAAAGAAAGAAACTGGCACTAAATCAAAGCTTTTCAGTGCCTGCCCTAAGATATATAGCCTTGCTGGTGCCATCTATCATGTGGTTGATTCTAGTGGGAAACTTGTTGCAGAGCTAGTGACTGACGAAAACGGTAATACCGATACTAAGGCGCTCAAGCCTGGCAAGTACAAGGCTAGGGAGATTAGTGCACCTAATAATATGGGATTAGATCCTAATGAATATGAATTTGAGATTAAGGCAAATGAGAACTTTGTCATTCGTTCAAATGACGAGCCACTTGCTGCAGAGCTTGATGTTTTGATCCAAAAGAAGGCTGCAACTAGCAATCAAGATAAGTCACTTTCGCTTGCTGGAGCTGAATTTACTGTTGAGTACTTCGCTAGTCTAGAGGAGTCTAGTGAAGTAGAAAGAACATGGATATTTACTACTGATGAAGAAGGAAAGGTGAGGCTAGATGCTTCCTATTTGAAGGATGGAAGTGATGAACTTTATACCGATGATGACGGCAAGGCTTTGCTACCTATAGGAACCTATAGAATTAGAGAAACCAAGGCTCCAAGGGGATTCTGGATTAATGGGGAAGTTAAGGTGGTTAAGCTAAAGCCTGTTAAAGATGAGAATGGAAAGCTATCTATCAGTGAGTATGAAGTTCCTAGCTTTGATGAGAAAGAGCAGACCGTCAGAGTCAGAGTTAGAAAATTTGGGGAAAGCGAAAATAAGGCTCTTGCTGGAGCTCATTTTGAACTAAAGAGAATTGCTGATGCAGACGGAAAACCGCTTAAGCAAGGAGAAGAAACTCGTGTAGAAAAGATTGTTACAGATGAGAATGGAGTCGCAGAAAAGGGTGGTCTTCTTCCGGGAATTTACGAACTAAAAGAAACGAAATCTCCAGATGGTTACGCCCTTAGCAAGGAAGCATATAGAATTGAGGCTATGGGAGCTGAAGGCGATACCATAGTTACTAGAGATGACGGCGAAAAGGAATTTTTATATGAATCGCAAATAGGCAATGCGTTGATAAAGCTTGAAATATCAAAGCTAACATTAAGCGATGGTAAGAAGCATTCTCTAAGCGGAGCAGAACTTTTGCTCAAGGATTCCAATGGGAAAATTGTAGACAGATGGATCAGTGATGGAAATCCACATAGAATTGAAGGAATAAAGGAGGGAAAGTACACTGTTGTTGAGGAGAGAGCGCCTCAGGGCTATGAAAAACTTCAAGATCCGGTAGAAATAAATGTTGAAAATACTGCCGAGCTTCAGCACTTTGAAATCAGAAATGAAAAAACTCCAGATAGACCAAATACGGGTGACGTTTCTAACATAGGAGGATATGTTCTCAGTCTTATTTCTGCATTTATACTGTTTTGGATTTTGACAGGATTCGCAGGCAAAAGGGACAGGCTATAATTATGAAGATAGACCAATTAAGTAGTGCTCTTAATGTAAGTATTATAGAGCATGTGCAAAAACAGTACTTGCAATTAATTTGAGGCTGAGATATAATATTCGTGCTTGTATTTTAAGCACGGTGGGCAGGATGTTAAGCGTCCGTCACTCACCACCTAAAGTTATTTTAGTAATGTCGAACAACTTGCAGAGCAAGCTAGTAGGCACAGCCGAAACAGATTTGTTGTGCAAATCCCAGTAGGTGGAAAGGGAGAAGGTATGAAGTCATACATTGCAAAGCCAGCAGAAGTAGAACGTAAATGGTACGTTGTAGATGCTGAAGGTAAGACTCTCGGAAGACTAGCATCAGAAGTTGCTATGGTACTGAGAGGAAAGAGAAAGCCAACTTACACACCACACGTTGACTGCGGTGACTACGTTATCGTAATCAATGCTGAGAAGGTAGAAGTTACTGGCAAGAAGAGAAAAGAGAAGATCTACAAGAGACACACAGGATATCCTGGTGGACTTCGTGAGGTCACATTTGAGAAGCTACAGGCACGTAAGCCAGAGGAAATCATCAGACATGCAGTTAAGGGCATGCTTCCAGATGGAAGACTTGGCAGACAGATGTTCAAGAAGCTAAAGGTTTATGCAGGACCTCAGCACGAGCATGCAGCACAGAAGCCTGAAGAGTTGAATTTCTAAGGGAAGGGAGGAATAGACAATGGCAAAAATGCAGTACCTAGGAACAGGTAGAAGAAAAGCTTCAGTAGCTAGAGTTAGATTGATTCCCGGAACAGGAAAGATAACAATCAATAAGAGATCCCTAGACGAGTTCTTCGGCATGGAGATGGTTAAGAGAGAAATCGAAAGACCATTTGCAGTTGCAGGATGTGAAGGCAAGTACGATGTTGTCGCAACAGTTAGAGGTGGCGGCTTCACAGGACAGGCTGGCGCTCTTAGACACGGAATCTCAAGAGCTCTTTGTCAGGCAGACAAGGAAGCTTACAGACCAGCACTTAAGGCAGCTGGATTCTTGACAAGAGACCCAAGAATGAAGGAAAGAAAGAAGTATGGACTAAAGAAGGCAAGAAGAGCTTCACAGTTCAGCAAGAGATAAGATATCTTTTGTCTTTCAAAAGCTTACAAAACCCCAAGACTTATGTTTTGGGGTTTTTTCATGTTAAATTTGTTCAAGGTGTAGAATAGCTTACTTTAAGTTATAATCTCAGCCTATATCTAAATATAAAAGTATAGTATTATACTAAATCTATTTTTAGTGATAATATTGGATTATCGAAAACAGTAAAACAAAATTTCAGATATAGGGGGAGATAATAATGAAGAAAATAAAGGCATTAATTTTGATCGGTGTGCTATCAATTACAGCAGTAGCACTTGCAGCTTGCGGAAGCAAGAAGGATGACGTAGTTACAATCGCAGTTCCTAATGACACAACAAACGAAGCTAGAGCGCTTTTGCTCTTACAGTCAAAGGGTTACATCAAGCTTAAGGATGGAGCTGGACTAGATGCAACTATCAGAGACATTGAAGACAAGAATGGAATCGAGTTCAAAGAAGTTGAAGCAGCTCAGGTTCCAAACACACTTAAGGATGTTGACTTTGCAGTTATCAATTCAAACTTTGCTATCGATGCTGGTCTAAATCCAGTTAAGGATTCTCTAATCATTGAGGACAACAGCGCAAAGTATGCAAATATCGTTGCAGTAAAAGAAGGACAGGAGAAGACAGATAAGATTAAGGCTCTTGTTGCATCACTAGAGAGCAAGCAGGTTGCTGATTATATTAAGAAGAAATACAACGGAGGCGTTGTAAGTGTAGTTGAAAATCCTGGCGATGGATACGATAAGTCAGTTGATTACGATGCACTAAAGGGAACAACAATCACTGTTGCAGCATCACCTACACCGCACGCAGACGTACTAAAGGTTGCTAAGGAAATCCTAGCAAAGAAGGGCATCACTCTAGATATCAAGGAATTCACTGACTATGTTCAGCCAAACAAGGTTGTTGATAGCGGAGAAGTCGATGCAAACTACTTCCAGCACCTTCCATACCTAGAAGCTTTCAATAAGGAAAATGGAACAAAGGTTGTATCTGTTGGAGCAATCCACAACGAACCAATGGGTCTATACGCTGGTAAGACAAAGTCACTAGATTCACTAAAGAAGCTAAAATAATCGAAGCTATGCGTGAATATGAAGTCGAGTAGTTAATATAATATGATTTTAATAGAGCGAGCAAATGAATGATTGAATTAAAGAATATATCAAAAACATTTGAGACAAAAGACGGAAAAGTAGAAGCGCTAAAGGATATCGCCATCAAAATTAATGATGGCGATATTTATGGCATTATAGGAATGAGTGGAGCCGGAAAAAGTACGCTGGTCCGCTGTATCAATCTACTTGAAGTTCCAACATCAGGAGCTGTCCTAGTGGACGGCCAAGACCTGACCAAATTTACACCTAGGGAACTTAGAGCGGCTAGGAAGAGAATTACGATGATCTTTCAGAGCTTTAATCTTTTGATGCAGAAAACATGTCTGCAGAATATATGCTTTCCGCTATTGACGAGCAGGGTTAAGCGAAAAGTAGCGATAAAGAGGGGTAGAGAGCTGCTCAAGCTTGTAGGGCTTGCGGATAAAGAAAATGCTTACCCTGCTCAGCTTTCTGGTGGACAAAAACAGAGAATTGCAATAGCGAGAGCTCTTGCAACAGATCCTAAGGTATTGCTTTGTGATGAGGCAACAAGTGCGCTTGATCCAAAGACAACAAATCAGATTCTAGATTTGCTATCCAAGATTAACAGGGAACTTGGAATCACTGTAGTCATTATTACGCATCAGATGTCTGTAGTCGAAAGAATTTGTAACAAAGTTACAATCCTAGATAATGGGCGCATAGCAGAGAGCGGTAGCGTTACAGAAATCTTTGCAAAGCCTGAATCCGAGGCGGGTAAGAGACTTGTATTTCCTGATAAGGCTGAACAGGGGCTAGCCACATATAGGGATGACAGGTCTGTTATATCCGTTTCATTTAATGACTCTGAGACAACAGAATCACCACTTATTGCTGACCTTGCGATTACGCTTGGTATTCCTGCAAGCATTCTCTATGCGTCGACAAGATCCCTAAATGGGAAGGCGTTTGGCAAGATGCTTTTAGGCGTAAAAAAAGAAGGGGATAATGTAGATAGAGTTCTCGAATTCTTAAACGAGCACGATGGTGTACTAGCTGAATTAGAGGATGTAAGTAAGCTAAGAAAGGAGGTGGACTCTGATGAGTGATTTAATTAACAGCATGGTTGCAGATGGGAAACTTCAAGAAGCACTAGAAATCATCAGGGATGAAATGCCTCTTGCCATTTGGGAAAGCTTTTACATGACAGTTATCGCAACGGCTGCAGCTATCGCAATAGGTTTGCCACTAGGCATTATTCTGGTTACGGGTGAAAAGGATGGCATCATGCCGATTCCTACGATTCTGTACAAGGGCATAAATGCTTTGATAAACCTTTTGAGATCCGTACCATTTCTCATTTTGATTATCATGGTAACTCCAATTACAAGGTTCATAGTCGATACCGTAGTTGGTACAGGAGCTTCGGTTGTACCGCTTGTCGTTGCATCGTTTCCATTTGTAGCAAGACTTGTTGAAACTAGTATCAGAGAAGTGGATTCCAACGTTATTGAAGCTGCAGTTAGCATGGGCGCAACTCCAATGCAAATTGTAAGGAGAGTTCTGATCCCAGAGAGTCTTCCTTCACTGATTTCAAACTTTACAATTGCAATCACGACAATCCTAGGATACTCAGCAATGAGTGCAATACTCGGCGGAGGTGGTCTTGGTAAGATTGCTATCAACTACGGCTACTACAGACGTAAGACACTGGTTATGATTGTTGCAGTTGCACTTATTGTCCTAATGGTTCAGCTATTTCAGACGATAGGGTCAAAGCTTGCTTCAATGTGCGACAAGAGATTATAACTTTGATGTAAAATAAAAACAAAATTAGTAAATATATGTGTTACAATGTTATCGATATAAAATTTTTAGGAGTAGCTAAATGAGCTTCGAATTCACATTTATAGAGATAATGGATATGATAGGTACAATTGCCTTTGCACTTTCAGGTGCTGCTGTTGCGGCGCGTAAGGGCATGGACATATTCGGTATCAATATCCTTGCACTAGTAACAGCAACTGGCGGGGGAGTTATACGCGATGTTATCGTAGGTATGAATCCTCCTCTTGCATTTCAAAATCCAATATATTTGGTTGCGTCGCTAATTACTGCAAATATAGCTTTCATCATCATGAGTTTGAGAAAGGGAAAGACTGAGGACCACTTTGTGGTAGTACCTGAGAGGGCGCTATTCTGGTTTGATACAGTAGGTCTTGCCGCTTTTACTGTCGATGGTGCGATTGTGGGATATAGTTCACAAGAGGTAGCACATCTCTTTTTGATAGTATTCCTTGGCGTTGTTACAGGTGTTGGTGGAGGCGTTCTAAGAGATATGATGGCTTGCGAAATGCCTTATGTATTCGTAAAGCACGTATACGCTTTTGCGTCAGTTCTTGGAGGAATCCTGACGGGATCGCTTTTGATTATGGATTTGACGAGCAAGAACATGGCGATAGCTGCTGGTTTTGCTCTTACAATTTTGATTAGAGTTCTCGCTGCACATTTCAGATGGAATTTGCCGCGTATTGAAGAAAGGGAATAATATGGCTAAAGTTTCACTAAAACCTGGAACTATGTTGAATCCACTTCCGGCAGTCATGGTTAGCTGTTCAGACGGAAAAGTTGATAATGTACTGACAATTGCCTGGACAGGCATCATTAATTCAGACCCGCCGATTACCTATGTTTCAGTAAGAAAATCAAGGCATTCACACCAGCTGATAGAGGAATCAGGAGAATTTGTTATAAATCTCGTAAACGAGGATCTCGCACGCTCAGCTGACTACTGCGGAGTGAGAAGTGGCCGAAATGAGGATAAGTTTGCTAAATGCAATCTAACAAAGAGTCCTGCTGACCATGTTAAGGCACCACTGATTGAAGAGTCTCCAGTCAACCTAGAGTGCAAGGTGATCGAGGTTAAAGAGTATCCGACCCACGATATGTTTATCGCAGAAATTGTTGCGGTACATGCAAATGAGGAGCTTTTCGATGAGGACAACAAAATTCGCCTAGATTTTGCAAATATGGTAGCCTTTAACCATGGAGAATACTTTGGGATAAAGAGAAAGCCTCTAGGAAGATTCGGCTTCTCGGTTATGAAAAAGAGCACCAAGAAGCGCTTAAATCGAGAGGCAAAGGAAAAACGCCAAAAGAGAAACGAGGGTAGAAAGCGCAAGGGTTAGACCCATCGCCTATTTACTATGGACATAGTCGTTATAAGAAGTGATAGAAGAAGCTTTGCAATAGAAATCGGCATGGACAAAAAAATCAAGGCCAGAGTCCCAAGGCGAGCGAGTAAAGCTCAGATTGAAGAAATGCTAAAGGCAAAGCATGACTGGATACTGAAAACTCTCGATAAAATAGAGCAAAGAAATACGGCTGAAACTCGTGAGTATGAAGAGGCTGAACAGTTAAGCTCAGGAGAGGTAAAAGAGCTAAAGAAAGAGGCGAGAAATCATCTAGCCAGCTTGACTGAATATTGGGCTGAGAAAATAGGGGTAAGCTATGGGCGTATTTCTATTAGAGGCCAAAAGACAAGATGGGGAAGCTGCTCATCAAAGGGAAACCTAAACTACAATTATCTACTCATGCTCTGTCCGGATGATGTAATCGAGTATGTAGTCATACACGAGCTTTGTCATAGGGTGTACATGAATCACTCTAAGAAGTTTTGGGAAAAGATAGAGGAGTTTTGCCCAAATTATAGGCAGGCGCGAAAATGGTTTAAACAAAACGGAAACAGCCTTATAGTAAGGCTTCCGCAGAAAGAAGTATAAAAGCACTGAATCAAATGATTTCAGTGCTTTTTAGATGCATATATTAGTTTGATGCAGCCTTGACTAGTTGCTCAAATATCCTGTTTTGCTCTTCTTTGCCCTTCCTCAGCGTTTCTGGGTGCCACTGGAAGCCATAGCAGAACTTCTTCTTAGGTACGTAAATCGCTTCGATAATTTCTTCTCCCTGCGAACGAGCTATTACATCAACGCCATCTGCGACCTTCTTCAAAACCTGATGATGGAATGAATTGACCTCAAGCTCAGTAAGCCCATCATACCAAGCTGAAAGAGGAGAGCCTTCTACTATATCAATCTTATGCGTTGGAATGTAGTTAGGTTCTCTCTGATCGTGATTCGTAATTCCTGGGAACTGACTTGGCTGATCCTGCCATACAGAGCCGCCGAGAAGTATGTTCATAAGCTGCATGCCACGGCAAATTCCGATGATAGGCATGTCCTTAGCATAGGCATGTTTGAAATAAATGCTTTCGGTCACATCGCGTATTGGCGCAGTACTGCCTAGTTTAAGAATAGGTTTTTCTCCGTAAAGCGCGGGGTCGCTGTCGGGACCACCGGTGAATATGATGCCATCGAGCCTTTCTATATGCTCCTTAACAACATCCTCATCGTCTGTAAATGGAAGCATTACAGGAGCTCCGCCTGCGGCTATCACTGCGTCAAGATATCCTGGTATTATCCACCAGCTGTTGTAGTTATAGTCATAGAGTGGTGTCACTCCTATAAGTGGTTTCCTCATTCTTCCTCCTTATTTAAGCCCAGCGACGAAGGCGTCAAAGTCCGTCGTATTATAAACACCTATTCGCTTCAAAATCGTCGGATCATCACCCGGGTAGACCTTGCCTCGCTTTGTTGTAAAGCTACATAGAACGCCTGTCTCCCTCAAAGCACTCTGTGCATCAGCAGTGTAATCGCCATAAGGGTATGCAAATGCGTGGTTGTTTCCGACTATATCTGTATTTGCCTTTAAATCGGCTATGATTTCTTCTTTTGATAGATTGCCTATCTGATGGTGCTTAGCGCCAGATGCTAAATCGTCTGGGAAATGCATGTTGTAGCTGTGCGACTGAAATGAAATATATGGACCTGCATAGGTGCACATCTTCGATAGAGCGTCGTACTTTCCAATCATGAACTGAGTAGCGGGAATCTGGTATTTATTAAGTATAGGAAGGCCCTCCTGAAACATCGAAATTCCGCCATCATCAAAGGTCACAATAACGCTATTTGCAGGAAGTGAAATCTTACCGTCGATATAAGCCCTAAGCTCAGAAAAACTTGGGAAATAGAAACCCGAATCGTGAAGATACTTCATATGTGCGTCAAGCTGGCTGGCTGAAACGCACCACCTACTCCTAAGAGAAACTGCATCGATATCTGGGGCAACATAGTGATACATCAAAACGGGAACGCCATTTGTATCAGCCTCAAACTTATCGGCCTCAACAACCCTAACCGTCCTTGAAATACTACGCTTTGCACTTCCGACAACGAAGCTATACTTTATCTCGTAATCCCCAGGCTTTTGGGTATTTACCTTGCCCGTAATCTCGCACTTATGCACATAGCCGGATCTGTTATCCACGCAGTATGCGCCAGATTCAATGTATGGCTCGCCCTGCTTGACCAAAGTAAGTGAACTTCCGAGAAGTCCCATCCTCATATGGCTAGCATCCTGAGCCTCGGTAACGCTCATAGCAAACTGTGATTTTGCCTTAGAGGTAGTCACGTTAATCTGATTCTGTGTTATCTCCCTCTGCTTATCGGTCCTTATCTTGTAAACTAACGCAAGGAGCGCGCCTATCAAAACTAGAATGATAAGTACAAGAAGAGCTATCTTTGTCTTCTTGGTCATTGCCTCTCCTAAATATTACTAATTACAGTTGATTCAGTTTTTACAATAACGCTTGTGTTCGGCTCTATCGAGCGTGTTACAAATGCGCTACCTCCGATTATGCTATCGTGTCCAATTACAGTGCTTCCGCCTAGAACTGTTGCACCCGCATAAAGCGTTACATTATCCTCAATGGTCGGGTGCCTCTTGACTCCGTGAAGAAGCTGTCCATCCTTGGTGGAAAGGGCACCTATGGTCACGCCCTGATAAACTTTGACATGTTCACCTATAATCGAAGTCTCACCGATTACGATGCCTGTTGCATGGTCGATAAAGAAGTATTTGCCAATAGTTGCACCAGGGTGAATATCAACTCCGGTCTTGCTGTGAGCATGCTCAGACATAATCCTTGGGATATATGGGATATTCATCAAATATAGCTCGTGCGCTATACGGTGAACAGTAATTGCATAAAGACCAGGATATGCGAGAATTATCTCGGTTCTATCGCTAGCTGCAGGGTCTCCATCAAAGGCTGCATCTATATCTGTATCAAGATGCTCTCTAATCTTTGGAATCTTGGAGAAGAAGTCTAGGCAGATGTCCTGCGCAACTTCCTTGCGATCAGCTCTATCGATGTCGCGGAATCGCTCGTCGTTTACGAGCACAATCTCAAGCTGTTTGCGGAGATTGTACATTACATCCTCGATAAGAACTGCAACCCTATTCTTGGCTGTGTGAGTGCGATAAATCTCATCTCTATAAAAGCCTGGGTAGATTATCATCATGAGCTTCTTCAGTACATCTATAATAACGTCCTGATCTGGCTGTCCAAAGAACGCCATTTCGTCAATGGCTCTGTCATTATCGTAATCAGCCAAAATCTCGCATACTATGCAGTCAACCTTATTTGTTGGCTTATTGTGCTTGCAATCCATAATAGTTGCCTTTCTATATATTTAAAACTGATATTTACCTGCTAGCAGCATCTACAGCAGATGCTAAAAGCGATTACTAGCAAGGCATGGGCTCAGCTATCGAAAAACCGTTGAATTTTCGCCAAATATAGCTGTTTATATCATCTAAATATTATCATAATCAAGCGGTCTATTCAAGGAGTTGTATTAGAGGAACTCAGTATTTTTTGGATAAGCCCAAATAATAGTCATACTATTCGAAAATGCGTTGAACTATCTGCCTGCATTTGATATAATCTAATCAATTTAACCAAGGAGGTACACTAATGAAGGGCTATACAAGTGAAACTATCAGAAACGTTGCATTGTTAGGGCATGGAGGATGCGGTAAGACTACATTCTTGGAATCGGCTTTGTACGAGACTGGCGTAATCAAAAAGCTAGGTAAGGTCGAGGACGGAAACACTGTATCTGACTATGATAAGATGGAAGTAGAAAAAGGATATTCCATCAATACATCAGTAGTTCCAATCGAGTGGAAGGGTAGTAAGATCAACTTTATCGATACGCCAGGATATTTTGACTTTATTGGAGAAGTCAATGCAGCTCTTCGTGCTGCTGAAGCCGCAGTTATCATGGTTGACGCAGGATCAGGAATCCAGGTAGGTACCGAGGCGGCGTGGAATGCTTGCGAAAGATATAGCATGCCGAGATTTATTAGTATAACCAAGCGTGATAAGGATGAATTTGATTTCTATAAAACCTTTGATGAGCTAAAGGCGAAGTTCGGAAACAAGCTAGTGCCACTATCATGGCCACTTTCAGCTGAGATTGACGATGAGCTCAAGGAAGCCATCGCTGAATCAGATGAAGAACTCATGGAGAAGTACTTTGATGGTGAGGAATTCACTGACGAAGAGATCAAAAAGGGAATGGTAAAGGGTATTTCCGAAGGAAATATCGTACCAGTTTGCTCATCTGCGTTCCAGCTAGGACACGGAGTTGAGGGGCTTTTAGATCTTCTTCTAGAATACGTTCCTACGCCACTTCAGCATGGTCCATATAGAGGCTTTAACGATAAGAACGAGCCAGTTGAGAGAATATCTGTAACCGATGCACCTATGTCAGCATTTGTATTTAAGACAATCATTGACCCATTCGTAGGTAAAATTTCCGTTATGAAGGTTATCACCGGAAAAATTAATTCTGGAACAGAAGTATATAACGAGAGAATAGGTAAGACAGAAAAGCTAGGAAAGCTATTCTTCCTAAGAGGTAAGGAACAGCTAGAGCTTAACTATGCAGAAGCTGGGGATATCGTTGCTGTTGCAAAGCTACAGAACACCAAGTCAGGAGATACTCTCTGTGACAAGAGCGATGTAATAAGATATCTTCCACTAGACTTCCCATCACCAACATTCTACATCGCTATTGAAGCGCTCGATAAGAATGATGATGAGAAGATGGGCGTTGGACTTGCAAGACTAAGAGAAGAGGATCCATCCTTTGTAGTAGAGAGAAATAGCGAAACTCACCAGACACTCCTCGGAGGTCAGGGAGATATTCAGCTTGGAATCATCCTTGCTAAGCTAAAGGATAGATTTGGCGTTTCAGTTAAGACGGTTCCTCAAAAAATCGCTTACAGAGAGACCATCAAAGGTAGCTCAGACGTTCAAGGAAAGCACAAGAAGCAGTCAGGCGGTGCTGGTCAGTACGGTGATGTTCATATCAGATTCTCACCTTCAGATAAGGAATTTGAGTTTTCCGAGGAACTATTCGGTGGATCAATTCCAAAGAACTACGTTCCAGCTGTAGAAAAGGGCTTGATTGAAAGCTTGGAGAGAGGACCTCTAGCAGGATGCAAGGTAGTAAACATCAAAGCAGTTCTATACGATGGTTCATACCACGATGTAGACTCAAACGAAGTTTCGTTCAAGATTGCGGCTTCGCTAGCTTTCAAGAAGGGTATCGTTGAAGCTAACCCTTGCCTACTTGAGCCAATCATGCATGTTGAAATTACAGTTCCAGACGAGTACATGGGAGATGTAATCGGCGACATGAACAAGCGTAGAGGTAAGATTCTAGGTATGGAACCACTTCCAAATGGCGGACAGAAGGTCGTTGCAGAAGCACCTCAGGCAGAGCTATTCGATTATGCACTTGGTCTACGTTCAATGACACAGGGTAGAGGTGTATTTGAGATGAAGTTCGAACGCTACGAAGAGCTGCCAAAGCACCTTGCAGAGAAGATTATCGCTCAGCATGCTGCTGAAAACGAAGCAAAATAGATGCTTTAGTATAATTAAATAAAATTAAAACCTCTGTTTAGTCTGATATGTATTATGTGCATTGCTGACGGAGGTTTTTTGATGTATTTATTGACATGTGTTTGGGGAAAAGATATACTCTGAATAAGAACAAATGTTTGGAGAATAGATATGGCTAAGAAAGCAAAATCAGTATATGTTTGCCAAGAATGTGGATATGAGACACCTAGATGGCTAGGACAGTGCATTTGCGGTGCATGGAACTCCTTTGTCGAGGAGAAGGTCGTAGATGTCAAGGAAGACGATGCGAGAAGGCGAAGCGGAATAACTAGTGCGGATGGGAGCAAGAGCAAGGCGTCCAAGCTCAATGTAATCGGAAGTGCCGAATATAAGAGAATAGATACTGGTATAGGTGAGCTAAATAGAGTTTTGGGTGGTGGAATAGTTAAGGGATCGTTGACTTTGATTTCAGGAGAACCTGGTATAGGTAAGTCCACCATCATAATTCAGGCTGCAAATCACATCGCTAAGACTGTGGGAAGGGTTCTTTATGTTTCTGGAGAGGAATCTGAGGAACAGATTAAGATGCGTGCAGATAGAGTTTGTGGTGAGATTGATGACAATCTATTTATCTTAGCTGAGACCAACATGGAAAACATAATGGCTGTGTGCGAGACTCTTAAGCCTGAATTTGTCATAATCGATTCCATTCAGACCATGTATACGGTAGATATAGATTCGGCCCCAGGCAGTGTATCTCAGGTGAGAAGCTGTGGCAATCTTTTAATGAAGATAGGAAAGAGCTGGAGCATACCTGTGTTTATAGTTGCGCATGTAACGAAGAACGGGGAGCTCGCAGGACCTAAGATAGTAGAACATCTCGTTGACTGCGTTCTACACTTTATGGGTGAGAGGAATCATGAACTTCGTATCATGAGAGCTTTTAAGAATAGATTTGGTACGACAAGTGAGATTGGAGCATTCAGCATGGAGGAATCTGGGCTTAAGGAGATACATGATATTTCAGCTAGCTTCCTAGACAGCAAGGGAATCAAGCCTGAGGGCTCGGTAGTTTCTGCAATATATGAGGGTAGCAGGCCCGTGTTCATGGAGATTCAGGCGCTTACTGTTGCGTCCAATGTCGGCTTTGCAAGAAGAACCTCCATAGGCATAGATAATCAAAGACTTGCTATGCTACTTGCAGTGCTTGATCGTAAGGCAGGAATAAACACAATTAGCCAGGATGTCTATGTTAATGTAGTTGGTGGTCTTAAGCCTGATAGCACATCAGTAGATCTAGGAGTTGCACTAGCTGTCTATTCTTCAGTTAAGAATGCTAGATGCAGATACAGACTCATCGCCTTTGGAGAAATCGGACTTACGGGCGAACTCAGGTCTGTTTCTAATGCAGACAAGATTATAACAGAGGCTTCTCGTATGGGATATGAGAAGGTGATAATGCCTAGAAAGAATGCAGCAAAGCTAGGTGATAAGTTCAGCAATTGCAAAATTATAGGTGTTAATAATATCTATGAGGCAATAGAAGCTTTCAAAGAGGAATAGCCATAATCTAAAATATAAAATAAATAAAAATTTAAAAAAGGGCTTGACAGAAGCATATTAATTGTGTACAATTACAATGCAAACGATAATAAATTACACAATCTAATATATAAAGTTCAATTTGGAGGTAAGAAAATGGGATTTTACGATTATTCAGTTCTAAATAGAGCTGGTGAAGAAGTATCAATGAAGGATTTTGAGGGAAAGGTAGTACTAGTTGTTAATACAGCTACAGGATGTGGATTCACACCACATTATGAGCCACTTCAGAAGATGTATGATAAGTACGCTGACAAGGGACTTGTAATTTTAGACATTCCTTGCAATCAGTTCTGGGATCAGGCTCCAGAGAGCGATGATGACATCCACAAGTTCTGCACACTTAACTACAACACAAAGTTTGATCAGATGAAGAAGTCAGATGTAAATGGCGAGAACGAACTAGCGCTTTACACATATCTAAAGAGCCAGAAGGGCTTTGAGGGATTTGGCGAGGGAGAGCTTGCTGAGAAGATGGATGAAATCCTAGAGAGTATCGACGCTGATTACAAGAATAACGCTAACATCAAGTGGAACTTCACTAAGTTCGTTGTTGATAGAAAGGGTGAGGTTGTAGCGAGATTTGAGCCTACAGCAAGCCTAGAAGATGTAGAAAAGTGCGTAGCATCACTTCTATAATAGGGCAATAATAGATTAGGAGTAGAGAAAATGTAACACGTGGAATCTGCTAAATGTTGATTCGGCTAAATGGGTATTGGGCTTAAGCAGTTAGCAGATTCCGTTTACATAAATAAGCTGCAGCTTTCAGAGCTACAGTTTTTTTATAGGAAAAAACGCATCTTATTTTCTTATATAAGATGATTTGATATACACAAATGTTAATATAAGTGAATTAAGCGAGGTAAAGAAATGGCTACAAAAATAAAGTTGCTTATGAAAAGAAGTCTAATGCTTATTATGAGTCTTGCGGTTGCGCTGACAATACTCCCTAAGGTTGGTCAGAATGTATACGCAGCGGAAGAGTCAAAGATGGAAAATGGTGCAGTTGATGTAACAGTAAACGATGCTCCAGAAACTACTACGGTAGTAAACTATGGTGGGTATAGCTGGTATGTTATCAAGGACGAAAATGGTAGTCTTAAGCTGTTTTCTAAGGATGCTGATTTTGGAACAAGTCCATTCCGTGCTGGTCAGGAAAATCCAGGCGCTGGATATGCAAAGAATGTTCAACCTGATCCAGGTAACCCAGATTCTCCAGGAGTTGTGTGGTATTTCGCAGTAAATCCAGGAAAAACTGAAGAAGATCCTGGCTGGACAAGAGCAAATGAGTATGACGGAAGCACTATCGACCAAAAGCTATCTGAAATACTAAGTGGAACAAACAGTACATTCGTTTCAAAGGAGCAGGAGACTGCTTCAAGACTAGGTCTTTTGACTTTGGATGAGGCAGATAATGTTAGAACAGAATTGAAGAACAATAGAAGCATAGATGGCGAAACCTTTTGGTGGTTCTCATCTCCATACCCTGGCGAGCTAGGCTATACAGTATCTGTTATGGGATGGGGTGAAGGCGAACTTGGAGCTGATCGCGCAGACTTTGAGCATATTATTCGTCCTACTTTCAGCCTAAACAAAAGCTTGGTTTTATTCACATCTTCTGCAAACGGAGGAAAGGAATCAGCAACAGTAGGTGGCGGACTAGCAAGCATCAGAGCTATTGCTGGTACAAATGCAAATAGCCCTATTAAGTTCACATTTAAGGATGATGACAGAAGTGATTTTGCACTAAAGCCATCAAAAAAGAATGGAAATGTACTAAGCATTCGCTATGAGAATGCTAAGACGGGAGCTAATGAGTTTATCTCTGCGATCATTAAGGATAAGAATGGCAATCTAAAATATTACGGAAAGCTTGCAGTCGCAAATGCAAGTGGAATAGCTGAGCTTGTTCTTCCTGCTGATTTTGATGAAGCAAACGATAAGCTTTACATATTCAACGAGCAGGCAAATGGAGGAATGAATTCTGACTTTGCAAGTGAAATGAGAGAAGTTGAGATAGAAAATACTTCAGCTCAGAGCGTAAGTGCTAGTGGAGCTGCCGTTCCACAGACTAATGTAGCAAGTGTAAAAGCTAAAGCACCAAATACAGGTGATAACAGTGGACTTGATGCATGGCTTATGATTATGGGTCTAGCGAGCGTAAGCGCTATGGGAACCATGATATATAGAAGAAAGCTACAGAAATAATATAACAAAAGGGAGACTGTATGATCTCCCTTTTTCTGTGCATTGCAAAATAAAAACCACCCGGTAAGGGTGGTTCTGCTTGTTATTTCTTAGGGCTGTCTACCTCGAACTTAGATGCCTCGTAGATGTCAGGATGTTCATTCTTAGCATGCTCCTTGATAATCTCAAAGCTCTCCTTGCTGAGGGCGTGCTCAACTCTGCAAGCATCCTCTCTAGCAACCTTCTCGTCGACGCCGATTGAAATTAGCCAATTTGAAATTAGCACGTGTCTTTCGTATATCATTCTTGCCGTAGCAAAGCCTGACTCTGTCAAAGTTATATATCCCTCATCGGAAACCTCGATGTCGTTGTTCTCGCGAAGCTTCTTCATCGCTACGCTAACGCTGGACTTTTTAAAATCAAGGTAATCTGCAATATCAACAGAACGAACTACAGGATGTTCCTTGCTGAGAATCAATATGGCCTCGAGATAATTCTCAGTTGATTCGTTAGATTTCATATATTACCTCCATCCAATAGATAGTTTTAACTAACTTAGTTTATATAAAAACAAGTATACCATAGATGCGCATAATGTCAATACACAGAGGTTTTGGGTAAAAAGTATAAAAATTAAGTTAAAATAAGATGCGTATAAAAATGGGTGTAATATCCATTCAAGTTTATATTGCAGTAATAAATGTTAAAAATCCTAAAACCACACCTGCAGCGTTAGGGATTATTAGAATGTAATCCTTCTTAGGCTCCTTGGTCCAGCCGTATATTACCCAAATGAGGCAAGAAAAGGCGGCGGTTAATGGTTGCCATGGCTGGCCTTTAACACCATTTAGATTTGCTATAATCTGAGGTATATAGGTTATGAAAACAAATACTCCTATAAATGCACCTATTGATCCGACTATCATGTTGATTTTCTTCTTCATAAAAGATTACCTCCTAAAAGTTTACTTACATAATATAACCAGTATGTGCGGAAATCAAACAAAAAATATAAAAAATTTATTTTTAAAAAGGTGTTGACATTATGAGTTAGTTAGGTTAAACTAACCACAGATAAGCAAATACACATGCTGGACCAAGTAAGCAGGGTTCAGCGCGCAAGCCGTTATGCCGGCGGCGATAGCGTTTCTCCGGTGTTTTTGCATGATTTCTCTATATTTCATTTATTATTGCCCGCTTCCTAAAAAGAAGCGGGCTAATAACCCCATAAGGGTTAGACTGAACTAACTAATTAAAGTGAGTGCTTTATGAAATAGCTATGAGAATAGGCTAATACAAATAAATTCAACTAGGAGGGCATATGTGCGAAGAAGTCAAGAGAATGTTATTCAGACTTGATATGAATGACCTTATGACAAAGTTAGCTCTTCAGTGTTCACCGGTCATTGCCGGGGTAAAGATGTCAAACCTAATCGTTGTCAAAAAGGCGATGATTCCTCAGGTAAAGAAGATATTTGCAGGAACAGGATTAGAGATATTCGTGTTCTGTAGCTTTAATGAAAACAGCTACGCTTTGATATACAGAGAAGAAGAACTTATAGATTGGCTAAATCAGGATGATGTTCGCAAGCTCCTAGGGGACTTCGGATATTTTGATTTGGACATTAAAAATATTTTGAGTACAGTTAGCAAGCGTTACCGTCAGTATTGCCGTAAGGAAATTGATTTTCCGCATGAACTTGGTTTGCTTTTGGGCTTTCCAACTGAGGATGTTGTCGGTTTTATTGAAAACGATGGTAGAGACTTTCTGCTTTGCGGATACTGGAAGGTTTATAGCGATATAGAAAGAGCGAATAGACTGTTTAAAACCTTTGATAGAGCAAAGGAAGATGCGATAAGACTGATCTTCGGAAAACGAGACATACTTGAGCTTCTCGATTCCGCTTCAGATATTAAAAAACAAAACTTGAACAAGCTTCAAATTGTACAGTAGGAGGAAAATTATGAAGAAGTCAATGGTAGTATACTGGTCACAGACTGGAAACACAGAAGCAATGGCAAAGGCTATAGGCGAAGGTCTAAAGAGCACATGTGAAGATTCATGTGTAAAGACTGTTTCAGAGGTATCAGCTAGCGATCTTAAGGATCTAGAAGGATTCGCGCTTGGATGCCCTGCTATGGGAGATGAAGTTCTTGAAGAGACTGAGTTTGAGCCATTCATCGAAGAAGTTGAGCAGTTCGTAGGTGGAAAGAAGATTGTTATCTTCGGTTCATACGGCTGGGGAGACGGCCAGTGGATGCGTGACTGGAAAGACAGAATGGAAGCTGCAGGAGCACAGATTATAGGTGGAGAAGGCCTAATGATCAACGATGCTCCAGACGATGCAGGTCTTGAGACATGCAAGGAATTAGGCGCAAATCTTGGACTCGCTTAATCCTCTAATAAAATATCAAATCATATAAAATTCAATCTAGAGAAATCGCCTGTTCTGCAGGCGATTTTCTTGTGCTTTTTATTTTTTTGAGAGGAGCTGGTTAGGGTCTATCAAAAGGGGCAAATATCTTGTCAAATCGTCGCAATCAGAATTGCAAAAACGCCCTATTTATAGTATAATAAAACAGAATATCTTTAGGAGGATAGCGCATGAATGCTATAGGAAAAATTGGCGCAATAATCATCAAGTATCAATACCAAATCGAGATAGCACTTCTATCGCTTTTGGCATTGATTGTTTTGATTGGATTAATCAAGTTAATCATCAGCGCATTGAGGCGAAAGGATGTACTATCCGAGATTAAAGTAACCGTGACTGACATCGATAGCACAGTTAAGGAGATTAACCAGAAGCAAGAGGTTTTGATAGAGGGAAGTCTGGCTTCTAATGTTGAGGCAGCAAAGAAGGCTGAGCCTGATAATGGCTGTGATATTGTGAAGGTGGAAGATAAGACAGAGACAACTGACCTTAAGGCTGAGCAAGCGCCTGAGGAGGCTACTGAGGAGCAGGCTAGCGAATCAGCTTTGATGGAGGCAGAAACTTCTGAGGATAAGCTGGAACTTGAGACTGGCTTTGGAGAGGATAAACGGTTTGAGACTGTACTTGAGAACATTTTGATAAAGAATAGGGACGGAGATGTGCACTGCGCAGAGGACGGCGAAGTTTCCAAGAAATTCGCAAGCAGAGAATGTGGAACGGACAAGCATGGCAATGTGTATACCGAAGAGTTTTTGAGCAAGCAAATAAAGTAAACTGCCAAGGTGCGGGAGGTAATGATGTATTGCAAAAAGTGTGGAAAAAGATTAGCTGATGGAGATAAGTTCTGTGGAAATTGCGGAACCAAAATAGATGCCTCAGAGATAAACATAGGCTTCGCAGAAGATGAACCTAAGCCGAAGAGGAACTTTGACTTCGGCGCTTTTAATTGGGATCTTGACGGATACCCAGATGAGGACAAGGCTAAGACTGAAGATGTTGACTTCAATTGGAACACTGTTCTAGAAGAGAAGAAGCGTAAGGACATCGAGGAGAAGTCATTCACAGAGACAATCATGACTGAGAATGAGCTTTTTGACAGAATTCAGAGCGAAGATAATGCTAAGGATGCTTCTGAGATTTCATTCAACTGGGAACTAGGAAGCACTACGCGTGTAGAGAAGGCTGATAGATTCGAAAGCATTATTCCTAAGGTAGAGGAAAAAGCTGAGCTCGATATTCCTGTTGAGGTTTCAGAGGGCCACGAGGAAGTCAAGGACTTAGTCGACATAGATGAGGCTCTTGCGGCTGGCATTGCTGCGGCATCATCGCCAAGAAAGAGCATCGATAAGTTCTACACTTTTAACCAAAAAAACGAAGAGTTTCAGGCTCTTCTCGACCAAGAGTACGAGAGACTTCGTAACAGAATCCGTGAGGATAGCGAGGCTGAAGCTATAATCGCAAATAAGGAAGAAAAGCTAGAACAGGCAAGAGCTACTTGGTCAAAGGAAGCTCTTGAGGAAGCTGAAGAAACAGTAGAAGTGACTGAAGAAACCGAAGCTCCTGTTGAAGCAGCAGTGGAAGCAGAAGTCGAAGTGGCTGAAGCTGAGGTGGTTAATGATACAGAGGAAACTGAAGAGGCTAAAGTTACCGAAGTAGAAACTGAGGAAGCCCCTGAAACTGAAGATGCAGATGTAGAGACTGAATCAGAATTTGAAGAAGTAGAAGAGACCGAAGAAGCTACTGAAGAAGATGAGGAAGCTGTTCAAGAAGCAGAAGAGCCTGCTATTCAGGAAGAAGCATGCGCATGTGAAGCTGAAGATGAAGTAGCATGTGATATTTCTAGCGAAGATGCAGAAGAAGCATGTGTAGTTGAGACTCAAGCTCAAGCAGAAGAAGTTGAAAAAGCTGAAGAGACTGAGGCTGAAGATACCTATGACGATAACGAAGAAGCAGAGGCTGAAGAAACTCCTAGCAAACCAGAAAGTGGGAATCCCCCCAGTGATGAGGAGAAGAAGGAGGAAGATGCAAGCGGAGATGAAGATAGTAAAGAAACTAAGCTTCATTACAGCGATATCTTTGCTAACGACGATGTCCATGATAGTGATTCAGGGAATGAACAGAAGACAGGACGATGGAAGATAATCGTTTTAGATATAATTATAGTTATACTTGCAATAGCTGTAATCTGCTCAGGTATTCTAGTATTTGCTAAGGAATCTGCACCTGCTAATAAGATTTCACAGGGAATCTCATGGGTGACAGAGAAGTTCTCAGGTAGCAGTGACAAATCTAAGGACGATAAGAAGTCTGAAGAGAAAGCAGAGAAGGCTAAGTCCATGGAGGATATAGTTGCAGCGGCAAAGAAGAACTATGTGAACATAGGCAAGGTTCAGTATGACAGCAAGTTAAAGTTCGATACATCAAAGGACTACGGCATCAGTGAACTAAAGAATGCGAAGAAATTCAAGGATGGAGAGTTCTCTGGCGGAAAGCTACTCAGCGAAGCAATTGTTAACCTTTCACTTGGATACTATTCTGGACTTACAGATAAGGTTAATAGCGGTTCTGACGATGTTCTTAAGCTTATCAATGAAGATTCAGAGCTTTATGGACATGTGAAGGCTATAGCTGAAGGTAATGAAGAACAGCAGATTAAGAATATAAAAATCGGCGAAATCAAGAATAGCGGCAGCAACTACTATGTAATTTTGCAGATTACTGAGGGAAAGGCTAATTCATCAGACACTAGCACAGAAACAAAGATCCTTTCAATCCTAAACAAGGGGAAAGAGCTTAAGGTTACTGCAGCTACTGATGCTGAGTAATCGCTTTTGATGAGCAACTAATTATTTTGATAAATTTGTGGGAGTAACTTTTGATGGCAGCAAAACCAAAGAACGTAGTAAATGTAAAGCCTAAGAAAGAGAGAAGAGCTAGGAATATAGTAATTTTAGTCGCAGTGTCTTTTATACTATGGGGCTTCTTTTCGCTTATTAACTTCTTCACTGACTGGATGTGGTTTGATGAACTAGGATACGTGAGTGTATTTTTGAAGAAGCTGACCACTCAGCTGAAGTTTGGCATACCTATGTTTGTGGTGCTCAGTGGCCTTATGTACCTGTATTTGACAGGACTTCGTAGAGGCTATTTCAAGAAGATAATCTCACACGAAGAAACTAACCAAAAAAGGCTTGGCATAATTACTTTGCTTGTTTCTGTTCTGTTCTCAGGATGGGTTACCAAGTATGTTGTGGGCGGACTTTGGTTTGAATTTCTCAAGTTCCTTAAGAGCACAAGCTTCGGCAAGAAGGATCCACTCTTTGGACTTGATATATCGTTTTACGTTTTTAAGTACGAGTTCCTAAATGGGCTTAACACCATGCTTTTAGGGATAGTCGTACTGTTTGTGATTGCAACGATTTTTTACTATGCAGTTTTGATAATAATGCACAGCCCAGATGCTTTAGAAGAAGATGAGGCTGAGCCTATAGAAGATGGAAGATATTCGGGGGCGCAAGCTGGTGAGGATGCCGGTGCTGGAGCAGGATATTCGAGCAGACCTTTCGTTAATCCGTTTGGAGAGAATACACAGGCAGGCAAGATATTTGCAAATATCTTTGATCCTAACAAGCGAAATGCGAAAATGCAGAATGTCAGAAACAAGACTGACCGCAGGGTTTCTAAGTCAAATATGGAACAGCTTCTCCACATCGCATCGGGCAAGCTATCCATTCTCGGAATCATTTTCTACGTAATGCTAGCTTTCCACTTCCTGCTAAAGCAGTTTGATTTACTTCATAAGCACACAGGCGTTGTGTATGGAGCAGGTTACACAGATGTAAATGTTACTCTTTGGATTTATAGAGTTTTGATTTTGCTTTGTGTTCTAGGCGCAGTTACGATAGCCTTCTTCATTGCAAAGAAGATGATGAAGCAGATTGTTTTGATTCCGATAATCATGCTCGCTGTGATTTTGATTGGAAGCGGTGCTGAGATTCTAGTTCAGAATGTAATCGTTGCACCTGATGAAATAAACAAGGAATCGAAGTATCTAGCAAGAAATATCGAGTTTACTCAGTATGCATATGCGACGGATAAAGTCGATGTCAGAGACTTTGCTGCATCAAATGACCTTGATGCTAGCGCGATAGCAAACAACGATGAGACGGTCGGAAACATAAGAATTAACGACTACGAGCCTGTGGAGAAATTCTATAATCAAACTCAGAGCATCAGGCAGTACTATAAGTTTAATGATACTGACGTAGATAGATATTATCTGAACGGTGAGTATGCACAGACCTATCTTTCAGTCAGAGAAATCGATGAGAAGAAGATAAACGATACCTGGCTCAACAGACATATCAAGTATACGCACGGCTACGGTCTTGCAGTATCAAGGGTTGATAAGATTACGGCTAGCGGACAGCCGGATGTTGTAGTCAAGGATATACCACCTAAGAGCAGTGCCAAGGAAATTAGTATCAAAAGACCAGAAATTTATTTCGGAGAGCTTTCAAGCGACTACATTGTTATAAATACAAATGAGGATGAGTTCGATTATCCAGATGGTCAGTCTAATAAGTACACGAGATATAAGGGAAGTGCCGGAATCAAGCTGACGCCGCTGAAGAGGCTGATGTTTGCAGTGAGAGAGGGAAGTTTTAAGCTTCTGGTTTCTTCCAATATAAACAGTGAATCAAGAATTATCATCAACAGAAATATCGAGGAGAGGGTAAAGAAGATAATGCCTTATCTGAGCTATGAAGATGATCCGTATGGAGTAGCTGTTGATGGTAAAATTTACTGGATGATAGATGCTTACACGACAAGCTCGCTCTATCCATATTCAGAGCCTTATAGCAAGGATGAAGGAAATACAAATTATATCCGAAACTCAATCAAGGTTGTTGTCGATGCGTATAACGGCGATGTGAAATACTACATCACTGACAAGAACGATCCGATAGCAATGACTTATAAGAAGATGTTCCCTAAGCTCTTCAAGGATATTGACGAGATGCCAGCATCTCTCAAGTCGCATGTCAGATATCCACATTCGCTCTTTAAGATTCAGGCAGATGTTTACGGCAGGTATCACATGAACGACGTTAAGGTATTCTATCAAAACGAGGACCTTTGGGAGGTTTCTCACGAAATCTACGGAACTCGTGAAAGAAAGACAGAGCCTAACTACCTAGTTACTAGAATTCCTGGTGAGGAAAAGGCCGAATTTGTGAGCATGCTTCCATATTCGCCAAAGTCTAAGCAGAATATGACCGGTATTTTGATGACGAGAAACGATGGCAAAAACTATGGAAAACTAATGCTTTACAGGTTCCCTAAGAATAGGACAATTTACGGACCTATGCAGATAGAGGCACAGATAGACCAGAACACTAAGATTTCTCAGGACTTTTCACTATGGAGTCAAGCTGGTTCAACATACAGCAGAGGAAGCCTGTTTGTGGTTCCAATCAATAACTCGCTGCTATACATAGAGCCTATATATCTTGAGGCATCCAATTCTGCTATTCCAGAGGTTAAGAGGGTAATCGTAGCCTACGAGGATAAGATCGCATATGAGCCTACTCTTGAAGCTGCGCTAGAAAGTCTATTTGGAGAAGGCGAAATCAGTAGTAATGATCCAGAACCTAAGAGCGAAAGCGAAAAGCAGAGCGTAAAGGACTATATCCAGAAGGCTAACGGCGCGTACCAAGAGGCTCAGGAAGCACTTAAGAGCGGCGACTGGAAGACTTACGGTGAGAAGATGACAGAGCTAGAGAAGGCGCTTAAGGACCTCCAGGATAGCTCAGATAATAATGCTAGCGATAGCAAGAAAAGCAAATAATTAATTTTGATATACTAAACAACTCGAAAATTCAGGAGGAAATATATGCTGGGATTCGATGTAGATAAAATGCTCTTTACGATCCCAAAGGGCGAACACTCAAAGGAAAATATTATTAAGGTTTTGAATGCCCATCCTGAGGTTCAATTCGTATCACTTGTAGGTATCGATATCGGTGGACACGATACAGACGAGAAGATACCCGTAGAGCTTTTCATAAAGGACATGGACAAGCTGCTAGAGCACGGAGTTCAGACTGATGGTTCATCGGTAGCGCTTCCGCACATAGCAGTGCTAAACAACGCAAAGGTCGATATTATTCCTGACCTAGATTGCAACTGGTACGTAGACTATAACTTCAGAAACATCGATAGAAAGCTAGAGCTTCCTGTCGGAACTCTGAGAATTCCATCCTACCTCTTGCACAACGAGAATTTCGAGTGCGGATCAAGAGTAATGCTTAGAGATGCACTAAAGCATTTTAAATCAGAACTTAAGAAGTCTTTAATTGAGCATCCATATGTATTTGATTACATTGATGGTGCAGATAGCATGGATGATATCGAGGAATTCGTAATAACAAGTGCAACTGAGCTAGAGTTTTGGGTAAAGACGCCAGACGATAAGGGCGATAGAGAGCAGCTCTTTACAGCTCAGGTACTCAAGGAGCAGTACTGGAAGAGAACCTACGGCGAGGTCAGAACCGCGCTTGAGGAAACTTTGATGATTCTAGATAAGTATGGCTTTGGAGTAGAGATGGGACATAAGGAGGTCGGAGGAGTTAAGGCTCAGATGGGTAACTCCGGTCACTACGACCACGTTATGGAGCAGCTAGAGATTGACTGGGCATATACAGATGCTATGCAGGCTGCAGATAATGAAAACCATGTTAAGTATATTGTTAGAGATATTTTTACCTTGCATGGACTTGATGTAACCTTCATGGCTAAACCTTTTGATGGAGTGGCAGGAAGCGGTGAACATACTCACCTAGGACTTGCAGCAAAGCTAAAGAATGGTAAGATGACAAGTGTATTCGCACCTAAGGATATGAGGGCTGAGTTCCTAAATCCTATCGGATACGGCGCTTTGATGGGTCTGCTAAAGAACTACGAGGTTGTTAATCCATTCGTAAGCTCAAGCATTGACTCTTTGAAAAGATTAAAACCAGGATATGAAGCTCCTGTTTGTATAGTTACTTCTCTAGGACGATCTCCGATGGAGCCTTCCAGAAATAGAACTGTTCTCGTAGGACTTATCAGGGATATGAATAATCCGCTGGCAATGAGATTTGAGCTTAGAGCGCCAAACCCTAAGAGCAACACATATCTAGTGCTTGCGGCAAGCCACATGGCTATGATAGACGGAATAAAGCATGTGCTAGATGCAGAGAAGACTCCAGCAGAGCTTGAGAAGTCTATATCAAAGGCTTACGGCGATGAGGACTTCTACCTAGATACAGATAGAGAGTACCGAAGCGAGAAGGAAGTCTTTGAAGACTACACTGAAGAAGAGAGAGCAAAGCTCTTTGGGCATGCGCCGGCTACGGTTTGGGAAAACATGCAGGCTTTTGACCACTACCCTGAGAAGTTAGAAATCTTCAAGGCTGGCGATGTGATGAAGCAGAAGGTCCTTGATTCCTATAGAGAGCAGGTAATCTCACAGTGGAAGACAGAGCTTCACGATAGAGTTATTCCACAGAACATGGCTTTGATTAGAAGCTGTGTAAAGCTTCACTCAGATGATGATTTTTCTGATTTTGATGTGAAGAACTGGATAGAGATAGACAAGCTTAGACACGAGCTAGGAAAAGACACCATTACCGAGAAATCCATTCTCACAAGAGCAAAGGACGCACTTGATGATGGAAACTACAGCGAGGCATCTGAGATGCAGAAGCTGATACAAAAAAAGGTAGCAACTTTGATAAGCCTATACACTAGGTACAAGAAGAATATTTTATAGAGGTGAGACAGATGCTAGATATTAAGAAGATAAGAGAAGATTACGAAGGTGTTAAGAGCCGCGTCGAGTTTAGAGGTAAGGGTGACTTTGGAATCTCAAAGGTCAAGGAACTAGATGAGAAGAGAAGAAGCCTCCTAGCTGATGTTGAGGTAAAGAAGAACAAGCAGAACACAGTTTCAAGAGAGATTCCTAAGCTAAAGAAGGCTGGTGAGGATACAACTGAAATCATGGCTGAGATGAAGGTTCTTTCAGATGAAATCAAAGCTCTAGATGCTGAGCTCTCAGAAATCGAAGCTGAGCTAAAAAGCGCTCTACTAAATGTTCCAAACACTCCATATAAGGATGTTCAGTTCGGAAACGATGACAGTGATAATGTAGAGATTAGAAAGTTTATGGAGCATAAGGAATTCGATTTTGAGCCTAAGGCACACTGGGATATAGGTGAGGATTTAGATATTCTAGACTTCGGTCGCGCAAGCAAGATCAGTGGAACAAGATTCACTGTTTACAAGGGTCTTGGTGCTAGACTTGAGAGAGCGTGCATTCAGTTCATGCTTGACCTTCACACAATGGAGCAGCCATATACGGAGATTCTTCCTCCTTTCATGGTAAATAGAGATGCAATGACAGGAACAGGACAGCTTCCTAAGTTTGAGGAGGATATGTTCTACATTCCGCAGAAGGACTTCTTCCTAATTCCAACTGCAGAGGTTCCGGTTACAAACCTAAGAGCAAACGAAATAATGGACGAGGCAGAGCTTCCAGTTTACTACACAGCGTACACACCTTGCTTTAGAGCTGAGGCGGGTTCTGCAGGTAGAGATACTAGAGGTCTTATACGCCAGCACCAGTTCAACAAAGTTGAGCTCGTTAAGTTCGTAGAGCCAGAGACTTCCTATGATGAGCTAGAAAAGCTTACTGCAGATGCAGAGGAAGTTCTAAAGCGTCTTGGAATCCCATATAGAGTTGTAAGACTAAGTTCAGGAGACCTGGGCTTCTCATCAGCTATGACATATGATATTGAGGTTTGGATGCCAAGCTACGGAAGATATGTTGAGATTTCTTCATGCAGTAACTTTGAGGATTACCAGGCAAGACGTGCGAATATCAGATTCCGCAGAGGTAAGGAAAAGCCAGAGTTCGTTCACACTTTGAACGGTTCGGGTCTTGCAGTCGGAAGAACTGTAGCAGCTATCATGGAGAATTTCCAGCAGGCTGACGGAAGCATTGTAATACCGGAAGCATTGAGAAAATACATGGGCGTTGATGTTATCAAAAAATAGTTTTCTTTCTAAGAGTCCGGACTTCCGGACTTTTAGTTTTTGAAGCTAGGTAATAGGACAATAGGATATGAGATTTATAAAAAGTTTATTCGGCAGGGTGTTCAGCCGCATGACCATAATGGGAATTTTGATACTTATTCAGTTTGCATGGATGGCCATCATGGTTTTGAGCTTAGGCGATTACTCTAGAAGCATCACGCTAGTGTTTAACATCTTTGCTATAATGGTAGCCCTATTTATCATATATAGAGATGAAAGCTCGGCCTACAAGCTGGGCTGGATTATGATAATATGCATTATGCCTATTTTGGGAACGGCCATGTACTGGTTCTTTGGTAATAAGAGGCCATCAAAGAGAATAAAAAACAAAATCGAACCGACAAGGGCAAGACATAGAGATGATGTAAAGCAGGAAAACTGCCTGTCAGAGCTATATAGCGATAGACTCGCAGATACAATTAAATACATAGGAGATTACGGTCCATATCCAGCTTGGACGGGCACAAGGACTAAGTACTACGACCTTGGGGATAAGGCTTTTGTCGATATGTTAGAGGATCTAAAGCGTGCCAAACACTATATTTTCATGGAGTACTTCATAATAGAAGAGGGATACATGTGGGATTCTATCTTTGATATACTCCAGGAAAAGGTCGCAGAGGGTGTAGATGTAAGAGTTATGTACGACGACATAGGCTGTATAAGTAAATTGCCGCTGAATTTTGCATCAAAACTAGAGCATGCCGGAATAAGAGTTCACGTATTCAATCCGCTTCGCCCATTGCTATCGCTGGTATATAACAACAGAGATCACAGAAAAATCACTGTAATAGATGGATATATTGCACACTCAGGTGGGTACAACTTAGCAGATGAATACATAAACAAGGTGCAGTACTTCGGGCATTGGAAGGATACGGGAATAAGGCTAGAAGGCCTAGCTGTTTGGAACTTCACCGTTATGTTCCTAAATATATGGAATTCCTTTATTCAGACAGAGGATGATTACAGTAAATTTAGACCACATGTGCATCATCCACAGCCATTTGATAGCGACGGAATCGTGCAGCCGTTTTCTGATACGCCACTTGATGATGAAAACCTAGGCGAAAATGTTTACCTTGAGATAATCAATCAGGCTGAGGACTATGTGTATATCTATACGCCGTATCTTATTCTAGATAACGAAATGATCACAGCACTCAAGCTTGCATCAAAAAGAGGCGTAGACGTAAGACTTATAACTCCAGGAATACCAGATAAAAAGATAATTTTCAGGCTTACGCGTTCCTACTATCTGCCTCTAATTAGAGCAGGTGTAAGAATCTACGAATACAAGGAGGGATTTGTTCATGCTAAGAACTTCCTCTCAGATGATAAGCTTGCGGTGGTAGGAACGATAAACCTCGACTACAGGAGCCTCTACCTTCACTTTGAGTGTGGAACCTTTATGGTGGGATGCAGTGCTTTGAGGGACATCAAAGAGGATTTTAACAGGACAATAGGAAGGTGTACTCAGATACTAGAGGAAAATTGCAAGACAAGCTTCTTTGGACTTTTGTTTGACGGAGTTTTGCGAGCGCTAAGCCCGCTGCTTTAACTTTAATAAAGCCTTGAAGTTTTTACATGACCTACGGCTTAAGTGTGGAATTGCTTGGGCTGTGGGTCATTGATTTTATGGGAGAAAAAATGGATAAGCAAAGAGAATCAAAGGGACTAATTGAATTCATCAAAGCGCATCGCGACAGGGAGCGCGCTAGCTTTCACATGCCAGGACACAAGGGGAAAGCCTTCCTTAAAGAAAATGGCTATGAGGACTTCGTAGATTTAATGATAGACGGAGATCTGACAGAGATTGAAGGAGCTGATAATCTATTCAAGGCGGAGAGCATTTTGCGGGAGGTCATGAATCGCTATAAGGCGATGTATGCTGCAAAACAAGCATTTATGCTGGTTGGTGGAAGCAGTGCAGGAATTATAGCATCTGTATTAAGTGTCATATCAAAGGGAGATACTTTGATTATGGCATCAAACTGTCACAAGTCTGTCTACAATGCTTTGATGCTGAGCGGCGGAAAGGCGGTCTTTGTTGCACCTGAAACATTAAAGGACTATGGACTTGCAGGCGAGGTGAGCGCAAGCCGTATTGAAGAAGCTCTGATAAAGCACCCCGAAGCCAAGGCTGTTCTCATAACTAGCCCAAACTACTACGGAGTTTGCAGCAATATAGAAAAGATATCCGAAATAGTGCATGCGCATGGGAAAATCCTAATTGTAGATGAGGCCCACGGAGCACATCTAGCTTTTATGGATAAGATAGAGCCATTCAGGGGCGATATAAAGAATCAGCACAGCAAAGCCCAGAAGCTTGCAGCCGAAGCAAGTGGTGCAGATATAGCTATACTTAGCACGCATAAGACGCTCGCTTCATTTACACAGACAGCAATACTGCTCGTTTGTAGCGATAGGGTGGATGTAGATACAATTGCTAATAATTTACAGATTCTGCAGAGCAGCAGTCCTTCATACATTTTGATGGCATCGCTAGATTTGAATGTGAGGATAATCGAGGAGTCTGGAGATACATTATTTAAAGAGTGGCAGGATGACCTTGCCTATGCATATGAGGAGCTAAGAAAAATCCAAGGGCTGGAGCTTCTTGAGACGGAGCTGCTTGATCGAACAAAGCTGGTCTTTGGTCTTAGTGAGATTGGAATAAGCGGATATGAACTTGATGCTCTTTTGAGAGAACGGGGCATATTCTGTGAGCTTTCGGATTCTCGTTTTGTAATGGCAATGAGTGGAATTGGAAGCAAGAGGAAGGATTATGAGCTTTTAATATCAGCGCTTAATGAAATAGCTGAGCAGGCTTGCGAAAGCGGTAGGAGTAGCGCAAGACGTGAAGAGGATGAAATCGTTTTGATGGATGAGCTATATAGGCATGGCGAAATCTTTGATGTCCCAAGTGAGACTGAAAGGCTAGTAGCTAGAGAGTGCGAAGGTAAAATTTCTGCTCAAGCAGTGATTCCATATCCACCAGGTATTCCGATTATCGTTCCAGGAGAACGCATAGACTCCGAGAAGATTAGAGTCCTCGAAAAGCTGTATAAGGACGGGGTTAGCGTGATTGGACTAGATGAAAATGGCAAAATCCTATGTGGAAAATAAGGGACTTTGGACTATAAAATAAACAATATATTGGAGTAAATCCATCTTGACTATACTATATATAGATATTATAATGAATGAGCAAGCAAGATAGGGGGCTTTCTATGAAGAGTGAGAAAGAGAGCGTTTCTATAGCTGGAGTCAAGAAACACACCACCGTAAATGGGCCTGGAGTTAGGTACACGGTGTTCATGCAAGGCTGTGAGCATGGCTGTAAGGGATGCCATAATCCAGAGACGCATGATTTAGGTGGCGGTGAAAAAATTTCAGTTAAAGAGCTCATTGATGACATTTTGGCAACAAAGTATATCGACGGAGTTACGCTTTCAGGAGGAGATCCTCTTTTGCAGGCTGAGCAGTGCAGAGATATAGCAGAGGCACTAAAATCTAGTGGATTAGACATCTGGCTATATAGCGGATTCACTTTTGATGAGGTAGTAAGTGGCAAGGCAGGCGAGGCTGCGCGAGAGGTTTTGGACTTTATAGATGTGATGGTAGACGGAAGATTTATCGAGTCACTGAAGAGCGAGGAACATATCTGGCGAGGCAGCAGCAATCAGAGGCTCATAGATGTGAGAAAGAGTCTAGATGCTGGCAAAATTATAAGCTTTGACGATGAATTTGTACTTTAGAAAGCCAAGAGGGCTTTATCAAGTTATTTAATCTATGTATGTGTTAAGCGGAGGGATAGGATGAACAATGTAATCAGAAGAGATGGAACGGCGGTTGCTTTTGACCCAACCAAGATTGAGAATGCGGTCGCAAAGGCCTTTATGGCGACGGATGAACTTGACGCAAGGGATATTTCGTCAGTATCAAGAGCTATTTGTCTAATCGTCACAACCACGCTTAACGGACGCAAGCTCGATGCTGCAACGGTAGAGGAAATCCAGGATGAGGTTGAGTCCGCTTTGATGAACTGCGGATATGCGAAGACAGCAAAGGCGTACATCCTATACAGACGTCAGCACGCTAATGTGCGAGAGACAAAGGATACTCTGCTGGACTACAAGAAACTTATAGATGGATATATCGGAACTGAGAAGGACTGGCGTGTTAAGGAAAACTCAACTGTAACTCTTAGCGTTGGTGGACTCATTCTTTCAAACTCAGGTGCTGTAACAGCTAACTACTGGCTTTCAGAGGTTTATGATGAGGATGTTGCAGATGCTCACAGAAACTGCTTCATGCACATTCACGACCTTTCAATGCTAACAGGCTACTGCGCAGGATGGAGCCTTAAACAGCTTATACAGGAAGGTCTAGGTGGAGTTCCAGACAGAATTACATCTGCGCCAGCAAAGCATCTTACAACACTTTGCAATCAGATGGTAAACTTCCTAGGAATCATGCAGAACGAATGGGCAGGAGCTCAGGCCTTCTCATCATTTGATACATATCTAGCTCCTTTTGTTAAGGTAGACAATCTATCATACAAGGACGTAAAGCAGTCAATACAGTCATTCATCTACGGTGTAAATACTCCATCAAGATGGGGAACTCAGGCACCGTTCACTAACGTAACACTGGACTGGACAGTTCCAGAAGACATGATTAACATGCCTGCTCTCGTTGGTGGCAAGGAGATGGATTTCACATATGGCGATTGTAAGGCTGAGATGGACATGGTTAACAGGGCTTTCATCGAAATCATGATAGAGGGCGATGCTAACGGACGTGGCTTCCAGTATCCAATCCCTACATATTCAATAACCAAGGACTTCGACTGGAGCGAGACAGAAAACAACAAGCTTCTCTTTGAGATGACAGCAAAGTACGGTACTCCATACTTCTCAAACTACATCAACTCAGACATGAACCCATCAGATGTAAGATCAATGTGTTGCAGACTTCGTCTCGACCTTAGAGAGCTAAGAAAGAAGGGTGGCGGATTCTTTGGATCAGGAGAGAGCACAGGCTCTATCGGTGTAGTAACGCTAAACCTACCAAGAATAGCTTACCTCTCATCAACAAAGGAAGAATTCTACAGCATGCTCGATAAGTACATGGATATCGCAGCTCGCTCACTCGACACAAAGCGTAAGGTAATCAACAGACTTCTTGAGGAAGGTCTATATCCATACACAAAGCGCTACCTAGGTGCTTTCAACAACCACTTCTCAACAATTGGACTTGTTGGAATGAACGAGACCATCCTAAATGCTAAGTGGATAGATAGCGATATAACAAAGCCAGAGGGTCGTGACTTCTCAATCGAGGTTCTAAACCACATGCGTGATAGACTATCAGATTATCAGGAGATGTACGGAGATCTCTTTAACCTAGAGGCGACACCTGCTGAATCTACAACATATAGATTTGCAAAGCACGATACAGAGGAATTCGCTGACATCATTACAGCAGCATGCAAGGACCAGGCTCCATATTATACAAACAGCACACATCTTCCAGTTAACTATACAGAGGACATCTTTGATGCACTTGAGATGGAAGATGAGATGCAGACTCTATACACATCAGGAACTGTATTCCACGGCTTCCTAGGTGAGAGAATGCCAGATTGGAAGGCCGCAGCAAATCTAGTTAAGAAGATTGCATATAACTTCAAGCTGCCTTACTACACGCTTTCACCTACATACTCAATATGCGAATCACACGGCTACATCGCTGGTGAACATTTCTCTTGCCCACACTGTGGAAAGGCAACAGAGGTTTACTCAAGAATTACAGGCTACTATAGACCGGTTCGCAACTGGAATGACGGTAAGTCAAGCGAGTTTGAGAACAGAAAGACCTACGAGCCAGAAGAACTTTTCTCAGTCAACAGAAACCTTCTTGAAGAGGCTGGAGTAGACGAGCCAAGAGTTGGAACTCAGACACTAGGAAGAGCAAACAGGGTAGAAGCTCCTAAATCAAATTCAGATGCTGAGAAGGTGATACTCGTAACAACAAAAACTTGCCCTAATTGCCAGGCAGCAAAGAACTACCTTAATCAGGCAGGAATTGAGTACGATGTAATATTTGCAGATGAGGCAGACGGCGCTGAAATCGCAGTTCAGTACAACGTATCTGCTGCCCCAACGCTGATAGTTCAGAGCGGTGAAGAGGCTGAGCTTTACAGCAATGTAAGCAACATAAGAGCATATATAGGAAAGAGAAGCTAATCAAAGCTTTTAGGAATATGCGATAGCAAATAAAAACCGATATGGCGGAAATGAAGTGTACTCCATGCGTCATATCGGTTTTGTATTTTTTGATATAGTTAGAAATGCTAAAAAGTCTTAAAAACAAGTATTCTGAAGCTGTTTAGTAGCTTTAGCCCGTAGAACATGATAATCAGTCCGCATACTATGTTTATAACTCTTAGCATCTTATCGTTTATCTTGGTTCGTATGAGCGATACTATGGTTGTCATACCAAACCACCATGTTAGAGATGCGATAGAAACTCCAAGGATAAATAGGAAGGCCTTGCCACTTGGGAGCGATGCATGAAAAGCACCTAGAAGAAGTGAGCCATCTATCAAAGCCTGAGGATTGAACCAGGTTACGACGCAGGCTGTCCAGATAACCCTCGTGAGAGGCAAACTGACATCCTTGGTTTCGGACATGGTATCCTTTGATCGAAATATACTTAGTCCTATCCAAAATACTACTAGAGCGCCTATGCCGAGTATGGCAAGCTCTATCCAAACGGACAGTTTAATGAGAGCACCAATACCGAAGAAGCAGGCAATAGATAGCGTTATATCAAAGAAGGCTATGATGAAAGCTGTCGCTAGTATTCTACTTCGCTTCTGGGTCAAAGCGGTGTTTATAGCAAAGATATTCTGAGCTCCAATCGGCATGACATACGCAAAGCCGAGCATGAGACCTTGGAATAAGATATTCATTAATGTTATGTCCTCCCATAGTTAGCCTTTTCTAACAATATAATTAATTTAATTGCGTGCAAGCATAATTTTAACTTATTTTTGAACCGAATTAGGTTCGATAAAAAAATAACAATTGGAGCAAACTGTGATAGCTTATAATTACTTGCTCTTTTTTTCTTACCTACTATAATTATAATCGAAAAGAGAGAAATCGCAATAACACAGTTTTTTATTAGTTAGTAAGGAGAAAGTTATCGTGGTAGAGACGGACTATAGCTGCCCATGCCTAGATACATGTCCGCTGAGTAAATCAATGGATGTGATCGGTGGCAAATGGAAGATGCAGATTCTATGTACGCTGAACACCAGCGGTCCACTTCGATATAACGAGGTGCGTCGCAAGATGGAAGGAGTTTCAAATACTGTTTTGGTCAAGGCTCTTAGAGAACTGACTGAAGCTGGACTTGTAAGAAGGAACGAATATATGGAGGTTCCTGTGAGAGTTGAGTATGAGACGACGAAAATATGCGACGATCTAATTCCAATCCTTGAGAATTTAAGCAATTGGTGCGAAAAAAACTTGCTCTAAATTGCTAACAAGCCGGGATGGAATCCCCTAATAAGTTTGTAATTGCAACATTCCAATGCGAACCAAAACGAACTCAAAAACTTAATTGATGATAATCGAAAAAATTGTTAAATTTTTGATGATTTTTTGGTGAATGTTGCGTTATAATATATTTGTATGATTATGATATTTTTTTAGAAAGGAAGGTTTCAGATATGAGTTCAAGTGCAAAGCATTTGCGTAGTATCGACGCAGGTCACTATAAGAACACTGCTCAGTGTGCTACTGAAACGGCTCCTATCCCTGATATCGTGAAGATACCAATGTCACAGCACATTGGTAAGCCATGTCAGCCATTGGTTGCAAAGGGCGATACAGTTAAGGTAGGACAGCCTATTGGTGATGTCGATGCTTTCATAAGTGCACCGATTCATTCCAGCGTTTCAGGTACCGTTAAGGGTATTGAGACGCAGCGTAATGCCATGGGTGGATACGATACGCTTGTTGTTATTGAAACAGACAAGAAACAGGAATTATGGGAGGAACTAAAGGTTCCAGAAGTTCACAATCTAGCTGAGTTTGTTGCAGCTGTAAGAGACAGTGGACTAGTAGGTATGGGAGGAGCGTCCTTCCCTACACATGTAAAGTACAACCCTAAGAATATAGATGAGGTTGATACTTTGATAGTAAACGGTGCAGAGTGTGAGCCTTTTATCACATCTGACCATCGTTGCATGCTCGAGGACACACAGGACATCATCGATGGAATGAAGCTCATCATGAAGTACCTAGACCTTAAGGTAGCATATATCGGAATCGAGGCTAACAAGCCTGATGCGATTGAAAAATTCGATAGAATGTTCAAGGAGCAGGGCATTACCAACATGCATACATTCAAGCTTCTTTCAAGATATCCAAAGGGTGCTGAGAGAGTTTTGGTTTATGAGATTACAGGTAAGCCAATGAAGGCAGGCGTACTTCCTGCAGACCTTGGAATCATTCTTTCAAACGTTTCATCAGTAGCATTTGTTGGACAGTACTTCCGTACAGGAATTCCACTAACAATGAAGAGACTGACAGTTGACGGAGACGCAATCACAACACCTAAGAACATCGTGACACCTATCGGTACACAGATCAAGGACGTTGTCGCATTCTGCGGTGGCTACAAGACAGAGCCAAAGAAGATTATCATGGGTGGACCTATGATGGGTAGAGCTATTCCATCAGATTCATTTGGAATAATCAAGAACAACAATGCTATCCTAGCATTCTCGTCAACAAAGACAAACATTCCAGAAGAGACACCATGTATCAACTGCGGAAGATGTCATATGGGATGTCCAATCAATTTGTTGCCTACAGGATTTGCTGATGCATATCTAGCTGGAGATGCTCAGAGACTATCTGACCTTCAGATTATGCAGTGCATGGAATGCGGCAGCTGCTCATTCGTATGTCCGGCGAGAAGACCGCTGGCCTTTTATAACAAGTTGGGCAAAGCCCTTGTAAGGGAGGCTGGAATCAAGTAATGGAAAAGCAATATTACGATAATCTAACAGTATCATCCGCTCCTCATATAGTAACAGCGCTTGATACACAGAAGACCATGCTTTATGTACTTATCGCACTAGTGCCATCACTATGCGTGAGCACATATGTATTTGGTCCAAGAGTACTTCTTTTGACAGCTGTCTGTATCGTTGCCAGCGTATTATTCGAAATGGGATATCAGAAGCTATTCAAGAGACCAGAAACATGGACAGATCTAAGTGCAGTAGTTACAGGTACACTGATCGCATTCAACGTACCATCAAACTTCCCACTTTGGATGGCTATCCTAGGCTGTTTCACAGCTATAGTTATAGTTAAGCAGCTTTACGGTGGACTAGGACGCAACTTTGCAAATCCTGCAATCGTTGCTCGTATCTTCCTACTACTTTCATTCACATCAAGAATGACAACATGGCCACTACCAAATGGCGTAGACGGAAAGACAGGTCCTACACCTCTTGGTGTCCTAAGCGAGACACCTATCGGACAGATCTCAAAGGCAGATCTTCCATCAAACATGGACCTATTCCTAGGTACAGTTGGTGGATCACTTGGTGAAGTAAGTGCTATAGCACTTATAATAGGTGGAATCTTCCTAGTATGGAAGAAAATCATCTCACCAGCAACACCACTTGCATTTATCGGTACAGTATTTGTAATCGCATTCATCTACTACTCAGTAGCAGGCGGAGATGTAAGTGCACTAAAAATGGCAATATTCCATGTATGCGCTGGTGGCGTAATGCTCGGTGCAATCTTCATGGCAACAGACTATGTAACATCACCTATCATGCCTCTCGGTAAGGTCATAATGGGTATAGGATGCGGATTCTTCACAATGGTAATTAGGTTGTGGGCTGGATATCCTGAGGGTGTATCGTTCTCAATTCTTTTGATGAACATATGCACACCACTCATCGATATGCTCTGCATCAAACTAGCATATGGAGGTGGCAAGAAAAATGAAAAATAATGACACTTTCAAAAAATACGTAGTACCTGTAATTGTACTAGTAGCAATCTGCTTTGTTATATCAGCTGCTTTGGCACTGACATTTGGAGTTGCAGATCCTATCATAAAGAGAAATACAAAGGCTGAAGCTGATGCAGCTCGTAAGGAGCTTCTAACTAAGGCCGATGGATTTGATCAGTATAAAGGAAAGCTTATAGCTACTTCCGATGGCAAGGTAACAGTAAATGATGTTTACATCGCCAAAAATGGCGAAGGTATGGTTATGACAGTTGGAACTAAATCATTTGGTGGAACACTTATTGAAATGATTGGTATCGACAAGAATGGTAAGATTACTGGAGTTAAGATTCAGGATCATAAAGATACACCGGGTGTAGGTACTAAGGTATTCACACCTGAGCATCTAAAACAGTACAAGGGAGTTAAAGAACTGAAGGATATATCTGCGAAGAAGGATCCTACAATAAACCATATCACTGGTGCTTCTGTTTCATCGAACGCAGTTCATTATGGAGTATTTGAAGCTCTCCTACAATACAAAGAAATAGGAGGTGCTAAGTAATGGAAGAAAAGAAATCAAGACTAACGATACTAACGAACGGTCTAATAAAAGAAAATCCGGTACTTGTACTTTTGCTAGGTTGCTGTTCAGCACTTGCAACAAGTTCAACGGCTATCAACGGACTTGGAATGGGAGTATCCTTCTCAGTAGTAATGATACTTTCTAACATAGTTATCTCGCTTCTACGTAAGATAATTCCTGATAACGTAAGAATTCCTTGCTACATCGTAGTAATCGCAGGATTCGTAACAGTAGTTCAGCTGATGCTTCAGGCTTATGTGCCAAGCGTATACAAATCACTTGGACTATTTATTCCGCTAATCGTTGTAAACTGTATCATCCTTGGTCGTGCAGAGATGTTTGCAAACAAGAATGGAGTTATAGACTCAGCTCTTGATGGAATCGGAATGGGACTCGGATATACAGGCGCCCTAGTAATCATGGGTATGATTAGAGAGTTTATCGGAAGTGGTACACTCTTTAACATTCCTATCCTAGCAGGCAAGATTGATGGAGTAGCAATATTTAACCTTGCACCTGGTGGATTCTTTACATTTGCAATACTAGTTGCAGCTGTAAACTTCATCACACGTGATAAGGAACGTAAAGTTAGAGACTTCGGCGAGGAAGAAATAACAATCCTAGGTGCGAAGGAAGAAAATGAAGAGAAGAAAGGAGCATAGACATGTTAGCAGTATCAATTATTTTGAGCATGATTTTAGCTAATAACTATGTTCTTGCTCAGTTCCTCGGAATTTGTCCATTCCTAGGTGTATCAAAGAAAATGGACTCAGCTGTAGGTATGGGTGGCGCTGTAGTATTCGTAATGGTACTAGCAACAGCAGTTACATGGCCTATTCAGCAGATTTTAAACAAGTTCCATATCGATTATCTACAGACAGTAATCTTCATCCTTGTAATTGCTGCTCTTGTACAGCTAATCGAAATGATGTTAAAGAAGTATATGCCAGCGCTTTACAGCTCACTTGGAGTATTCCTACCACTGATCACAACGAACTGTGCAGTACTTGGTGTATGTATTGCTAATATTGACGCAGGATATGGCTTTGGTCTATCACTTGCAAATGCATTTGGTGCATCTGTTGGATTTACTCTAGCCCTAATCCTATTTGCCGGAGTAAGAAGCACAAAGCTTGTAAACGAAGAGGGAGTTCCACAGCCATTCAAGGGTGTTCCACTAACACTTATATCAGCGGCTATACTCTCACTGAGCTTCATGGGCTTCAGCGGCATGTTTTCGTAAGGAAGGAGGCGAAGCAAAATGATAATAGCTATTTTAGTAGTAGTTGCAGTAGGAATCATAGCTGGAATTATGCTATCCTTTGCATCAAAAGTTTTCTTTGTTCCTGTAGACGAAACAGCTGCTGCGCTTAGAGAAGTGCTTCCAGGTGCAAACTGTGGTGGTTGCGGATTCGCAGGTTGTGACGCATATGCGAGTGCAATGGCAGAAGATCGCGATATGCCATGTAATAAATGCCCTGTAGGTGGACCTGCAGTAGCAGCAAAGCTTGCAGCGATATTAGGTGTAGAGGCAGGAAGCGAAGATAGAAAAGTTGCAGTTGTAATGTGTAACGGAAACAAGGACGTTTCAAAGTCACTCCTTGAGTATCAGGGACCAAAGAGCTGTAAGGCTGCAAAGCAGTTATTCGGCGGACTTAAGGAATGTCAGTTCGGATGTCTAGGTCTTGGAGACTGCGTAGACGCATGTAATTACGATTCAATTCGTGTTATAAACGGAGTTGCAAAGGTTGATAGAGATGCCTGCGTAGCTTGTGGAGCATGTGCTAAGGCTTGTCCTCAGTTCCTAATCCGTATTTCACCTGTTAAGAACATGGTAATCTGCCACTGTCACAGCACAGAAAAGGGCGGAGTTACTCGTAAGGCATGTGAGGTTGGATGTATCGGATGTAAGAAGTGTGAGTCAGTATGTAAGTTTGACTCAGTTCACGTTACTGATAACCTTGCATTCATCAACCCAGATACATGTAAGAACTGCGGAGCTTGCGCAAAGGTTTGCCCAACAGGAGCAATCCAGAACTTGCGCCTAAAGAAGAAAAAGCCAGCTGCTCCAGCACCTGCAGCAGAAAAGCCTGCAGAGAAAGTAGCTGCTGAAGCTTAAACTTCGCAAGTAAATAAGAACAAAAATGCTGTATCCGAAATGGATACAGCATTTTGATTTTTTTGATATGCGCTTGCACAGGACAATATGCTAATTTGCCTATGCTAGCTTTGAGCTTGGACTTTATAAACTGCTAAATTGCAGCAGTAACCTCTCTTAGCCAATCTCTTACATTTGGCTCAAGAAGTGGAGCCAGCTTTGAGTAAACCATCTTGTGGTACTCGTTTAGATAGTTTCTTTCTTCCTCGCTCAGCTTGCTTGCAATTATTGCTTCTGGCTCGTAAGGGCAGAGTGTTAGCATTTCGAAGCATAGCTCATCTGACTTGCTATCAGCTTCCATGCAGAGGATTTCGTTTTCTATTCTGATACCAAATTCACCTTCAATGTATACGCCAGGCTCGTCACTAGTTATCATGCCGGGCTTTATCGCATACTTGTTTGGAACCTTGCTTATTCTCTGAGGTCCCTCGTGCACGGAGAGTATGTGGCCAACGCCGTGGCCTGTGCCGTGGTTATAGTCAAGACCAATTTCCTGAAGAGCTTTTCTTGCAAGAGGATCCAGATCGTAACCAGTGGTACCTGCTTTAAACTTTGCCATAGCAAGATCTATATGTCCGCGAAGCACTGCGGTGTAGCACTCTTTCATCTTATCTGTAAGAGCTCCAAGAGCGATGGTTCTTGTCATGTCAGTAGTTCCTTTGAGATACTGCCCGCCAGAGTCAACTAGCATAAAGCCGTCTGCCTCTAGTGCGGTGTCGCTTTCAGGAGTAGCGCTATAATGGATTATAGCGCCGTTTGACATATAGCCTGCAATTGTATCAAAGCTTAGATCAACAAAGCCTGGCTGAGCGGATCTGAGGCTCTCAAGGTGGTCTGAGGCAGATATCTCGGTGAGAGCTTGCTTGCCAACTGTATTTTTTAGCCAGTAGATAAAGTTTACCATCGCAAGTCCGTCATACATATGGGCTTCCTTTGTTGCAGCAATTTCCATATGGTTCTTGATAGATTTGAACATGCTAACTGGAGAAAGGCCGTCGACGATTTTGCAAGTGCTCGGGATACTTTTAATCAGCGAATATGATGCTGCATCAAAATCAGCTAGCACTTTAGCGTTATCCGGTAGCTTCTTTATATCCTCAAAGATATCAAGGTAGTGTTTAACTGTAATGCCATTTTCTTTTAGCAGATCATCGAAGTCTTCACCGAACTTGTAAAGAGTTACGGAGCCAGGGCTTATGAGCGTAAAGGAGAAGAAGATAGGGCTTCTATCAACATCACTACCGCGAAGGTTGTAAAGCCATGCATTTTCCTCTAGTCCAGTGATCAGGTGGTAGTCAACTGAGCTCTTTGCCATTTCATCTCTTAGCCTTGCAAGCTTTCCTTTAAAGGACTCTCCATATGAAGTTTCAGGAAGTGCCCAAATGCTGTTTCCTGAAAGCTTTGGTCTATCTGTCCATACAAGACCTGGAAGGTCGATATCAAACCTTGTTATAGCACCACACTTATCAGCTATCTGTTTGTATTTGTCTCCGATACGGCAAGTGAGAACTCTTCCATCAAAGGCTAGAACATCGCCTTTTTTTAGATTCTTCTCTAGGAAATTCTCAATCTCAGGAACACCAGGTTCACCTGTCTTCATGAGCTCTATACCGCTTCCTTCTAGCTGGATTGATGCCTGAAGAAAGTATCTACCATCAGTCCAAAGGTAGGCAGAGTCCTCACAAACGACGAGTGTTCCTGCAGAACCAGTAAAGCCCGAAATGAACTGCCTGCTTCTGAAGTATTCATTTATATATTCTGAGCCGTGAAAATCATTGGTAGGAACGATGCAAATCGCCACTCCATGTTCACGCATTACACCTTGTAGTAATTCTAATTCTTTTTTCATACTTACTCTCCTCCTTACTATCTTATATTTGCGAAGCGCCCTTGTTTGCATTAAGTGAGCGCTGAACGTAGTAGGCGATGACGCCTATGATAATTCCACTTATTATTCCAGAGAACATCAAAACGGGCAGATACATAAACATGCGCAAATCTGAGACGAGAAGCGATGCGACTAGAATCTGTCCCATATTATGCGCTACACCTCCGGCCATGCTTACACCTACTATGCTAAAAAGATTAGTTTTCTTTAGAAGCCACATAACGATGAGACTTAACACGCCACCGGACATTGCGTAAAGTGCACCGAAAAGTCCGTTAAACAGAAGTCCACTAACTATAATTCTTATCAAATTGATAGATAGGGCGTACCTGAAATCAAATCGGTATAAAGCGATTAGTACTGCGAGGTTTGCAATTCCAAGCTTGACGCCAGGCACGGCGATAGGCATTGGTATTATGGCCTCAACATAGGAAAATATAAGTGCAAGAGCAGCAAGAAGAGCAGTTGTAGCTATGCGGCTTGACCTTGAGTGGGCTCTAGATGACATTTTATTGTGAGATGACATCGTACTCACCTCCCTTACCCTCTATGCTCACTACAACTCTGTTAGGTATACAAACAATATTTTGGTGAGTTGTAGAAATCGAGCCTTGCTTAACGCAAACCTGATTCTTGCAGTTAGATTTGCTAACTTGCACCTTACCGCCTTTTATGGTAATCTTATTCATGTGTCCATCCCTGTTTACGGTGATGGTTCTATCCTTTGTAAGGCTGTATTTTCCGTAGACTTCGCCGTTGACTTTGACAACGACAAGATCTCCGGCTGAGCTACCCGAAAAGGCTAAGTAGGATAGCGCTCCACCTATGAGAATGAGACATATGAATAGTATAATATCTGCTTTTTTTATAATACGGAACAAATTGGTTCTCCTTAAGGATTAACAAAATGAGTAAAAAAATTAAAGTAATACCAGTTATTATTCTGGTGCTGAGTCTAATTATATCACAGACAGCTTGCAGTAAAAAGACAAATCAGAGCACAGATCCTGTGCAGAAAAGTGGCTTTTACCTCGATACAGTTTGCAATTTGACCATTTATGACATGAAGGATATGTCAGAAGAAAATGCAAGCAAGGTTATCGAAGATGCCTATAAGCTTTGCGAAAAATACGAAAATATGCTGAGTAAGACGCGTGAGTCTAGCGATATCTACAAGATAAACCATGCAGGTGGGGCAGAAATCGAGTGCACAGACGAGACACTATTTGTCATCAAAAAAGCAATCAAATATGCCGAGCTTTCAGAGGGGAAATTTGATGTTACGATAGGTCAGGTTACCGATCTTTGGAACTTCCAGCCTGAAGGTGGAGAAGGTAAGATTCCTGAGCAGGAAGCCTTGAACGAAGCTTTGACACATGTAGATTATAAGCAAATCAAGGTTAATGGAAATAAGGTGAGTCTAAGTGACCCTAAGGGAGAGATTGACCTTGGCGGAATAGCAAAGGGATATATTGCAGACAAACTTGCAGAATTCCTAAAGAAGAAGGGTGTGAGCAGTGCAGTTATTGACCTTGGAGGAAACATTTCCGTTGTGGGAAAGAAGCCTGATGGCAAGGATTTCAGAATAGGTGTGCGTGACCCATTTAGCACGGATGGCGGAATCGTAGGTGTTGTAGAGGCACATGACAAGAGCCTTGTAACATCTGGAACCTACGAGCGTTCATTCACAAAGGACGGAAAGGTATATCACCACATCCTTGATGTTAAGACAGGATATCCAGTTGAGACGGGTCTTGATTCCGTAACTATTATCGGTGCGGGTAATAAGGGTATAGATTGCGACTCGCTTGCGACAACCTGCCTAATTCTAGGAGAAAAGGATGGCAAGAAGCTGATAGAGTCACTCGACGGCTACGAGGCTATCTTCGTTCAGCACGATGGCACAATTACAACGACTAAGAATATCAAGGGTTTTGAAAAGACAAAATAAGAGGGCGCAGTTTAGGACGCCCATAGCTTAGTAAGACTTTTGATGCTATCTTCAAGCAAATCAATAGGTATCTGATTGTAGTAAAAAATCAGCTGCCTATTTTTTTGTTCTGTTTCTGAGTTCTGATTTAGCGTTGCCACATATAGCCTTAGAGACTCTGCTTCTTGGCAAAGCATCTCGGCACTCTTTTCGGATTTGACATCGAGGATGATGTTGATTCCGGATTTTGTGTTCTTTGCATCTATGAAGCCCATGCCATACTTAGCAAAAGATGATATTGCAAGCTGAAGCTTCTGAGCATACAGGCTTCTTAGACGCCTGATATTTGTGTAGTAATAGCCGTTTTCCATAAATAGGGCAAGCGTAAGCTGCTCTGTCTTGGAACAGGTCTGGGTGTAGTTTGCTTTGATACTAGCAAAGATTTCCGCCATATTAGGAGGAAGAATCATGTAGCTGACTTTGATTGCAGGGAAAAGCGTCGATGAGAAGGACCCAAAATATACGACTCTATGATTATTGTCTAAACCCTGAAGCGCAGGTATCGGCTTTCCGAAATATCTGAGCTCGCTGTCGTAGTCGTCTTCAAGGATGATGCTGTTGTTTTGATTTGCCCAAGCAAGAAGCTTATACCTGCTTGCAATGGACATGACAGAACCAGTTGGGAACTGATTCGCTGGGCTAACATATACTGCCGATGCGATGTTTGCAGGGAGCATATCTATGCGTATTCCGTCGCTCGAAACAGGTATCTTATTTATACCAAAGCCATTGTCATGAAAAATCTTCTGAATCGGAACATAGCCAGGATCTTCTGTGCAGACAAAACCGATGTTCATGTGCCTTAGTATATGGCAAAGGTGAGTCGTTAGCTGCTGAGTACCTGCGCCGATTACAACCTGTGAAGGATCAGCAATAACGCCACGCGAGGAATATACATATTTGGAAATTTCATAGCGCAGTGCTTGCTCTCCTTGAACATCACTTTCGAACAAAAGGAGATGAGGGTATTCATTGAAGACTCTAGATGTGCACTTCTTCCACTTTTGAAAATCAAAGGCAGATAGGTCATAAAGGTACCTAGAGTTATCAAAGCTTTGAGTTGTTAATTCGAAGATATCGTGGTCGCTATCCCCCTGAACATCTGAAAAAGCATCAATCTTAGATACATAGTAGCCAGACTGAGGCCTGCTTGTTATATAGCCCTCGGTGAGTAGCTGGTTGTAGGCCTGTTCAGCAGTCGTAATGGAAATCTCGTTGAGCTCAGCTAGCTTTCTCAGAGAAGGTAATTTTTCACCGGTTTTAATATTTCCACTTAAAATATCGCTTCTTATGTGGCGATAGAGCTGAATGTATAGCGGCGTGCTCTTGTCATTCTTTTTACTTGCAACAAATGGCTTCATATACCCTCCAACTGTATATCAAAATAATGTGTAATTCATCTTTTTAATACATACACTTTAAGTTTATTATACCCCTGCATGAGGCAATGTCAAATGGAGCTCATAGTATTGCAAGAATAGGTGTTTTGTTGTAGGATAATAATGTTGAATTATGTTTATTTTTAGGGCTACTGTATATGTATATATATGGAGCATTTAAAAGTATTAATGGCAATAAAATGCTATAGGATGGAATAATGGAAAATATAATTAAAATAGATAATCTTTATTTTCAGTATCCACATGGGGAGGACGAGGAGCCGAAGCTAGCGATAAAGGGCGTGAGTCTAGAGATCGAGGAGGGCTCATTCACTGCAATTATCGGTCAAAACGGCTCTGGGAAATCGACCCTTGCCAAGAATCTTAATGGACTTCTCCTGCCTAGCCATGGTGCAGTCTATGTTTCTGGTATGGATACTAGGGATGAGGATAAGATCTGGGATATAAGACAGACTGCTGGAATGGTTTTTCAGAACCCTGATAATCAGCTTGTTTCTGCAATTGTTGAGGATGATGTGGCTTTCGGACCGGAGAACATAGGAATTGATCCGGTCGAGATTAGAGCGCGGGTCGACGAGGCGCTTGACGCCGTGAAGATGGGGAAGTACAAGAGGAAAGCGCCTCATCTGCTTTCGGGCGGCCAAAAGCAGCGCATCGCTATCGCGGGCGTTGTTGCCATCAGGCCTAGGTGCATCATTTTTGACGAGCCGACAGCGATGCTCGACCCGCGCGGGCGCAAGGATATCATGGAGATAATTGAGAAATTGCACCGTGAGGGAATAACTGTGATACTCATAACACACTTTATGGATGAGGCGGTAAAAGCAGATAGAGTAGTGATTATGAATAAGGGAGAAATACTGCTAGACGGAACACCAGAGCATGTATTTTCTCAGGATGAGCTGATTAGATCAGCAAGGCTAGATGTGCCGATGTCCGCAGAGATTGCCATATATCTCAGAGAAAACGGCATAGATGTGCCACCAGAGGTGGTTACAGCAGAAAGGCTAAAAGAATTCGTATGTCAATACAAGTAAAGAATTTAACACATATATATAGCAAGGGTATGCCGGATGAACAGCTCGCCTTAGATAATGTCAGCTTTGAGATAGCAGATGGCGAAAAGGTGGCAGTTATAGGGCATACGGGCTCAGGCAAGTCTACTTTGATGCAGCACCTGAACGGTATAATTAAGCCAAGTTCAGGTAGTATAATCATCGGAGATACGGATATAACAGATCCGAAGACTGTGATGAAGGATGTTAGACGCAGAGTTGGCCTCGTTTTTCAGTACCCTGAATACCAGCTATTTGAAGAAACCGTAGCAAAAGATATCGCCTTTGGCCCTAAGAATCTAGGGCTTAGAGAGGAAGAAATCGATGTCAGAGTTAGAGAGGCTATTCAGCTTGTCGGACTCGACTACGATGATATCGCTGAGAGGTCACCTTTTGAGCTTTCGGGAGGACAGAAGAGAAGAGTTGCTATCGCAGGTGTTATTGCGATGGAGCCAGAAATTTTGATACTGGATGAGCCTACTGCAGGTCTTGACCCGGGTGCGCATAAGGAAATCCTAAGGATGATAGAGAAAATCCACAGTGCGCAGAAAAATATAATTATCTTCGTAAGCCATAATATGAGTGATGTCGCCGAGATGGCAGACCGCGTGCTGGTTATGGATGAGGGTAAGATTTTGATGATGGATACACCTGAGGTCGTATTCTCAAGGCATGAAGAACTAAATGCAATAGGTCTTGATATTCCGCCAGTGACTGAGCTGATGAACGACATTGGAGCTTGTGGCGTGAATGTACCCGCAAATGTTCTCAATATCGAGGATGCAAAGACGGCGCTCCTAGCATATCTAAAAAACAAGAATGCAGGCGTTGATTCATCAAAGCCAGAGAGAGGAGAGTCCAATGATTAGGGATATAACCTTAGGACAGTACTATTCTGCCGACTCAATTCTCCACAGACTCGACCCGCGAACAAAGATATTGGCAACGCTAATCTTTATAATTGAGCTATTCCTTGTAAAGGGATTTATCGGTTTTGCAGTGTGCGGAGCAGCGCTTGCTATTTGTGTTGCGCTATCAAAGGTGCCAATTTCATTTATCTTGCGTGGCCTGAAACCGATATTTATGATTTTGGCGTTTACCTTCTTTCTGAATATCTTCATGGTCGATGGACACGAGATTTTCAGATGGAAGTTCATCAAAATAACTACAGAGGGAATCTATCTTGCGCTCTTTATGAGTCTTAAATTGATTCTGCTGATAATAAGCTCATCTGTTTTGACGCTTACAACAAAGCCTATCGCTTTGACAGATGGACTAGAAAAGCTTATGGCACCTCTATCAAAGCTAGGCGTGCCTTCGCACGAAATTGCAATGATGATGTCCATAGCTTTGAGATTCATACCTTTGCTTCTTGATGAGACTGATAAGATAATGAAGGCTCAGCAGGCGAGGGGGGCAGACTTTGAGAGCGGAAATATTCTAAGGCGTGCAAAGTCAATGATTCCGATCCTAGTACCGCTATTTGTAAGTGCATTTAGAATAGCTCAGGACCTTGCAATGGCAATGGAAGCTAGATGCTACCGTGGTGGAGCCGGAAGAACGAGAATGAACGAAATCAAATTTGATAAACTTGACTTCATGGCGATAGCTGCCTGTCTGATTTTTCTAGGCGTAGTTATTGCTATGAGAATTTTCCTATAGGTTGTTTGTATGAGACAGAGAAAAATCAAAGATATAGATCAAAAGCTTAGCGATTTTGATGATGTAATAGTTCCAAGCTCGGAAGGGCACAGCGGAAGCTGGAGAAAGCTATTTGAGAATGGAACAAATAAGCCACTGTTTTTAGAAATTGGTTCGGGTAAAGGCAGATTTATAACAAGCAGTGCAAGTCAAAATCCAGATGCACTTTTCCTTGCTGCAGAGGGACTTGCGAGCGTAATCATACGCGGAATGGTCAAAAGCAGGGAGATGGAACTTGATAATATCAGATTTATAACGACATATATAAATGACATGGAAAGGGATTTTGCTGAGGGTGAACTGGACGGCATATTCATGAACTTCAGCGACCCATGGCCAAAGGCTAGACACGCTAAGAGAAGGCTCACCCATAAGGATAGACTGCTTCAATATCTAAAGGCATTAAAGCCTGGCGGCTTCATAAGATTTAAAACCGACAACGACGATCTCTTCGATTTTACACTTGAGCAAATCGAGGAGTGCAAGGAACTTGCAAACTTTGATGTCACTGGATTAACGCGTGACCTTCATGCAAGTGAGTTCAGCAAAATAAGCCCGATGACAGAGTACGAAGAAAAATTTTCTTCACAAGGAAAAAATATAAATTATGTGTCTATACGCAGACAATAGGTGTATAATATAGTAGTACATTGATTATATAATAACTATAAAAAGGCTGAATTAGTAGTTAAATTCGTGGGATTATTCCCTTAGACTGCCAAGAGAAGAGAGCTTGATATGGGATTATTCGATAAGAATATAAATAAATATATAGAAGAATTTAAAGCTGAAGATGGTATATTGCTCGTTGATGTCAGAGAGGCTGACGAGTATGCTTTAGGGAGAATTCCAGGGAGCATCAATGTGCCACTTAGCAATATTAAAGAAATCGAAGATGCCGTACCAGATAAGAGTGCTAAGATTTATGTTTACTGCTTGTCAGGTGGTCGTAGTGATATGGCAGAAGGATTCATGAAGAGCAATGGATACAGTGATGTGACAAACATCGGAGGCATTGCTCAGTACAAAGGAATGTTAGAGAAATAGTCAGGAAGTAAGTTAATTTTTGAGGGGGAAAGTTATGAAGATTCGTCTCAATTATAAACAGAAGGGAAGAGGCAAAACCCTTATTCTTCTACACGGAAACGGAGAAAACAACAGTTATTTTAATGCGCAAATGGAATTCTTTGCAAAGAAATACAGAGTAATTGCACTAGATACAAGAGGACATGGTAAGTCGCCTAGAGGAGAAGGTCCTTTTACAATTAGACAGTTTGCAGATGATCTTGCTGATTTCATGAAGGAACACTCAATTAAGAAGGCTACCATACTTGGTTTTTCAGATGGTGGAAATACTGCTCTTTGCTTTGCAGCAAAGTATCCTGAACTTGTAGATAGACTAATCGTTTGGGGGGCAAATCTATATCCATCGGGTGTTAAGAATATAGCTATGATACCAATTAGGATATTGCGTAAGATAGTAGATTTGTTTTCAAAGATCGATATTCGTGCAAAGCTGCACTCAGAGAAGCTGGCTCTAGTTACAAATGAGCCGTATATAAGTGAGACTGAGCTCGAAAAAATCCATGCGAAGACACTCATCCTCAGTGGAACGCACGATATTATCAAAACTGAGCACACAAGGCTCATTAGTCGCTGTATACCAAAGGCTAAGCTTTGCTTGATTCCTGGAGGCCATTTTATATCATCAAGAAAGCCTAAGATTTTTAATAAAGCAGTGCTTAATTTCCTAGAAGAAAAGTAAACAAATAAGCCGTTTTGCATAAGCAAAGCGGCTTTTGATTTGTATTATGTTTTGACGAAGCTATGCGAGTATAAGCTTAAAGTATATAAGCACGATTGCGCCTAGAGCTATGCGGTACCAACCGAAAACCTTGAAATCGTGTTTCTTCACATATGCCATCAAGAACCTGATGCAGAACAGTGAAACTAGGAAGGATACTATTATTCCCACAAAGAGTATTCCAAATTCCAAGGCTGTGAAGTGAAGTCCGAACTTGAGAAGCTTTAGAAGACTTGCACCAAACATCACTGGGATTGCTAGGAAGAAGGTGAACTCTGCAGCGATAGTTCTATCGATTCCGATAAGAAGTCCGCCTATGATTGTAGAACCTGAACGCGATGTTCCTGGAAGAACAGCAGCTACAAGCTGGAAGGCTCCGATTATCAAAGCATCCTTATATGATATGTCACGAAGGCTTGTAATCCTTGGTTCTCTATCTCCATTCTTTTTTTCGATATAGATGAATGCGACACCAACTAATATAAGCATGATGGCAACTGTTGTTGGATTATATAGGTGCTTATCAACCCAATCGTCTAGTAAGATGCCTACTATCGCAGCTGGGAAACATGCTACAATGATCTTAACCCATAGCTGCATTACATCATATCTTATAAAGGACTTGCCTTTAACCTTTGTATTAAATGGCCATATCTTGTTCCAAAAGTAGATAACTACCGCAAGGATTGCGCCTAACTGGACAACAACAAGGAAAAAGTTCCAAAAGTTATCCGAAACCTTCATCGGCATTATGCTCTTTAGTAAAATAAGGTGTCCTGTGCTGCTGACTGGCAGCCATTCTGTAATTCCTTCGACTATACCGTATATCACGGCTTTTATTAATTCTAACAAAACGACCTCCTAAATAAATCTGTAGTTATATAAATTATAAGCGAATTGGCATAAAGATTCAAGTTTAGGCTTTTTCATGCTGAAAAGCGTATGTGAAAAAGTCGACTAAAACAAAGTATTTTATGTATAATAACATAAAATATAGAAAAATATTATCTTTTTAAACAAAAAAGCTTGACGCATACACCGATTTGGTGTTATTATGAAAAAAATCACTTTGAAAGGAGCAACAAAAATGAAAATGTGTAATGTTTTGACAGAAGCAAATATGCAGGATAAACATTTTTCTTGCTGCGGTCAAAAGTGCTATTACTATTATTATAAGAATTAGAGAGTCCTAAGATACTTAGTGGCTCTGTTTGCATTGTGTATGGAGCCTCTAATCACCAAAGGATTTTACCTGGCTTCTGACGATGCAAATTGTAAATCGTGAGAAGTTTTTTATTGCGCAGAAGATTATTTAGAAAGAATTTTAAAGGAGAAAATCATGTTTGATCTTAAGCAACTCAGAAAGCCAGGAATTGTAGAAGCCCTGGTCATCACAGCAATTATTTTATTCATGCTGGGCTTTCCTATTATCACAATAGAGGGAGTTTCAGCTCACATACCAGTTCTTGTAAGTATCATCTTTCTTCTGATCTACGGACTTTTCCGCAAAGTTAAGTTCTCAGATATGCAGGAAAGCATGGTTCAGTCCGTATCGACAAGCATGGGTGCAGTATACCTATTCTTCTTTATTGGAATCCTAATTTCCGCTTTGATGATGTCTGGGGCTATCCCAACGCTGATATTCTACGGTCTAAATATAATCTCAGCTAAGACCTTTTACCTATCCGCCTTCTGCATCACTGCAATCATAGGTATTTCAATCGGAAGCAGCTTAACAACAGTTGCAACTTTAGGTGTTGCGCTTATGGGCCTTTCTGGTGTATTTGATTTAAATCCTGCAATTACAGCAGGTGCAGTAGTATCTGGTGCATTCTTTGGAGATAAGATGTCTCCTCTATCAGATACAACAGGTATATCAGCTAGCATTGTAGGAATTGACCTCTTTGATCACATCAAGAACATGATGTACACAACAGTTCCAGCATTCATAATTTCAGGTGTTTTCTTTACAGTAATGTCACCTTGGAACTCAAATGGAGATGTTTCAGCAATCGACGCATTCAAGAAGTCCCTGCTTTCAACTGATCTTGTTCACGGATATGCTTTGATACCATTTGTGCTTTTGATAGTGCTTTCGATATTCAAACTTCCAGCAATTGTTAGCATGATTATCGTAAGCGCACTTAGCCTAGTAATCGCCCAGTTTAACACTGGATACAGCCTAGGTGAAATCGCAAACATCTTCTATAGCGGTTTCAGCAAAGAAGGTGTTCCTGAAAACATCGCTTCACTGATAAACCGTGGCGGAATTAACAGCATGTTCTTCACTATCACGATTGTAATTCTCGCCCTGAGTCTTGGCGGTTTGCTCTTCGGGCTTGGAATTATTCCAACCATCCTAGAAAACATCGCTCATCTACTAAACACAAGGTTTAAGGCTACACTGGCTGTTGCAACTACGGCGCTCGGCGTTAACTTCATCGTCGGAGAGCAGTACCTAAGCATCTTGCTAGCAGGAAAAACCTTCCGTCCAATCTACGATAAGCTTGGACTGCACCAGAAAAATCTCTCTCGTGCGCTTGAAGACTCTGGTACAGTAATCAATCCACTTGTACCATGGAGCGTATGCGGTGTGTTCATCTCAAACATGCTAGGCGTGCCTACCGTTCAGTACGCAGCATTCTCAGTATTCTGCTACAGCTGTATCGTGCTAACTGTTCTATCTGGACTATTTGGCAAGAAGGGAAGTGCAGAGGTTAAGTTTGCAAAGTAAATATAAATAAAAAGGGGGCTGATGGGTTACATCAGCCTTTCCTGTCTTTATAACTTATTTGTCTTTAAAAGAATAGTATAATCCCGCAACTCCTGAAACAATCATCAGTATTCCAATTATGATAACGACTACCAAAGGAAACTCATATAAATAATTGATACAATTTGCGTGGGCTTCACCATGTGCGATGAACTGGAGTTTTGCAAATATAAATGAGCAAATCAAAGATGTGACGAAAAAATGACATCCCATTATGCACAAAGCTAGATAAATAATTTCTTTTTTCATTATTCTTACCTCAGTTTTAAATATAGAAATAGTAGCAATCCGACTAGGTAGGTTAAAAGCATATAAATAGGCAAAGTGCAGAGAAAATGATTACCTCTCAAAACTCCTATTTGGAATAAAGAAATATGACCAACATAGCCAGTGATGAAGTGCCGACAACGTCAAGTATTGGTATCAAAATGTATTTACGTTTTGAAATATAGTAATTAGCTGTCCAAATTTCACCTAAAATAGCAATGATCCCAAGTAGAATAACTGCTGGAAATGGAACTACAGGAAGACTGTTCTCCTTTGAATACGCCCAATAGCAGATAAGCAAACAAAGAGGCAAATTGCAAAATAATTGAACGGTTAGTGCTAATATATCTGATTTACTTACAAGTTTCATATAACCACCACCTTATACTTTTATCGAAAACTAAAGAATATAATGAATGTCGCCAGCCAGGATGTCACAGAAACTGAAAATAGGGACATTTTAATCATATTATTATTAGATATTCGGCAATACGCAGCCCATATACTTACTATCATACATATTATGCAAATAAGTAAAACCACAAAAAATGGTAGCTCATGTAAAAACTCAAACCTATCCCGAAGCTGTGCAAATAGAAGAAGCACAAGGGATGAAAGTGATGCCATAATATCTGCGGTTCTTTCCTTTTTATTAAGTGCATTCATATAATACCTCCCTAATCCATTTAGGAATTTATCTACATAGAAAACCGTATTTTTATATCCATCTTCATAATAAATCTGAATTTTGCAAAATACAAGTGTTTTTTGTTTTTGATGTAGTAAATCGTGAATCTCTATACAATGATGCATTTACAATATACATAAAAAAGCATAAAATATAATAGATTTTTATTGTATTTGATAGGAAGGAGTTTGGAAGGCTATGAGCCGCGCAGTTGATGAACCCTATTTTAAGTATAGTGTAAATAGTGCCATGGAATCCGGGGTACAGGTCAAATGTTCGAAATGCCAAGGTATGGGGATGATAGTCGCAGATGGCGATAATGTCAATTTTAAGTGTACAAGTTGCAATCATCAAAAAAGTTATGATCGAACAATTTATCGCTACGATGTTCATAACCAATGCATAAATTGTGGCAGATATTATAGAGTAGATATTGAAAACGAGGAAAAGCAACACTTCTCAGCTCTAAATGTGGCATGCCCTTATTGTGGAACGGAAATGCAAGGTGAGGTTCACAAAACTGCCGAGTCATTTTTATACACAGCTGACATCCATGATGGAAGAGAACCATATTTCGGTCTTGAGCTGTGGTTTTTGACATCTTTTCATGGCAAGCCTGTTTGGGCACTGAACCGTGAACACCTTGGGTATTTAATCCGATATCTCAGTGCTGATTTGAGGGTAAAGCCATCGAATGTCATAGGAATGTCGCAATCTGATCATCTCCCTACTTTTATGAAAACTGCAAAGAATCGGGAGCGAATAGTGAAACTGCTAAAGAAAATGCAGGAGAAATGAATCCGGTACAGAAAATTACGAGGTAAGCAATATGCAAAATATTGATTTAGAAAAATATCATGACAGGATTAAGGCGGCTTACGAAGCAAGTGTCTTCACAGAAGGCATCCGCCCTGAAACAGAGGATGATATAAAAAAGTTTGAAGCAAAATATGCACATATCCCGGTGGAGTACCGATGGTTGCTTTTGAACTTAGGAGGCTGTTACTTGGCAGAACCGTGGATTTTCGACTTGAAAGAGCTTGAGGAGAACTATGCAATCTTTGAAGAGGTTTACGAGGAATATATGAGTGAGTGTAAACACGGACCGGCGTTTCCTGTCGGAGGTTTAGGTGATGGAAGCATCGTGTTCATAGACTTGGAAAGCGGCAAAGTGCGTGGATATAACAACGACTATGCTGACCTTGAGGAAATTGCGGAGAGTTTTTCGGAGCTGATTTCGGATCTTGTAGAGCAGGTGGAATACTTTGCTGATAAAATATAAGCTTTGAGGGGTATGTATTAAATGGCGTGTTTACAATGCGCGCCTGAGATATTTAAGAAAGTAATTGATCATAAGGAGAAAATATATATGAAATTTGTTTCATGGAATGTTAATGGGCTAAGAGCGGTCCTAAAGAAGGGATTTGAAGATATAGTAAAGGATTTTGACGCAGATTTCTTTTGCATTCAGGAGACCAAGATGCAGGAAGGACAGGCAGATGTTGATTTGCCAGGATACCAGCAGTACTATTCATATGCTGAGAAGAAGGGATATTCAGGAACTGCAATCTTTACTAAGCATGAGCCACTAAGTGTTACATATAATTTTGAGGGACACGAAGATGAGGGAAGAGCGGTACTTCTTGAGTATGATAAGTTCTACCTGCTTAATGTCTATGTTCCTAATGCACAGCCTGAGCTGAAGAGGCTAGAGTACAGAATGCAGTGGGAGGACGACCTCAGAGCAATGGTAAGCGAGCTTGCGAAGAAAAAACATGTCGTAATGTGCGGAGACCTAAACGTTGCTCACGAGGAAATTGACCTTAAGAACCCTAAGACAAACCGTGGGAACCCAGGCTTTTCTGATGAGGAAAGAGCAAAGATGACCGAGCTTCTTGGAGCGGGCTTTACTGATACATTCAGACATCTCTATCCAGAGCAGGAAGGGGCTTATAGCTGGTGGTCATACAGAGGAAATGCCAGAAAAAACAATACAGGGTGGCGTATAGACTACTTTGTTGTTGACGAGGGACTTAAAGACAAGATTAAAGAGGCAGCAATCCACCCAGATGTTTTAGGAAGCGATCACTGCCCAGTAAGCCTTGAGCTTGATATATAAGTACTAGGTGTGGAAGATGAACGATGAAGGATATAGTAAAATAAAAGGATATATTTATATAGCATTTGCAACAGTGCTATTTAGCACAATGGAGATAGGGCTGAAATATACATCAAAGGGATTCAATCCCATGCAGCTCACGATGATAAGATTTTTGATAGGCGGCATTGCATTGCTGCCTTTTGCTTTGATGAAACTCAAAAAGGATAATCAAAGTGTTACTGGAAAACATTTTATAAAGCTTACTTTGATTGCTTTTATAGGGATATTTCTAGGCATGAATATCTTTCAGATGGCAGTTATATATACCAAAGCATCAGTTGTATCAGTGCTATTTAGTACAAATACCGTATTTGTAATCATACTTGCAGTACCGATTTTAGGAGAAGCGATAGAGAGGAAGACTATTTATGCACTTATCTTCCAGATTGCTGGAGTTTTAGCAATTATACAACCTTGGGATGCTCATATTAGTGTCGTGGGAGCGAGCCTAAGCCTTCTTTCTGCACTTGCATTTGCATTATATGGTGTCTTAGGCAAGGAGGAGAGCCAAAAATATGGTGGAGTCGTTACGACATGTATTTGCTCTTTGACCGCAGCTATTCAGATGGCTATTTATATGGGTTTATCACATATAAAAATTTTAGCGAACTTCTTGGATAGAGTCGGACTTGAAAGCTTTGCTAAAGTACCGTTTATCAAAGGGATAGGTATAGATGCTATTCCAGGTATTATCTATGTGTCAATTGCAGTTACAGGATGTGGATATCTATGTTACTTCCTCGCAATGGAGTACTGCGAAGCTCAAACTGTCTCTCTTGTTTTTTTCATTAAACCTATACTTGCACCAATACTCGCAGTAGTTATTATCCACGAAGTAATTCCACTTAATATGGTGCTTGGAATTACACTTGTCTTGATAGGTTCAGTAATTTCTATTGCCTCTGATATATTCCACAGAAATAAAAAAAGCAACTATGAATAATCACATGTTTATTCGTGGATTAAGGAGTTGTGAGGTGTTATTAAAAATTTATGATTGTTCTAGGATGTAAAAGTGAAGCTAATACGTACAATAAAACAGACTTGATTTCCCAGGGGTTATTGTGATATTATAACATATGTTAGTTTAGACTAACATATGTTAGCGTAACTAATATATAAGATGGTTATCTAACATTAAATATCTCGATTTAACTACAACAGGAGGAATTTTATGGTAAGAATGCGAAAGAGACCTCTGGCGATCTTGCTTTCATGCGCAATGCTTGTAAGTGCAGGCGTTCAGAGCGCGTATGCTATAACTGGTGATGAGGTTGCAGCTGATAAATCATACACTGCAGATCCAGTTAGAGCAGAAAAGCCACATGGCAGCTGGGAAGGATATAGCGTTAATGTAAGCTTTGAGGTAAGGGATGGTAAGCTCGCTAACATTAATACTACATCTCCAGATATGGAAAGTTATAACAAAAGATTCAAGAGTAAGGCTGATCAGAGAATCAAGACTCTTGAAGGACAGCCAGCAACTATAGCTTCAGTAAATGGACTGGATGCTAGAACAGGTGCTACATATACAACAAAAGCATATCAAACTGCAATTTTAGCGGAGCTTTCCAAAGCAGATGCTGCACCTAAGCCAGTTGAAGAATCTAAGACTCTATATGGAAAGGTAAATCTCCCATACGCAGATTTCTATTATGGAGAGCTAAAGAACCTTACAGCAGTATCAAACGATCTTAATGCAGATGCTGTTGACAAAGCAGCAAGCCTAAGAGCCGATGGAATGTACGATGCGGTAACAAGCTCAACTAAGAATAAGTTCAAGAGCTTCTTCCCAACTACATATAACTCAGTAAACGAGGATGGATCTGGTAAGATCTTAGGTGTTAAGGATGTAAATGTTGCAATAGACAAGGCTCTTTACGACAAGGTTAAGAAGGCTATTGCTGATGGCAAGACTTCTAAGAATCCACTCTTTGATATCGTAAAGAATATGACGCTAAATGCAGATAACGCACAGCCTAAGGAATACAAGGTAATCAACGGTGATGGAACCCTGACAGCAACAAAGGGTGACGGAACCATTGTAAGCCCAGCTACAGCAACAATTAGCACAATAAATAGATATGGTAACTACGGTATCAAACTAAGTGGAGAGGGAATACCTGCAGCTAAGGATGTAGATGGAGTAATCCTAAAGACTTCTGATGGCAGCATGTATGCTATGAAGCATCTTGAGAACATCTGGGTTAAAACACATGAGATTTCATTTGCAGTTAAGCCTGACTTCGTAGAGCCACACGGTAACCATGTAAACTACAAAGCGTACACAAACATCGAGGGTAAGACAATCACAGAGATTAGATATCTAGTGCATGGTGGAGACGACGTAATCGTAAAGACTTCGCTTCTCTGCAAGAAGATTCCAGGCGCAGATGCTAGTGCAAGTGTAAACAATGCTGTATTTAGCGAGGGTGTAGCAGTTA